>FSSH01000352.1_pt1 | contig 11842 bp, 12 predicted proteins | sample 1166101 | NCBI WGS metagenome assembly FSSH01 (sample SAMEA32972668, study PRJEB13176) | freshwater metagenome | biome: Drinking water system; feature: Biomass in drinking water that filtered by 0.45 um membrane; material: drinking water | place: USA | collected 2012-12-20 | depth 0 m | reverse complement strand
CGGTGCCAGATATGGGCGCTACGATGCGCGTTCGCGCGAGCGCCAACTCGGCTCTCGCAAGGGCGCTTTCCTGACGGGCGACAACAGCGCGCGCAGTTTCAACTTCGATCACAGATTGCGTTGCTCGAGCCTCCGCGCCGCTGCCGCGCTCAGCAAGGCGTCCTTGGCGGGACGAGATGTCGTCGGCGAGCCGGAAGCGTGCGCGGGCCTCGTCCAACTCAGCCTTTGCAGTCGCGACGTCGATTTTAAATGGTTCGACGTCGATCTCGAATAGGACATCGCCTCTTTCAACGTGCTGACCGGCAACAACTCGAACATTGCTGACGACGCCCGACACCTGATTAGCGATCGCAACGCGCTCGCGCGGTTCGACAATGCCAGCGAACGTCAAGACCAGCTGGTCAGCACCACCTGCAGGCAAGGGCAATAGGATCGCAACGACGCTGACTGCAAGGCGCATTGCGGAGTTTATGTTGAGACCGTTCGATGTTCGCATGTTTACACCGCAAAGCATGAGCAGCCGAGCGCGCCCCAGAAGGCGCCCTTGTCTGCAATCGGTAATGGCTTCTTCCAAGCGATCGCATGGTCGTGGCCGTGCACGCCGCAGTGATTGCCACATCCGTCGTGACAAGACCGCGCGTGCCGGGTCTCGCCAGGCATCTCGGCTCGTTGCGCCGGACTCGGTACGGCGTTCACGGGGCTCCATGATGGAGATGCGGGCGGCAGAGGAGGTGAGAAAGCGGCGTAGTCACCTTCGCCAAATACAATTCTTCCCCCGACGATAGTCATCAGCGCATTGATCCGGCGGATCTGCTGCGGGGGAACCGCCATATAGTCGGCCGACAGCACAGCGAGGTCGGCATACATGCCCGGCGCGAGAGTCCCTTTGACGTCCGCCTCGCCCGAGAACCAAGCTGAACCCGCTGTCCAAATCCTGAGCGCCGTCTCGCGGTCGAGCACGTTCTGCTCGTCGTAGAGCGGCAGCCCACCGACCGTCTGACCCGTAGTGAGCCAGAAGAGCGCGACCCATGGATCATACGATGATACGCGCGTTGCATCGGTGCCTGCACCGACTGGGAGCCCAGCCTTCAGCATTTTGTTGATCGGAGGCGTTTGGCGTGCAGCATCTTTGCCATAGCGTTGAACAAAATACTCCCCCTGAAACGCCATACGGTGTTGGATCGCGATCCCGCCGCCGAGAGCATTGATGCGGTCTATGTTGCGGTCGCTGATTGTCTCAGCATGATCGATAATAAATCGAGTTTCGAAAGGCGATTTGCCATTCACGCGCTCAAACACGCTCAGAAAGCGATCTATCGATTCATCGTATGTCGCATGGATTCGGAACGGCCATTTGTTGGTGGCAAGCAATTCGACGATTGGCTCAAGTTCGCTTTCCATCGTGGGTGCTAGATCGGGACGCGGCTCGAGGAAATTCTCGAAATCTGCGGCCGACCACGTCAGGTTTTCGCCGCCGCCATTCATGCGCAGCATGCTCGATCCTGCGCCTGGCTTGGTCAGAGTCATCCAACGTTCGTAATCACTTTTCTCGGCGCCGGCGTTCTGCGCGAACAGATTGTAAGCAATACGAACGGTCAACTCGCCGGCGTCGTGCAGTCTTTGAATAACATTGTAGTCGTCGGGATAGTTCTGACCGCCGCCGCCCGCGTCGATCACCGACGTGATTCCAAGGCGATTCATCTCGCGCATATAATGGCGCGTTGAATTGATCTGATCCTCAATGGGCAACTTGGGGCCGCGTGCCAGCGTCGAGTACAGAATAAGCGCAGAAGGCTTGGCGATCAGAAGTCCAGTTGGATTACCGTTCGCGTCTTTCTGGATGAGACCGCCCGGAGGGTTCGGCGTCGTTTTATCAAAGCCGAGAGCGTAAAGTGCAGCCTTGTTGAGCAGGGCCTGACCGTAGAGATGAAGTATAAAGACGGGCGTCTCGGGAGCAGCCTGATTGATCTCTTCAAGAGTTGGAAGTCGGCGTTCTGCGAACTGGAATTCGCTCCAGCCGCCAATGACGCGGACCCATTGCGGAGGCGGAGTGCGAACCGCTTGCTCCCGTAGTAACCGCAACGCGTCCGCAACCGACGGAACGTTCTCCCATCGCAACTCCATATTGAAGTTCAACCCGCCACGGATGAGATGAGTGTGACTGTCGTTCAAGCCGGGGATGACGCGACGTCCGCTGAGTTCGATAACTCGCGTCGCAGAACCAGCTGCCTTCATAACTTCGTCTGTTGGGCCGACGGCCTGCACCAAACCATCTTTGATAGCGATAGCTTCTGCGGCAGGGGTCTGTGGATCTAGAGTTGTGATGCGTCCATTGCGCAAAATGAGATCAGCTGAACCCGTCATATTAGTCCCCCAAGCTGAGCGTGACGTCGCAGTAGCCAGCGCTCCTGTTGACGCAAGGCCCTGCACAAAGGTTCGGCGTCTTATACCCATAGCAAGATCCTCCGGCCGACGACCGAGACCGGCCGCCGGCATTAAAATGGACAAATCACCGTGCGGGAACTGGTGCCAGAAGCTTGCCATGAGCGACGCGCTCAGGCGCCTTGTGAACCATCGTGTAAGCGTAATCGATGCCCATGCCGTAGGCGCCTGAATGCTCCTTTACGATCGAAGTCACGGCATCGTAGGTATCGCGTCGCGCCCAATCGCGCTGCCATTCCAGCAAGACTTGCTGCCACGTCACCGGCACCACACCTGCCTGAATCATACGCTGCATGGCGTAGTTGTGGGCGTCGAGCGACGTGCCGCCTGAAGCGTCGGCAACCATGTAAATCTCGTAGTCCGCGTCGTGCATTGCCGACAGGGCGAATGTTGTGTTGCACACCTCGGTCCAAAGACCAGAGACGATTACCTTGCGGCGTCCATTCGATTTGAGCGCATCCCGGACTTTCTGGTCATCCCAGGAATTCATGGACGTCCGTTCAAGTATCGGGGCGTCTGGGAAAACAGCCAGAAGCTCGGGATAAGTATGACCGGAGAACGAGTCTGTTTCGACGGTGGTTATGATTGTTGGGATGCCAAATGCCTTCGCTGCTTTCGCTAATCCCACGACGTTATTTTTGAGGGCTTGTCGATCGATTGATTGAACACCAAACGCCATCTGTGGCTGCTGGTCGATAAAGATGAGTTGCGAATTCTGGGGGGTGAGGACTTCAAGCATTTGCTTCGACATGATGGGATCTCCTGCGGTTGAGAAACTCTTGTGCGGCCATATGCGATCAATACCGCAGGCGCGACAATCCACCAAACGGCGCTCTAACTGGTTCCAAAAGTTCGCCAATAGATGCCATCGTGTCAGCTCGTGGCTGGCGGATAAGGACAATCTCGTTAGATCGGCGGCTGGACGAGCCGCGCGGCACAGATTTCAGACGTGGTCTCGGTAAAAACTCGAGGAAAATTGGAGAGCAGCATCACGGGCTCTCCACTTTCGAACGTCAGCCCTTCACGAATTGAAGCAGGTCAATGTTGATGACCGCTGCGTGTGTGGTGGCCATTCCGTGGGGATACCCAGGGTAAACTTTGAGTGTGCCGTTACTCAGCAATTTCGCAGACAGCCGCCCTGAGTTCTCAAGGGGAACGATCTGATCGTCGTCGCCATGCATGACGAGCGTCGGAACCGAAACAACCTTCAAGTCTTCCGTAAAGTCTGTTTCGGAAAAAGCCTTGATGCCTTCGTAATGCGCCTTGGCACTGCCCATCATGCCTTGACGCCACCAATTTAGAATGAGTGCCTGCGACGCCGTCGCACCGGGCCTGTTGAAGCCATAGAACGGACCGGTAGGTAGATCGATGAAAAACTGAGCGCGATTTTCTGCGAGCTGCTCACGCAGCCCATCGAAAACTTCGATCGGCAGACCGTCCGGGTACGCATCTGTTTTGAGCATGATGGGAGGAACAGCGCCTATTAGAACAAGTTTTGCCACGCGACCTTGCGGTTGCCCGTAGCGCGCGACATACCGCAACGCTTGGCCACCGCCAGTGGAATGGCCGATATGGGCAGCGTTCTTGAGATCAAGATGCTCAAACACGGCGTTTGCGTCTGCCGCATAATGATCCATGTCATGACCGTCACTCACTTGCGATGACCGGCCGTGTCCGCGACGGTCGTGTGCGATGACGCGGTAGCCGTGGTAGACGAAGAATAGCATCTGTGCGTCCCAGTCATCACTCGACAACGGCCAACCATGATGGAAGGCGATAGGTTGCGCATCCTTGGGACCCCAGTCTTTGTAGAAGATTTCGACTCCGTCTTTCGTTGTGACCGTAGACATTTGCGTTACTCCTTGACCTTTTGCCGATGTTGCGTTTGTGGCCCGTGACTAGCTGGGCCGTTCGATCTGAAATGTGTCGCGTGTGGACACATAGCGGTCGCGCCCCTCCATCCGTCCGATAAGCTCGAGCTTTGAAGTGTCGACATACAGCCGCGCCGGATCCAGAATTGCGTCATCGTCAATGTGCGCCTCTAAAATTTCACCGATGACGATGAGATGATTTGTCGAGACTTCGATCTTGCTGTGTAGTCGGCATTCTAAAGATACCGGACTTCGTCGAATGCGCGGTGGCCGGACACGGATCGAAGGGCAACTCTCAAGGTCGGCACGTTCGAGTTCGTTCACGTCCGGCGGGAGATGCGCTGATGTGACGTTCATGGCGTCCGCAAGACTTTGCGAAACCAGATTGACAACGAATTCACCGGTTTCGAGGATGTTGCGCCCCGTGTCCTTCATGCTGCCATCGTCGTTTGCCTGGATTCCGATTGCCAAGAGCGGGGGCTCTTTGCTCATGACGTTGAAGAAGCTGAAGGGTGCAGCGTTGAGCTGACCTACAGAGGACGTCGTCGTCACCCAGGCGATCGGCCGCGGTACGACCGTGCTCGTTAGAATTTTGTAGCGATCACGTGCCGTCATCATTTCAAAATTAAGCCGCATGGCTTTCATCCTTGGAGCGTGAAGGGATACTTGCGAGCATCGCGCGCACGGCCTTGACTTCATCGTCTACGATGGTGTGCTGCATGCCCGGATAGATACGCTCCGTGACCTGCGCTCCCATGCGCTGCAATACGGTCGTGCTTTCTTTCACGCGGTCTAGCGGTATGTGAGCGTCGACGTCGCTGCACCCTAGAAAGACGGGCGTGTCTAATAACGATCCGGCATAGTCGCGTGCACTCCCGCGCGGGCCAATGAGGCCCCCGCTTAGTCCAGCGATGCCGCCGAAACGTTCAGGATTGCGGGCGGCATACTCAAGCGCGAGGCACGCTCCCTGCGAGAAACCGATCAATACGATCCGCTCCGATGGCACGCCTTGCGACTTCAGGTCGTCCAGAACGTTGCCGATCACCTCTAGCGACCTGGTCAAGTACGGTTCGTTGTCTTCTATCGGCGCAAGAAAAGAATGCGGATACCAGGTGCCTGCAGGCGCATGCGGCGCGACGTGGGCAATATCCGGAGCGCCGACCGCTCGACCAAGCGTAAGTATGTCCTCAGCTGTTCCGCCGCGGCCATGGACCATAACCGCGACGGCGCGCGCGTCTTGAATTGCACTTCCAGATGTAGACACGCGATGCTTTGTCATCACACTACCTCCAATGGCTCTAAGCGAGCTTCAATTTGCGCTCTGCGCGGCTCAAGGAATTCAGGCAGCTTGAGATCCTGACCGAGGCTTTCCAGTGGTTCGTCGACGGAGAAGCCAGGTTGGTCTGTCGCAATCTCGAAGATGATCCCGCCCGGCTCCCGAAAATAGATCGACCGGAAATAGTTACGATCCATCTGTTCCGTTGCCTGCAACCGATAGACCTCCGCAAGCTTGCGGCGCATGTCGGCTTGTTCGGCATCAGACTCTGCGCGGAACGCGATGTGGTGTACCGAGCCACGGCCCATGCGGCCTTCCAAAAAGCCGCCGACTTCGCGCAGATCTACGACTGCACCATGCAAGGCGCCATCCGCGACGAGCCGGCTGACTAAGCCCTCTTGACCCGTTTTTGTGAAGCCAAGCACATCGGCCAGGATCGCTTCCGTCTTCTTGGCGTCGTCGAGCAGCAACGTAACGCCATGAAACCCACGGATTGCATGCTCGAGTGGAACTTCGCTGCCTTGCCATGCCGTCTCAGCTTCTGATCCGGCGACGCCGACGAGTGCGAGGCTCAAGCCATCAGGATCGGAGAAGGCGAGCACCGGCTGGCCGAACCGCCGTGAAACCGCTTCATGAGCGACACCCTTTTCGACAAATCTGCCGGCCCAGTATGCGATCGCGCTTTCTGGGACGCGGAACGTCGTCGTTTGTGCGAGCCCCACACCGTTCCGGCCGCGAGCAGCGTGTGCCCACGGAAAGAAGGTCAAGATGGAGCCGGGTGTGCCTGCCTCGTCGCCGAAGTACAGGTGGTAGGTGCCTGGGTCGTCGAAGTTCACTGTCTTCTTGATCAGACGAAGACCGAGGACGCGCGTGTAAAAGTCCAAGTTGCGAGCAGCGTTTCCAGTGATGGCGGTCACGTGATGAATGCCAGGCATGATAACCTCCGGTTTCCGTGGCGCGATGCTTACAAGCAGGGTCGCCGTTTCTGACCTGCAATATCGATCGTTGACGTGGATCACTCAATCCGTAGATTTGTGTCCACACTGGTGCCAAAAGGGATACAAATGGATAAACTCGATGCCATGGCTGCGTTTGTTAGAGTAGTCGCAAGCGGAAGCTACGCGGAGGCGGCGCGCCGGCTCGGTTTGACGCGGTCTGCGGTGAGCAAAGGCGTCATGGAACTGGAGCATGATCTTGGCGTGCGCTTGCTTGACCGAACGACCCGACGCGTTACTCCGACGGAAGCGGGCCTCGCATACTACGAACGCTGCCTCTCGATCTTGGCTCAAGTCGAGGAGACAGAGCAGCAGGTGTCACGATTGCATGACGAGCCGAAGGGCGTTCTGAAGATCAACGGACCACTGTCATTCGGGACGCTCTACCTCGGAAAACTCGTTGCCGAGTTCATGCTTCGCTACCAGGATCTGCGTGTAGAACTGTCGTTGACAGATCGCTACATCGATCCGCTAGAAGAAGGCGTGGATGTAACGCTTCGCATAGGGATCCTCAAAGATTCGAGTCTGATCGCCCGGCGCGTATCTTCGACTCGCATGATGATCGTGGCGTCGCCCGTATATCTCAAAGCCAATGGCACGCCGAAAGCGCCAGCAGATTTGGCTGGCCATCGCTGCCTAACTTACGGCCATACAACATCAATGCAAAAATGGTCACTCACCGATGCTGGTAAGACGTCAAGCAGGGCAGTCGGAAGCTGCATGGCATCGACCAATGGAGACGTACTGCGTGATGCGGCCGTAGCAGGGATCGGAATTGCGCTTCTGCCGGAATTCATTGTGGGCCCAGACGTTGCCGCTGGCCGTCTTCGGTCCATCCTCCCAAAGCACGCTCCCGCCGATCTTGAAATTCATGCTCTCTATGCCCCCAATCGCTATTTGGCTGCGAAGACGCGCGTATTCATTGATTTCTTGGTCGAGAAGTTCGGTAAGAAGCCGGATTGGAACAGCCTCGCCCGCGATCTCGCTTAACTGCGCACGTTCGTCGCTTCCTGAGCCCGCTGATAGCTCTCGATGACCGCCGCGTAGTTTGGCGCCACTAACGCATACAACTTAGCGAGCTCTCCTGCTTCCGGACGGGCCCATGTTCGGTGGAGTTCTGACAAAAGCGCGTTCGTTGATGTTGGCTTGATGTCACCTTGCACGAAGCGAGCGAGCGACGTGCGAGATGCCATCTCACTGGGATCGCCGGAAGCATCAATCACAGCATAGACATCATAACCTGCAGCGCGCGCATCAAGGGCGGGGAACATGACACAAACGCTGGTCCAGACGCCGGCCATTACAAGCGTCTTACGGCCTGTTGCCTGAACTTGGGCCACAAAGTCCGCGTTGTCCCAAGCGTTCACCTCACCCTTGCGCGGCACATAGACCGCGTGCGGCGCATATTTATGGATCTCCGGCATCAAAGGGCCGTTGCTGCCATTCGGTTCAGATGCTGTCGTGATGACCGGAATGTTCAAGAGCGTGGAAAGCCGAGCGATCATCTCTACGTTTCTACGCATGTCGGCCACCGGAATATCTTTAACGGTCTGGAACAGGCCGGATTGATGATCCAGCAACAGAATGAGTGTGTCAGTTGGATCGAGCAGTGCAGCGCCACCGCCGGTCGGCAAGACGCTGGATTTGCTAGGTGACGGGCTTGGCATTGTCGTGCTCCTGATTTTGTATTTCGAAAATTCTATAGATGATCGCCGACTTCACCAGATCCGAACATTTCCTTAAGCTCAGCTGTCGTAAATCGCGGCGTAATATGTTGAGGACAGTTCCAATCGTAGCCTTCGATCCGGATGAGAATCCCGCGCTCAATTTTTGCCTCGTAATTGTCCTTGAGCTTCGCAATCAGGTCAGGCTCGCTCGTCACGTCAATTGTGCGTGCGTGGCCTAGCATCTTCAATCGCTGGCGATTTGGATAATCCATTAGGAATAGTGATACGCGATCATCACCACTGAGATTGCCGATGCTGACGTATTGGCGATTGCCGCGGTAATCCGCAAAGCCGATCGTATGACTATCTATAACCTTGAGGAAGCCGGGTGGTCCGCCGCGATGCTGGATGTAAGGCCATCCAGTTTCGGAAACGGTCGCCATGTAAAAGCTGTCACGGGCTGCAATGAATTCTGCTTCGCGCATAGTCAGCGGATCGATGGTTGACGCAGATCCATCCGTCATCCGCGCATACGCTTTGCGCGAGCCATGGTCACTCTGTATCTGTTGCACCTTAGGGGTGAACATCAAGTCAGCGAAACGATAAGCCATCGTGCTGCCTCCTAAACTGTTCAGAGAATTCTGCTGCGACTAGAAGATCTCTATTGCACCGCGAGTTTGCGGCCGAGAAATTCGCGGATCAGCCCGGCAATCTCAGGTCCATTTGTCTCGAGCGCGAAATGTCCGGTGTCGATCATGTGGATTTCCGCATCGGGGATGTCCCGCTTGTAGGGTTCAGCGCCAGCTGCGACGAAGATTTTGTCATTCTTGCCCCAAACAACCAGTGTCGGCGGTTTCGCGCTCCGAAAGTAGGCTTGCCATTGCGGGTACAGCGGCACGTTTGTGCGATAGTCATAAAAGAGGTCGAGTTGGATTTCCTGATTGCCAGTCCGGTCGAGTAGCGCTTGATCCAAAGTCCAAGCGTCAGGGCTTACCAACGACACGTCTTTGGCGCCGTCGGTGTATTGCCATTTGGTCGCCTTCAGAGAAGTGAGCCAGCGAAGGGCTTCGCGCTCCTGCTTAGCTCCAGACTTCCAGTAGGACTTGACCGGCTCCCAGAAGTCGCCAAGCCCTTCTTCATAAGCGTTACCGTTCTGAACAAGGAGTGCCGTTACGCGATCGGGGTGCGCCGTCGCGAGGCGGAACCCGACAGGTGCGCCGTAGTCCATCACGTACAAGGCATAGCGTTCGATGCCGATCTGTTGCGTGAGTTTGCCGATCAGCTTCGCATATCTGTCAAAGGTGTAGCCAAAGTCAGCGCGGTCCGGTGCGGCGCTATGACCGAAGCCTGGATAGTCTGGCGCGACGACGCGATACTTGTCAGCAAGCTGCGGGATCAAATTCCGAAACATGTGTGATGATGTGGGAAATCCGTGCAGTAGCAAAATCGCTGGCGCGTCTTTGCGACCGGTCTCGCGATAAAAGATCTCCGTCCCTTCAACGACAGCGGTCCGATAATGAACGACCAAGGTATCGTGGACCGCGTCGATTTTTGGCACACTTTCATCTGCAATCGCTGGCATTGCTAATGCTGAAATGAGCGTCGCAGTTACGAGAAACAGGGCTGTGCGTAGCATCGACTTACCTCCATTGATGGCGTGCAGGGTCATTCACGCGCCGCAAAATCGCTGCGCGATGTAATTCTTCCAACGAGTAAAGCAGGCAGCTAGAGACCGAGCTCACTTAGGCTTGGCGTATCATCAGGTCTGCGGCCGAGCGGCCAGTGAAACTTCCGTTCAGCTTCAGTGATTGGCAAATCATTGATGCTCGCGACGCGCCAGCGCATGAGGCCGTCGGCATCGAATTCCCAATTCTCGTTGCCGTACGACCGATACCAGTTGCTGCTGTCATCGTGCCATTCGTAAGCGAAGCGGACTGCAATACGATTATCGGTGAACGCCCAAAGCTCTTTCACAAGCCGATACTCCAATTCTCGCGACCACTTGCGAGTTAGAAGGGCAACAATTGCCGCACGGCCGACGAGGATCTCTGAGCGGTTGCGCCACCGGCTGTCGGCCGTATAGGCCAGGGCTATGGAGTCTGGGTTGCGACTATTCCAGCCATCTTCGGCCAAGCGAACCTTTTGAGCGGCCGTTTCTGCCGTGAATGGAGGAACTGGCGGACGGCTGGTCATGATTGCTCCTGTCATATCGCGGGCGCCGCGGGATTTACCGCCAGGGCTCGATTGCGAATAACGTAGAGCCTCCCGCTATTCTGCGGTAGCCAATCAGATCGCGAGTCACCCTCTCAAATATTGGAAGGTATGGATGGATCGCTTCGACACTATGTCAGTACTTCTCGCAGTGGTCGAAGAGGGCAGTTTGTCTGCGGGCGCTCGACGCTTACGCGTACCTCTCGCGACGGTCAGTCGAAAGGTTTCTGACCTCGAAGCGCACCTCGGCACCCAGCTTCTGGTCCGAACAAGCCGTCAAGTCATGCTCACCGATTCCGGCCGCAGTTATGTCGAGGCAGCAAAGCGGATTTTGGAACAGGTCGAGGAAGCCGAACGCTCCGCCGCTGGCGAACACAGCGAGCCGCGCGGCCAGTTGTCGATCACGACGCCTGTCGTCTTCGGCCGCCTCCACGTCCTGCCGATCGCCGCCGATTTTCTCAACGCGCATCCAAATATCAATTTGCGGATGTATATGATCGACCGATACGTGAACCTACTCGAAGAAAACCTTGATGTCGGCGTGCGTCTTGGCCATCTCCAAGACAGCGCGTTACGAGCAACGCGTGTTGGACAAGTGCGCCGAGTGATCTGTGCAAGCCCGGCGTACATCGCGCGATGCGGAATACCGAAAGTTCCGGACGATCTTAGACAGCATCAGGGCATTAGTTTTCAAGGTTTTGCCACTTCCCCAGAGTGGCGCTATCGCGGCGACAACGAGACACTGGCTGTCGAAGCGCGAAACCGGGTGGTGGTCAATACGACCGAGGCCGCGGTCGATGCTGCACTCGCAGGATTAGGTATCGTTCGGTTACTGTCCTACCAAGTCATCGAGAAAATTCAGTCAGGCGAACTCGTGCCGCTGTTAGAAGAATTTGCACCCGATCCAATACCGGTACAGCTGATCTATGCCGAGCAAGGAATGCTCCCGGTGAAAGTCCGAGCTTTCCTCGACTGGATCACGCCACGTTTGCGATCTCGCCTCGCGGAACTCGGGCTCGATTAGTCCGCGCGCAGCAGCGTTATCGTCGAGTATCATCTTGGCGGTCTACAACAGCGTCATCGGCGGCTCACGCGACGGAGTCTGCAAGCGGATAGATACAGCCTTGGGCGTCCCTGTTCTGCGCATTCGTAGTCGCTGTTCAAACTTTAGAGCGCCCTGATAGCAGCTGAGAAATTCCCTGTTATTTTCTGAACTGCCTTTCGACTAACGCACTGTAATAACTTATCAATACGGCCTTTCAGGCGCGAAAGCAGGGTCGAAAATCCAAAATTTTCCCTGTTTTTTTTCGTTTAACGTAGCCTGCTCACAGAGACCGTCTCGCTCTCCACTGCGTCCACCGCCATCCAGTCCTTGTCCAT
>FSSH01004459.1_pt1 | contig 11845 bp, 9 predicted proteins | sample 1166101 | NCBI WGS metagenome assembly FSSH01 (sample SAMEA32972668, study PRJEB13176) | freshwater metagenome | biome: Drinking water system; feature: Biomass in drinking water that filtered by 0.45 um membrane; material: drinking water | place: USA | collected 2012-12-20 | depth 0 m | reverse complement strand
AGCCGATCATGCGAGCCTGCTCAGGCGTGTGGATCGCGCACGGAAGCGGCAGCGGAGACCGGGAGGTTGTCGATACACGCGGGCACGTACGAGTTCCGCCGGAGGACCCCGCCTACGAGATTCGACGCATCTGGATGTCCCCGGAGGAAGAGGAGGGGTATTACTACGGGTTTTCCAACGAAGGTTTGTGGCCTCTGTGCCATCTGGCCCATGTCCGTCCCATCTTCCGTTCCTCGGATTGGCAGCTGTATAAAGACATCAATGAACGGTTTGCGATGGCGATCGTCGAGGAAGCCAAGACGGACAACCCGGTTGTGTTGGTGCAGGACTATCATCTCGCGCTCGTGCCGAAAATGGTTCGGGATCAGCTGCCGCATGCTACGATCATCACGTTCTGGCACATCCCCTGGCCCAATCCTGAGCGATATGCCATCTGCCCCTGGTATCGCGAAATTCTTGAAGGTCTCTTGGGCAGCAGCATTCTCGGATTTCATACCCGATTCCATTGCAACAACTTCACCGATACCGTGGACCGCTCATTGGAAACGAGAATCGATCGGGACAGTTCCACCATTTCATACGGCGGCAAATTGACGGCGGTGAACCCCTACCCGATTTCGATCGAGTGGCCCAGCCGGGTCCTGTCCCACGCAGCTCCCGTCCCGGCGTGCCGAACGCACATTCGTGCGACCCATGGCCTGCCGGATGCGCACCATGTCGGCGTCGGCGTCGAGCGGTTGGACTACACCAAGGGCATCCTTGAGCGGTTTCTGGCGGTCGAGCGGTTGCTGGAGCTGCAACCGGAATGGATCGGGCGATTCTCATTCCTGCAACTGGCGGCGCCCAGCCGCTCAAAAATCGACGAGTATCAGCACCTGGCGCAACAGGTCCAAGCATCGGCTGATCGCATCAATCTGCGGTTCGGCAGTGACAGCTATCGGCCTATCCACTTGAAGATCGAACATCATGATCTGCCGGAGATCGCCACCTATTATCGCGCGGCCGATTTCTGTGTCGTGAGCAGTCTCCACGACGGCATGAATCTGGTGGCCAAAGAATTCGTAGCCGCGAGGGACGATGAGCAGGGCGTGCTGATTCTGAGCCAGTTCACCGGGGCGGCGACCGAGTTGGTGGAGGCGCTCGTGGTGAACCCCTATAACATCGATCAATGCGCCGCTGCCATGCATCTGGCGTTGACCATGCCCGGCACCGAACAGCGAGCTAGGATGCGGAGCATGCGGGGCATCGTGCAGGAGTTTAACGTCTATCGGTGGGCCGGCCGGATGTTGATGGACGCGGCCCGCATGCGGCAGCGCGCCCGGCTTGTTCGTCAAATGGGCGGACAGGACCTTCGAACCGCCACCGGGGGGCAGGCATGATCTATCTTCTGTCGGATGAGGGACGTCATGCGCTGAGGATGGTCGCGAGCCGTCCCGTCCTGTATGCCTTCGATTTCGACGGGACGTTGGCGAAGATCTCGCCGGACCGCGGCGGCGTCAAACTGTCTTTCTCCACCCACGAATGGCTGCGTGAACTCGCCGCGCGCGCGCCTTGCGCCGTCGTGTCGGGACGCGCGCTCAGCGATTTGACGCCGAGGGTGAACGGTGCGGTTCCGTACCTGATAGGGAACCATGGGTTGGAGAGTCCGCTGACCTCGGCCGCCGCGCTGAGTTCGGCCGAGCAGGTCTGCCTTGGATGGATGAAGCAGGTGGAGACGGACCTTGCCGAGCCGCTCAAAGTTGCCGGCATAGAGGTCGAATCCAAGCGGTACACTCTCACCTTCCATTATTACGAGACCGATGAGTCCGCCAGGGTCCAGGCTGCGCTGGTCCTTCTGCTCAATCGACTGAAGCCGGCCCCGCAGCTGATCTGCGGAAAAGCGTCGGTGAATACCTTGCCCCCGGGGAGTACGAGAAAAGGGGATGCCGCGCGTTCCCTCATGATTCATTTGCGGCGCGCAGGCCTGTTCTTCGTCGGCGACGATGAGACGGACGAGGATGTCTTCGGACTGACGGAAGGGCTCATCATGGGAGTGCGTGTCGGGCAGCAGGCCGAATCACGGGCGCAGTATTACCTCAAACACCAGAGCGAGATAGAAGACGTGATCCGCTTTCTCGTCCATCGCATCGACCGCACCCCGGAATCACATATCCGTGGACGGTAGGACGTGATCGCCGAAACGACGCGTGTTACGTGCTTGGGAGGCATGTCGCCGGTGTCCGATCGGTTGCCGACGACATGCGGCCGCAGCTGTGCGATGCAGGGTGAAAGGGTGCGACGGTGAGTTTTACGGATCACTGGATAGGCTATACGGCATTCGCCGTCTTTCTGGCCGCCTATATCCTGGTGATTGTCGAAGAGAACCTTCATCTCCGGAAATCGAAACCCGTCATGGTGGCGGCCGGCGTGATCTGGATGCTGACGGCCATCGCGTATGCCTCTCAACAGCAATCTCATCTCGTCGCCGAGATCCTGCGCAATAATCTCCTGGAATATGCCGAGTTGATGCTGTTCCTGCTCTCCGCGATGACGTTCATCAATACGATGGCAGAGCGGAACATCTTTGGGGCGTTGCGGACAGGTCTGGTGTCATTAGGCCTGTCCTTGCGCGCTGTTTTCTGGCTGACCGGCATTCTCGCGTTTTTCATTTCCCCTGTTGCGGATAATCTGACGACGGCGCTGGTGATGGGAGCTGTGGTCATGGCCATGGGCGCGGGGAACGGCCGATTCATCAGCGTGGCCTGCATCAATGTGGTGGTGGCGGCCAACGCAGGTGGTGCATTCAGTCCCTTCGGCGATATCACAACCCTCATGGTCTGGCAGAAAGGCGCGGTTCATTTCGGCGATTTTACTTCGCTGTTCATCCCTTCTCTCATCAACTGGCTTGTTCCGGCGGTTCTGATGTCTCTGACGATTCCGTACGAGAAGCCGTCGGCCAGAACAGAACCGGTGCAGGTCAAGCACGGCGGCTATGTCGTTGTGATCCTCTTTCTGGTCACCATAGCAGGCACGGTGCTTCTGCATCATGTTCTTGAGATCCCTCCGTTTCTCGGCATGATGACCGGACTGGGAATACTTAAATCCTATGGGTATTTTATCCGGCGCAAGGAGCTGAACGAGTGGACGGAAGTTCCCGCATTTGATGGCTCGGTCAGTATGGGCATAGAGTTCAAGCCAGCGGTTAAGCCGTTCGATGTGTTCATCAGCATGAAGCGTGTGGAATGGGACACGCTGATGTTTTTTTACGGCATTATGCTCTGCGTCGGCGGGCTCGGCGCCTTGGGGTATTTGGCCGCACTCTCCGATGTTCTCTACAAGGATCTGGGAGCCACGACAGCGAACATCCTTGTCGGGATTCTCTCAGCGGTCGTCGACAACATCCCCGTCATGTTTGCCGTGTTGAGCATGAACCCGGATATGAGTCTCGGCCAATGGCTGTTGGTGACGTTGACCGCCGGTGTCGGCGGATCGCTGTTGTCCATCGGGTCCGCAGCGGGCGTGGCCCTCATGGGGCAGGCACGGGGGATCTACACATTCTCCGCCCACCTGAAATGGATCTGGGCGATTGCCTTGGGCTATGCCGCGAGTATTGCGGTTCACCTGGGAATGAATACAACTCTCTTCGGTCCATAGGTGTTGCGTATACTTTGTGACGAGTCCGGTTGCCTGGAGTCGCGAGACATGCTCGCGCGGAAGCGCATGGATCCGGGTGGCGAGCTGGCATCGGGCGGTTCCCTCGCAAACGACCGCGACGTAAAACGAGAGTACGATGCGGAGAAAACATCAAGCTCAATTGATCCTGTTCTCACACACTGTGTGGCCAATAATCCGAAAGGGTGGTCATGAAAGATTCAACTGACAAAGCCACTGCAAAGCGACACGCACTCACGCATCTAGTTACGCTCTTGGTGCATCGGTTCAGTCTTCGTGAGGATAAAGCGGATGATAGTGAAATCGAACGGCGCATCCGTGACGGGGTAGAGCTCGTCGGGGCCACCCCCTGGATTCTGATGTTTGCCATCTTTGTCGCATCCGTCGGCTTAAACGTGAATTCGACCGCCGTCATCATCGGTGCCATGCTCATTTCTCCCCTCATGGGGCCTATCATGGGCGCGGGGCTGGGCCTGGCGGTCTATGATTTTGATTTGGTCAAGCGAGCACTATGGAATCTCGGTATCGCCACGTTGATCAGCTTGATCGTTTCCGCGCTCTATTTCTCGCTCTCACCGCTACAAGCAGCCCAATCTGAACTTCTGGCAAGGACCACGCCGACCATATGGGATGTGCTCATTGCTTTGTTCGGGGGGCTGGCAGGTATCGTGGGAGTGACGCGGAAAGAAAAATCAAACGTCATTCCCGGGGTAGCGATTGCCACGGCGCTGATGCCGCCTATTTGCACGGCTGGATTTGGTGTTGCCACAGGTGCGTGGAGTTTTGCCGCGGGTGCATTGTACCTGTACACCATCAACTGCGTATTCATTGGCTTGGCAACGGTGATCGGCATACGGGTTCTGCGCCTGACTCCACACCACTTTGCGGATGCCAGGATTGCCTGGCGTGTAAAATTCTGGTTGGTGGTGTTATCGCTATGCACAGCATTGCCGAGCACATACCTGGCTGCCACACTCGTTAAAGAAGAGGTCTTCAACGCACGAGCCCGCCAGTTTGTTGATCGGGAGTTCTTGTTCCCGAACACACATGCGGCCGAACTGCAGATCAATCCAAAAACTCGAACGATTGAGCTGTCGTTGATTGGGGCCCCGCTGGCTCAAGCAACGCTCCAAACCATCGAAGGCCGTTTGGCCGCCGCTCAATTGGATGGCGCCCAAATTATTGTCCACCAGTCAAGCGATGAAAAAGTTGATGTCACCGCGTTGAAGTCCTCTCTATTAAGCGATCTATATCGTGATAGCCAAGAAGCATCGCGCAAGAAAGATGCTGAAATTCTCAGGCTGCAAAACGAGATCGCATCGAAAAATGTGCTGTTTGCAATCGCGGAAGATATTTCTAACGAGCTTCGCGCGCAGTATCCATCCATCAAACAGGTCATGGTCGGCAAGGGTCTGGTGTTCGCAGGAGACGCCCCCGCAAAAACAATGCAACATCTGCGCGTTTCATCGAGCGCGACTCTTTCAACGGGAGAACAGAACCGTATCGAGGATTGGTTCAAAGTGAGAACGAAATCAGAAGACGTGGTAGTGCATTTTGAGGGTCCAGCTCACAAAGTCAGGCAGAAGCGCCGGTAAACTACGACGGGCGCGTTTCGCCAAGGCCGTCGAGAAATTCCATCAAGCCACCGAAGCGGGGAACTCACTTAAGAACCCACATGAATCATGCAGGTCGGCGAGGACGAATCAGGCCGTGCCTTCCAGATTCAATTTCAACTCGAGCAATTTCAGCAACTCTTTCAGCGTCACCACGCCGGCGAGCCGGTCGTCCCCAGCGCGAGCATTCTGGTGGCGCCGGTTCATTGACGCGTGGCGTCGTGCTCTTACTCTGCCAGGAATGATTCTCGGGGAAGTTCAAAGCAAGGGCATAGCTGAGATCGAGTGTCACGCCGTAGTATCAGTCGCCGGGTTCCAAGCGTGGTTTTTCAGCAAGACCTGGCACAGGCGTGACGCACACCAAGCAGCGAAGCAATCGCCCGGCGAATTCTGGCGCTCATGGGGCGTGAGATGGCGGAGGGGCTGCGACCGTCAACTGCCCGTCTTTGATGTGAATGTCGCGTTGAGGATACGGTATCTCGATCCCATGCTCTCGAAACTTCCGGCTGATCGCGTAGTTCAACTCGCTCCGGAGCACACCGGGACGGTCTGTGTAGTCCCGTGTCCACACCCGAAGAATAAACTGGAAGCAGCTTTCGCCGAACTCTTGGAACAGGACATCGGATTTCCGTTCTTGGAGCACGCCCGGATGGCTACCGGCGACTTCCAGAAGGAGTTTTCGCACGGCTTCGGGATCTTCCCGGTACGAGACACGCACGGGAAAATTGAATCGCACGTCTCTGGTCGTATAACTCCAATTCGTGACTGTTGAACCGATGAACTCGGCGTTGGGAATGATGATGGCGATGTTGTCGTTGGTGATCACTGTCGTGGCGCGGACCGAAATGTCCACGACGTCTCCCGTCACCTCTCCCACCTCGATGCGATCGCCGATTTTGATCGGCCGCTCGAAGAGGAGGATCAGGCCGCTGACCAGGTTGTTCGTGATCGATTGCAGCCCGAAGCCGACTCCGATACCCAGCGCGCCGGCCAGCACCGTCACCGTGCTGAGATCGATTCCGACCGTCTGCAAGATCACGACGAATCCGATCGCGATGATGATGTAACGGACGATCGAGCCTGTGGCCTGCCGGACTCCGATGTCGATCCGACTGTTCGCGAGCAGTTTCAGGACGATCAGGTTTTTGAGCTTTTTCGTCAACCACAGGAGCAGGACGAAAAGAACGACCAGAGAAACAATCGTCCAGAGCGTCACGGGATCTGCGCCGATCTTAAACAGCGGAATATTCAGCCACCCCTTGATCAATCCCGGTATCTCTTGCAAAGTGTCCATCGTATCCCCCGTTGTTCAGTGGAAACGTGAGTTCACAATAGCCGTGGCGGCTTCCGGCATCCACCCATGGCGCAGTTATGGCTCACGCCGGCTGAAACGGCCAGAAGACCGGAATCAAGAACGTGGCCAACAGCCAGAACAGGATGTTCAGTGGAGTGCCGACACGAAGAAAATCCTTAAATGTGTACCGGCCTGGTCCATAGATCAGGGTGTTCGTTTGGTAGCCGACCGGGGTCATGAAGCTCGCTGAAGCTGCGAAGGTGATGGCCATCAGGAAAGGACGAGGATCCAGGCCCATTGACTGGGACGCGGCAATGGCAATGGGCGCGAGGAGCGCGGCAGTCGCGTTGTTCGACATGGTCTCCGTCAGCAAGGAGGTCACGAGATATAGTGCTGACACGAGCGCTACGGGGCCCCAAATCCCAACCGTTGCGATCAGCCAGTTGGACAGCAATAATGCGGTACCTGTCTTTTCCAGAGCGACTCCCAGCGTGAGTACGCCGGCCAGCAGAAAAATGATCCTCCATTCGACGGCGTTGTAGGCTTCTTGCATCGTCAGACATCCGGTCAACACGAGCAGTACGCATCCGGTGATCGCGCTGACGACGATGGGGACAATGTTGAGCGCCGCAACGCCCACCACGCCGGCGACGATTGCGAGCGCGGTCAGAAGCTTGTGCGTTCGAAATGTCGGAAGTCCCACGTCGGAGATCATCACAAAGGCCGGGCTGTCTCTGAGACGAGCGAGCGAATCCCTTCGTACTTTGAGCAGCAGTACATCGCCTCCGCGAAGGGTTCGTGTGTTCAGGTTATCATGCACCACTGTGCCGTGATGCCGGACGGCCAGTACGGTCGCACCGAAGTTGTCTCGGAATCTGATCCCTTTCAGTGATCTCCCGTCCAACACCGAATAGGGAGCGACGACGGCTTCCATCAGCTGTGTATGGCCGGACTCCAGGTCTTTATCCTGCCAGTGCATCTCCGGTTTCAGCGCAATCCCGACCCGCTCCTGCAATCGCTTGATCTGAGCGACGTTGCATCGGACGAGCAGCACGTCGTCCGCCTGCAGTAGGGTGAAGGGATCCGGAGACAGTAATCGGCCGGCCCCGCGCCGGACCTCTAGAATATCGAGTTCGATTTCCTGTACCAGCGGACAGTCGGCGATAGTGGTGCCGACGGATCTCGCCTCAGGGAGCAGGACGATCTCCGTGAGATAGTCGTCCATGTCGAAGTGCTGTGTTAGGTCGTCGGCGGTCCGACGGTCCGGTATCAGGCGCAAGCCGACCGTCAGCATGTACACCGTACCTGCGGCGAAGAAGACCAGGCCGAGCGGCGCCATTTCAAACATCCCGAATCCCGGCTGTCCGTACCGTTCAGCGACAGAGCTGACCAGGATATTGGTCGAAGTGCCGATCAGCGTGCAAACGCCTCCGAACATGGACGCAAACGACAGCGGCATCAGGAGCTTTGACGAGCTCACGCGGGTCTCGCGGGCCATGCCGATCACGATCGGCATCAACATGGCCACGGCCGCGGTATTGTTGATGAAGGCGGAGATGGTTCCGATCAGAATCATCATCGCCAGCAGCATGACCGTGATCCCGCGCCGGCTGAGCTTGCTGAGTCCGGCTCCCAGAAGATTCAGGGCGCCGCTCTTGAAGAGCCCGGCGCTGAGTATCAACATCGCGCCGACCGTCACGGTCGCCGGGTTGCTGAAGCCGGCCAGGCCTTCCTCGGGGGTGACGATCCCGCTGAGGAGCAAGACGACGATGATGACCAGCGCCACCATATCCACGGAGAGCTTTTCGGTGACGAAGAGGATCACCGCGGAGAGCACTACGAGGAGCAGGAACACCATTTCGAAAGACATATGACGTCTCTCAAGAGGTCCGGTTTATTACCGCCCGACCGCTGCCGTCGTCAGCATATCGGCGTGGCTTGCAACCCGATATGATGTCGTGGCGCGTTCAGTGACGTTCAGGGATTCAGCCCGCCCGTCGTTCAGTGTGATCGATCGGCGGATGTCCGAACGGTCGGCATGGTTCGGCCTTTTCAGGAGAGTCCGCCGCAAGGTTCTCCTGTTCCTGGCCGGCGATCAGCGAGCGCAGGGTCATGCCGGCGAGGCTCTGCGCCACAGCCGCGTCTCGTTGCCGGAGGAGGGTGCCGATTCGTCCCTCCGGCTTCTCCGGAATGTTCTGCACCGGGCCATGGCCGTCTCGCACAAGAGTCAGGATCTCATGGAGGGGCATCAACTCCGGCGGTTTGATGAGGGCGATTCCTTCCGGCTCCGCCGTCCGGGCCAGGAGGCGTTGATCGACCAGCTCAATGATCTGCTCTTCAATGACGGACGGAGGCAGCCCCGACTCCTGTGCGAGTTCCGTCATGGGCATCGGACCTTCACCGCGCAACGCACGACGGCCCAACGTGACGAGGATGTTCAGGACGAGACGTTCCCGGAGCGCCGGTGTGTCCTGGTGCCGAAGAAACTGCGCCCGATAGGCCGACGGGTGTTGTGTAAAAAAGGACACCTGAGCGCCGACCAGAATGATCAGCCAGCCGGCGTAGAGCCACAGGAGGAAGAGCACCAGCACGGCAAATCCGGAATAGATGGCGCTGTACTTTCCGGACGCGGCGACGAAGGCGGCAAAGGCTTCTCCGGCGATACCCCAGAGCAAGGCGGCGGTGATGCCGCCGATCAGTGCCGGCCATGCTGCCACCTGGGTGTTTGGAACAAATTTGTAGAGAAATGTGAAGACGCCGCATAACAGCGCGAAGGGCATCAGTTCGGCCGCCAGCACGAGGATGGTGCCGAATGGCTCGATGGCCATTAGCCGCTCGATCAGCGCGTGACTTTGCACCGAGGCGATCAATCCAATTGCGGTGAAGATCAGCACCGGTCCGACCAGCACGACACTCAAATAGTCGGTAAACTTTCGAGTCCAGGTGCGGCCCTGCCGGACCCTCCAAATAGCATTCAGGGCCTGTTCGATCTTGTCGATGAGCGAATAGGTCGTATAGAAGAGGCCGGCCACGCCGACTGCGCCGAGCACACCGACCTTGAGATTGTTGACGAACCCGATGATTTGGCCGGTCACCTCCGCGCCTTTGGGGCCCAGCGGTTCCAGCACCTGGTTGAGAAGGGGTTCAATCTGCTGATGCGCGCCGAAGGCTTTGAGGACTGAAAACATGACAGCCAGAAACGGCACGAGCGACAGGAGCGTGGTGTAGACGAGGCCGGCCGCGCGCGCATCCAGCAGTCGAACGCGAACTTCAAATGCCACGGCGAGGATCAAACGCAACAGGTGGAGGGCCAGGCGCGGCACGCGCGGCACCGTTTCCAGATCCATGGTCCAGAGTTCATGAGCAAAAAAATGACGGAGTCGTAGTGCGGTGGTCACTGGTCGAACGATCCTCCCCGTGGTCTCTACCATACCCGAAGCACAGTCGGCCGCAAACAAGATTCAGGCTGTCCGGTCGTAATCGAGGGTTAAGGTCATGGCTTCCTGGAGTTGCCCGGAAACGGTACATGCAACCACGGCACAAGTGAGAATGAATCAGGCCGTGCCTTCCAGATTCAATTTCAGCGCGAGCAATTTCAGCAGGTCTTTCAACGTTACCACGCCGGCGAGCCGGTCGTCCTCCAGCACGAGGAGCCGGCTGGTACCGGTCCGTTTCATGATCGACAGGGCGGCCAGCGCGTTGGTATCGGCGGCAATCGTATTCTCTGCTGAACAGGGCGTGAGGATGTCCCGGACCGTGAGCTGTGTCCATTGATCCCGCGGGATGCCGGCGACTTGTTTGGAATAGACACACCCGATCAGGCGCGTGTCTTCCATCACGGGGTACATCTCGTGCAGTGAACGGTAGAAGTGCTCTTCAATCAGTACGTCGAGAGCGAGATCCGATGGGACGGTGGCCGGGTTCGGCGTCATGAACCGGCGAACCGGCGCTTCCCCGAGCTTGGCGCGCACGACCACCTGATAATACGCAGTTCCGGCCGCTGTCCGCAGGAACAGACCCAAGACGAACCACCAGATACCGATGATGAAATCGCCGGTGATCACGTGGAAGATTCCCGACAGAATCAGTGCAAGGCCGAACCAGGATCCGATGCGGGACGCCCAGCGGGTGGCCCGATGGAGATCCTGTTTCCAGTGCCATAAGGCTGCGCGAAGCACACGCCCGCCATCCAGAGGAAAGGCCGGGATCAGGTTGAATCCCCCCAGAAGGCTATTTACAAACGCCAGATATCCGATCAGGCCTAACGGAACGATCGGCAAGTGGATGCGATATCCGGCCGCGAACGCCAGATAGCAGGCGGCGCTCAACGCAAAGCTCGCAATCGGGCCGGCCATGGCCGTCAGCCACTCCGCCTTCGGACTGGGCGGCTCTTCATCCATCTGTGCCACACCGCCGAAGATCAGGAGGGTGATGTTCTTGATCCGCAGGCCGTAATGTTTGGCGACCAGTGCATGGGCCCATTCGTGAAACACGATTGATCCGAAGAGGCCTAGCGCGCCGAACGCCCCCATCCACCAGTACGTGGAACCGGCGAGGCCGAGGTAGTATTCGGGAAAGTATCCCTGCGCAAGCGACCAGGTGAGAAGCGGCGCCAGAAAGATCCAGTTGAGATCGATCCGGATTGTAGCCCCGTACAGTTCAAACAGCGTGGCGCGTGTGCCGAACATGGACATTCCTCCGCAGCCGATCCCTATCCCGGTGCCACACTAGTTGCATGCCGGAGCCGTCATTCCCACGATCCGGCCGTTCGACCCGAATCAGGCGGTCCGGCATCCCCGATAGGCCGCATGAACTGTTCGTGGTTCATCGAGGCTGGCAGACCGGTGCCGCTTCTCCGATCATGCCTGACGGTAACCGCCGGTATCAATGTGCCTGTTGCATCCTGCAACAGAGAATTCACCGGACCTGTGGCGTTTTGCCTGATGAGCGAGATACAGGACCTTCGCAATGCCTGCTCTTTCAATCGACTCACGCGAGATCATGCTCGAATCGCCCGCCGGTATGATGGCATGAGGATTGCGCAGATTCATGTACGGCCGGGAATGCATCGACTCCGGCACGTATTCGACTATCACAGCTGGAAATCGCCAGTTGATTTGCAAGGAGGAGCGTCTCATGAGTACAAGACAAGGGAAACGCTACACGATGTCCTACAAGGAGAGGGAGTCTCCCAAACAGGATCCTTACGCGATGCTCAAGGCCCCGAAAGGGCCCGCTATCTGCCGGAAGTGCCTGGCGATTTATGCAGACAAGCGGTGGCATTTCG
>FSSH01000436.1_pt1 | contig 11847 bp, 4 predicted proteins | sample 1166101 | NCBI WGS metagenome assembly FSSH01 (sample SAMEA32972668, study PRJEB13176) | freshwater metagenome | biome: Drinking water system; feature: Biomass in drinking water that filtered by 0.45 um membrane; material: drinking water | place: USA | collected 2012-12-20 | depth 0 m | reverse complement strand
CATCGATAAGTGCTTCGGGCTGAATGTCGAACATAGTTGTCGTTGACGCCTGCGGATCGCAGTCGATCACGAGAACGCTATATCCGTTCAGCGCGAGAAAATCGGCGAAATGCTTGGTAATCGTACTCTTGCCGACGCCGCCCTTGAAATTCTGCACGGCTACTACAACCGCATTCTCATGGGCTAGCTTGCCCGGATGAATGTTCAGCGCCTTGCGAATATGAGTAAGGTCTTCGAGCGTGTAATAGCGGCGGCCATTGTTAAGCTGTTTCGGAGGCGCGAGACGCCCCTCCTTCTCTGCCTTGGCAAGCGCTTCAGGCGTTCTTCCGACCAATTCCGCTGCCGCCGTAGGCCCAAAGGTGATATCGAGGACCTTGCGTTCATCAGGTTTGAACACCACAGCTTTGACCCGATCGCGCATCATTTCGCAGGATCTGGTCATGTTTCGCAGTGTGTTCACGGTGTAGGACATGCGTCTGCCTTTCGATGAATCGCAGTTCTGCGACCCAGTTCGTGTTTTATGATCATTTTCGGCGGTAGAAGTCAAACCGATATCATCGGAATGGTGCCGGTCCCGAATCCTCGTCGCTGCCGGGCACCCCTTGTCGCATAGCCTGTAGTGATCACGGGCTCATAACCCCGAGGCGAGAGGGAAGGGGGATGACCTGATGCGGTTCAGCATCAGGAGCAGACCGTGACCGACCTTTTTGAACAATCCAGCCAGAAGCTGGACGCCGCAATCACCGAAATCCAGCACGCCATCGCCACCGGACTGGCGAACACGCCACGCCTGTTTGAGACGATGCGCCAGCTCTACGGAGAGGGCTCCGCAAACGGCGCCTGGAGCCAGAGGGACGCTTTTGACATGCTCGAGGCGGCATTGACGCGCCACATGGCCGGACTGCTGAGCAAACCTCAGATGCTGACCCAGATTTCGGAGATCAGTGCGCTTATCGAGGCACTGCCGACACATACGGTCAGAAGTGAAGAGCAGATCAGGTACCAGCAATTCTCGACGCCCGCAGACCTCGCAGCGCTTTGCGTGATTTTGGCGCAGCCGCTTGCAACCGATATCGTTCTTGAGCCGAGCGCCGGACATGGCGCTCTCGTGGCAACTTTGCCCGATGTCAGCGCATTGCATCTCAACGAAATCGATCCGCGCAGGCGTGAAAAGCTGGCAATGCTGTTTCCCGATGCCACCATCACAGGGATCGATGGAGCCATGCTGGCCTCCCATCTCGACGCGGCAGTGCAGCCAAGCCTGATCCTGATGAACCCGCCGTTCTCCCGATCAATGGGACGAGGAGCAGACGAGTTCGCAGCGGTGCGTCACCTGCGCGCTGCCATAACGCGCCTCAGGCAAGGGGGACGGATCGTCGCGATCATGCCGGACTGGTTCACGACGAGCGCAAAGCTTGCGAAAATCTACGAAGACACCTTTGCCTCTTGCACAGTCCGCACATCCATCCGGCTCGACAAATGCTATCACAAGCAGGGCACCAGCGTGGCCGTGCGCTTGTACGTGATCGACAAGATCCCGGGGCAGATCAGACCTGCAGTTTTGGCGCGGCAGACAGTTGCAGACGTCGCGTCTGCGGCTCCAATCATCAAACGCGTGACAGCCGAGCCCGACTGCGAACCGCGCGCGGTGCCGCCGAAAGCAAAGCCGGGTGCGCTCTTCAAAGCCATGCGGGCAACGCCGATCACAAAGCCCGTCAAGGCGAGGGCAGCCCAAGCCCCCAACATCGAAGCACTGGCGTTCAGTACCTTGGACAAGCCGCGCGTTCTCGGTGAGCAAATCGGGGTCTACATCCCGTACCGGCCAAGCCGGGTCGACATTGTTGGTGCACGCGAGCACCCGACGCCGCTCGTCGAAAGCGTGGCCATGGGTTCGATCCCGGCACCCATCCCGGATTATGTCCCGGCGCTGCAGGATCGGGTCTTGCAGGAAAGCCTGCTTTCCGAGGCCCAGATCGAAACTGTCATCTATGCCGGGAACGCGTGGCAGCAGTATCTGCCTGGCCTGTTCGTTCCCGCTGAAGAAGGCGTTGGCCTGCAACTCGACGAGCATGGGCGCGCCTACCGCAAAGGCTATTTCCTTGGCGATGGCACGGGGGCAGGGAAGGGCAGGCAGATCGCCGCCTGCATCCTTGATGGCTGGCTTGCGGGACGCCGCAAGGCCATCTGGATCTCGAAGAACGAGAGCTTGCTTGAGGATGCGCGCCGCGACTGGAGCGCTATCGGCGGCCTTGCGGCCGACATTCAGCCGCTTTCCAATTGGAAGATCGATCAGGCGGTTCCGTTTCGCGAAGGGATCCTGTTCATCACCTACCCGACCCTTCGCAGCCAGCGACAGGACGCCACCCGCCTGAAGCAGCTGCTCGATTGGGCGGGCGAGGATTTCGACGGTGTCATCGCCTTCGATGAGAGCCACGAGATGGGCGGTGTTGCAGGGGGCGAGGGCGCCCGCGGCACGAAAAGCGGATCCTTGCAGGGCATCGCCGGCGTGCTGCTGCAAAACAATCTGCCCGATGCCCGGGTTCTCTACGCCTCGGCGACCGGAGCCTCGGAGGTCAACAACCTTGCCTACGCCGTGCGGCTTGGTCTGTGGGGACCCGGCACCGCGTTTGCCAACAGGGAAGAGTTCATCAGCCAGATCAGGGCAGGGGGCATCGCTGCGATGGAACTCGTGTCGCGGGACCTCAAGGCACTGGGCCTCTACCAGGCGCGCGCACTCAGCTTTGCAGGCGTCGAATACGACGTCCTGAAACATGATCTGACCGCCGAACAGATCGCCGTCTACGACACTTATGCCGACGCCTGGGCGATCATTCATCAGAACCTTGAGGAGGCGCTGGAGCTGACCGGTGTCGTCGATGAAATCGACGGCACAACGCTCAACAGCGGTGCGAAAGCCGCAGCGCGAAGCCGGTTTGAAAGCACCAAGCAGCGGTTCTTCAACCAGCTGCTGCTGTCGATGAAGCTGCCAACGCTGATTGCTGCCATCAATCTCCATCTGGACCGCCATGAGGTGGTTGTCGTCCAACTGGTTTCGACCGCCGAAAGCATCCTCGATCGCCGTCTCGACAGCCTCTCGCCAGAAGAGCGGGCTGAGCTCGACCTCGACCTCAGCCCGCTCGACGCCGTGATCGAGTACCTCGAGCGCGCCTTCCCCACGCAACAGATGCAAGTGTTCGTCGATGATACCGGCAGTCAGCGCTCGGCACCGATGTTCGATGAGGAAGGCCGTCCAGTCCACAATCAGACTGCCATCGCCCGCCGCAGCGAGATGATCGAGCATCTGTGCGCCATGCCGCCGATCAAGCCGGCGCTGGACGGGATCATCGAGCACTACGGACCGGAGAGGGTCGCCGAGGTGACCGGGCGCAGCAAGCGGCTCATAACCCAAAGCGACGGCCAGCAACGGCTCGAGACCCGCTCGCCGCGGACGAACCAGTCCGAGACCGACCAGTTCATGGATGGCAGGAAGCCGATCCTTGTCTTCAGCGACGCGGGCGGCACAGGGCGGTCCTATCACGCCAGCCTTGACGCAGCTTGCCAGAAGCGGCGCATCCATTTCCTGCTTGAGCCGGGGTGGCGAGCCGACCGCGCCATCCAGGGGCTGGGCCGAACGCACCGGACCCATCAGGCCAACACACCGCTGTTCCGGCCTGTGACCACCAACTGCAAAGGGGAACTGCGGTTCACCAGCACCATTGCGCGCAGGCTCGACAGCCTGGGGGCGCTGACCCGGGGCCAACGCCAGACGGGCGGCCAGAACCTCTTTGACCCTGCCGACAATCTCGAAAGCGAATACGCCAAGGCCGCTCTCTCTACCTGGTTTGCCTTGCTGGCGGACGGCAAGCTCAAGAGCGCAACGCTGATCGATTTCCAGCGCCGTAGCGGGCTCAAGATTGTCTCCGACGACGGCATTCTCGAAGAGGACCTTCCGCCGATCCAGCGCTGGCTCAACCGCATCCTCGCGCTGCCGATCGGAATGCAGAATGCGATCTTCGAAGAATTTCTGGGGTTGGTCGAAGCGCGGGTGTCGGCAGCGCGCGAGGCAGGATCACTCGACGTTGGCGTTGAAACTATGCGGGTCGAACAGGCCGGGGTTGTCGAAGACATCGTCCTGCGGACCGACGGGCGAACCGGCGCCACGTCACACTTGCTGCAGCTGGCTCTCAAGACGAGAGCACGGCCGATCTCCCTTGAGCGTGTCCTTGAGCGTCGCGACTACGCCGACGGTTGCATTCTGCTCCACAATACCAAGAGCGGGAAAGCAGCTCTGGCTGAACCTTCGCGGCACTTCATGACCGAGCAAGGCGAGCTGATCCGGCGGGTCATCCTCCACCGTCCGCTCCGGCGTGAATACCACCACTTCGATGACCTTGCGGAATCGGCCTGGGAGGAAGCCCCGCGCCGGACCTTCGAGAAGCTGTGGCAAAGCGAGGTTGCGGAGCTTGCCGAACGGCTAACGACAGAGACCGTGTACCTTGCGACCGGACTTCTCCTGCCGATCTGGTCGAGCCTGCCTATCGACTATCTGGAGGTCCGGCGCATCGTCGACGAAGAGGGCAGAAGCTGGCTCGGCCGCATTGTCCACGAGCTCGATGTGGCGAAGCTGCTCGAGAAGTTCGATATTGCCTCCACCGTTGAACTCAGCCCGGATACGATCATCAGGGCGCTCGGCGAAGGCCGGACAGTCCCTATCAAGCAGCCGTTTGAGGCGACCATCAAATGCTCGCGCGTGGCAGGCGAGCAGCGCTACGAAATCGTCGGGGGGCCTGTCGATCAGCTGCCTTGGCTGAAAAGCATCGGATGCTTCACGGAGATCATCGCGTTTCGTACCCGGGTGTTTATTCCGACAAGATCAGCGATTTCGGTGATTGGCGAGCTGGTTGGCGCAGGAGGAAAAGAAATGCTGGGAACATCAATGCAGAGGTTTTCGGCTAGGCACTAGTTATCATTGGACACATTGCTCAATTTGACTCGATCGCAGCTCGAGCAAACATGCCTTACCGCCTGCTTTCTCCGGGCAGAGCTCGGAAACAGTCTAGTCGAGGCGGGTGTGACTGCCGACGGCTTGGGGCCAGCAGGGTGCGACGCGATTTACGCAGCCTTTCCGACGGCGTTCTCTTCGCGCTTGCGATTACCCGTGCGTATGTTGTGGCAAGGGTGGCAAACCAAATCGCATTTTGACATCTCGTTTAAAATAGCATCGTCTGAACAGCCGTTAGCGACCATATCCGAAACGTTGGCGAGTTTCTCAGTGTCTGGCCGGTGATCGCACTCAAGCGGCTTATCGAGGTTGCTGTAATGCTCGTTGCAATCAAAGCAGAAGCCGCCTCGACGGTCGAACTCGTCTAGGCGAGTCTTCTTTGCACGAGCCTTCGCTGTCGATGTAGCCATGATTACGCTTCTATTTTGAGCGTGTTAAAAATTCATTTTGGCCCCGGAGGGAAAATCAAAGTTGTAAATGTCCAGTTCCGTCGTCTTCTCTTAAGTGCAGCGGACCAACACGCGCGAAAATAGATTGAAGCCGGATGGGGCCAGATGTCGATTCAGCAATTCAGCGCACCCCTTAAGCTCTTGGATAGTCGATGGCATTTGGCAAAATCCCAGCTGCACCGTAGAGGGGCTGGAAAATGACCGACGGAAGCCACATCAGCCCAAAAGCATCACCATCTCCTGCCCACGCCCGGCGGAGCACGTCGGCTAATGCGGATCAGCGAGGCGCGTCGCCACAACGCAATCGGAGGCTATCGTTGGCCGAAGAGGAAGCCGTCCTGGCCGCATTGTCCCGCACGTCCGAGGAACTTCTGCAAGAGCTGCGCGAGGCCTGGGACATGCCCGCGGGACGACCCATCCGTGTGGTCGGTCGCCTGACGCTGACTTGGCGAGGAAGCGACGGAGCGGACATGGTGTTCCTCAACGAACTAGAGCACCCTGAAACGGGTGTCGGTCTGGTCTATCCCAGGATAGGCACTTTGGTCATCAATTCTGATCCGGTGAACGCCTCCGTGCCGCCAGGACCGTCGCGGACCATCACCGACGCCAAGACGCTGGCGTCCGGCGAACAATGGGCGATTGCCGAAATCGAACTATCGACACTTGAACAGCGCCGAAGGCTTCGAAATCCTTGGGTGGTAACGGTTCGATCGGGCACGCTGCGATTGTTGAGCGACCTGCCTGACGAATGGCAGGTTCAAGTCCATGGCGCCCAGTCGGTCAAGCGCATCTCTGCATCTGCCCGCGAGGAAATTGAGGATTATGTTCGCAATTCCGTCCTCGAAGAGGATCAGGAACTTGCACGCAGCCATGCAGAAAACATCCGGAGGTTAGCCGAGCTAGCTACGTCACGGCGACAAGCCGAGGACGATGCACGAGCGATGTTAGCCGGTCTGAACGACGAACTCGCCGCACAACAGTTGCGCGGCGACAAGGCACGACAAGAAGCCGACGACCTGCAGCAGCAACTGACATCCGAACGCGATCAACTCGTGCGGCAACAACGACACATTGAGGAAGAGACGCATCTCATGGAACTTCGACACCGTAGGCTGAAGGAGCTTCTTAGCGAGAAGCGGGACCGCCTGATAGCGCTCGGCCTTGTAGACGCGGGCGACATTGATGCGGTGATGTGGGAAAACGAAGCCGGAGAAGACGGTCGGTCGGGCATTAGATTTTCCGAGGCGCTAGACAGCGACTTCTCGCGCCTCGCGCCGGTGCTTCAGATCGAGCTGCAGAAAAAGGGACTGCTCTACCCCCAGGCGGTGCTCCGCGACTTCCTCGCACTCCTGCGGACCCGCGACCTCGTCGTGCTCGCTGGTGACTCGGGTTCGGGCAAGACCAGCTTGATCCGCGCGGCCTCCGAGGCGATCGGCGGTGTCTGCACAGTCGTTCCCGTCAAGCCGAACTGGACCGGCCCCGAGGACCTGCTGGGATACTACAACCCGGTCGAGCGCAGCTATCAGGCTACTCCGTTCCTTGTCGCCCTGCAGGATGCCGCGCGCCAGCCCGATGTCCCGCACTTCATCTGCCTCGACGAGATGAACCTAGCGCGGGTCGAGCACTATTTCGCCGATTTCCTCAGTCTGCTTGAGCAACGAGCCGACTTGCCCACGATCCAGCTCTACACGGCGGACGAGGAGCGTCACGTCGTCGTCGAACAGGGTCTTTTTCTTCATGTCGAGGCCGAGGCCCGCCGACGCGCCGGGCTCGGTAACACAGCGACGCTCGAGGACATCCTAGGCAATGACCAAGCGAATGCCGAGATCCACCGCCTGAGCGGCCTGACCGACAAGGAATCGGTACTGATCTATCACGGACGCCTGCGTCGCTCGCTTGCGGCACAGATGCGAATGCCGACGTCCCTGACCATGCCAGCAAATGTCTGGATCTTCGGCGCCGTCAACATGGACGACACTACGCACCAACTGTCGCCCAAGGTGCTCGATCGCGTGCATGTGCTCCGCTTCGGCAATCCGATGCTCGCCGACTGGGACGCGATCGAGAGCGAAATCGATGCGGCCGCCGGCACCCTGCCCGCGGACCTGTCAGGACTGCTGATCCGGTCGGACGAAATTGGCCTTCGCCAGGACTATCCGGTTTTCGACCGTCAGGACGACAACGTTCGGTTCCTGTCTGACGTCTCCCGCCGACACCTCGATCCGCTCGGGGTAGAGTTTGGCCTTCGAGCGATCCGGCAGGCGCAGGGCTATATCAACGCAGCCGTTACTGCGGGCCTCAGCAAGGACGAGGCGCTCGACAACGTGATCAGGCACAAGATCCTGCCCAAGATGGCGTTCGACACCGCTCGGCCCGCCGGAAACGGTCGCGCGCGTCGCGAAATCCTCGTTGAATTGCGCGACGAGTTGTCCAAGCGCTTTGAGGGCACGAACGTCCAGATGGATGCCAGCAGCGTTGCCGAACTCGATCGGATGATCCGCTTGGCCGAAGGCAACAACGGCATCGTCAACTACTGGCTGCGTTGATCGACCGATGGACGTGCTGGCGCATTATCTCGAGATCGAGTGGGAGACGGAGAACACGCCGCGGAAGCTGGTGGTGTCGACGCATCCGATCGAGATCGAGATCGCGCGCGATGGCGTCTTGCACGCCGAGGTTTCGATCTTCCGCGACTTCGCTCCCTGGATGGGCCTCCACCTCTCGGGCGCCCTTGCGGAAGCCACGCCGGAAACCATCGCCGCCGGCGGCCAGCGCGCGCCGTGGCTAAAGATCGCCGACGAGCAAGGTCGGGCCTGGTGGATCCCCGCAACGGGGTGGAGCAAGAAGACGGGCCGACATCTGGCCGAGATGCACCGCTCGTTTGGCACATTCCAGGTCGAGATCGGCCCCCGAAGCAAGCTGACGATAGATGCAGTCGCTTTGGAGCTCGATCGCGCGCATGCCCAAGACTATCTGGATGACTTTCGGGACGATCTGGTCTGGCTCGCCGTGGGGCAGCCAACCGGGGCAGCGGCACGAGCGGGATCGGATTACAGCAACGAACTGGTTGAGGCGCTTGCCGACTTCGCGCAGGCGGCCCGACGAGTGGTCGAACATCCCTCGCGCGACGTTAGGGAAACGACCGCTCTCACAGCAACGGCGAAGCTGCGCCCCAGCGCTGACACCTTCAGGGCTGTAATGCGGCGTCCTGGAGCAAAGGTATATCCTAGCCGCGTCGCGGTCGATAGTGCCGACGTGCCAGAGAATAGGTACGTGCGAGGCTTGGTCGAGCACTGCCGTCGCCTCGCTCATTCGATCGCACGCGCTTCGAATCGCCACCAAGGCCATCTTGCTGTCAGGGCAGAAAGGGAAAAAGCCCGCGCGGCGGCACTGCTGGCCATGAATGTGGTCGAGATCGATCAGGAGATTTACGATAATCAACTCGATGAGGTCAGCCGCGTCATGGAGGCCATCGGCGCGTGGGGCCCGGATATCGCCGCTTCGGGGCGGCCACCACGCGAGTTTCACTTCGAGGTCGGCAAAGAGTTCAGGGAAGCAGGGAACGGACCCAAGGAACTTTTCTATAGGAACCCCACCCGTGACCGCGTCGCTGACGACCAGGTTCGCATAGACTTCAGCGTGGCGCGACTCCCTGACGCGCTACACGATCTTGTGATGGCCGCACGCCGGATCGATAACGGGCTCGCCCTCACCGTTGCTGGGCATGCCTCGCTTACGACGTTCAGTACGAGAAACGAGAAAGTTGGCCGGCGAGCGGTCTTCTCCGGGATCTCGCAGGTCAAGGTCCACTCACCCGTCCTGCAGAATCGGACAAGGTGGCGCTCGGTGTACGAAGGGGACGGTTGGCGTCGCCCGCTCAGCACCGCAGAGCGTAAGGAATTTGGTCTCGAGGCCCGCACAGCGCAGGCCCGTGCAGCGCAGCTGGAGCAACGCGCGCAACTGAGCGAGGCAGTCCATGGCAGCCTCCAAATCGTCGAACGCGATTTGGCGCTACAGGAGGCAGGGTGGGACAAGCTCGGGGTCGGACCGACCGTCATGTTTCCGATGGGAATGCGCTTCGCGCATAACCCGACCTATGCTGCGGTTCTTGCCGCTTTCAACAGGGTATCGGAACTGGAACGTCGTACAGGTATCGGCGGCGACGCGCTCGACCGGCTAGGCAGTATCAACATGCTGCATTCCAGCGCCATCTATGAGCGGTGGTGCTTGATCAAAATCATCGACGTACTGATGGAGGACTTCGACTTCGTGCCTCAGGGCGAATGGGTCGAGCATGTTATCGCATCGTCTTGTCATAGCCGCAGCTATGCCGGCCAAGGCTTTGCAGTCGAGTTCATCCGCGCTGATCCGGGCATCAAGGCACGCCTTGAAGTTGAACCTCTGCTCGACAACGGCCGACGCCCGGACTTCCGCCTGCGATTCGAGATGATGGGATCAACTGGATCGTCGAAGTCTATCTTCCAAGATCTGGGGCGGGGTGGCTCGGGGCTTGTCATGGACGCCAAATTTCGTACCCGCTGGCAGTACGGCGAGCTAGCTGAGATGCTGACACTTTTGGTAGAGACGAAGAAGTACGGACAGGACGGTTGCCGGGTCTTTATCTTACAGCCCAGTAGGGGCACGATCTCGAATAGCATGTCGCCCCTCAATTGGGGACGCGACTGCGACTATGGACACAGGTCGCCGACCGAACACGCACACGGCAGTATCCAGCTGGCAGCCGACCCCGCCCATGGCGGAAGGTCGCTGATGAATTTGCGCCGCCTGATAGCCATGGAGCTTCAGGACACGTTTCCGAAGCCGGAGGCGAAGACAATCGGCGGACCCACTGGTGAAGTCGAGGTATGCACCTCAACGTTCAGCTTTTGCATCTACTGCGGTACGACGCACGACGTTGAGAACGTCAAGCCTGGTCGAACCACGCGCGACAACAGAAAGTGGTACTTTGGCTGCGCTCACTGCGGCGCGGGCACCATGCAGACGCATTGCTTCGGCTGCGGCACCGCCATACACAAAAACGGGCTACAGATGACGTACCATTTGACCGTGGCCGACCAGATCTCAAATGTAGTTTGCCAGAAATGCGGCATGGGCTTCTAGCGCCCTACCACATGCTTGGATTTGTGATAGATCCATCCGCTCAAAAGTCGTCGCGACCATCAGGATTATCCGAAGGCGCCTGTTGACATGACGGATCCAATCGCGCCGGTCGGAAAATCGACTAGCCTTCTGCGATCCCGGACATCATTGCGCTGATCGCGGAATGCGGCCTCAAACCCTTGCGGCATTCTGCACTCTTAAGAGACATACGCTCCACCTCCGCGGCCTGCCGCGCTGTCCATCCGCAGGGGTGACAACGATTAACTCTTAGGCCTGCGTGAAACGCAGATCAGAAGGGGAGGGGGAGGGGATGTGTGCCCGGGTGATTGCCGGGTGCACATCAGGAGTGACGACCATGCTTATTCCCTTTTCCCGGCTCTATCTGAGCGATGCCAATGTGCGCAAAACGCGCAGCGAAGAAGACGATATCCAGCTTTCCGCCGACATCGAAGCGCGCGGCCTTTTGCAGAACCTGCTGGTCACCAAGAGCAAGAAGCGCGGCAAGTTTGCCGTGATCGCCGGTGGCCGCCGGTTGCGGGCCATCGAGATGATCGTCGCGCGCGGTGCGTGGGAGCCCGATGCTGAGATCGAATGCAAGTTGCTCGAGGGCAGCGAAGAGGAAGCAGGCGAGGCATCGCTTGCCGAGAACTTCCAGCGCGTCGGGATGTCGCCGGCTGAGGAATGCCGGGCCTTCCAGCACTTCATCAAGGAAGGCAGCGATGTTGCCGCGGTCGCCAAACGCTTCGGTCTCACCCAGCGCTTCGTGGAAGGCCGCCTGCGGCTTGCAAACCTCGCCGAGCCGATTTTTGAAGCGCTCGCCAAAGGCGATGTCACCCTCGAGATCGCAAAGGCGTACGCCGCGACCGACCAGCACGAGGTTCAGCTGCGGGTCTTTGAGCAGATGCGCTACGCCTATAACCCAAGCGCCGATGCCATCCGGCGGATGGTGGCGAGCGGTTCCATGCGCGGCAATGACCCAATCGCGCTGCTGATCGGCGAAGATGCCTATGTGGCCGCTGGCGGCAAGATCGAGCGCGATCTCTTCAGCGAAGCGGCAGATGATCGCTGGATCGACATCGAGATCGCCCACCGGCTTGCGGCGGAGAAGATGGAAGGCGAAGCCCAGCGTATCACTGCCGAGACGGGCCTTGCCTGGATCAGCCCGGTGGCGTCGACCAATTCATGGCAGGCACGCAGCGAAATGGGCGTCAATGCTGTCCGGCTGCCGCCCGCGCCGCTGTCCGAAGAAGCAAGAGCCCGAATTGACGCGATCGA
>FSSH01003879.1_pt1 | contig 11855 bp, 9 predicted proteins | sample 1166101 | NCBI WGS metagenome assembly FSSH01 (sample SAMEA32972668, study PRJEB13176) | freshwater metagenome | biome: Drinking water system; feature: Biomass in drinking water that filtered by 0.45 um membrane; material: drinking water | place: USA | collected 2012-12-20 | depth 0 m | reverse complement strand
GGTCGATCTTGCCGCCGCCGCGGCCGCGCTGGCGCGCGCCGGCCTCGACGACGAGGCCGCCGCGCTCGCCTTTGACGCTAGCCGCGCGGCAGATGACTTTTTCGCGCCGGTCGCGTTACGCGCAGCGCTTCTTGAGAAGAAGGGCCGTCCCGCCGAAGCTCTCGGCCATCTCGAGGTGTTTGCGGCGAAGAACGCCGGCCACGCGCCGGCGCGCATCGCTCGCGCGCGCCTTCTCCTGCGGCTTGATGACGTCGAAACCGCGGTCGCCGCCTTCGCCGCCCTCAATCCCGCCGCCATTTTCGCCGAAGAGGCCCCGGCGCTTGATTATGCGCGCGCTGCGACGCTCGCCGGTGAGCCCTGGCGCCGGGCGATGATTGATGCGGCGTCAGCCGCGCTCGCGCCTGGCGAACGGCTCGGCCGCGTGCTCGAGGCGGCGGGCGAGGATGCGGCGGCGGCGAAAGTCTATCGCGACGCCCTCATTGATGATCCGGACTCGGCCGATTTGGCGCGCGCCTATCGCGATGTGATGACCCGGCAAGGCCGCGCAGAGGACGCCGAGGCGCTTTTCGCGGCGATCGCGCGGCGCCGGCCCGCCCCGGCGGCGGGCGAGCCGGGCGGCGCCTGAAAATGCCAATTTGTAAGGTGAAATCAGCGCCCCCGATGGCGCGAAAATCCGAGCCCGGCATGGCAAAGAACTTGCTCAACCGGTAGTCTGGCGGCGATTCGCGGCCCTTGCGGCCGCTGGGGACTCCTCCCGACGCATTGAAAGAGACGAGGAAAGACGCATGATGATCCGCCACTTCGCCGCCGTGCTCGCCGCGCTATTCGCCGTGAGCTGCGCTTCGCACGACATCCTTAATTCCGAGCAGCTCGCCGCATCCTCGCAACCCTCGGGGACCGGCGCGTCGCCGTCGCCCGATTACCTTATCGGCCCGCTCGACGCGCTTGAGGTCTTTGTCTGGCGCGCGCCGGAACTGTCGACAAAAATCACCGTGCGCCCCGACGGCCGAATTTCGACGCCGCTCGTCGAAGACATGGTCGCGGCCGGCAAGACGCCGACGCAGCTTGCAAAAGACCTGGAGCGCTCGCTCAGCCAGTATGTGAAGGCGCCGCAAGTCTCGGTCATCGTGTCGAACTTCACCTCAACGTTCGACCAGCAGGTGCGCGTGCTCGGCCAGGCGCAAAAGCCGATTGCGCTGCCCTATCAGTCGGGCATGACGGTGCTCGACGTCATGGTCGCCGTCGGCGGCCTCACCGAGTTCGCGGCTGGCAATAAGGCCGTTCTCATTCGCGGCAAGGGCGAGGACCGCCAGTCCTATCGCCTCCGCCTCGACAACCTTCTGCGCAAGGGAGACATTTCGGCGAACGTGCCGGTGCTTCCGGGCGACGTCATCTTGATCCCGGAAAGCTTTTTCTAGGGATTTCTCCGGACGCCCGCGCTGCGCCGCGCGGGCGTCGGGAGTTTGGTTGCGTAACAGGCGCGACGGGTGTTCTGGGGATGGTGTTGAAATTCGAAATCGCGGACTTGCCGCCGCAAGCGATCCGCTACGGCGCGGGACTCTGGCGCCGGCGTTGGACGGTCGCGACCGTCGCTGCGGGCGCGGGGCTTCTTGCATTGGCGGGCCTCTGGCTGATCCCCGACCAATACGCCTCGCGTGCGCAAGTCTATGTTCAGACCGAGACCGTGCTCGATCCGGTGATGACGGGCGTCACCGCGCGCCCGAACTATGAGCGGCGCGTCGAGGTGATGCGCCTGCAACTCCTGACGCGCCCGAACGTTGAAGAGATCATCCTGCGCTCCGGGCTCGATCGCGAAATCACCGCGAAAGACCCGCGCGAACGCAGCGCGCAGCTGGAGCGGCTGATCGACTGGGTCGCGAGCCAGATCACGATCACCAGCCCGCAAGAGCTTTATTTCGTCATTGAATACAAGAATTCCGACCCGACCATCTCGCGCAATGTCGTCGAGGCCGCGCTCAATCTCCTGATCGAGCAGGACCTCGGCGCAAGCCTTACTGAAAACGAGGAAGCGCGAAAGCGCCTGAACGCCGAAATCGCCGTATTCGACGAGCGCCTGACGGCGAAGGAACAGGAAATCGCCGCCTATCGCCGCCAGAACGCCGAAGAGCTGGCGCTGGTTGAAGGCTCAGGGCGCAGCCGCGAATTAATGGAAGCCGAACTCTCGCGTGTCACCGATGAACTCGCCGTCGCCGAACGGCGCGTCGCGACGGCGCGCAGCCTCCTTGGCCAGACGGAGGCGACGTCGTCCGGTTCGGAGCTCGATCGTCTGCGGGTCGAACTCGCGGCGCTCAGAAGTCAGTATAATGAGGATTATCCCGACATCGCGGCCGTAAAGGCGCGCATCGCCCAGCTTGAGGCGACGAGCGTCAATCAGCTTCCTGACAACCCGGAGTACAAGCGCCTCAGCGCGGAACTGCGCGGCGCGCAGGACATCGCCGCCGGTCTCGCCGACCGCCAAAAGCGCCTAAAGGCCGATCTCGAAGCGATGGCGTTTACGATCGGGCAGGGGCCGCGCGTCGTCGCCGACCTGCAGCGGATCGAGCGCGATTATGAGCAAACGCGCAAGAATTACGAAGAACTGCTCGAGCGTCGCGACCGGCTGTCGATCACCGCCAATCTCGGCGCCGGCAGCCAGGGCGTCGAATACAAGATCTTCGAGCGCCCCGCCGTTTCGCTGGTGCCCAGCTCGCCGCCGCGCCTCGTTCTGATCGCGCTGGCGACGCTTGGCGCGCTCGCCGCCGGGCTCGGCGCAGGCGTTTTCCTCACCTGGCTGCAAAAGACGTTCACGCAAAGCGCTGAGCTTCAGACGGCGTTTGGCTTGCCGGTGCTCGGCGCCCTCAGCGAGATCGGGTCGGAAACAGTGCTCGCCGAACGCAAGCGCGACCGCCAGCGCCTCGCCATGGGCGCGGCCGCGTTCGCCGCCTTGCTCGCCTTCTATGTTTATTGGGAAGTCTTCCGGCTTCCCGCGGTCGCGCCCGATGGCGCGCCAACTGCAAGCCTGCCCCAGGAATACGCCGCAAGGTTGCGATAAACGCGCGAGGAGCGTTCCAAAATGGGACTCATCGAACGAGCGATCGGCGCCGAAGGACCGGGCGAGGGCGCCGGCGCGCCGGCGCGGCCCTTCGCGAGACTCGACGGCGAACTGTTCGAGATCGACGCCGCGCGGCTCCGGAAGCTTGGCGTCTACTCGCCGGGCGCGAGCGCCGGGTCGCAAGCCTATGAACTTCGCGCGATCAAGCGCCGCCTTCTGCGCCGCATCGGCTTCCTGCAGCGGGCGGGGCGTGATCCGCGCGCGCTCAGGAACGCCGGGCGCCAGCGCAATCTCATTCTCCTCACCTCGACGCGGCCGGGCGAGGGGAAATCCTTCGTCGCGATCAATCTCGCCATGAGCATCGCGATCGAAGAGCGCATTCCGGTCTGTCTGATCGACGGCGACACCGCCCGCCCGCGGCTTCGAAGCTATTTCGGGTTCGAAGAATCGCCAGGCCTCGTCGATCTCATCGAACATCAGGACCGCGACCTCGCTTCGGTCAGCAAGAAGGCGACCGGCGCGCCCTTGTCCTTCGTCAGCGAGGGGTCGCGGGTCTCCAATCCGACGGAGCTCTTCGGTTCGGCGGCGGCCAAGCGCGCCTTTGCGCGCCTCTCGCTCAGCTATCCGGAAGGGATCGTCCTCATCGACGCGCCCCCCGTTCTGGCGACCACCGAGACGATCGCGCTCGCACGGCTCGTCGATGAAGTCGTTTTCGTCGTTGAAGCCGATTCGACGCCGCAGCCGGCGATCGCCAGCGCGCTCGACGAAATCATCGAAGTCAATCCGAATGTGAGCATGGTGCTCAACCGCTGTCTGGCGCCTGCGGGCGGCTCATATTACAGCGCCTATGAGTATTATGAAAAACGCCCCGCCGGCGACGCCGCCGCGCGGAATGGCGCAGGGGAAAAGGCATGACCGAAACGACCGACAATTACTTCAAGCCGCTGCCGCGCCGCGCCAAGGCCGCCCTTCTGGCGACCGCCGCCTGCGTCGCCGTCATCGGCGCGGCGAATGCGCTCGCGCAGGAGCAGGACACCGGCCCGCAAGCGCAGCTGAGGTTCCGCAACGACTATTTCGGCTACGGCCTCTCCGTCGGTCCACGCGCGACGTATACGGACAACATCAACCTCAGCTCCGACCCCAACAAGGAAGACGAAGTCGCAACGTCGATCGCCGGCAACGGCAGCGCAATCTGGTCGACGAACCGCGTCGCCGCGATCATCGACGGTTCGCTTGATGTTTCCTATCTTATCGATTCCGGCGATCTCGTCGCCAGCCAGGATGTCGGCGCCGTCGGCACGATCACGCTTGCTGACAACCTTTTCTACATTGACGCCGGCGGATCGTCCTCGCGCCAGCTCGCCGGCGAGAACGCCCGCTTTTCGCGCAACATCAACGCCGGCCGGGACCAGCGCGTCGATGTCCATAATCTGGCGGTAAGCCCTTATCTCAACCACCGTTTCGACAACGGTTCGGCGGCTGAGCTGCGCTATCGGATCAGCCAGGTCTTTATCGGCGACAACCCCGGGGGCATAGGCGGAAACTTCAACAGCGACTCGCGCACGCAAGAAGCGATCGCCAGCTATCAGACCGGCGAGCGCTTCGACCGCGTGCAACTCGGGCTGACCGCCTTCGGCAACAAGACGCGCGAATATGGCTCCTCGGTGATCGAGGAATTCGACTATGAACAGGCGACGGGTCTTGCCGAGGCGCAGTTCGCTCTGACCGAACGTTTCGCGCTTTCCGGCGCTGTCGGTTATGACGAGGTTGATACGACGGCGCCGCCGCAATTTATTCCGGCCGACCAGCTGACCGGCGTCTTCTGGCGCGCCGGATTCCGCGCGCGCCCGGGCAGGCGCACCGATATTCGCCTTGAATACGGCAGGCGCTATGACGACGACTTCATCGACGCCGATGTCAGCTATGCGCTGTCGAACCGTATCAACTTCTCGGCCAACGCCAGCCGGTCGTTCCGCACGCGCGCGCAGGCTGTAACGACGCAATACGAAGCGCTGCAGCGCCGAACGCTCGATTTTGTCGAGCGCCTGCGCCAAGGCGAAGCGGGTGACGCGGAGGGGATCATCGACGCTCTCACTCGCTCGAATCGCCAGCGCTTTTCCGCGCAAAACATCGGTTTCGGGATCGCGAACGAAGCGAGCGCGCGATTGAGCGCGCTTTTCGGAACGCGATCGACCGCGAACCTTTACGGCTTTTACAGCGACACCGATTTCAGCTTCCGCCAGATCACGACCTATGGCGGCGGCCTTGGCGCGACGCACCAATTGTCACGGCGCATCAGCGCCTTCGGCGATCTCTTCTACCGCTATGTCGATAGCGACATTGAACTGGCGAGCTGCCTTGTCGATCCGCGCCTCTTCGGGCTCGACGTGAACTTCCCGGGGTTCGATCCGGCGATCGAATGCGCCGATCTCATCGCGCAGAACGGCGTCACCAACACGGTCGGCGGGCGCGTGGGGGCGTCCTACCGTCTCGCGCGCAACGCATCGGTCTTCGGCGAATATTCGCATACGGAGCGGTTCTCGGAGAACCCGCTTCTCGAATACGGCGAGAACACCTTCACCGCCGGCCTGCAGGTCGAGTTCTAGGGAATGTTCGAAGAGCGTTTCAGCTTTTCAGGCTCTCCGTTCCGGCTGGCGCCGGACCCGAAGTTTTTCTACGGGTCGAAGAGCCATAACAAGGCGATGTCCTATCTCCATTACGGGCTTCGTCAGGCTGAAGGCTTTATCGTCATCACCGGCGAGATCGGCGCCGGGAAAACGATGCTGATCGGGCACCTCCTCGACCAGCTCGACCGCTCCCACATCGTCGCTGCGAACCTCTTGACGCCCAATCTCGAGGCGGCCGATCTCCTTTCGCACATACTCTCCGCCTTCCGCATCGAAGCGGCGGGCGAGGGGAAAGCTTCGGAGATCGAGGCGTTCGAGGACTTCCTCTTCGACCAGCTCAATCACGGCCGCCGCGTGCTCCTCGTCGTCGATGAGGCGCAGAACCTGCCGCTGAAGACGCTGGAAGAACTCCGTGTGCTGTCGAATATGGAATATGACGGCACGCCGCTGTTCCAGGTGTTCCTCGTCGGCCAGCCGGATTTCCGCGAGACGATGGCGCGCGCCGACATGGAACAGCTGCGCCAGCGCGTCATCGCCACTTACCATCTTGAGCCGATGACGCGCGAGGAGACCGAAGGCTACGTCAAGCATCGCCTCGCACAGGTCGGCTGGACCGGCGAGCCGGCGCTGACGCGCGAGGCTTTCGACGCAATTTTCGCCGCCACTGGCGGCCTGCCGCGCAAGATTCACAAGCTCTGCAATCGCGTCTTTCTTCATGCGGCGGTCGAGAACCTCAGCCGCATCGACGGCGGCGCGGTTGAAACAGTGCTCGCCGACCTCATCGCGGAGCAAGCGGCGGCGCCGTCGATTGAAGCCGCTGAAGAATTCAGGCCCGCTGCGCCGGCGCCAGTTCAAGAACAAAACGCGATTGATGTCGCGCCGCCGCCGGCCGCTGCGCCGCCTGTCGATGTGAAGGGGGAGTCCCCAGTGCAAACGGAGAAGGCGCCGGCCGAACCGGCGCCCGCGCCGCCGCCGCCGCTCGCCGGGGGCAGCGTGTTCGACCGCCTGAAGGCTGGGCGCAGCAAAGGCGCCAAGGCGCCCGCGGCGCAGGAAACACCCGCCCCTAAAGCAGCAACGCTCGACGACGTCGCGACCGCCATTGCGGCTGCGCGCGTTGTCCAGAGAGAGCACCAGACAGCTGAAATCGCCGCTCGCGCCGCAGAGGATTCAGCGCCGGAAAGCGAGCCGCTCCCCGCCCCGCGTCTTTACGGATCGGACGCGGTCGATGCCGGCCCGGTCACCGAGATCGACGGCGACGACGACGCGAACGGCGATGACGCCGATGTGGAGAGCCTGCCGCCTTACGCCAACGACCCTTCCGCTTGGAAATCCTCCGTGGTCGCATCGATCAACGACACGCGCGAGGAACTCCGCCGCGCCCATCAGAGCGTCGCGCGCCTGCGCCGTCAGCTCACCGAGATTGACGCCCGCCGCCGGCGCCGCCGCGAACAGATCGACGCAAGTCTCGGCCGCGCCGAAACGCTGCTTTCCGAGATCCGCAACGCCTGGCGCTGAAGAGCGCCGCCCCAAAGAACCGCCGAGGAACCGCCGAAATGGCCGCGCCTGCGCCCGCCCGCTTCGCCATGTCGGTCGATGTCGAGGACTATTTCCAGGTCTGGGCGTTCTCCGGCGCAGTCGAGCGCGCGCGCTGGGACGATTATCCCTTGCGCGCCGAAGGCAACACGCGCCGGCTTCTCGATCTCTTTGACGCGAAAGGCGCGAAGGCGACGTTTTTTACGCTTGGCTGGGTGGCCGAACGCGCGCCGCGCCTCATGCAGGACATTGCTGGCCGCGGGCATGAGGTCGCCAGCCACGGCTATGATCACAAGAAGGTCTTCGACCAGACCCCGGATGAATTCCGCGCCGATCTCCTCAAAACGAAGAAGATTCTCGAGGACGCCAGCGGCGCGCGCGTGCGCGGGTTTCGCGCGGCGGGGTTCTCGATCGACAGCCGCACTCCTTGGGCGCACGAGATACTCGGCGAGACGGGTCACGATTACTCGTCGTCGAGCCATCCGATCGCGCATGATCATTATGGCGACGCGAACGCCCCGCGCGATCGCCACGAAGCCGGCGGCATCATCGAAGCGCCGGTCGCGACGGCCGAGATTTTCGGGCGCCGCGTCAGCTGCGCCGGCGGCGGCTGGTTCCGCCTTGCGCCCTACGCGATCTCGAAGCCGCTAATCGAACGCGCGTCGGCGACGATCGACGGTCCGGCGATTTTCTATCTCCATCCCTGGGAGATCGATCCCGGCCAGCCGCGCATCAAGGCCGCGCCGCTCAAGTCGAAACTGCGCCACTATGTCAATCTCGGCGTGATGGAGCGAAAGCTCGCACGGCTTTTGGGCGCTTTTCCATGGACGCGCATCGACCGCGCGCTGGGCCTTCAATGACCGACGCGCTGACCGTCCGGGAAGGTACGCCGCAGGACACGGGCCGCTGGATTGACTACGTCGCTGAACGCCCGGCGGCGACGCTTTTTCACGACCATCGCTGGCTGGAAGCGGTAGAGAACGCTTACGGCTATCGCGGCCGGCACCTCCTCGCCGAACGCGGCGGGCGCATCGTCGGCGTTTTGCCGCTGACGCTGATCGACTCACCGCTGCTCGGGCGTTCGCTCGTATCAACCGCGTTCGGCATCGGCGGCGGCATCGTCGCCGATGACGACGAGGCGATCGCCGCCCTGGGGCGAGAAGCGCGCAGTCTCGGCGAGCGGCTCGCTGTCAACTATGTCGAGCTTCGCGGCGGCCCCGCCCCGGGCGAGGGCTGGATCGAGAAGGCGGGGGTTTACGAATCCTTTGAGAAAGAAATGCCGGCGGAGGCCGACAAGATTCGCGACTGGCTGCCGCGCAACCGCCGCGCCGAGGTGAAGAAGTCGCTGCGCATCGACGAGGCGAACGAGGACTCCTTTCGTCTCGACCAGGGGGTCGATGACTTTTACAAAGTCTACTCTTCGGCGCTCAGAAATCTCGGAACGCCGGCGATGCCGAAGAAATTCCTCCGCGACCTGAAGGAAAAATTCGGCGACGACGCGGACATCTCGCTGGTCGAGCGCAATGGCGAGCCGGTCGCGGGCCTCTTTTCGTTCTGGCGCCGCGACCGCGTGATGCCCTATTACATCGGCGGCGGCGAGGTTGGACGCAACATGCGCGCTTACGACTATCTCTATTATTCGCTGATGCGCCGCGCGGTCGCGCGCGGCGTCAGGCTTTTCGATTTCGGCCGCTCGAAAGTCGGCTCCACCCATTCGATGACGAAGACCTATTGGGGCTTTGAGGCCAAGCCGCTGCTCTATCATGTGGCGCTCATCCGCGCGAAAGAGCTGCCGAACGTCAACCCCAACAATCCGAAGTTCGCGCGTTTCGTCGAGATCTGGAAAAAACTGCCGCTCCCGGTCGCCAACGCCCTTGGGCCGCTCGCCGCGAGGAACTTTCCTTGAACCGGCCGCGCGTTCTCTATCTTGCGCACCGGATTCCCTATCCGCCGGACAAGGGCGACAAGATCAGGTCGTGGCGCACGGTCGAGCATCTGGCGAAGCGCTTTGACGTCGATCTTGCGGCCTTTGTCGACGATCCGGCGGATTTTCAGCATGAAGAGCATTTGCGGCGAGTGTGCGCCACGCTTGCACTCATCCCCCTTGATCGCCGCGGCGCGACGGTGCGCAGCGCGCAAGGCTTCCTGACCGGCGAAGCGCTGACCTTTCCCTTCTACCGCGACGCGCGGATGATCCGCGCCGTCGGCGCAGCGCGTGAGCGCCGGCCCGTCGCTGAAATCGGCTTTTCTTCCTCGATGGCGCCCTACCTCAACAAGGCGAGCGCCCCGGTCATCATCGACCTTTGCGACGCTGACAGCGCGAAATGGGCCGAATACGCCAAGCGCAAGGGCTGGCCGATGAGCGCGGTCTACGCGCGGGAAGGGCGCCTCATTGAACGCGCGGAAACGGCGATCATCAACCGCGCCAGCGCCGCCTTCGCGATCACGGAGGAGGAAGCCGATCTCCTCGGCTCGCGCGAGGGCGTTGCAAAGCCCGTTCACTGGTTCGCGAACGGCGTCGACGCCGATCACTTCTCGCCGGATGTCGCGCCGCATGGCGCTTCAATCGACGCGGTGTTCGTCGGCGCCATGGACTATTGGGCGAATGTCGATGCGGTGTCATGGTTCGCGCGCGAGATTTGGCCCGAGATTCGCCAGTTGCGCGACGGCGCGACGTTTTTCATCGTCGGATCGAAGCCCGACGCGGCAGTGACGGCGCTTCACGGCCGCGATGGCGTAACCGTCACCGGCCGCGTTGAGGACGTTCGTCCCTATGTCGCGGCGGCGAAAATCGCGGTCGCGCCGATGCGCATCGCGCGCGGCATCCAGAACAAGGTGCTCGAAGCGATGGCGATGGCGAGGGCCGTTATCGCGACGCCGGCGGGTCTTGAAGGCATCGACGCGGCGATTGGAGCCGAGGCGATCGCGGCGGCCTCGCCCCAGTCCTTCGCGGCCGAATGCGTCAGACTGATCGAAGACCGCGCCGCCGCCGCCGCGATGGGCCGCGCGGCGCGCGCGCGCGTCCTCAGCGACTATCAGTGGGCGGCGCAAATGAAGCGATTCGATGCGGTGCTGGACGGGCTGATCGGCGCGCCGTAGCGCAACGCGCCGGGTGAGAGTCTTTACGAATTGCGCTTGCCGCCGTCGCTGCTCGCAAAGCGGGCAGCCGGGCGCAGGCTGTCATCGACCTCGAAGCGAAAAATGTCGGGCCGCGCGTAGTGGCCGGCGATATCGCAGGCGGCTTTCGCCGCGCGCACGACATCGAGCGAACCCTCCGCATAAAGAATGCCTTCGCCGTCGATCGGCCCGGCGATGATCTCGCCGCGCGGGTCGATGATGACGGACTGGCCCGTATGCTCCCATACGCCGAGCGGCCTTAACCGGTCGGGGATGTCGGCCGCGCGCCTGAGGCCCGCCGCGCAAATGACATAGGCCGCCGCCTGACTGGCGAAGGCGCGCGACAACAGATGCTGGCGCGCCCAGCAATAGTCCTCCTTGCGCGGCACCTTCTCCCAGCCCGGCCACAGCGCGCAATGAACCTGCGTTCCCTGCGCGGCGAGCGCATAGCCCGGAAGCATCATCTGGTGCTCCCAGCAATTGAGCGCGCTGATCTTCGCGTAATTGCGGGCGTGAACCTTAAGGCCGCTCGCGTCGCCGTCCGCCCAGATGATGCGTTCAGCGTGGGTCGGCTTGAGCTTTCGATGTCGGCCGAGAACGGCGCCCTCGCGCCCGATCGTCAGGGCGGTCGCGTAGACCGCGCCCTCCGTGCACGGATCTTTCTCGGCGACGCCGATGACGACATCAGCGCCCGCCTCGCGTGCGGCGGCGCACAGGTCCCGCGTCTCCGGTCCCCCGAGGATGATCGCGTTCTCGATATATTCGGCGCTCGCCGCCCAGGTGAGGTCCTGAACCGCGCCCTCAACCCAGAAGGGATAGCCCGGTAGCCATGTCTCGCCGAAGGCGATGATGTCCGCCCCGCCTCGCGCGGCCTCGGCGATGAGACCGCACGCTTTGCGTGTCGACGCCGCCTTGTCGAACAGGATCGGCGCGGCCTGCACAGCGGCCATCCGAAAGGAATTCACGGCGCACCTCGCTCACGCTCGTTGCATTGCAACAATCCGGTTGGCGCATCGCTGTTGCAGCCAGGACCTTCCTTTAACAGGGCGGCGGCGGTATCTTCCAATCAAATTCGGACTTAGCCGGGGGTTTGGCATGATCAGAATCCTGTTGCCGCTCGCCGCCATCGCGGTCTTGCTCTACGCGCCGCTCTATGCGGGCGAGGCGACTGAAGTCGGCGGCATCGTCAAGCAAAACACTGTCACCGGCATGGATTATGTCGGCGGCACCATCGACTGCTGGATGAACAAGCAATTCTCAATTTCCGGCGAATGCTCGCCGCAAGGCGGCGGCCGCGGCATGGCGATTTTCGCCGGGGTGTTCGTTTCGGCGATCGCGGCGGTGCTGGGGCTTGCGGGCCTTCTGCCGGTGGTCGGGCGCCTAACCAGCGCTATCACCATGGCGGCGGGCGTCGTCGTGGTCGCCGGCATTGCATTTTATCTGTTTACCAACATGCAGGGCGACGACGGCCTCGAAGCGGTGCAGTGGGGAACTTATCTCGCCGGCGGCGGCGGCCTCCTTACTTT
>FSSH01002967.1_pt1 | contig 11870 bp, 10 predicted proteins | sample 1166101 | NCBI WGS metagenome assembly FSSH01 (sample SAMEA32972668, study PRJEB13176) | freshwater metagenome | biome: Drinking water system; feature: Biomass in drinking water that filtered by 0.45 um membrane; material: drinking water | place: USA | collected 2012-12-20 | depth 0 m | reverse complement strand
GTCAAGATGCCGATGTGGCCGGTGCACACCTGGCTGCCCGATGCGCACGTCCAGGCGCCGACGGCGGGCTCGGTCATCCTCGCCGCGATCCTCCTCAAGATGGGCGGCTACGGGTTCTTGCGTTTCTCGCTGCCCATGTTCCCGCTTGCGAGCATGGACTTCGCGCCGTTTGTCTTCGCGCTGTCGATCGTCGCCATCATCTACACCTCGCTTGTCGCGCTGGCGCAGGAGGACATGAAGAAGCTGATCGCCTATTCGTCGGTCGCCCATATGGGCTTCGTGACGATGGGCATCTTCACCGGAACGACGCAGGGCGTTGAAGGCGCGCTCTTCCAGATGCTCTCGCACGGCTTCATTTCGGGCGCGCTCTTCTTGTGCGTCGGGGTTCTTTACGACCGCATCCACACGCGCGAGATCGCGGCCTATGGCGGGCTCGTGCGCCGGATGCCGTTCTACGCGTTCCTTTTTCTCTTTTTCACCATGGGCAATGTCGGCCTGCCCGGCGTTTCCGGCTTCATCGGCGAGTTCTTGACGATGGCGGGCGCCTTCAAGGTCAATTCCTGGATCGCGTTTTTCGCCGCCTTCGGCGTCATTCTGTCGGCGGCCTATGCGCTTCGCCTTTTCCGGCAGGTGATGTACGGCGATCTCACCAAGCAGAACCTCATGGCCATCGCGGACGTCGATGCGCGCGAGGGCGCGATGCTCTTTGCGCTCCTTGCTTTCGCGCTCGTCCTCGGCGTCTATCCGAAGCCGGCGCTCGATGTCTTCGCGCCGTCCGTTGAAATCCTCCTCCAGAACTTTGACGCGGCGGTTTCCGCCGGGGCTGCGCGCTGATGCCGTTCCTTTCAGACCTCAGCTACATGATCCCGGAGCTGATGCTGGCGGTCGGGGCGATGGCGCTCCTCATCGCCGGCGTTTTCAACGGCGACAGGTCGGCGCGCCTCATTTCCACGGCCTCGATCGGACTTCTCGTCGCGACGCTGCTCGTCGTCGCGGCGATGAGCGGCTGGCCGGAGCGCGACGTCTTCGGCGGCGCCTTTCGCATCGACGCGTTTTCAACTTTCGTGAAGCTGCTCATTCTCGCGGCGGCTGCGCTCGCGATTTTGATGTCCGACAAATATCTCGCGGGCGAACAGCTCGGCCGCTTTGAATATCCGGTGCTGATCGTCCTGGCCGCGACCGGCATGCTGCTGATGGCGTCGGCGAACGACCTGATCTCGCTTTACATGGGGATCGAAACGCAGAGCCTGGCGCTCTACATCCTCGCGGCTTTCCATCGCGACAGCCGCCGCTCGACCGAGGCGGGCCTTAAATATTTCGTGCTGGGCGCTCTCTCGTCCTGCCTCCTCCTCTATGGCGCCTCGCTCATTTACGGCTTCACGGGCGCGACGCAATTCGATGCGATCGCCAGCGTCAACGCGGCGGCGGAGAAGAATGTCGGCTTTATCATCGGCCTTGTGTTCTTGATCTCCGGCCTCGCGTTCAAGGTGTCGGCGGCGCCGTTCCACATGTGGACGCCCGACGTCTATGAGGGCTCGCCGACGCCGGTGACGGCGTTCTTCGCCGCTGCGCCGAAGCTCGCGGCGATGGCCCTCTTCGCGCGCGCGATGATCGCGCCGTTTCCGGGCGTCCTTGACCAGTGGACGCCGATCATCGCCATTCTCGCCGTCGCGTCGATGGCAGTCGGCGCCTTTTCGGCGATCGCGCAGACGAACATTAAGCGGCTGATGGCGTATTCCTCGATCGGCCATATGGGCTTTGCGCTGATCGGCCTCGCCGCCGGGACCGAGCAGGGCGTCAAGGCGACGCTCATCTATATGGCGATTTACGTCGTGATGACGGTTGGAACCTTCGCCTGCATTCTCCTGATGCGCCGGCGCGGCGGCATGACGGAAACGATCGAGGATCTGGCGGGGCTCTCAAGGACCAATCCCGGCCTCTCGCTCGTCATCACCGTCTTCTTCTTTTCGCTCGCCGGCGTGCCGCCGATGGCCGGATTCTTCGGCAAGTTTTTCGTTTTCCAGGCGGCGATCGAGGCCGACATGATCTGGCTCGCCGTCGCCGGCGCGGTCCTCAGCGTCGTTGCGGCCTATTATTATCTCCGCGTCATCTGGATCATGTGGTTCAATGAACCCGCGCCAGCGTTCGAGCGCGAACAGGGCTCGCGTCTCGGCGTCACGGCGCTTGTCTCTGCGCTCCTCATCCTGCCGGTTCTCCCAGTGCTGATGGGGCCGCTCGCGGGCGCGGCCGGACGCGCCGCCGCCGCGCTCTTTTAGTGTGACGGCGGCGCACAAACCCTCCCGCATCGAAGTCTTTCCGACGCTCGATTCGACAAGCCTTGAGGCCAGGCGTCGTGCGGGGCTCGGCGAAGCGGGCCCGCTCTGGATCGTCGCGCTGAAGCAGACCGCCGGCTACGGCCGGCGCGGGGCGGCATGGGAGCAGTCCGAAGGCGACATCGCCGCGACATTTCTGTTCAGGCCGGAAGCGCCGCCAGAACGCCTGCCGGAACTTTCCTTTGTCGCCGCGCTGAGCCTTGTCGAAGCGATCTTGCGCGTTGCGCCGCGCGCGCCGCTGACATTGAAATGGCCGAACGATGTTCTGGCGGACGGGGCCAAACTCGCGGGGCTCCTCCTCGAACTCGTCGGCGAAGCGCCGCTCGTGGCGCTCGGGGCCGGCGTCAACATCGTGTCGGCGCCGACGGGCCTTGCCTATCCGGCGGCAAGGCTCATGGATTTTCTGGACATCCCGCCGCCAAGCCCCCGCGCCTTTGTCGAAACGCTCGACGAAACCCTCGCCTATCGCCGGCGCCAGTGGCGGGAGGAGGGCTTCGGGCCGATCCGCGCCGACTGGCTCGGCCGTGCGGGCGGCAGGGGACAATCCTTGCGTGTCAATACGCCGGGGGGCGTCGTCGAGGGCGTCTTTGAAGACCTCGATCTTTCCGGCGCGCTCATACTAAACTCAAACGGCGAACGCCGCGCCGTCGCCGCCGGGGCGGTGCTGCCGCCGGCAGCCCGGAGCAATGAATGCTGATCGCCATCGACGTCGGCAACACCAATTCTGTCATCGCGCTTTATGACGGCGATACGCCCGTCATGCAGTGGCGCATCTCCACGTCATCGACGCGCACCGCGGACGAATACGCCGCCTGGCTGTCGCAGATGATGGCGATGAACGGCTACCGGCTTGATCAGATCACGGACTGCATCTTGTCGAACGTCGTGCCGCAGTCGCTCTTTCATTTCCGCAATCTGTCGCGGCGCTATTTCAAGACAGAGCCCTTTGTCGTCACGGCGGCGTCAATTCCCGGCGTCGAAGTGCGCATTCCAAAACCGTCGGAGGCGGGCGCTGACCGGCTCGTCAACGCGGTCGGGGCGTTTGTGAACTATGGCGGCCCCTGCGTCGTCGTCGACAGCGGCACCGCCACCAATTTCGACATTGTCGGCAAGGACGGCGGCTTCGAGGGCGGCATCATCTCGCCCGGCATCAACCTGTCGATGCAGGCGCTGCACGACGCCGCCGCGCAATTGCCGCGCGTCGCGATCGAGCGTCCGGCGCGCGTAATCGGCAAGGATACGGTCGGCGCGATGCAGTCGGGCGTCTTCTGGGGCTATATCAGCCTTATTGAGGGGCTCCTTGAACGCATCAAGGCGGAATACAAATCGCCGCTGAAAGTCATCGCGACCGGCGGCGTCGTGTCGCTGTTCGAGGGCGCGACGACATGCATCGATGTTTTTGACGCCGATCTCACTATCAAGGGATTGTTCGAGATTTACAGGCGCAGGAGAGCGAAACGCTGATGGCGAAAGACGAACTCGTTTTTCTGCCCCTCGGCGGCTCCGGCGAAATCGGCATGAACATGAACCTTTACGGGTTCGGTCCGCCGAACGCGCGCAAATGGATCATGATCGATTGCGGCGTCATGTTCGGCGATCTCGCGACGCCGGGGATCGAACTCATTTGTCCGGACCCGACCTTCATCATTGAAGAGCGCGACAATCTCCTCGGCCTCATCCTGACGCATGGTCACGAAGACCATATCGGCGCGGTCGGGCTCCTCGCGCCCGACTTCAAATGCCCGCTTTATGCGACGGCCTTCACCGCGAAACTGATCGACAGCAAGATCGAGGAGCGCGGCGTCAAGCTCGACGTCACTGTGATCGATCTCGGCGCGCGGCTGAGGCTCGGGCCCTTCGATATCGAGTTCGTCACGCTCACCCATTCGATACCGGAGCCGAACGGCGTCATCATCCGGACGCCGCTCGGCATGGTGCTTCATACGGGCGACTGGAAGATTGATCCCGAACCGACGTTTGGCCCCGTCACAGACGCCCCGCGCCTTCGCGCCATCGGCGATGAAGGCGTCCTCGCCATGGTGTGCGATTCGACGAATGTCCTGTCGTCGGGCGAGTCGGGCTCGGAAATGCGGGTTAAGGAGAGCCTCACCAAATTGATCGCCGCGCAGGAAGGCCGCGTCGCCGTGACGACGTTCGCCTCGAATGTCGCGCGCGTCGTTTCGGTCTGCGAGGCCGCTTACGCTGCGGATCGCTCCGTTTGCCTCCTTGGCCGGTCGATGCACCGCATCGTCGGCGCCGCGCGGGACGTCGGCCTGCTGCCCGCCGGAATCAAATTCGTCGAACCGGAGGAAGCGGGCTTCCTGCCGCGCGAGCATGTTCTCTATCTCTGCACCGGCAGCCAGGGGGAGCCGCGCGCCGCGCTCGCCCGCATCGCGCGCGACGATCACCGCGATCTCGTGCTGACCGAAGGCGACACGGTGATCTTTTCCTCGAAGATCATTCCGGGCAACGAACGCGGCATTTTCGAACTGATCAACGACCTCGTTGAACTCGGCGTCAAGGTCATCACCGAGAAAGACGCCTTCACCCACGTCTCCGGCCATCCGAACCGGGGTGAGCTGAAGAAGATGTATGAATGGGTGCGGCCGAAATACGCCGTGCCCGTCCATGGCGAGGCGCGCCATCTTGAACGACACGCCGATTTCGCGCTGACGCTCGGCGTCAAGGGCGCGATCGCGCCGAGGAACGGCGACGTCATCCGACTTGCGCCCGGCGCGCCTGAGGTGATCGATGAAGCGCCCGCGGGCCGCTGGATGCTCGACGGCGATCTCCTCCTGCCTGAGGGCTCAGGCCCGATGCGTGAGAGGCGGAAGCTTGGCTTTGCCGGCGCCGTCACCGTCGCCGTTTCGATCGACGAACATGGCGACCTCGCGGCCGAACCGGCGGTGGCGATCGTCGGCGCGCCGAAGGAAGCCCCGGGCGTCGATGATGTCGGCGCGCTCGTCGCGGAAAAAGCCGAAGCCGCCGTGCGCGGCCTGTCAAAGAAGCAGCGCCTTGAAGACGAAGCCGTTGAACTCGCCGTCACCCGCGCGGTGCGCACCGTCATGACGAACCTCTGGGGCAAGCGCCCGGGCGCTGCTGTCCTCATCCAGCGGGTCTGACGCTATGGGACCGGTTCAGATCGTCATCATCTTCATTCTGGTCTGGTGGTGCGTTTTTTTCGCGATGCTGCCGATGGGCGTCAAAAGCCGGTGGGAATCGCAGGGCGACGGCGTCGCCGGCGCCGATCCGGGCGCGCCGGCCGACCCCGGCCTTAAACGCAAGGCGATCCTGACAACTGGCGTCGCGGCGGCGCTGACCGCCGTCATTGCAATCATCATCGCGACCGGCGCCGTCAATTTCGGCGACTAGGACCCCGCGCGCTTGATCCGGTGCGCGGGCTCACCTAGCAGTCGCGAAGCCCTCATACCGTCCGGCGCTTTAAGGCGAGCCATGGCCGACCAGACCTTGCTCGACGATCCAGACGACGGCCCCCGCGCGCCGGAAGAGGGCGCGCGCGCGGAAGAAACGACGCTGGCGGAGCAATTTGTCGGCCCGCTGACGGAAGCGATCGAGGCCTTCGATGTCGGGCGCATCAATGCGGTCATCGACGAGCTGCATCCGGCCGACCTCGCCGACGTCATCGGGCTCCTGCATGAAGACGACCGCCTGAAGATGATCGACCTCCTCGGCGGCTCGCTGCCCGCCGAAGTGCTCGCCGAGCTCGATTCAAACCTGACGGAAGAAGTCGTCTCGGCGATGCGGCCCGAAGCGGTCGCCGACGCCGTCGCCGAACTCGACACCGACGACGCCGCGTTCATTCTCGAAGAACTCGACGACGACAAGCGCGCGGAGATTTTGGCGAAGGCGCCGGTCGTCGATCGCCTCGCGCTCACGCAGGCGTTCGACTTCGAGGAGGAGTCCGCCGGCCGCCTGATGCAGCGGGAAGTGTTCGCCGCGCCCGCCTACTGGACGGTCGGCCAGATCATCGACCGCCTGCGCGGCTCGGAAGATTTGCCCGACCGCTTTTACGAGGTTTTCGTCGTCGATCCGGCGTTCAAGCCGATCGGCGCGGTGCCCTTGTCGACCCTCCTGAAGACGCAACGCGGCGTCGTCATCGCCGACATCATGAACGAAGACCTGACCGTCATTCCGGTCGACATGGACCAGGAAGACGTCGCCTACAAATTCGAGCAATACAACCTCATCTCGGCGCCGGTCGTCGATGACGCCGAACGGCTTGTCGGCATGATCACGGTCGATGACGTCGTCGAGATCGTGCACGCGGAAAACCGCGAGGACATGCTGGCGCTCGGCGGCGTCGATACGGACGCCGGCCTTACCGACACGGTCGTTGAGACAGTTCGCTCGCGGTTTTCGTGGCTCGCCGTCAATCTCGCGACGGCGGTGCTCGCCTCGCTGGTGATTTCGGTTTTTGAAAAGGCGATTGAGCAGGTCGTCGCGCTCGCCGTGCTGATGCCGATCGTCGCGTCGATGGGCGGCAACGCCGGCACGCAGACGCTGACCGTGGCGGTCCGAAGCCTCGCGACGAAGGATCTCACCGCGTCGAACGCGGCGCGCATCATCTGGCGCGAAACGATCGTCGGCGGGCTCAACGGGATATTGTTCGCGCTGATCCTCGGCGCGCTCGCGGGGCTCTGGCACGCCAGCACGGGCGCGAGCGCCGATCAGGCGGTGCGGCTCGCCATCGTCATCGGCGCGGCGATGATCATCAATCTCATTGCGGCGGGGTTGGCGGGAATACTGGTGCCGCTCGGCCTACAACGCGCCGGCGCCGATCCGGCGGTTTCGTCCGCCGTCTTCGTCACCACGGTGACGGATGTGGTCGGATTCTTCGTGTTTCTGGGACTCGCCGCGCTGGTGTTGCTGTAGGAAAGGGCGCCGCCGCGAACGGCGCCGCCCTTACGCCCGCTTTAATCCCCTTGCGCGTCCCGTTGCCGCGCCGGCGCCGGTTTGCGCAGGAAGGCGATCCAGACGCCGAGGATGCCGAGCAGCAAGATCAGCCACGTCGCCGGTTCCGGTACGTCATGCGGCGGCGGCGGGGGCGGGCATTCTGGATCCTTTGTCGGATCGCAGGGCGGCGGCGGCGGTCCGGGCGGGATGACGCCGCCCGGCGGAATGAAGCCCGGATTATCGAAGGGTGGGATGTAGGGCGGCGACCAGTTCGTGGTCGGCGGCGGGAAAACGGGCTCGGGCGTCACCGACGGGGGAACGCCGGGTCCTGTTGGAACCCGCCCTGGTTCGCGCGGGACCGGCGTATAGCCGGCAAGCCGCGTCGGAACGGGGCGGGCCCCTAAAAAGGGCGGGCCTCGACTTTCTTCTCGTCTTCGCCGCAGCAACCGCAATTGATGACGATATCGTTGCGGATGTCGCCGACCGCGCGCGCATACATGGCGGCGATCGCTTTTTCGTCCATCTGTTGCGGGCGGCCGAAATTGTTCGACCAGGCGATCGCAAGACCGATGATCGCCGCCGCGACGATGTTAGCAAGACCATTGCCCATCATGGGGTCACCATATTTCCCGTCCCGGGAACTCTCTTTGCACGCGCCGGCGACAACCTCCGGCGCTACGCATGCCAATTCGGGAACGCGGTCCGGGCGCCGGTCTCCCGCCCCCTGCCTTCCAAGCTTCGTGCCAGCCCGGAACGATGAACGCCGGGCCCGGCTCATTGCGGGACGGCCCCTGATCTCTCCCCAAAGAGCAGCGAGGTCGGGACCCTCGCCAGACCATGTTGGCCCGAATCAACGCCTTGAGCCAGATGAGGCGAATCCGTCACAGCGGGCCGGCAGGCTTGCCGGACGGGGCTTGCCAACTACCCTTGCGGGAGGCCTCATGCTAAGAATCGTTAACGTGAATGCGTGGGGAGGTCCCGTCGGGGTGGTCCAGTTCCGGCCCGCCGTGAGGCTTCAGTCGCGTAAGAGGGGTCAAGGCGGGTCAGCATGAAGACGGGAACGACCGGTCTCAACCTGATCAAGGGGTATGAGGGTCTGCGCATGTCGGCGCATTACACGCCGAATGAGGAGTGGACCGTCGGCTATGGCCATTCCGCGACCGCGCGCCACGGCATGAGCGTCACCGAAGGCGACGCTGAACGGCTTTTGCGCACCGACGTGCAGCCGATCGAGAAAACGATCGCCGACACTGTCCGCGCCCCGCTGAACCAGAACGAGCATGACGCCATCGTCTCGCTCGTCTTCAACATCGGCGAAGAAAACTGGAAGCGCTCGACCGTTCTTCGCAAGCTTAACGAAGGCGACAAGCTCGCGGCCGCGCGCGCGTTCGAAATGTGGACGAAGGCGCGCGTCAACGGTGAACTCGTTCAACTCGACGGCCTCGTGCGCCGGCGCGCGGCTGAAAAGTCGCTGTTCCTGATGCCGACCGACGCTTCGCTTGTCGTGCCGACGGCGGATGTGCGCCCGGCTTCCGAATGCGAATTCGACTTCAAATCGGACCGCGAGCTGAAAGCCTCGCCGCTGGTCGATTTCGACCGCAAGGCGGACGGCAAGGCGCTCGTGCTTTCCGAAGAAGAACGCTCGGCGCGCGGCCGCGCCCTTTTCGCCGCGACGCAGGCGCTTTCCGTCGATCCGTCCAAAATGATCATCTCAAAAGCTGAAGAGCACGCCGATATGGGCGTCACAATCGGCGCCATTCTCGCCGGGCTTCTCGCGCTCGCAATGACGCTGCTTGGCGCGACGCTGCTTGTTGGTCAGGAATTCCCGGGCGTCGCCGGCATGGTCGGCCTTAGCTATGACAGCTTTGTCGCACTGTTTGAAAATCTGCCGATGTGGCTTGCGGCGGTCGGCGCGGCGATCTGCTATTTCATTCTTTATATCCTTGTGAAGCGCGTCGCGCGGCACGACCTGAAGCGCCAGCGCGCGCAGGAATTCGCGCGGCTGCGCGTCGTCGAATAAGCGCCGCTTCCGCGCCAGGGCCAAAATCTCCGAAGCGGCGCGGCGGGTCCGACCACGCGGCCCTGGCTTCTTGGCGCATCAAGGCCCTTCTTTTCCCGCCCGGCGGACGCTCGTTGATGGTCGCGCCTTCGCCAGCAAAGCTCGCCATTGCGAAATCGTCCTTGATCGGACGCGCCATCCGACGCAGGCTTAGCCCCGGCTGGCGTTCGAGGGGCGGCAGTGTCTGACGGTGGACGACGCGCTTGCCGATCTTAAACGAAAGGGCGCGAAAGCGCCGCCGGCGCTCAAGGCGAAACGCGCCGGGGCTTGGATTGTTTTGGAAGGGGCGACAGATGGTCAGGCCATTGGTCATGGGGCTCGGCGCGGCGGGCGCCTTGTCGGCGGCGGCGGTCACCGGCTTTGTCGTAACGCGCAATGGCGGCGATGAAGCGGACGCAAGCGCGGCGCGGGCGAGCCTTGCGAACGCCGCCGGGGAAACCGTCTGTATCAAGAGCAATGTACGCCTTGTCGAAGGGATGAGCGCGGCCTGCTACGGTCGCGCGCAATATGAGGCGATGCGAGACCGCGCGGTCATCAATGCGGACGGCGCCGCGGTGCGCCTTTCCCTCGCGCATCCGGCGGACGCGAGCGCGCCGGCAGAGACCGTATCGACCTGCGCCGAATATGACTCGCTCGTCGCCGAGGGCTGGGTCGCCCTTACCGGCGCTGACATGCGGCGCGAGGAATATTTCCGCCGCGCCTGCGGGGCGCTCGACATGCTCGCCGACGCGCGCCCGGCGCAAAGCTCGAATTTTTCGGGCGGAAAGGCGGCGGAAGCGGACGTGCGTTCGCTGGCGGCGGCGGAAGCGATCGGCTTTGGCGAGACCCTGCCATCCGCCCCGGTCGAAGTCGCCAGCCTTGGCGAGGGCGTCTGGAAGCTGACGATCGGGCAGGGCGAAACGATGCTCTATGAAATCGCCCACGCCGATTTCACCGGCGACGGCGCCGGCGAAATTCTCGCTTATCTCTCCGTCGGCGCCGCCGGCGGCACCGCGCGAACGGGCGCGATCGGCCTGATGGAAAAAGCGACGGCCGACGGGCCTTGCGGCTTCAGGCCGCGTTAGCGCGCCGGGCGAAAAGCGGTCCCCGTTTATTCCTCAATACCGCGCGAACACCGAATAAAACCAGAGCGGGGTGGCGCGAAAGCGGATCCGGACTTCGCGTCGCAACCCGCGCGCCTCAAGGATCCGCCGTGCGCGAACCAATTCGATCGGTTCGTCACGCGCTTTGAATTTTCTGATTTGCCGCGCGGTCTTACCAGAAACCGCTCACATTTTTCGGCGATGTGCAGTATCGATGCCGGCATGTCGCATCCCCTTCGCATTGCGTGCGTGACGGAAAAGCCTGACCCGGCCTGGGCCTGGCTGGAAGGCAAGGTTGCGTGGCGGCGCCCTCTTGAATGGACGTTCTTTCGCTCCGGCCCGCGCGGGCCCGTCGATCGCCTGCTGAAAAGGCCGCTCATTGGCCGGATGACCGAAGGCCTGCGTCTTCGCAAAGCGGCGCGCGCGGGCGCCTTCGACCTCATCGTTACGCACCTTCCCTATGTGGCGGCGTGGATGTCGGATTTTGTGGGAGACAAGGCGGGCGGGGCGAAACGCCTCGCCTTCGCGTTCAATTTCACGGACATTCCCGAAGGCGCGCAGGCCCTGCGCATGAAGCGGTCCTTCGCGCGCATTGACCGCTTCACGGTCTTTTCAACGCTCGAACGCGATCTCTATGCGCGGCGCTTTGACATCCCGCGAGAGCGCATCGACCTCGCACTCTGGGGCGCCAATCCGCCGATCGGGGCGCCGGGCCCGAGAGCGATCGCCGAGCCTTATGTGGTCGCGCTCGGCGGCGAGGCGCGCGATTATGCGACCTTCGCTGAAGCTGCGCGCCTGTCGCCGCAAACCGCGTTCGTCGCGATCACCCGGCCCTGGAGCCTTGACGGCGTGACGCTGCCGGCGAATGTCCGGCATTTCGTCAATCTTCCGTGGACGGATGCTTGGTCGCTCGTCCATCACGCCGCGGTCGCGGTGGTGCCGTTGCGCGACGATCTTGCGCCGAACGGCATGGTGACGTTTGTCGGCGGGATGCATCTTGGCAAGGCGCAGATCGTCACCCGGTCCGCGGGGCTCGCCGATTACGCGATTGAGGGCGAGACCGCGCTCGTCATCCCGGCGCGCGACGCCGGCGCCATGAAGACGGCCATCGAACGCCTGCTCCATGATCCGGGCCTTGCCGCGACGATCGGCGCCCGCGCGAAAGAATTCGCCGCGAAACGCTGCAGCGAGGCAGCGACGATCGCCTATTTCCGCGACTATCTCGACCGCGCCTTCACGGATTGATCTCAGATGACCGACGCGCGCCGCCCCAATCTCTTTCTCGCCGGGTCCATGAAATGCGGCACGACGAGCCTTCACAACATGCTCGCCGCGCACCCGTCGATCTTCATGTGCCAGAACCCGAAGGAACCGGCGTGGTTCGCGGGCCACAACAGCGGCAAGGACCTCGGCTGGTATCTCGATCGCTTCGCCGGCGCGCGCGATGAGCGCTATGTCGGCGAATTCTCGACCGATTACACC
>FSSH01001448.1_pt1 | contig 11873 bp, 11 predicted proteins | sample 1166101 | NCBI WGS metagenome assembly FSSH01 (sample SAMEA32972668, study PRJEB13176) | freshwater metagenome | biome: Drinking water system; feature: Biomass in drinking water that filtered by 0.45 um membrane; material: drinking water | place: USA | collected 2012-12-20 | depth 0 m | reverse complement strand
ATAATCTGTTAATAGTGAACAGAGGATTATATTTTTTATTTGAGCCGCAGTCAAACTTAAATTCCTGGAGAAACAAGCGGTCCAACAGGTGTTTGCGGGAAGTGCTATTGACACTACTCGGTATTATTCATAGCATGACCGGTTATTCACGTTATACGCTACCGAGCGACAAGTTCACAACATTACATGATAGCTAAAGTTTCAACGCCAGCGTCAGTCACTATAGACTTCGATTCGATCAAAAATTTAACCAGCGCGGAAACCAAAGCCGTGGACCGGTTGATTTTAGAGGAACTGAGTTCCGATGTTGTGCTGATTAATCAAATTGGGCATTACATAATTGGTAATGGTGGGAAACGGTTGCGACCGATGCTGCTGTTATTGGCTGCAAAAGCCCTCGGTAAGGTCGATGATCGCCATCTGATCTTGGCGGCAGTGATCGAATTCATTCATACCGCAACTTTGTTGCACGACGATGTGGTCGACGAATCGGCTCTGCGGCGCGGCAAGGAGTCGGCTAATGCAGTGTGGGGCAATGCCGCAAGTGTATTGGTGGGGGATTATTTGTATTCCAGCGCTTTTGAAATGATGGTGCGCACCGACAATATGCGGGTGATGGCAATTATGTCTAAAACCACGACCGCGATTGCCGAGGGCGAAGTGTTGCAGTTATTGAATTGCAACAATCCGGAGACCAGTGAGGCCCGATATTTAGAAGTTATTGCCCGCAAAACCGCTATTTTGTTCAGTACGGCGACCCGCTTGGCGGCAGTTATTTCAGAGACCGATGCAGGCACGGAAGAGGCATTGGCGATTTATGGGCAGCAATTGGGAGTGGCGTTTCAGTTGATAGACGATGCATTGGATTACAAAGCTAATAGTGAAGAACTGGGTAAAAACTTAGGCGACGATTTGGCCGAGGGTAAACCCACCTTGCCGCTGATCTATGCCATCCAGCATGGAAACGAACAGCAGGCGAAGATTGTGGTCGATGCGATTCGGCAAGGTTCACGCGATGCGTTTAACGAGGTTTACGAAGTGGTTAAAGCCACTAATGCCATAGAATATACCGAGCAATGCGCGGATAGAGCGGCGGCAAAGGCGATTGCGGCATTGCAGTGCTTGCCGGATTCCGAATATAAACAGGCCCTCGAAGAGTTGGCGCGCTTTTCGGTGCAACGCAGTCACTAAGTGCTCACAATTTGTCCTGCATCGCTGTTAGCTGCTGGATGGCCGATAATAGCGGCGTGTACAACTTTTCGATTTTATCCAGTAACTGTTGAAAAAACTCACCGACTACGCCTGATTCTTGATCAGCTTGGGCTGCAAACAGGCGTTGCTCCAGTGCGCTGATCGGATCGCTATCAATTAGTTCATCCAATATCTCCAGTATTTCGGAGTCTGCCAAGGTGGCGTTGAATTCCGCCTTTTTTAAACCGGCTAGTTGTTGGTTTAATGTCTCGATGTTTTTTTCTAGGCTTCTTGCCCATTCATGTGTGTCCTCAAGCAAGGTTAAATCGCTAGTCAATAGCGCCAACTGATTCGCTGATTTCTGTATATCGCTCAGCAGGCGTTTGCTTTGTTTTTTTAGGGATGTCATCTTTTCTCCTGGCTGTTTCAGATAGTCCTACGTTTGCTGCGGTAGATGTTAGGGTTGGACAGTTACGCCGCTAATTTGCTATCCAGCGTAGCAATTGGTCCCAGCGTTTAGCGTACACATGTCGGCTGTTTCGGCGGCGGCGCATTAGCATGATAGCAACAGGGCCGACAGTGGGTGTAAAGCTTATAAAACCCATTGTTTTATAAGCTTTTTGTGGCTGTTGCGCTTGGCGTCGCGCTTGCAATTAGCTCGATTATCATTTAACTTAGCAAGTCACCTGAAAGGCTAGGGGTGCTTTCCGCTGTATGCAAGCCCGGAAAGCTGAGAAAAACCCTTTGAACCTGAACCGGTTAACACCGGCGTAGGAAAGCCCTATCTTCCCTGCGCTTGCGATTTATTTGGATTTTGGAGATAAGCATGAGCGCTGTCCGCAATGAGATTACTACTGATACCGGTAGTAGCGTAAGAATCGATTCCTACCCCGCCTCCGAGAAAATTTATATCCAGGGCAGTCGCGCGGATATTCAAGTGCCGATGCGTAAAATCAGCATGTCGGACACCCCGGCCCACTTTGGCGCGGAAAAAAATCCGCCGATTTTTGTTTATGACACGTCCGGTGTCTACACCGATCCGAATGTGGATGTGAACTTGCATAAAGGGCTGGGTTCGATACGCGGCAACTGGATAGCGGAGCGCGGCGACACCGAATTATTGAGCGGGCCGACCTCCAAGTATGGTCACGAGCGTTTGCACGACCCGAAAACTGCGCACCTGCGTTTCGAGTTGACGCGCAGCCCGCGCCGCGCCAAAGCCGGCCATAACGTTTCCCAAATGCATTATGCCCGTAAAGGCATTATTACCCCGGAAATGGAATATATCGCCATCCGCGAAAACCAAAATCTGGAAGCGATGCGCGATCGTTACCAAGGCCAGCATCCAGGGTTTTCCTACGGCGCCAATATTCAATCGTTTATCACGCCAGAATTTGTTCGCTCCGAAGTTGCCCGTGGTCGCGCAATTATTCCCGCCAACATCAACCATCCAGAATTGGAGCCGATGATTATCGGCCGCAATTTCCTGGTCAAGATCAACGGCAATCTGGGTAACTCGGCAGTGACGTCTTCCATCGAAGAAGAAGTCGAAAAAATGTTGTGGGGCATTCGCTGGGGCGCCGACACCATCATGGATTTGTCCACCGGTAAGAATATCCACGAAACTCGTGAATGGATCCTGCGCAACTCGCCGGTGCCTATCGGTACCGTACCGATTTACCAAGCGCTGGAAAAAGTCGACGGCAAAGCCGAAGAACTGACCTGGGAAATTTTCCGCGACACATTGATCGAACAAGCCGAGCAAGGCGTGGACTATTTTACTATCCATGCCGGTGTGCGCTTGCATCACGTACCTTTGACTGCCAAACGCCTGACCGGAATCGTCTCGCGTGGCGGCTCCATCATGGCCAAATGGTGCCTGGCCCACCATACCGAAAGTTTCCTCTACACCAACTTCGAGGAAATCTGCGAAATCATGAAGGCCTACGATGTATCGTTCTCGCTGGGCGACGGCTTGCGTCCGGGTTCGATTTACGATGCCAACGACGCAGCGCAGTTCGGCGAGTTGGAAACATTGGGCGAGCTGACTCAAGTGGCCTGGAAACATGACGTACAAACCATGATCGAAGGACCCGGCCATGTGCCTTTGCAAATGATCAAGGTCAACATGGATAAGCAATTGGAAGATTGCTTCGAAGCGCCGTTCTACACCCTGGGGCCTCTGACCACCGATATCGCCCCCGGTTACGACCATATTACCTCGGCGATTGGTGCTGCCAACATCGGCTGGTACGGTTGCGCGATGCTCTGCTACGTCACCCAAAAAGAACATTTGGGCTTGCCGAACAAGCAAGATGTGCGCGAAGGCATTGTGACTTACAAGATCGCCGCGCATGCTGCTGATCTAGCCAAAGGTCATCCCGGCGCGCAGATTCGCGACAACGCCATGTCCAAGGCCCGTTTCGAGTTTCGTTGGGAAGATCAATTCAACATCGCGCTGGACCCCGAGAAAGCCCGTTCCTTCCACGATGAAACCTTGCCGAAAGATTCGGCAAAAGTCGCCCATTTTTGCTCTATGTGCGGCCCGCATTTCTGCTCGATGAAAATCACCCAGGATGTGCGTAACTATGCCGAGCAAAAAGGCCTGGAAGAAGCGGAAGCCTTGAGAATCGGCATGGAAGAAAAATCCAAGCAGTTCCTGGAAGAAGGCGCTGCGATTTATCACGAAATCTGATTCTTGTCCCATTCGTCGGCGGTGCTGTTCATGGCGCCGCTGGCGGCTCCAAATGTTCGCCTGCTTTAAAAGAGCGCTTGGCGGCATCCCGATATAACCGTGTTAAAGTCTCGAACATGGCTTGATGAGTTTGGATAAAATCCTTACTTCATCTATAGTTGCAGCACTTAGTTGCAGTAAAACCAATCCAGACTTTTTTTCATGGCGACAGCACCTTCTAACATCCATTTCAGCGGCTTGGTCAAATGCCTGATTCAGAAAGGTTTGTTGACCGAGGAATCGGCGGCGACCTGTTTGCAGGAGGCGCAGAAACGCAAACAAGCGTTTATAAGCTATTTGGTGGAACATAAGTACGCGGACAGCAAAACCGTGGCGACGCTGGCTTCGGCGGAGTTTGGCGTACCGTTTTTTGATCTGGATGCCATAGACCCGTCGTTCCTGCCGATCAAGCTGGTCAGCGAGAAATTGATTCGCCAGCATCATGCCTTACCTTTATTCAAACGCGGCAACCGCTTGTTCGTCGCCACCGCCGATCCGACCAATTTTCAGGCGCTGGACGAGATCAAGTTCCATACGCGGCACAATACCGAAAATATTCTGGTCGAAGAAGACAAACTGATCAGAATGATAGACACGGCGCTGGAAGCCGCCGATACGTCCATGAAGGATCTGTTGGACGACGATCTGGATAATATCGACATTTCCGCCGGCGACGATAGCAAGCCCGCCGACGAAGCAATGGGCTCGGATATCGACGATGCGCCTATCGTCCGTTTTGTGAATAAGATTCTGCTGGATTCCATCAAACGCGGAGTGTCGGATATTCATTTAGAACCCTTCGAGAAAAAATTTCGTATTCGTTTTCGGGCTGACGGCATCTTGTCGGAAGTGGCTAGCCCGCCGGTAGGGATCGCCAACCGGATTATTTCCAGGCTGAAGGTAATGTCCAGAATGGACATCGCCGAGCGGCGGGTGCCGCAGGACGGCAGGATCAAGATGCAGATTTCCAAGAATCGGGCTATCGATTTTCGGGTTAACACCTGTCCGACGCTGTTCGGCGAAAAAGTGGTGATGCGGATTCTCGATCCGACCAGCGCTCAGATCGGCATCGAGAAACTCGGCTTCGAGCCCGAGCAGCAGAAAAACTTTCTGGAGGCGATACACAAGCCTTACGGCATGGTGCTGGTCACCGGGCCGACCGGTAGCGGTAAAACCGTGTCGCTGTATACCGGTCTGAATATTCTCAATAGCATCGAAACCAATATTTCCACCGCCGAGGATCCGGTAGAGATCACCGTGGAAGGCATCAATCAGGTCAACGTCAATCCTAAGGCCGGCCTGACCTTTGCCGAGGCACTACGGGCGTTTTTGCGGCAAGATCCGGATATCATCATGGTTGGGGAGATTCGCGACCTGGAAACCGCCAGTATCGCGGTCAAGGCCGCGCAAACCGGTCATATGGTGTTATCGACGTTGCATACCAATGATGCGCCGCAAACCATCAATCGTCTGGTGCAAATGGGCATCGAGCCGTTCAATATTGTTTCGGCGGTGGTTTTGATCATGGCGCAGCGGCTAGCACGGCGCTTATGCGAGCATTGCAAGCAAGAAGCCGATTATCCGGAAAGCGCCTTGCTATCGGCCGGATTTAAACAGGAAGAAATCGGGACGTTTAAAGTATACGGTCCTGTGGGTTGCGAACATTGCAACAACGGTTACAAGGGCAGGGTGGGTATTTATCAGGTGATGCCTATTACTGAAAAAATGCGGGCGCTGATTTTGAACGGCGGCAACTCGATGCAAATGGCGGAATTGTCGAAAAGCGAAGGGATCAACGATTTAAGAATGTCGGGGCTGTTAAAAATTAAACAAGGCATCACCTCGCTGCAAGAAATTGACCGGGTGACCAAGGAATAATCATGGCAAAGCAAGACGAGCAAATCGAGTACAATTGGGACGGTTTCGATAGGCAAAACAAAAAAACCAAAGGCACTATCAGCGCCAAGAGCGAGGTTATTGCGCGTGCCGAATTGCGGCGAATGGGCATCCGGGTCATCGGTATCAAAGCCAAATCCAAGCCTTTGTTCAGTGCCCGTGTGCAGAAAATCACACCCGGCGACATCGCTATATTTGCCAGGCAGTTGGCCACCATGCTGGCGGCTGGCGTACCTTTGGTGCAATCGTTCGACATTATCGGCAAGGGCCATGACAACGCCAGCATGTCGGAATTACTATTAGCGATTAAAGCGGATGTTGAAGGCGGCGACACCCTGGCGCAGGCCTTGAACCGCAAGCCGCTATACTTCGACGCATTGTTCTGCAATCTGGTCGAGGCTGGCGAACACGCAGGGGTGTTGGAAACCTTGCTGGACAAAATTGCCACCTATAAAGAAAAGACCGAATCGATCAAAAAGAAAGTCAAAAAAGCGCTAACTTACCCGATTGCGGTGTTGGTCGTGGCGTTTATCGTCACCGCAATTTTGCTGATTTTCGTGGTGCCGGTGTTCGAAGATTTGTTTAAAGGTTTCGGTGCTGACCTACCGGCATTTACCCAATTCGTTATTGAGTTGTCGGCCTGGGTGCAGGAATGGTGGTGGGCGGTGGTCGGGGTGATCGCCATTACCGCTTACGTGTTCAATTATTTTAAAAAGCGTTCCAAGGCATTCAATCACTTTTTGGATAAGACACTGCTGAAGATTCCTGTGGTGGGTATGATCCTGGAAAAGTCGGCCATCGCCCGTTTCGCCAGAACCCTGTCCACCATGTCCGCAGCGGGTGTGCCTCTGGTCGAAGCCTTGGTTTCGGTGGCGGGGGCGTGCGGCAATATCTTGTTCTACGAAGCGGTGATGAAAGTGCGGGACGACGTCTCCACCGGTCAGCAATTAAAGTTTGCCCTGGAGACCACCGGCATGTTTCCGAACATGGTGGTGCAGATGGTGGCGATCGGCGAGGAATCCGGTTCCATTGACGCGATGCTGGACAAAGTCGCCGATTTTTACGAAGAAGAAGTCGATAACCTGGTCGATAACTTGAGCAGTTTGATGGAGCCTATCATCATGGTTATCCTCGGTATCCTGGTTGGTGGTTTGATCGTCGCGATGTATCTGCCGATCTTCAAGTTGGGCGCAGCAATCTAGTTTTTGTCATACCCCGATCGCTGGTTGGAGCGCCGGGGCCGAATTACAACCTTCCTCTCTTCCTCATGGTTTTTGCCACTCTACAACAATATCCGCTATTTCTGATTTGCGTCGTTTGCGTGCTGGGCCTATTGGTTGGCAGTTTTCTGAACGTCGTGATCTACCGTTTGCCGGTGATGATGCAGACTGGTTGGCGGCGTGAATGCCGAGAATACTTGCAACTCCCGCCTGAGGAAGAAAACGAAGTGTTCAACCTGATGTTGCCTGCCTCACATTGTCCATCTTGTAAATCCGAGATCAAAGCCTATCAAAATATCCCGGTGCTGAGTTATTTGTTATTGGGCGGTAAATGCGCACATTGCGGGGTGAAAATCGCCATCCGTTATCCGCTTATCGAGGCGTTTACCGGCCTGTGTTCTGCGGTTGTGGCTTGGCATTTCGGATATGGTTGGGCTTTAGCGTTCGCATTGCCGTTGACTTGGTGTTTGATTGCATTGAGTTTTATCGACATCGATCAGCAGTTGCTACCCGATTCGATCACTCTGCCGATGCTGTGGCTGGGTTTGTTGCTAAGCCTGTTTGATATATACACAAATAGCCACGATGCGATTATCGGTGCGATAGCAGGCTATTTGAGCCTGTGGAGCGTTTATCAGCTGTTCAAATTGCTGACCGGCAAGGAAGGCATGGGCTACGGCGATTTCAAACTGCTGGCGCTGTTCGGTGCGTGGCTGGGCTGGCAATATCTGCCGCTGATTATTCTATTGTCATCGTTGGTGGGTGCGGTTATCGGCATCGCGATGATCGTGTTCGGCAAACGCGATGCCGGCAAACCAATACCCTTCGGGCCTTATCTGGCCATGGTCGGTTGGCTGGCGATGCTGTTCGGACCGGAGCTGAATGCCTTATATCTGCATATTGCCGGTCTGTAGGTGATGCTGAAGATAGGTCTGACAGGCGGCATAGGCAGCGGCAAATCCACGGTTTGCCGTTTGTTTGCCGAGTTTGGCGTACCCATTGTCGATGCGGATCTGATTGCCAGGCAGTTGGTCGAGCCAGGGCAGCCGGCCTTAGCGCTGATCGTTACGTCTTTTGGATCGCAGATGCTTAACCAGGACGGTAGTTTGAATCGAGCCAGGCTGCGCGACGCGGTGTTTACCGATGCGGATAAAAAACGTGAATTGGATGGCATCATGCATCCCTTGGTTTATGCGCAAATCGCGGCCGAGGTAAATGCGTTAACGGCTGACTATTGCGTTATTGCCGTGCCGCTGTTGCTGGAGTCGAAAAATCCTTATGCTGTGGATCGGGTTTTATTAATCGATTGCCCGGTGGATGTGCAAATAGCACGGGTTATCGCCCGCGACAAACTCACGCGCCAGCAAGTGCAAGCCATTATCGACAGCCAGATGTCGCGACCAGAACGTTTGAGCAAAGCGCACGATGTCATCGAGAATGTGGCCGGCCCGGAGCAGCTTGCAGAACAGGTTAAAAGACTGCACAATTCCTACATTTTATTAGCCACCGTCAGGACACAATCGGCTTGAATACACAAACTATCTACGAATTCCCTCTTAATGAACGAATTCGGGTGTTTATGCGCTTGGAGCAACTCTTTCAACAGCTCAGCCACTTCATGTTGGGCGCTTCGGTTTTCGATAAACGCGCCGCCATTTCGGTTTTACTCGACATTTTAATGATCTTCAGCCGCAGCGACTTGAAGTCCGAGCTGATCAAGGAGTTGGATAGGCACACCAAAGTATTGAATCAGCTGGCGCATAACCATGGGGTCGACGACGAAAAATTGCAGGAGATTCTCGCCGAGCTGAATCAGGCCAGTCGCAATCTGTATAGCGCCAACGGTAAAATCGGCATCAGCGTGATGGAAAGCGATTTATTTCAAAGTATTTCGCAGCGTAATTCCATCCCCGGCGGCAGCTGTTCCTTCGATTTGCCGGCCTTTCATTACTGGTTGGAGCAGCACGAAGCCGAACAGCAAAAAGACCTGGAACGCTGGACTCAGCCCTTCGTGGATATTCGGGTAGCAATCGATTTGATATTGGGCTTTATTCGGCAGAGCAGTATGCCGACTCAGGAGCTTGCCAAGGCCGGATTTTTTCAATTGGCGCTGGATAATAAAAATCATCCGGTGCAATTGCTACGGGTCGGGCTGGCCGCCGAGATGCCTTGTTTTGCCGAGATTAGCGGCGGCAAGCATCGTTTCAGTATTCGCTTTATGAACCCGTCTGTCGATGAAAATCGGCCTAGCCAAATGCTCGATGATATCGAATTTTCCTTGACCCGCTGCATGTTCTGATGACTGCTCAAATCCCACCGATGGTGGCATGTCCCACTTGTCGCAAGCCGGTAGCCTGGATTGCGACCGAAGCCTTCAAGCCGTTCTGTTCCGAACGTTGCAAAATGATCGATTTAGGTGATTGGGCTACCGAGGCCCACAAAATCCCTGGTCCGCCGCTGCTTGACGAAGACGACGAAAATTCGGATTTCGATTCCTACTAAGCCGGATTTTATCCTGCTAATCTGCCCTTAAAAAGCGCTGATGCCGGCTATGCCCTGGGCGCCGGCGGCAAGTGCTCGATCCAAGTCTCGCCGACCTAAACCACCCAAGGCAAACACTGGTAAATTGATTTGCTCGAGCAATTCGGTCAAAGTCTGCCAGCCTAGCGGCGTGGCGTCCGGATGGGATATGGTCGCTTGGATGGGTGCTAAAACCGCAAAGTCTAGACCTAGCGCTTCCGCGTGTCTCAGTTCATCAAGGCTATGACAGGACGCCGCTACCCAGCGATAGCCGTTTGGCCGTTTATCACAGGCCAGCAAGGCGCGACTGCTCAGGTGCAGGCCTTGCGCATTGCTGGTATCGATAGGTAAATCGGCATTGCCCAGCAAGCTAACCTGTTGCTGCCGGCAAAGCTGAGAAACCTGCTCGAATACGTTTTGCAAGTCGGCAAGCGGTAAAGACTTGACGCGAAATTGCAGCAGTTTGATGCCGGTGGCTAAAATTCGTCGGCAATTGTCCAAGGCTTCGGTGGCGCTGCGGCCTTCCAGGATTGCGTAATAATGCGGCAGTTGCGCGGCGGCAATGATGGGTAAGTTGGCGGCCGGGAAGCTGAACTCCCTTAGTTGCTCGGCATCAATCCAACGCATCGCTTGGCCTTCGCAGCCTCTAGCCTGGCCGGCAAAAGCCGTGACATTCCAGACATCCAGCAACACATGCCTGTCGCCGTAATCGTGGTTGATTCTGATCAGCGGCGCCGCGCTTTGTACTTGAATACCAACCTCTTCTTCCAGCTCGCGCGCCAGTGCCTGTTGCACCGGTTCGCCAGCTTCCAGTTTACCGCCCGGAAACTCCCACAAGCCGCCTTGATGCGCGTGCTTGGCGCGTTGGGTAATCAAAATCCTGCCGTCACCATCACGGATCACCCCGACCGCGACGTGCAGGCACTGCTTATTGGTTGACATACTTTTCTAGCGCTTAGGTGCGGTATTCGGCGTTGATTTTTACGTAATCGTAGGAAAAATCGCAAGTCAGCACTTCCTCGCTGGCTGCGCCGCGCCCCAGTCTGACGGTGACGACGATTTCCTCCTGATTCATCACGCGCTGGCCGTCTTGTTCGGTGTACGAGCGAGCTCTGCCGCCGTTTTCGACGATGCACACCGTGCCCAGGTAAATTTCGATTTTATCCAGATCCATGTTTTCGACGCCGGCCCGGCCGACCGCCGCTAAAATTCGGCCCCAGTTGGGGTCGCTGGCGAAGAAGGCGGTTTTCACCAGTGGCGAATGGGCAATGGTTTTGGCGACTTGTACAGCCTCTGCACTGTCGCGCGCTTGTTCGACGACGATCCTCATCAGCTTGGTAGCGCCTTCGCCGTCGCGAATAATCAGCTCCGCCAGGCGTTTGCAAACCGCCATAACCGCCTCGGCGAAGGCCGCATACTCCGCGCTGCCGGCCAGAATTTCCGGGGCTGCGCTACTGCCGCTGGCCAGTAACACGCAGGCATCGTTAGTCGAGGTATCACCGTCCACGGTAATGCGATTAAAGGATTTCTCCGCCGCTGCACTCAGGCATTGTTGTAATAGAGACTGCTCGATAATGGCATCCGTAGCAACAAATCCCAGCATGGTGGCCATATTGGGTTGAATCATGCCGGCACCTTTGGAAATGCCGGTTATCGTCACCGGATGGCCGGCTATATCGATGACGACCGATGCGCCCTTGGGGAAGGTATCGGTAGTCATAATCGCTCGCGCGGCTTTGTCCCAATGGCTTTCAGCCAAGTTCGCGACCGCGCTTGGTAATGTGGCCGAGAGTTTTTCCACGGGCAAGGGTTCGCCGATGACGCCGGTCGAGAACGGCAACACCTGTTGTGCCAGGGCATCCACTTCGCCGGCCAGATTGGCGCAGCAGGCAAACGCATCTTGCAGGCCTTGCTTGCCGGTGCCGGCATTGGCGTTGCCGGAATTTACCAGCAACCAGCGCGGATTTTGCGACAAATGCGTTTTGGCGATATGTACCGGCGCCGCGCAAAAGGCATTTTGGGTAAATACCGCTGCACAACTGCCGCCCTCCGCCATTTCGATCACTAAAATATCGTCGCGGACGGTTTGCTTGATGCCTGCGTTGCAGGTGCCGAGTTTGATGCCGTTTACAGCATACATTTCAGGGAATGAGGTGTCTCCGACTGCCATTGTTTACCTTTGTAAGACTGATTAACCGTTTTTGTTGTGTCGCTATCGCGACCAGTATTTTAATGTCGGGTCTCGGCCCGACAGCCGAATAACTTTTCTTTGTTTGGCCAAAGAAAAGTCACCAAAAGAAAGGCCACCCGGA
>FSSH01000062.1_pt1 | contig 11877 bp, 10 predicted proteins | sample 1166101 | NCBI WGS metagenome assembly FSSH01 (sample SAMEA32972668, study PRJEB13176) | freshwater metagenome | biome: Drinking water system; feature: Biomass in drinking water that filtered by 0.45 um membrane; material: drinking water | place: USA | collected 2012-12-20 | depth 0 m | reverse complement strand
CCGATCGCTGGTTCGGCCTGCCGGTGACGGTGACGATCGAGACGGTGGACGGCGGCCGCACGCTCATCCGCAAGGCCGCGTTCGATGACGGGCCGACGACCGGCACGGTCTGGATCGTCACCACCTCATTGTTCGATCCGGCGAGCGGGCGCGAGCAGAGTGCCAGCTTCCGCGCCGGCCGCGCGACAACGATCGAAAGCTCGACCGGCCGGCTGGCCAGCGCGACCGACGCCGAACACTGGACACTCATCGACGAGAGCAACGGCACCGACGACAACCGCCCCGCGCGCATCCGCGAGACGACCAGGCGCGACGGCGCGACGATGGTGACGCTCAAGGAAGTCGACTTCACCGACGACACGACCGAGACGTGGCTGACACGCAACCGCACCACGCTGGTGCGCGGTTAGGATGGCCATGGCTGACACGCCTTCGGTGGGCGCCTTTGCGATCGTGCCGAGCAACGATTTGCCGAATGCCATACCCTTTTGGGAGCGGCTGGGCTTTGCGCGCACGGGGGGATCGCACGAATATATCATCATGACCGGCTGGGGATGCGAAGTGCATCTGGTCCAGGCGGGGAGCGGGCCATGGCGTGTGCCGGCCGAGCATAATCCATTCGGAGTGTTCGTCCGCACGCCCGATGTCGATGCGATCGCCGTGCGTGTCGACGATCTCGTCATTCGCCCCGGCGGCGTGCTGCGCCACCGTGAATGGGGATTGTACGAAGTAGGCATCGCCGGCCCAGATGGCCTGCTGGTGCGGATCGGCTGGCCGTCGGCGCTGATGCAGCCTTGAGCGAGGGCACGAAAATATTTGGCGGCGCCGGTTTCGCGGCTTAAGCGACGGGCATGACCGACGCCGCCATTTCGATCGATCGCCTGTCGAAAACCTATGCCGGCGGCAAGCGTGCGCTCGACGAAGTGAGTTTCGATGTGCCGCGCGGGACGATTTTCGGCCTGCTCGGCCCCAATGGCGCAGGCAAGTCGACGCTCATCAATATCCTGGCGGGACTCGTCAACAAGAGCAGCGGCACCGCCTCGATCTGGGGCTTCGACATTGATGAACATCCGCGCAATGCGAAGGCATCGATCGGCATCGTCAACCAGGAAATCCTGTTCGACCCCTTCTTCACGCCGTTCGAGACGCTGGAAATCCAGGCCGGGCTCTACGGCGTGCCCAAGGGCCAGCGGCGATCGATGGAACTGCTGCGCGCGGTCCATCTGGAGGACAAGGCGGGCGCCTATTCGCGCACGTTGTCGGGTGGCATGAAGCGACGGCTGATGGTGGCCAAGGCGATGGTCCACACGCCGCCCGTGCTGGTGCTCGACGAGCCGACCGCCGGCGTCGACATCCAGCTGCGCCAGCAATTGTGGGACTATGTCCGCATGCTAAACCAGGGCGGCGTGACGGTGGTGCTGACCACCCATTATCTGGAAGAAGCCGAACAGCTTTGTGACCGCATCGCCATCATCAACCACGGCAAGCTGATCGCCAACGAACCGACGCGCGCGCTGGTGGGGATGGCGCAGGAAAAAGTGGTATCGGTGACGGTAGACCGCGACATCGCCGCCGCGCCGGCCGATGCGGCCTTTGGGAAGATCGAGCTCAAGGGCGAGCGCGACCTGGACATCACCTTTCGCAAGGATCAGGTGAATGCCGGGCAGGTGCTGGCAGCCGTGCAGGCGGCCGGGCTGGGCATTGTCGATGTGAGAACGCGCGAAGCCGATCTGGAAGATGTGTTTTTGAGCCTGACGAAAGGGTCGGCCTGATGTTCGCGGCGCTCGCCCCTGCCCTGCTCGCCGCCGGCCAGACGCCCGCGCTGCCCGTGCCGAGCAATCAAGCGCGTGAGGGCGATTTTACTGCCCTTCAGATCGCGTTCGATGATCCGGAGCGATTTGACAGCGAGTGGCGCACGGACACGCCCGGCGCCAATATTTCGACAACCCACACAGGGGTTCGCAACAGGCCGATCTTCGCAGCCGTCATCTTCAGCAACTGCACGGCCGATGCGGCAGGGCGTTGCGAGGTGACAGCAGACATCGTCGTCACGGACCCCGCCGGCAAAATCTATGCCGAGCACAAGGGTGCCGAAATCTGGCGGGCGCCGGCGCCGCAGCGTGATCGGCTGGCGCTGGGTGCCGCCCGGCTCGGTTTGCGCATCGAACCCGGCGAGCTGCTTGGCGGTTATCGGGTGCGCTTCACGCTGCATGACCGGGTCGCCAAGCGCGATCTGGTGACCGAGGACGTGCTCACCATCGCTGAGGCGCCAGAAACGTGGTGAAAACCGATCCCCACGCCACCGACATCCTCATCATCGGCTCGGGCGCGGCCGGGCTCACGGCTGCGCTCAATCTGGCCGATCAGTTCAAGGTGACGGTGCTCGCCAAGAGCCGGCTCGACGATGGCTCGACCAACTGGGCGCAGGGGGGCATCGCCGCCGTGCTCGAGCCCGGCGACACGTTCGAGAGCCATATCGAGGATACGATGGTGGCGGGCGCCGGGCTGAACGACCGCGCTGTCGTGGAAATGGTGGTGGAGGGCGCGCCGCGCGCGATTGCCCGGCTGGTCGAGCTGGGCGTGCCGTTCAACATGGATGGCAATGCGCTGCACCTGACGCGCGAGGGCGGACACAGCCACCGCCGCATCGTCCATGTCGACGATGCGACCGGCCATGCGGTGCAGGTCGCGCTTCAGACGGCGGCAGAGGCGCATCCGAACATCACCCTCGTCCCCGATCGGGTGGCGATTGATCTCGCGACCGGGCGCCACGAGCAGCGTTATTCGGGCGCGGGGCGGGTGTGGGGCGTCTATGCCGTCAACCGCGCGACCGGCCGCGTCGAGCTGTTCACCGCACGCGCGACGATCCTGGCGACGGGCGGGGCGGGGCGGACCTATTTGTTCTCGACCGCACCGCGCGGCGCGACCGGCGACGGCATCGCCATGGCATGGCGCGCGGGCTGCCGCGTCGCCGACATGGAGATGATGCAGTTCCACCCCACCTGCCTCTACCATCTTGACGTCAAGAATTTCCTCATCACCGAAGCCGTGCGCGGCGAGGGCGGGCAGTTGTTGCTGCCGGACGAGGCGGGGGCGGGCGGCGGCTACCGCTTCATGCCCGATTTCGATCCGCGCGCCGAACTTGCCCCGCGCGACGTGGTCGCCCGCGCAATCGACCATGAAATCAAGCGGCTGGGGCTCGATTACGTCCATCTCGACATCAGCCACAAGGGCGCCGATTTCGTGCGCACCCATTTCCCGACTATCTATGAAAAGCTGTGGGGGCTGGGCATCGACATGACCGCCGAGCCGATCCCGGTGGTGCCCGCGCAGCATTATACCTGCGGCGGCATCGTCATTGATCGCGATGGCCGCACCGATCTGCCCGGCCTTTATGCCGCCGGCGAGTGCAGCCAGTCGGGCCTGCACGGCGCCAATCGCCTTGCCTCCAATTCGCTGCTCGAATGTTTCGTGTTCGGCGAGGCGGCGGCGCAGCACATCGCCGCGCATTGGGACGATCTGGCGCCCCCGCCGCCGATCCGCGCATGGGACGAAAGCCGCGTGACCGATTCAGATGAGGAAGTCGTCATCAAGCAGAACTGGACCGAGATCCGCCGCTTCATGTGGAATTATGTCGGCATCGTCCGCACGACCAAGCGGCTCGAACGCGCGCAGCACCGCATCAAGATGCTGACCGAAGAAGTGGGCGACTATTACGGCCATTTTCGCGTAACGCCCGATCTGATCGAGCTGCGCAACCTGCTCCAGACCGCCGATCTCATCGTGCGCTGCGCGCTTGCCCGGCATGAAAGCCGCGGGCTGCACTATACGCTCGATTATCCACAATCGCTCGCCGAGCCGCGCAACACCATCCTGGTTCCCTGAATAATCGGCGTTTCGACCTGGCATGTCTTGCGGTTCAACGCGCCTGAATAACGCTTCGCCGATTTTGCCTGCATAGGGATATAGGGCAGTCACGCCGCGTCCCGCATGATTCTGGGCGCGATGCCAAGCTCCATGCTCAACCACCCCGATTATTTGCTGTCCGCCGAACGCCGGCCGGTGATCGGCACGATCATCGCTGCATTGGTGCTCGCCGGGTGCCAGACGACCGTGGTGCCGCGCGTGGCCGTGGCGCCGCCGGTGCCGGTGCCGCTCGGCCGCGCCAGCCAGCCGATTCCGCCGCGGCCATTGCCGCCGCCGGCGCCTGCCGGCCTTGTCCAGGCGATCGATCAGTTGCAGCGCAATTTCGGCGGCAAGGTCGGCATCGCGGTCGCCAGCGTCGATCGGCGCTGGCAGGTGGCGGCGAATGGCGATCTGCCGCTGCCACAGCAGAGCGTGTCGAAATTGTGGGTGGCGATGACCGTGCTCGACCAGGTCGATCGCGGGCGGCTGTCGCTCGACGCACCCGTGACGGTGACGCGCGAGGATTTGACGCTGTTCCACCAGCCGATCGCGGCGATGGTGCGCGGCGACGGCTACAAGACGACGATCGCCGATCTGCTCCAGCGCGCGCTAACGATGAGCGACAACACCGCCAATGACCGGCTGTTGCGCCTGGCCGGCGGGCCCGATGCGGTGCGGCTGTTCATCACCGCGCGCGGGCTGGGAACGATCCGCTTCGGCCCCGGCGAGCGTGCGCTCCAGAGCCGCACCGCCGGGCTCGAATGGAAGCCCGAATATGCCGAGGGCGCCAATTTCGTCCGCGCGCGCGCCGCGCTGCCCATTGCCGCGCGGTGGAACGCCTATCGCGCCTATGTCGCCGATCCGCCCGATGGCGCGGCCCCGCTGGCGATTGCCGGTGCGCTGGCGCGGCTGAAGCGCGGTGAACTGTTGTCGCCCGCCTCCACCCGCTATCTTATCGGCACGATGGAAGCCTCGCGCACGGGCCGGATGCGGCTGCGCGGCGCGGTGCCGGCGGGGTGGAGCTTTGGCCACAAGACCGGCACCGGCCAGGATCTGGAGCGGCACACCGCCGGCTATAACGATGTCGGCCTGCTGCACGCCCCCGATGGCCGCAGCTATGCGATCGCGGTGATGATCGGCGATACCGACAAGCCGATTGCCGCGCGCCAGGCGCTCATGCAGCAGGTCGTGGCAAGCGTGATCGCGGCGCACGGCCCGGTTGGGACGCCGCTCGCCGGGCCGGGCGGTCTCGCCGTCGTGCCCGCGGGCTGAGGGTTAGGCACCAGCCGCTACAATCACGCTTTGTGCCACGGCGCTGCGCTGCTATCTCCCCGCGATGCCCCACCTCTATCTGGTCGACGGCTCCGGCTATATCTTCCGCGCCTATCACCGGCTGCCACCGCTCACGAACAAGCATGGCGAGCCCGTCGGCGCGGTTTACGGCTATACGACGATGCTGTGGAAGCTCGCCGACGAACTCCACCGCGCGGAAGGGCCGACCCACATGGCGGTCGTGCTCGACAAGGGCAGCCACACGTTCCGCAACGATCTCTACGATCAGTACAAGGCGCACCGGCCGCCGCCGCCCGAAGACCTTGTGCCGCAATTCCCGATGATCCGCGATGCCACCCGCGCCTTCAGCCTGCCATGCATCGAAGAGGAAGGGCTGGAGGCCGACGACATCATCGCCAGCTATGCCCGGGCGGCGCTGGCACAGGGCTGGTCGGTCACGATCGTGTCGTCCGACAAGGACCTGATGCAGCTCATCGAGCCGGGGCTCGATCTGTACGACACGATGAACAACCGCCGGCTGGGCGCGGAGCACGTCGTCGAAAAATTCGGCGTCGGCCCCGATCGGCTGGGCGATGTGCTCGCGCTGATGGGCGACAGCGTCGACAATGTCCCCGGCGTCCCCGGCGTCGGCCCCAAGACCGCATCGAAGCTGATCCTCGAGCATGGCGATCTCGAAGCCGTGCTGGCGGCAGCGCCGGCGATGAAGCCCGGCAAGCTGCGCGACAATCTGATCGAACATGCCGAAATGGCGCGGCTGAGCCGGGTGCTGGTGACGCTGAAGAGCGACGTGCCGCTCGAACATCCGCTCGACGCGCTGGCGCTGCAGGGCATTCCCGAGGCGCCGCTGCGTGCCTTCCTCGACCATCACGGCTTCAGGTCGCTGCTCGCCAAGCTCTCCGCCGTCGCCGATCCGCCCGTGGAAAGTGCCGCCCCGGCCACCGCCGACGAAGATCCGCCCTGCGACTATGACGCCTATGAAACGGTGGTGACCGAGGCGGCGCTCGAGCGCTGGGTACAGGCCGCGCGGCACCAGGGCTGGGTGGCGATCGACACCGAGACCACCGGGCTCGATGCGACCCGGGCCGAGCTGGTGGGGGTGAGCCTCGCGCTCCACCCCAATCGCGCCTGCTATATCCCGGTCGCGCATGGCGGCACCGACATGTTCGCCGAAAAGCCCGACCAGCTCGACAGGGCACTGGTGATCGGGACGCTGAAGCCGCTGCTCGAAGACCCGGCGGTGCTGAAGATCGGCCACAACCTCAAATATGATCTGGTCGTCCTCGGCCAGCTGGGCATCGCGGTCGCGCCGCATGACGACACCATCCTGATGAGCTTCGCGCTCGATGCCGGCAAGCATGGCCACGGCATGGATGAGCTCGCCGCCACCCATCTCGGCCACAGCAGCATCGCCTTCAAGGACGTGGTGGGCACCGGCAAGAGCCAGCGCGGCTTTGGCGAGATCGATCTGAAAACCGCGACGCGCTACGCTGCCGAGGATGCCGATGTAACGTTGAGGCTGTGGCGCCGCTTCCGTGGCCGAATGGCGCGCGAGGGCGCGACGCGGGTCTATGAAATGGTCGATCGCCCGCTCGCGCCGGTGATCGCGCGGATGGAGCGGCACGGCATCAAGGTGGATGCCGGGCGGCTGGCGCAGCTTTCGGGCGAGTTTGCCGGCCAGATCGCCGCGCTCGAAACCGAAATCCACACCCTCGCCGGCGGCCCCTTCACCATCGGCAGCCCCAAGCAATTGGGCGATGTGCTGTTCGAACGGATGGGCATCAAGGGCGGGCGCAAGGGCAAATCGGGCGTCTATTCGACCGACGTCACCGAGCTGGAGAAGATCGCCGCCGACAAGGCCTCGCCCGGTGCGGTGATTGCCGCGCGCGTGCTCGACTGGCGCCAGCTGTCGAAGCTGAAATCGACCTATACCGNNCGGGCGTCTATTCGACCGACGTGAACGAGCTCGAGCGGATCGCGGCTGACACGGATTCGCCCGGCAAGGACATTGCGGCGAAGGTGCTCGACTGGCGCCAGCTCACCAAGCTGAAATCCACCTATACCGATGCGCTGCAGGCCCAGATCAATCCGGCGACAGGGCGCGTCCACACCAGCTATTCACTCACCGGCGCGCAGACCGGGCGGCTTTCTTCGACCGATCCCAATCTCCAGAATATCCCGATCCGCACCGAGATCGGCCGCCAGATCCGCGATGCCTTTGTCGCTGAGCCCGGCAATGTGCTGCTCGCGGCGGATTATTCGCAGATCGAGCTGCGGCTGGCCGCGCACATGGCCGATGTGCCCGCGTTGCGCGATGCCTTTGCCAGCGGCGCCGACATCCATGCGATGACCGCGCACGAGCTTTTCGGCGAGGTCAACCGCGACACGCGCGGGCGCGCCAAGACGATCAACTTCGCGATTCTCTACGGCATTTCGCGCTGGGGGCTGGCCGGCAGGCTCGACGTGAGCGCGGACGAGGCGCAGGCGATGATCGACCGCTATTTCGATCGCTTCCCCGGCATCAACCGCTACATCGCCGAGACCATCCAGCAGGTGCGCGAACGCGGCTATACCGAGACGTTGTTCGGCCGCAAATGCTGGTTCCCGCGCATCAAGTCCGCCGTCCAGCACGAGCGCCAGGGCGCCGAGCGCGCCGCGATCAACGCGCCGATCCAGGGCACCAGCGCCGACATCATCAAGCGCGCGATGGTGCGCATGGAGCCCGCGCTCGCCAGCGCCGGGCTCGGCCAGGTGCGGATGCTGCTGCAGGTGCATGACGAACTGGTGTTCGAGCTGCCCGAGGGCGATGTCGCCGCCGCGCGGCCGGTGATCGAGCGCGTGATGGCGCAAGCCGCTGCGCCTGCGGTCAATCTCAGCGTGCCGCTGGGCGTCGAGATCGGGGTGGGTGCCAGCTGGGGCGCAGCGCATTGAGCACGGTGCCCGCCGCGCCCTCTGACAAGATCGCGGCGCTCGCGAAGGGCGGGCGGACCAACATCTTCGGCTTCATCCTGCGGCTGGCGGCGCGGGTGCCGTTCCTGTTCGTGGCCGGGCGGCTCTATGGCGCGGCAACGGTTGGCCGCTTCGCGCTGGCGGTGGTGGCAATCGAGCTGGCCGCGCTGCTCGCGACGATCGGCATGAAGCGGGGGCTCGCCCAGGCGCTGGCGACCACAGGGCGCGAACATGCGCATGTGGTGTGGGATGCGCTGGCGGTGGCGCTGGTCGCCGCGATCGGCGCGAGCACGCTGCTGTTCGCCTTTCCGCACGTCATGTATCCGCAAGGGCCCCCGACCGGCGCGGCGCGGTTCCTGCCGGCGATCGTCGTCGCGGTCGCCTGGTCGGATATCAGCCTGGCAGCACTCGCCTATCGCCACAATCTGCGCGCGAGCGTGACGGCGCGCGCGGTGATCGAGCCGTGGACGATCAGCCTGTCGGCCGTGCCGCTCTGGTATGTCGCGCCGGCCGAGGGGCTCGAAATCGCCTATATGCTCTCGATGATCGCAGCGGTGGTGGCGTCACTGGTGCCGTTCGTGCGCGAATATGGCACGCCGAGCGGCTGGTCACCCCGGCTGGCGACGATGACCGCGCTCGCCTGGCGCAACGTCCCCCTCGCCGGCGCGGACGTCATCGAATGGGCGACACGCAATGTCGACCGCTTCATCCTGGGGCAATTGTTCGCGCCGGCAGTGGTGGGCGTCTATTATATGGCGCAGCAGATCGCTTCGCTCCCCGGCCGGCTGAAGACCAGCTTCGATCCGATTCTGGGGCCGGTCATCACCCAGAGCCTGGCGGCCGGCGACCGCGCCGGGGTGGCAGCACAGGTGCGGCAGGTGAGCTTCTGGATCATCGCCGCGCAAGGGTGCCTCGCGCTGATGGGCTCGATCCCCGGCGAGGCGGTGATGGGCACGATCGGCCCGCAATTCGTGGCGGGCACGGCCGCGCTGGCCTTCCTGCTGATCGCCGAGGTGCTCGCCGCGACGGCCTCCACCTGCGAAAGCGCGCTTGTCTATGTCGCGCGGCACCTGAACCTGCTGATTTCCGGCATCGCCTTTGCCGTGCAGATCGCGCTCAGCTTTGCGCTCATCTATCTGATGCGCGGCTGGGGATGGCCGCCAAATTACCAGGCAGCGGGCCCGGCGATCGCGCTGCTGCTGTCGCTGGCGGTGGCATCGCTTGCCAAGGCGGCGCTGCTGCGGCGCTTGCTCGGCGCGGGCGTATCGGGCTGGCGGTGGCAGCTCGCGCCGGCGGCGGCAGTGGCGATCATCGTCGGCACGCTGTTCACATCGCTGCCCCACCGCTTCGAATGGGCCGAACTGATCTTCGGCCTGCCGGCGATTGCCGCGAGCTATTTGTTCGTGATCTGGCGCATCGCCTTCCGCCGCGAGGACCGCGCGCTGTTCAGCCGGATGCCGCGCGCCGCCGATTAGAGCCTGTCCCGATGAGTTGGAAGCATCGGGACAGGCTCTAGTGGCGGAAATGGCGCGTGCCGGTGAAGAGCATCGCCAGACCGGCGGCATCGGCGGCGGCGATCACCTCATCGTCGCGGATTGATCCGCCTGGCTGGATCACCGTCGTCGCGCCGGCGTCCACCGCCGCCATCAACCCATCGGCAAAGGGGAAGAAGGCATCCGACGCGACCGCCGAGCCGATCGTGCGGGGCGCCGCCCAGCCCGCCTTTTCGGCCGCGTCGCGTGCCTTCCAGGCGGCGATCCGCGCCGATTCCAGCCGGTTCATCTGCCCCGCGCCAATGCCCGCCGTGGCGCCATCTTTGGCATAGACGATCGCGTTTGATTTCACATGCTTGGCAACCGTCCAGGCGAAGAGCGCGTCGGCCAGCTCGGCATCGGTGGGCGCGCGCTTGGTCACCACGCGCAGATCGGCCGGGTCGACCGTCACCCGGTCACGGCTCTGCACCAGCCAGCCGCCGGTGATCGACTTCACATCGAACCCGCCGCGCGCCGGATCGGGCAGGGCACCGGTGAGCAGCAGCCGTAAGTTCTTTTTGCGCGAGAAAATTTCGATCGCCTCGGCATCGGCATCGGGCGCCACTACCACTTCGGTGAAGATCGCGCTGATCGCCTCGGCGGTGGCGGCGTCGAGCGGGTGGTTGACGGCGATGATGCCACCAAAGGCCGAGACGCTGTCGCACGCCAGCGCCGCCGCATAGGCTTCGCCCAGCGTGGCGGCGGTCGCGACGCCGCAAGGGTTGGCGTGCTTGACGATCACGCAGCTCGGGGGCGCATCGCGAAACTCGGCGGCCAGCGCGAGTGCGGCATCGGCATCGTTATAATTGTTATACGACAATGGCTTGCCCTGGAGCTGCCGGGCGTCGCCAATGCCGCGCGCGGCGGGGCCGCGGTGGCGGTAAAAGGCCGCGCTCTGGTGTGCATTCTCGCCGTAACGCAGCGGCACCGACGCCTCGAGCACCAGCGGCAGCGTGGGCGGAAAGGCTTCGCCCTGATCGGCAAAAGCGAACCAGCTGGCAATCATGGCGTCATAAGTGGCGGTGAGCGCAAAGGCGCGCGCGGCCAGCCGCCGCCGGGTTTCGAGCGAAATCGTGCCGGATTGCGCGTCGATTTCGCCAATCAGTGCCGGATAATCGCCCGGATCGGTGACAATCGTGACGAAAGCGTGGTTCTTTGCCGCCGAACGCACCATCGATGGCCCGCCAATGTCGATATTCTCGATGATCGCGTCGCGCGCCGCCCCTCCCGCCACGGTCGCCTCGAACGGATAGAGATTGACGACGACGAGATCGATCGCGCCGATGCCGTGATCGGCCATCGCCTGCGCATGGGCGGGATCGTCGCGCACCGCGAGCAGGCCGCCATGCACCATCGGGTGGAGCGTCTTCACCCGCCCGTCCATCATCTCGGGAAAGCCGGTCAGGTCGCTCACGTCGCGCACCGTGAGCCCGGCGTCGCGCAGCGCCTGGGCGGTGCCGCCGGTCGACACCAGCTCGACACCGTGGCGGGCGAGCACCTGCGCCAGCGGCACCAGCCCCGTCTTGTCCGAAACCGAGAGCAGCGCACGGGTGATCCTGATCATCGACATGAGGCGGCCTTTCCTGATTGCCGGTCGCCCTGCCCGCTCAGCGCGCGCGCTTCAAGGCCCAGCTGATGCTGGCGCCACCCGCCGGCGCCTCGCCGGTGACGACGAGCTGGCGGGTGGCGTGCGGCCGCCCCTCGCCATCGATCCACAGGCTGTCGTCAATCGCGAGCGTGCCGCCCTTGCAGCGGAACTGCCACAGCGCGCCGCCCGGCAGCCGCAGCAGCGCCGCGAGCCCGTCAGTGGTGGGAGAGGCATCGACGCCGAGCCCCAGATGGAAGCGCACGGCAAAGCCGGTCGTCGGGCGCTTGGGCTTGCGGCCGGTGGGCAGCAGCATGTCCTCGCCGCGCAGATCGCGCCCGTCGCCCGACAGCAGCAGCTGGCGGCGGTGGATGAAGCCGAAGCGGCGGGCATAGCCGTCATGGCTCGCCTCGATCCGGCTCGACGCGTCGCTTTCCTGCCGGCTCAGCTCGACTTCGGCGACGCCCTTGCCGAGCGTGCCATCGCCGTGGATCGCGGTCGAATTGCTGTCGCCCACGATGAGCGTGGAGTGCGCCGCCGTCGTGCGCAACCCCTCGGCAAGGCCGGCGGGGACGCTTGCATGGAGGCAGCGCGCGCCGCCGCAATTGACGATCA
>FSSH01004231.1_pt1 | contig 11906 bp, 9 predicted proteins | sample 1166101 | NCBI WGS metagenome assembly FSSH01 (sample SAMEA32972668, study PRJEB13176) | freshwater metagenome | biome: Drinking water system; feature: Biomass in drinking water that filtered by 0.45 um membrane; material: drinking water | place: USA | collected 2012-12-20 | depth 0 m | reverse complement strand
GCAGGCGCGAATCGGGCGCCGTGGTTCGCCGGGGCACCACCGGGACGGCCGCTGCACGCGCTGCGCCGGCGGCCGGCCTGCGCGTGGGCCCGGCGTGCACGAAGCTGAGCGGGCAGCCCCCTTCGAACGGCTCCAGTGCGTCGCTCAGGCTGGTGAGGATCTCGGCCTGCCCGGCCAGCAGCAGCGCCCCGGCGTTGGCGGAGGCCAGGAGCTGCTGCAGCAGCTGGCGCCGCGCATCGGGCAGCAGGTAGATCAGCAGGTTGCGGCAGAACACCACGTCGAANNGGCGCAGCAGCGCGGGGTCGAGCGCATTGCCCACGCGGAAGCGCACGCAGCGGCGAACCATGGCGTCCACTTCCAGCGTGCCGTCGGCGGCTTCGTGCAGCCAGGAGGCGGGCAAGGGCTGGCCGCGCAGCGCGTTGCGCCGATAGACGCCGGCCTGCGCGCGGCGAACCGCGGCACGCGACACATCGATGCCCAGCACGTCGATGTCGGCCGGTGCCAGCCCTGCGTCGAGCAGCGTCATTGCCGCGGAATAGGCTTCCTCGCCGGTGGACGAGGGCAGGCTGAGAACGCGCAGCGGGCGCTGCCCCGGGTTTTCCCTGGCGTAGCGGCCCAGGTCGGCGAACTGTTCCCCGGCGCGGAAGAACCAGGTCTCGGGCACCACGAACCACTCGGCGCACTGCGCGAAGGCCTCGGGGTCGGACACCACGCGGCGGAACAGCGTTTCGTCGTCGCCCGCGTCCAGATCCCGGCGCGCGTCGGCGAAGGCGTCATCCATGACGCGCCCGCCCAGGCTGGAGGGGTCCAGGCCCAGCCGACCCTGCAGCAGCTCGAGCATGGCGGCGCGGCTCATGCGGCCACGTCCGGCGCTGGCGTTGAGTCGTCGGCGTCCAGGTGGTCGCGGTAGAGCGAGGCAAGCTCGGCGGGCATCAGCTGCCGCGGGTCCATCAGCTGGGGCAGCCCGGGCGGGCCCGCCAGGTGTTCGCCCAGCCAAGTGGCGCCCTCTGCCGGCAGGCCCGGCAGCGTGTCCCCCAGCGGCACGAGGTCGAGCACGTTTTCGGCCATCAGCGCGATACGGCGGTGGCTGTCCCCGTGCGGCAGGCGCACCACGATCAGCCGACTGGACCGCAGCGGCCGGCAGTCGCGCGCGAGCAGCAGCCGGCACAAGTCCACCACGGGGCTGAGGGTGCCGCGCAGCGCCAGCAGCCCGACCACGCCGGGCGGCGCCAGCGCCACCGGCCTGAGCTCACGGCGCGGCAGGATTTCGGCCACCGCCGACACCGGGATCGCCAGGCGCAGGTCGCCGACGTTGAAGGCAAGCGCAAGCATGGCCGGGGCCCGGGCCTCAGTTGCCCACGTTGAACTGGGCGATCTCCTGCTTGAGCACCGAGACGGCATCGCGCAGGCTTTCGGTGGCGCTGTTGAATTCCCGCAGCGACACCGAGGTCTGGCGGGCGCCGTCGATCAGCTGGCCCATCGCGTCGCCGATCTGGCGCGCGCCCTGGCCCTGGCTGCGCATGCCGTGGTTCACGGCATCGAAGCGCTCGGACAGCGTCTTGACCTGGCTGATGATCTGGCCGAACTGCCCGCCCACCCGCACCACGTTGCCCACGCCGCTGCGCACCTCCTCGGCGAAGCGGTCGATCTCCATCACGCCGGCGGAAACGGCCGTCTGCATCTGCTTGACCATCTGTTCGATGTCCAGCGTGGCAACGGCGGTCTGGTCGGCAAGGCGGCGGATTTCACGCGCCAGCACCAGGAAGCCCAGACCATGCTCGCCGGCCTTCTCGGCCTCGATGGCGGCGTTGATGGACAGCAGGTTGGTCTGGTCGGCCACCTTGGAAATGGTGGTGACCACGCCGGTGATTTCAGCCGCTTCCTCGCGGATGGCGGCCAGGCGGGCAGCCATGGTGTTGGCGGCCTGGGCCAGGCGGTCCATGGTGGTGTCGAGGTTGCGCAGGCCGGCCTGGCCATCTTCGGCCAGGTCGGCGGTCTGGCCGGCCACGGCGTTCACGCCCTCCATGGTGGACAGCAGCTCGGCGCTGGTGGCGTTGATCTGCTTCACGGCGGCGGCGATCTGGTTGGTGGACGCGCCGAAACTTTGCACCGTGGCCTCCTGCTGGCGGCTGGTGGCCGCGAACTCGGTGGCCGTGCTCATCAGCTCGATGGACGCCTGCTTGGCGCGGGTGACCAGCGCGCGCAGGCTGTGGGTCATGCCGCCGATGGCGCGCAGCAGGCGGCTGGCCTCGTCCTTGCCGTCGCTCACCGGCACCTCGGTGGCCAGGTCGCCGGAAGCCACGCGGTGGGCGATGTCGGCGGCCAGCTGGATGCGCGACGACAGGCCGCGGGCGGTGCGCTGGGCATAGATGGCCATGAAGCCCACCACCACCAGGATGGCGATGCCCAGGCCCAGCAGGGTGGTGGTCTGGCGGCCGATGACTTCGTCGGCGCGGCGCTCGAATTCGATGTTGCGGGCCGTGGCCAGCTCCACCACCTTGTCGATGGCCAGGCGGTGGGCTTCGTAGTGGCGGTTCATCTGGGCCAGCGCCACCCGGGCCCGGTCGCGGTCGCCGGCGCGGATGGCAGGCACGAACTGTTCGTCGCGCAGGCGGAAGAAGTCCATGGCGGCCCGGTAGGAGGTGACCGTCATCAGGTCGCCCATGGCGTCCTTGGCCAGTTCGCGCTTCCAGAATTCCTGGCGCGACTCGTAGTCCACCCGCAGCTGCTCGCCGCGCTCCACCAGCTGGCTGATGCGGGTGGGGTCGGTTTCGTCCACCATCAGCAGGGTCAGCAGGTAGGGCTCGATGATGTATTCGGGCGGCGGCAGGACGTCGGCGATCAGGTCCTTGCCCAGCACGATCTCGCTGTAGATGGGGCCCTTCACGCGCACCTGTTCCAGCGTCCGCCAGGTGGTGAAGCCAAAGACCAGGAACAAGCCGGCGAACACGGCCACGAGCAGGGTCAACCTGCCGGCCAGCTGAGAATCACGCATCGTGTGTCGCTCCCCGTCGATGGACCCCCGGATTTAATCACATGCACCGGCCCGCGGGCGGCCTGCATTGGGGTCTAATGCGGGCAATCCGCCGAGGACCCGCCCATGACCGACCCCCTGGCCCAGCCGCTGCGACTGCCCTGTGGCGCCGTCATCCCCAACCGCCTTTGTAAGGCGGCCATGACGGAAGGCCTGGGCGATGCGCAGCTGCGCGCCACCGATCGCCACGTGCGGCTGTACCGCGCCTGGAGCGAGGGCGGCGCGGGGCTGCACATCACCGGCAACGTGATGGTGGACCGGCACGTGATCGAGCGGCCCGGCAACGTCGCCATCGACCCCCGCCACCCGCCCAGCGTGGACGCGCAGGCCCGCGCCCGGCTCAAGGCCTGGTCGGCGGCGGGCACGGTGGGCGGCAACGGGCTGTGGATGCAGATCTCGCACGCCGGCCGGCAGTCGCCGCGCTACGCCACGCGCCAGCCGGTGGGGCCGTCGGACGTGCAGCTGGAGCTGATGGGCAACTACGCCCGGCCGCGCGCGCTGCGCGAGGACGAGATCCTGGGGCTGGTGCAGCGCTTCGCCGACGTGGCGGCCATTGCCCGCGAGACCGGCTTCACCGGCGTGCAGGTGCACGGCGCGCACGGCTACCTGCTCAGCAGCTTCCTGTCGCCCATCACCAACCGCCGCACCGACGCCTGGGGCGGCGCGCTGGCCAACCGCGCGCGCTTCCTGGTGGAAACCGTGCATGCGGTGCGCAAGGCCGTGGGCCGCGATTTCCCGGTGTCGGTGAAGCTCAACTCCGACGACTTCCGCAAGGGCGGCTTCAGCAGCGCCGACTGCCTGGGCGTGGTGGAGCTGCTCAACGGCGAAGGCCTGGACCTGCTGGAGGTTTCCGGCGGCAACTACGAGCAGCCGCGGCTGCTGGGCCTGTCGGGCCGCGACGACGATGCGGTGCAGGTGCGCGAAAGCACCAAGGTGCGCGAGGCCTATTTCCTCGACTACGCGGCCGCCATCCGCAAGGTGGCCACGATGCCGATGATGGTGACCGGTGGTTTCCGCACCCGCGCCGGCATGGAGGCGGCGCTGGCCACCGGCGACACCGACCTGATCGGGCTGGGCCGGCCGTTCTGCACGCATCCGGACGTGGCGCGGCGGCTGCTGGCGCGGGAGATCGACGAACTGCCGGCCTTCGAGCGCCGCCTGCACCTGCGGCCGCGCGGCCTGCTGTCGCCGGCCAGCCCGTGGCTGTTGCCCAAGATGGTGAACGTGCTGGGAGCCCAGGGCTGGTACTACCAGCAGATGGACCGCATCGCCGACGGCCGCGCGCCCGACCTGTCCCGTGGCATGCTGCGCTCGTTCGCGCGCTACTGGTGGAACGACTTGAGCAAGGCCGTGCAGCTGCGGCGCTAGGAGGCAACGATGCACACCCACGATCCCATGCACGGCCGCGAGCCGCTGGCCGATGAAACCGTGGTCGCCGCCATGCAGGCCTGGCTGGAGAAGGCGGTGATCGGCCTGAACCTGTGCCCGTTCGCCAAGGCCGTGCACGTCAAGCGGCAGATCCGCTACGTGGTCAGCCACGCGCAAACCGAAGAGGCGCTGATCGAGGACCTGCTGCACGAACTGCAGCTGCTCGCCTCGGCCGACCCCGGCGACATCGAGACCACGCTGCTGGTGCACCCGTACGTGCTCACCGATTTCCTGGACTACAACGATTTCCTGGACATCGCCGACGCGGCGGTGGAGGAGCTCGAGCTGGACGGGGTGCTGCAGGTGGCCAGCTTCCACCCGCAGTACCAGTTCGCCGACAGCCATCCCGACGACATGGGCAACTTCAGCAACCGCGCGCCTTACCCCACGCTGCACCTGCTGCGCGAGGAAAGCGTGGACAAGGCGGTGGCGGCCTTCCCCGAGGCGGGGAAGATCTTCGAAACCAATATCGCCACCCTGGAAAAACTCGGGCCCGCCGGCTGGCGGGCCCTGTTCGGCTGAGGGCCGGCCTGCGGGCCGGGCCTACTTCTTGAACGCGTCGGCCTTGCCCGGCTCGGCGTTCTCGGCGGCTTCCAACCGGGCCTTTTCGGCGGTGATGGCGGCCTCGAGCTCGGACGCGTTTTCACTGACCCGGCGCTCGCCGAGCTCGCCGCCCATCTGCATCAGCCGCGGCTGCAGCGACACGAAGCGCTTGCCCTCGGGCGAGGCGTAGAAGTCGCGGGCCGCGCGCAGCTCTTCGACCGTGAACTCAGCCACGTAGATGTCCACCAGCTCTTCGCGCAGCGCGGCGTAGCTCATGTGCCGGCCGAGGAAGTCGGTCATGACGCCGCGGTAGGGCTCGAGCTCGGGGTGCGACTCAAGCTGCATGTCCAGGATCATCTTGGTCATGTCCTTCAGCGCCTGGTCCATGCCCAGCGAATCGAGCAATTCACCCGCCACGGCCTCGCGTTCGGCCGCGGGATTGGCCAGGGCGGCGTGCGAGCCGGCCAACAGCAGGGCGAGCAGCAGGGTCTTGAGGATCTTCATGGGGTTCCTGGCGTTGGATGGGCGGCGTGGGCGCTCAGAATAGCGCAGCGTCGAGCGACATCAAGGTGGGCGCGCCCGCGCGCGCCGCGCGGAACTGGTGCGCCGTCTCGGGCAGCAGCCAGGCGTAGTAGAAGCGTGCGGTGGCCACCTTCGCGGCGTAGAAGTCGTCGTCGGCCTTGTCCAGGGCCAGCGCCGCCATGCGCGCCCACAGCCAGGCATAGGTGAGGTGGCCGACGATGCGCAGGTACGGCACCGACGCCGCGCCCACTTCGTCGGGATTGGCCTTGGCCTTGGCGCCGATCTCGGCGGTCAGCGCCGCCGTGTCGGCCAGCAGCTTGGCCAGCGGGCCGGTGAACTCGGCCAGCTCGGGGCGCCCGGCGTTTTCCTTCAGGAAGCCTTCGATGAGCCGCGCGAAGCGTCCAAACCTCTTGCCGCCGTCCATGAGCACCTTGCGGCCCAGCAGGTCGAGCGCCTGGATGCCGTTGGTGCCTTCGTAGATCATGTTGATGCGCGCGTCGCGCACGAACTGGTCCATGCCCCATTCGTTGATGTAGCCGTGGCCGCCGTACACCTGCAGGCACAGGTTGGTGGTCTCGAAGCTGTTGTCGGTGATGAAGGCCTTGACCACCGGCGTGAGCAGGGCCATCAGCTCGTCGGCGTCTTCGCGCACGGCCGGGTCGGGGTGCGCATGCTCGCGGTCGATCAGCAGCGCCGTCCACGTGGTGAACGCGCGGCCGGCTTCGGTGTAGGCGCGGCTGGTGAGCAGCATGCGGCGCACGTCGGGGTGCACGATGATCGGGTCGGCGGCCTTCTCCGGCAGCGCCGCGCCGGCGGGCGCGCGGCCCTGCAGGCGGTCCCTGGCGTAGGCCACGGCGTTCTGGTGCGCGGCCTCGGCCAGGCCCAGCGACTGCATGCCCACGCCCAGGCGCGCCGAGTTCATCATCACGAACATCGCGGCCAGGCCCTTGTTGGGCTCGCCGATCAGCCAGCCGCGCGCCGCGTCCATGTTCATCACGCAGGTGGCGTTGCCATGGATGCCCATCTTGTGTTCGATCGAACCGGCCTGGATGGTGTTGCGCGCGCCCACGTTGCCGTTGGCGTCGGGGATGAACTTGGGCACCAGGAACAGCGAGATGCCCTTGGTGCCGGCCGGCGCGTCGGGCAGTCGGGCGAGCACCAGGTGCAGGATGTTCTCGGCCAGGTCGTGTTCGCCGGCGCTGATGAAGATCTTGGTGCCGCTGACGGCGAAGCTGCCGTCGCCGTTGGGCTCGGCCTTGGTCTTGAGGATGCCCAGGTCGGTGCCGCAGTGCGGCTCGGTCAGGCACATGGTGCCGGTCCACTGGCCCGAGACGATCTTGGTCAGGTACACCTGCTTCTGCTCGTCGGTGCCGAAGGCGTGCAGGCACTCGTAGGCGCTGTGCGACAGGCCCGGGTACATCAGCCACGCCTGGTTGGCCGAGTTCCACATTTCGTACAGGCGGTTGTTGACGAGGGTCGGCAGGCCCTGGCCGCCGAAGTCCGGGTCGCAGCCCAGCGACGGCCAGCCGTTCTCGATGAACTGGGCGTAGGCCTCCTTGAACCCGGTGGGCGCGGTGACCACGCCGTTGCCGTGGAAAGTGCAGCCCTCGCGGTCGCCGACCTGGTTGAGCGGCTGGATGACCTGGCTGGCGAAGCGCGCGCCTTCCTCCAGCACCGCGTCGATGGTTTCGATGTCCAGATCGGCGTAAGGCGGCAGGGCCTTCAGCTCGTCCTGCACCTTGAGCAGTTCGAACAGGACGAAGCGCATGTCGCGCAGCGGCGCGGTGTACTGGGGCATGGGGACGGACCGGTGGAGTGGAGAGGCCGCGACTCTACCATACCCGCCCGTACGGGCCGGGTGACGACGCTCAGGCGGCCAGGCCGGCCGCGTGGCCCGAGGCCCAGGCCCACTGGAAGTTGTAGCCGCCCAGCCAGCCGCTGACGTCCACCACTTCGCCAATGAAATGAAGGCCTTGCACGTGCTTCGAGGCCATCGTGGCCGACGACAGGCCGTCGGTGTCCACGCCGCCCAGGGTCACTTCGGCGGTGCGGTAGCCCTCGGTGCCGCTGGCGGTGATGGGCCAGTGCGCCAGCTGGCGCGCGATCGCCGGCAGCTCCTGGTGGGTGTATTGGCGCATGGGCTTGTTGGCGAACCAGACCTCGCACAGGCGCTGGGCGAAGCGCTGCGGGAAGGCTTCGGCCAGCACGGTCTTGAGTTCGGCGGCGGGCTTGGCGGCCTGGCGCTCGAGCAGCCAGGCCTGGATGTCGCGCTCGGGCAGCAGGTCCAGCAGCAGCTCCTTGCCGGGTTCCCAGTACGAGGAGACCTGCAGGATGCTGGGCCCGCTGAGCCCGCGGTGGGTCACCAGCAGGGCGTTGCGGAAGCTCGCCTTGCCGCAGCGCGCCTCCACCGGGAAGGCCACGCCGGCGAGTTCGGCGTAGTGGTCCTGGTGCTTGCCCGACAGCGTCAGCGGCACCAGGCCCGCACGCGTGGGCAGCACGGCGTGGCCGAACTGGCGCGCCAGCTCGTAGCCGAACCCCGTGGCGCCCATGCTGGGGATGGACAGCCCGCCGGTGGCGACCACCAGCGATTCCACGACCTCGGTCGCCAGCGACGTGGCTACGCGGAAGCCGCCGCCGGGCAGCGCAGACACTGATTCCACCGAACACGACACGTCCACCCGCACGCCGGCCTGCGCGCACTCGGCCAGCAGCATCGCCACGATCTGCTTGGACGACTCGTCGCAGAACAGCTGGCCCAGCTCCTTCTCGTGCCAGGCGATGCCGTGCGCGTCCACCATCGCGATGAAGTGCTCGGGCCGGAAGCGCGCCAGCGCCGATTTGCAGAAGTGCGGATTGGCCGACAGGAAGTTCGCCGGCGTCGTGCCGGTGTTGGTGAAGTTGCAGCGCCCGCCGCCCGACATCAGGATCTTCTTGCCGCAGCGGTTGGCGTGTTCGACCACGCGCACGCGGCGGCCGCGGCGGCCGGCGGTGAGCGCGCAGAACAGGCCCGCGGCGCCGCCGCCGATCACCAGCACGTCGGTGGTGGATGCACCCATGGCGTCAGGTCAGCCCGACGACGCGCCTCAGGCCGTCGGCGGACCCTTGCGGTGCGGCTTCTTGAAGGGCGGCTTGTCGCCGAACTTGCGCGGGCCGAATTCCTTCTTGTCGCCGCCGAAGGCCTTCTTGGCGAAGGGCTTCTTGCCGGCCGACTTGCCGGCGGTGTCGGGCGTCTCGCCGTCGCGGGTGATGCGCAGCTGCTGGCCGGCGCACCAGACGGTCTTGAGGTGGGTCATCACGTCGGCCGGCATGCCGTCGGGCAGGTCGAGCAGGGTGTGGTCCTCGAAGATCTCGATGCGGCCGATGTGCTTGGCGTCCAGGCCGGCTTCGTTGGCGATGGCGCCGACGATGTTGCCCGGCTTCACGCCGTGGTCGTAGCCCACTTCGATGCGGAACGTGGCCTTGCCTTCGTCCGGCGCACGCGCCTCGCGCTGCTTCTTCGGGAACGCCGGGCGCTCGGGGCGGTCGCCGCGCTCCGCACGCGCCGGGCGCTCGCCGCGCTCGGGCTTGTCGAAGCGCGACGGGCGGGCGAACTTGTCGGTGGCCGCGGCCACGTCGTGGTCGAAGGCGCGCTTCTTGGCCTCGAACTTCGGCGGCACCATCAGCAGCGGCACGTCGCCGCGGGCCATCTTGGCCAGGGCGGTGGCGATCTCGATGGCCGGCACGTTCATTTCGCGCTCGTAGTCCTCGATCAGCTTGCGGAATTCGGTGAGCTCGCCGCCGGCCAGGGTGTCGGTGATCTGCTGCTTGAACTTGGACTTGCGCACGTCATTGACGTCGGCGACGGTGGGCAGTTCCATCGGCGTGATCGGCTGGCGCGTGGCGCGCTCGATCGCGCGCAGCAGGTTGCGCTCGCGCGGGGCGATGAAGAGGATCGCTTCGCCGCTGCGGCCCGCGCGGCCGGTGCGGCCGATGCGGTGCACGTAGCTTTCGGTGTCGTGCGGCACGTCGTAGTTCAGCACGTGGCTGATGCGTTCCACGTCCAGGCCGCGCGCGGCCACGTCGGTGGCCACCAGGATGTCGATCTTGCCGTCCTTGAGCTGCTGGATGGTGCGCTCGCGCTGGGCCTGCACCACGTCGCCGTTGATGGCGGCGGCGGCGAAGCCCCTGGCCTGCAGCTTCTCGGCCAGCTCGTCGGTGGCCAGCTTGGTGCGGGCGAAGACGATCATCGCGTCGAAGGGCTCGGCCTCGAGGATGCGGGTGAGCGCGTCGAGCTTGTGCATGCCGCTGACTTCCCAGCTGCGCTGGCGGATGTTGTCGGCCGTGCGGGTCTTGGCCTCGATGGTGACTTCCACCGGGTCCTTGAGGTAGGTCTGGGCAATGCGGCGGATGGCGTGCGGCATCGTCGCGGAGAACAGCGCCGTCTGGCGCACGGCGGGCATCTTCTTGAGGATGGCCTCGACGTCGTCGATGAAGCCCATGCGCAGCATTTCGTCGGCTTCGTCCAGCACCAGGTTCTTGAGCAGGGACAGGTCGAGCGAGCCCTTGTCCAGGTGGTCGATGATGCGGCCGGGGGTGCCCACCACCACGTGCACGCCGCGGCGCAGGGCCGACAGCTGCGGGCCATAGCTCTGGCCGCCGTAGATGGGCAGCACGTGGAAGCCCGGCATGTGGGTGGCGTAGCGCTGGAAGGCCTCGGCCACCTGGATGCCCAGTTCGCGGGTCGGGGCCAGCACCAGGGCCTGGGGCTTGGTCTGGCTCAGGTCGATCTGCGACAGGATCGGCAGCGCGAAGGCGGCGGTCTTGCCGGTGCCGGTCTGGGCGATGCCGAGCAGGTCGCGGCCGGACATCACGATCGGAATGGCCTGCGCCTGGATCGGGGTCGGGGTGACATAGCCTTCATCGGCAAGGGCTGCAGCAATCGGGGCGGCAAGGTGGAGAGAGGCGAAATCTTGGGCAACAGGGGTCGTTGCGGGAGAATCGGTCACGGGGAAACTTTCAAAAACGGGGATATACCCGCACAGACATCTGTGCAGGCGGTAAGACGACCCGCGTGAAAAGGGGCGTAGGGGGGATCAAGCGTCCGAAGCGGTGGGCTCAAGTGCGGTGAAAATCCGCGCGTGCTTCACGCTGCCCAACTCAAGCGCGGACTATACCCGTGCTGACGTTGCGAGGCCTATGACCGAGATGAATGCAAATGTCAAATGGCAATGCTGGTCGGTAGAGTATTATACTAGGGCGCATTGATTGTGACTCATAGAAGCGTCGTCACCCCGGCGTAGGCCGGGGTCCATGAACACTATGTTTTCACAGTATTATCAGACGCTTGTGTTCCTGGATTCCGGCTTTCGCCGGAATGACGGCATGAGTCACGATCAATGCACCTTGGTATTACAATGTCACCCGCGGTAGATACGGTGACAGTTGCAACTGCCGCCATGTCCAAGCACGCGACAGGGTCTATCGCGGCGGCCCGAGCAGGAAGCCGAGCGGGATGTCAAGGCGCGCAGCCCAGGCGGCCTCGTTATGGTCCGTGCCTTCAAACACGCGGCTGACCCAGGTCTTGCCCGCGACCCAGCCGAGCGACGGCAGGATGGCCTCCATCCGGGTGCTATAGGGCTTGTAGAAACTGTCCAGATTTACCGTGCCATGGTCCATGTACAGCCGGTTGGGGCCGGGCCTCACCTGGGATGTGGCCAGATATGCCTTGAAGGCCGCCGCGACCTGATCCGCCTCGTCGGGCGTGGCTTTGGTCGGGTCCGCCAGCGGCCAGTGTACCGAAAGTGCTGCCGCCTGCCCGAACACCTGCGGATACTCAGCCAGCGCATAGATCGAGATAAGCCCGCCCATGGACGAGCCCATGATGCTGGTGTGTGCAGCGTCCGGCAGGGTGCGGTAGGTCTTGTCGATGAACGGTTTCAGTTCCTCGACCAGGAAGCGCAGATAGCCGTCCGCCAGTGATGGCCCACCATGGACGGCCTCGACACGCGCGCGGGTCTCGCCCGGCAACAGGGCGGCGACCTTGGCCGGCAGATACTCGCGGCCGCGCAGCCTGGTGCTCCAGGCCCCGACAACGATGGCACGCTGCTTCATGCGGGTCAGCGCTTCGTCGACCGCCCATTCGACGCCGAAGTTGGCGGTCGATGCCTCGAGGATGTTCTGGCCATCGTGCATGTAGATGACCGGAAGCGGCGGCCCCTTGGGGTCATAGTCGTCCGGTGTCCACACGATGACAGTGCGCGCCAGCACATGCGCGGACTGGACGTCCGGGTATCGGTCAAGCCTCGCCTCGGCCGGTGTCGCGAGCAGCAGCAGTGCAAGCAGAGCCCGCCGCAAGGCTCAGCGGCCCTTGACGGGAGTAAAGCGGATCGCCTGCCCGCCG
>FSSH01001447.1_pt1 | contig 11934 bp, 14 predicted proteins | sample 1166101 | NCBI WGS metagenome assembly FSSH01 (sample SAMEA32972668, study PRJEB13176) | freshwater metagenome | biome: Drinking water system; feature: Biomass in drinking water that filtered by 0.45 um membrane; material: drinking water | place: USA | collected 2012-12-20 | depth 0 m | reverse complement strand
CGCGCCGGTGCCCAGGTCCCAGGAATCCAGGTGCCCGCCCATCGTCACCACTTCGTCGGGCAGCTCACGGCCGCGGATCTCGGCGATCACGTTGTGCGAGGTGTATTCGCCCACCGTTTCGGCCGAGATGTCCAGGCGCAGGCGCACCGGCTTGCCGCGCGACAGCATGTGCGTGAGCAGGTCGGCGTCGGGGTTGGACAGCGCGGCGGCGGGAATGCGCGGCACGTCGGGCAGGTAGCGCATGGTGCCGGTGTGGGCGAAGCGGTCGCTGCTGGTGCCGATGGAGCGGATCACCACGGCCAGCGCGCCCTTCTTCGCCGCTTCCACCGCGCCATTGCTGCGCGCACCGACGGCCGGGCCGTAGCCGCGGCCGTCCTTGAAGCGCACCATGCGGTTGGAGACATACGCGATCTTGCCGGCCAGGCTGCCTTCGGGCGCGGCGATCAGCGCGGCCAGGTCGCTGAACTCCACCACATCGGCCTCCAGCGGGGTGTCGCCGGTGCCCACGCTGCCGCCCAGCGCGGTGATCACCAGCGGCTGCGGGAAGGGCGCCAGCACTTCGGCCTTTTCATGGTGGCGCAGCCACACCGGGAAGGTCACCGGCTCCAGGTAGACCTTGTCGAAGCCCATGGCCGTGAACTTCGCCTGGGCCCAGGCCACCGCGCGCGCGTCGGCCGGGGTGCCGGCCATGCGCGGCCCCACTTCGGTGGTCAGCGATTCCACCACCGACCAGGCCTGGCTGCCGGCCATCGCCCGATCGCGCAGGCCCTGCGCGGCGGTGATGTCGTCGGCGTCCAGCCCCGTGCCGGCCTGCGCGATGGGCGCCAGGGCGAGCGACAGCGACAGGGCAAGCAGGGTCTTGGCGAAAAGCATGGGTGGCTCCGGAAAAAAGGCGCCGGCCAAAGTGGCCGGCGCGCGGTGGGGTGGACGTGCGCTCAGCGCTTGAGCGCGTCGCGGATCTCGGTGAGCAGCTTCACTTCCTCGCTGGGCTCGGCGGGGGCGGCGGGCGCCGCTTCCTGCTTGCGCTTGAGCGTGTTGATCACCTTCACCGCCACGAAGATGGCGAAGGCGATGATCAGGAAATCCACGATGGTCTGGATGAAGGCGCCGTACTTCACCAGCACCGCCGCCACCTCGGCGCCCGCGGCGTCTACGCTGGCGGGCTTGAGCTCGAAGGCCAGCTCGTTGAAGTTCACGCCGCCGACGATGTAGCCCACCATCGGCATGATGATGTCGTTCACCAGCGAGGCGACGATCTTGCCGAACGCGGCGCCGATCACCACGCCCACGGCGAGGTCGACCACGTTGCCGCGCATTGCGAATTCCTTGAACTCGGTAACCATGCCCATGCCGCTTCTCCCCGTCGGTGGTGCCCCAGACCCGAATTTACACCGCCGGCGCGATCAGGCGATATGCCCGGTGAACTCCACCAGCTGGTCCACGCCCGCGCGGAACCGGTCGCCCGGCTGCAGGGCGGCCACGCCCGAGGGCGTGCCCATGAACACCAGGTCGCCGGCCTTCAGCGCGTAAAGCTTCGACAGCTCGTGGATCACGTCGGCCACGCTGAACACCATGTCGTCCAGGCCCGACTGCTGGCGCAGCTCGCCGTTCACTTCCAGCCACAGCCGGCGCGTGAACACGTCGCCCGCGTCGGCCACCCTCACCAGTTCGCTGGCCGGCGCGGAACGGTCGAAGCCCTTGGACGTGTCCCAGGGCAGGCCCTTGGCTTTGGCCGCGGCCTGCAGGTCGCGGCGCGTGAGATCCAGGCCCACGCCGTAGCCGAACACCAGGGCCAGCGCGTCGGCGGTGGCCACTTCGCCATCGGCGTCGCGGCCCAGGGCCACCACCAGCTCCACCTCGTGGTGCAGGTCGCGGGTGCCGGACGGGTAGGGCACGCGGCCGCCGCCGGCCACGATGGCGTCGGCGGGCTTCATGAAGAACACCGGGTTGCCGCGGTCCACGGTGGCGCCCATTTCCTTCGCATGCTCGGCGAAGTTGCGGCCCACGCAGTAGATGCGGCGCACGGGGAACAGCGCGTCGGTGCCGCGCACGGGCAGGCAGGTCGGGGCGGGGACGGGGATAACGGTGGTGGTCATGGCGCGGCTCCGGGGCGAAGCGCCAAGTCTAGCCGGGGACGGCGTGGTGGTTCCGGGAAAACGGTCTCAGCGCAGGCCCAGGCGCCCCGGGGACTTCTGCACGTGCACGTACTCGCCCTCGATCACGCCTTCGCTGGCGCGCGACGGGGCGGCGGTGGGGCGCATCAGGCGGCGCACGGCCGCGAACAGCAGCATGCCCAGGCCGATCACCAGCCCGAAGGCCACCAGCAGCACCAGCAGCGCCAGGCCGAGCATGCCCACCAGGATGCGCAGCAGCGGGTTGCGCGGCTTGCTGGGGCAGTAGCTGAAGAGGCGCTGGAAGCGGAAGGTCATCGGGGGCATGGCAGAATGCGGGGAACCGAAGTATGGCGAGGCCCGGCGTGGAAAGTGTAAGCGGTTCGTTAATCCGGCTGGCCCAGCTGCCGCCCGAGGGGATGTCCGAAATCGAGCTGCCGGTGGAGGGCGAGCTGCAGTCCATCGTGCTGCGGCGCCAGGGCGACGTGGTGCAGGCCTGGCTCAACATCTGCCCGCATGCCGGGCGCCGGCTGGACTACGCGCCGGGCCAGTTCCTGCTCGACCAGGGCCGGCTGGTGTGCGCGGCGCACGGCGCCAGCTTCGAACTCGAGAAGGGCGTGTGCGTGGCCGGGCCCTGCCGCGGCGCGTCGCTGGTGCCGCTGGCCGTGGCCATCGGCTAGAACATCAGGTTCACCACCACCAGCACGATGGCCAGGTACACCAGGGTCAGCGGGCCGCCGACGCGCCAGTAGTCGCGCGGCCGGTAGCCCGCGGGGCCGCTCACCATCGCCAGCACCGGGTTGGACGCGCTCAGGAAATTGTTCGACGCCGACAGCGCCACCACCAGGGCGAACGCCGTCGGGCTGCCGCCCGCGGCCAGGGCCACGTTGATCGCCATCGGCACCATCACCACGGTGGCGCCGACGTTGCCGATCACCAGCGCGAAGGCCGTGGCCAGCAGGCCGATGGCCGCTTCCAGCACCCACAGCGGCACGTCGGGACCGATGCGCTCGAGCACCTGCTGGGCGATCCAGCCGGCGGCGCCGGTGGAGTCCATGGCCCAGCCCAGCGGGATCAGGCAGGCCATCAGGAACACGGTTTTCCAGCTCACCGCGGCGTAGGCCTCGTCCATGTTCAGCACGCCGGTGACCATCATCGCCGCCGCGCCGGCCATCAGCGCGATCGGCACCGGCACCAGGGTGGTGAGCGCCAGCGCCATCGCCGCGGTGAACACGGCCAGCGCCCACCACAGCTTCTGCGGCCGGTGCGCGCCCTTGGGGTAGTCGGTGACCACCACGAAGTCGCGGCTTTCGCTGGCCTGCGCCAGGTCGGTCCAGATGCTGTGGAACACCAGCATGTCGCCGGCCTTGAGCGGCATGCGGCGGATGTCCTCGCGCCAGACCTGGTTGTCGCGGTTGATCGCCAGCAGGCTGATGCCGAAGCGCTTGCGCAGCTGCAGCTGGGCCTGGGCCTTGCCGATGAAGGCCGACGTGGGCGGGATCACCGCTTCGGAAATGCCCGAGCGGCTGGGGTTGAACAGGTCGGCGAAGTGGCGCAGCCGGCCTGACATCTTCAGCAGGTTCTTCTGCGCGTAGTCCTGGATGGCTTCGCGCGGGCCCATCACGCCCAGCACGCTGCCCACCCAGATCATCTGGTCGGCCGGCGGCGCCAAGCGCGCCTCGTTGCCGCTCAGCAGCGCCAGCAGCAGCGGCGCGTCGCGCTGCGCTTCGGCTTCGCCCACGGCCATGCCCACCAGCGGGCTCTCGGCGGTGACGCTGAGTTCGTACACGTCGCCGTCAATGCCGTAGGCGCGCGCGAAATAGCTCTGGGTGCGGCTGGGCGCCACGCCTTTTTCCTCGCCCTGGCCCAGCAGCCGCGGGCCGCGCCAGCGGAAATACGCCAGGCCCGCCAGCAGCAGCACCAGCCCCACCGGCAGCGGCGCGAACATCGGCAGCGGCTGCAGCGTGGCCACGCCCGAGGGCAGGTTGCGGTTGGCGGCCACCAGCAGGTCGTTGAGCAGCATCAGCGGCGAGTTGCCGATCATGGTCAGGCCGCCGCCCATCACGATGGCCGCGGCCACCGGCATCAGCAGGCGCGACAGGCCGATGCCCGAACGGCTGGACACGCGCGATGCCACCGGCAGGAACAGCGCCATCACCGACGGGTTCTGCATGAAGCCCGACATCAGGCCGGCCATGGCCGAGGTGAGCAGGATCAGCCGCTCCTCCATGCCCTTGGACACGCGCAGCAGCCACACCGCCAGCCGGTTGAGCGCGCCGGTGCGGTCCAGGCCCGCGCCCAAAATCATCGTGGCGATCACCGCGATGACGGCGTTGCCCGAGAAGCCGTCGAACAATTGGTTGGCCGGCACCAGCCCCGTGAGCCCCAGCACCACCAGCACCACCAGGGCGGTGGCGTCGGCGCGGATGCGCTCGAACATGAACATCGCGATGGTGAAGCCCACCAGGCCCAGCACGAGCATCATGTCGCGAGTGAGGACCAGGCCGGTTTCCATGCGTGTGGTGCGGCCTCAGGTCCGGTCGTACAGCAGGTCCCAGACGCCGTGGCCCAGCTTCAGGCCACGGGTCTCGAAGTGCGTTTGCCGGCGCCACTGCGGCCGCGGCACGAACCCGCGCGCGCCGGCGCGGTTGTGCAGGCGCGGCTCGGCGTCCAGCACGTCCCACATGTGCTCGGCGTAGTTTTCCCAGTCGGTGGCCAGGTGCAGCAGGCCGCCGGGGCGCAGGCGCTCGCACAGCAGGCCGACGAAGCCGGGCTGCACCAAGCGGCGCTTGTTGTGCCGCTTCTTGTGCCAGGGGTCGGGGAAGTAGATGCGCACTTCGTCCAGCGACGCCGGGGCGATGTCGTGCTGCAGCACTTCCACCGCGTCGTGCTGGTACACGCGCAGGTTGGACAGGTTCGCTTCGGCGGCGGCGTTGAGCAGGCGGCCGACGCCGGGGCCGTGCACCTCCACGCCGATGAAGTCGCGTCCGGGTTCGTTCTGCGCGGCGTACACCAGCTGCTCGCCGTTGCCGAAGCCGATCTCCAGCACGCGCGGCGCCTGCCGCCCGAAGGCGGCGTCGAAGTCGCGCTGCGCGCCGGCGTAGTCCAGGCCCAGGTGCGGCCAGTGCAGGTCGAAGGCGCGCTTCTGCGCGTCGGTCTGGCGGCCCTGGCGCAGCACGAAGCTGCGGATCGGGCGGTTGCGCCGCGCGTCGGCCGGGGCGCTGTCGTCTTGGGGGTCGGACATGCCCGTGGCCATGCTCAGAGGAAGTGGCCGTCGATCGGCGACGACGCGCTGGCGTGGCGCTTTTTCGGGATGCGGCCGGCGAGGAAGGCTTCGCGGCCCGCCTCCACGGCCTTGCGCATCGCGCTGGCCATCAGGATGGGGTCGCGGGCGCCGGCGATGGCGGTGTTCATCAGCACGCCGTCGCAGCCCAGCTCCATCGCGATGGCCGCGTCGGACGCGGTGCCCACGCCGGCGTCCACCAGCACGGGCACTTTGGCGTTCTCGACGATTTCCAGGATGGACCAGCGGTTCTGCACGCCCAGTCCCGAGCCGATCGGCGCGGCCAGCGGCATGATCGCCACGCAGCCGATCTCTTCCAGGCGCTTGGCGATGATCGGGTCGTCGGAGGTGTACACCATCACCTGGAAGCCTTCGGCCACCAGGATTTCGGCGGCCTTGATCGTCTGCACCACGTCCGGGTACAGGGTGCGGGCATCGCCCAGCACCTCGAGCTTGACCAGGGTGTGGCCGTCAAGCAGCTCGCGCGCCAGGCGGCAGGTGCGCACCGCGTCGTCGGCGGTGTAGCAGCCGGCGGTGTTGGGCAGCAGGGTGTAGCGGTCGGGCGGCAGCACGTCCAGCAGGTTGGGTTCGCCGGGGTTCTGGCCCAGGTTGGTGCGGCGGATCGCGACGGTGACGATCTGCGCGCCCGCGGCCTCGGTGGCCAGGCGGGTCTGCTCCATGTTGGTGAACTTGCCCGTGCCGGTGAGCAGGCGGGAACGGTAGGTCTTGCCGGCGATCACGAGCGGATCGGCGTGCGGGGCGTCAGGCGTGCGGTCCATGCCCGGATTATGGCCCGATTGACCGTGCGAGTTAACCCTTTCTTAAGAAGGTGTTCAGCGGCGGGGCAGCGGGCTCAGCCGCCGCCGATGGCCTGGATGATTTCCACCCGGTCGCCGTCGCACAGCACGTGGCTGCCGTGCTGGCTGCGCGGCACCACCGCCAGGTTCACCTCCACCGCCACCTTTCGGCCGGCGTGGCCGGCCAGCGCAAGAAGGGCCGCAAGGGTGGTGCCGGCTTCCACCGGGCGGCTCTCGCCGTTGAGGATGATGTGCATGGCGCGGATTTTATCGCGTTGCGGCCGTTCGTGGCGCCCCGCATAATCGCGGTCGTTCGCGGGTGTAGCTCAATGGTAGAGCTGTTGCTTCCCAAGCAACTGACGAGGGTTCGATTCCCTTCACCCGCTCCATCCCCTGGAGGAAGCCATGCCGCAACCCGTCCTTCTGGGCTGGCGTGAATGGCTGTCCCTGCCCGTGCTGGGCATCGTGGCGGTCCGCGCCAAGGTGGATACCGGCGCGCGATCCTCGGCGCTGCACGTGCTCGACCAGGAAGAGTTCCTGCACGAGGGCCGTGAGTTCGTCCGCTTCCTGCTCGACACCGGCGTGCCGGGCCAGCCGCCGCAGCCGGCGCAGGCGGCCGTGATCGACCGCCGCCGCGTCACCGACTCCGGCGGCCACACCACCCAGCGCATCTTCATCCAGACCCGCCTGCGCCTGGCCGGCCGGGAATTCGACGCCGAAGTGAACCTGACACATCGCAAGAACATGCTCTTCCCCATGCTGCTTGGCCGCACCGCGCTGGCCGGGCGATTCCTGGTCGACCCGGCCAGCTCTTTCCTGCAGGGCGATCCGCCCGAAGGCCTGTTGCCGCCGTGAAACTCGCCATCCTTTCCCGCAACGCCAAGCTGTATTCGACCCAGCGCCTGATCCAGGCCGGACGCGAGCGCGGCCACGTCGTGCGCGTGCTCGACCCGCTGCGCTGCTACATGCAGATCGCGCCGGGCCAGTTCCTGCTGCGCTACAAGGGCAAGCCGCTGGTGGGCATCGATGCGGTGATCCCGCGCATCGGCGCCTCGGTCACCTTCTACGGCACGGCGGTGCTGCGCCAGTTCGAACTGATGGGCGCGTTCACCCCCAACGGCTCCGACGCCGTGCTGCGCGCGCGCGACAAGCTGCGCTGCCACCAGATGCTGGCCGGCGAAGGCCTGGGCCTGCCGGTGACGGTGTTCGGCGACAACCCCGACGACACCGGCGACCTGCTGGGCATGCTGGGCAACCCGCCGCACGTGATCAAGCTCAACGAAGGCACCCAGGGCACGGGCGTGATCCTGGCCGAGAACGCCGGCGCGTCGCGCAGCGTCATCGAAGCCTTCCGCGGCCTGTACGCCAACTTCCTGGTGCAGGAGTTCATCGCCGAAGCCAAGGGCTCGGACGTGCGCTGCTTCGTGGTGGGCGACAAGGTGGTGGCGGCCATGCGCCGCCAGGCCAGCGAGGGCGAGTTCCGGTCCAACCTGCACCGCGGGGGCAAGGCCAGCAAGGTCAAGCTCACCCCGGCCGAAACCGACACCGCCCTGCGCGCCGCCCGCGTGATGGGGCTGGGTGTTGCAGGCGTGGACCTTCTGAGGTCAAAACGCGGCCCATTGGTGCTGGAAGTGAACTCAAGCCCCGGCCTGGAGGGCATCGAAGGCGCCACGGGCATTGATGTGGCGGGGGCGATCATCGATTTCCTGGCCGCCAGCATCCGGCCCAAGGCCCGGCCGGCCAAGGCGGCGGCACGCCGCAAGCCCGGATTAACCAAAGCCTGAGCCGGATTTAACGGGGTCTTAATACGTCCGGGCCTAGGCTTGGGTTGCCGGAAACCTGCAAGGTCCTCCTCGTCAGAGCGGCATCCCGCGGACTACGGCAATCGGGGCAGTAGCAACCTTTCGGCCCGGGCAGGCGCTCGCTGAGCGTCCCCGGGCCTTTTTCTTTTGGCATGTGCATTGCGCCCGGCTCTGTCAGTATCCTTCACGGACCCCAACCCCCGAGGACCACGGCCTTGTTCAAGACGCTCGTTTTCGCCCTCATGATGTCCGCCGCGCCGCTGGCGCTGGCCAACAACCCCGTCGCCGTCGACGCCGGCGATTTCGCCGCGCAGCGCGCCACCATCGAAAAGGGCCTTGCCGACGGCAAGACCTACGCCGAAATCTCCGCCGCCGACCGCAGCAAGGTCCGCGAATCGCTCGACCGCATGGCGGCGATGCTCGAAGGCGGCAAGACCCCGGAAACGCTGCCGCCCGACCAGAAGGTCGACCTCTACAACACCCAGGAAACCGTCAACACCCTCCTGACCCAGGCCGCCGCCGACAGCCGCATGGTGTGCACCCGCGAAGTGGTCACCGGCAGCCATCGCAAGGCCACCGTCTGCGCCACGGCCGCCGAGCGGGCCCGTCGCCGCCAGCAGGACCAGGACGCCATGAGCAAGTCGCAGCGTGCCCCCGCCGGATCCCGTGAGTAGCCAATGCGAATCCTAGTGGTGGAAGACAACCGTGACATCGCCGCCAACCTCGGGGACTACCTCGAGGACCGCGGCCACACGGTGGACTACGCGGCAGACGGCGTGACCGGCCTGCACCTTGCCGTGGTCAATGACTTCGACGCCATCGTGCTCGACCTCAACCTGCCCGGCATGGACGGGTTGGAGGTCTGCCGCAAGCTGCGCCAGGAAGGTCGCAAGCAAACCCCGGTGCTGATGCTCACGGCGCGCGACTCGCTGGACAACAAGCTGGAAGGCTTCGAGTCCGGCGCCGACGACTATCTGGTCAAGCCCTTCGCGCTGCAGGAAGTGGAAGCCCGCCTGGCCGTACTGGCCAGACGCGGCAAGGCCGCCCAGCCGCGCGTGCTGGGGGTGGCCGACCTGGAATACAACCTCGACACCCTGGAAGTGCGCCGCGGCGGCAAGCTGCTGCAGCTCAACCCCACGGCGCTGAAGATCCTGCAGTCGCTGATGGAAGCGTCGCCGTCGGTGGTGACGCGCCAGGAGCTTGAAACCCGCGTCTGGGGCGAAGAGCTGCCCGACAGCGATTCGCTGCGCGTGCACATCCACGGCCTGCGCGCCGCGGTGGACAAGCCCTTCGACAAGGCGCTGATCCAGACCCGCCACGGCATCGGCTACCGGATCGCCGATCCCGAAGCGAGCTGAGCCCTATGCGCTACCGGCGTAGGCTTCGCAGCCGGATCATCCTCTCGTTCTTCCTGCTGGGCTTTGGCCTGACGGCGCTGTTCGCCACGGCCACGGTGCTGCTGCGCGAGCGGCTGGAGGACCAGCTGATCGGCGAGGCGCTGTTCCAGAACGTCGAGGATTTCGCCGGGCAGTTCTACCGGGATCCGGAAGGCTCGGGCGGCCTGCCGTTCCAGAAGATCACCGGCATCGTCTACAGCGAGCGCCGCTTCGGCAACGTGCCCTTCCAGTGGCGCGACCTGCCCGACGGCGTGCACGAAGTGACCGAAGAAGACGCCAAGGGCCGCCAGCGCACCTACAAGCTGGCGGTGAAGAAGGACGACGGCCACTGGTTCTTCCTGCGCTACGACATCACCCAGGAGCGCGCCAGCCAGCAGCAGCTGATGTACGCGCTGATCGGCGTGGTGTTCCTGTTCTCGGTGATGTCGCTGGTGATCGGCTTCTGGTCGTCCAAGCGCGTGATCAGCCCGCTGACCGAGCTGGCCCACCGCATGAAGGGCATGGCCGGCAGCGACAAGCCCGCCAAGCTGGCGCCGCACTTCGCCAACGACGAAGTGGGCCAGCTGGCCGCGGTGCTGGACGACTACGCCGAGCAGATGACCGCGCTGGTGAAGCGCGACCGCGAATTCAACTCCGACGTCAGCCACGAGCTGCGCACGCCGCTTGCGGTGATCCGCGGCGCCACCGAGCTGCTGCTGGCCAATCCTGATTTCCCCGAGAAGACGCGCCAGCGCCTGCTGCGCATCGAGCGCGCCGCGGTGCAGTCCACCGACCTCACCACCGCGCTGCTGCTGCTGTCGCGCAACGAGCGCGGCACCGGCCACACGCCGCTGCTCAAGCTGTGCCACCAGCTGGCCGACGCCAGCCGCACCCAGCTGGGCGGCAAGCCCATCGAAGTGATCGTGCAAGGCGACCCCAACGCCACCGCCGAGGCGCCCGAGGCCGTGCTGGCCGTGGCCCTGGGCAACCTGATCGGCAATGCCTGCAAGTACACCAACCAGGGCGAAGTGCGCATCGTGGTGGAGCCGCACCAGGTGCGCATCGAAGACACCGGCCCCGGCCTGAGCGAGGAAGACGCCGCGCGCCTGTTCGAACGCGGCTACCGCGGCTCGGGCGCCGGCGGCACGGTGGGCGGCGGAATTGGCCTGTCGATCGTGCGGCGGCTGTGCGAGCTGTACGACTGGCACGTGTCCATCGCGCCGCGGCCCGAGCAGGGCGCGGTGGCGACATTGAGGTTTACGGCGGTGGCGTAGCTTCGGTTTTGGCCACGGATTTACGCGGATGAACGCGGATAAGGGCCGATAAAGCAATTGAAGTTGGTCTTTTTGCCAGCCCCATCAGCCCGGCGTAAACCACTCCCGCTTCATTCGCTCTGATCCGCGTTCATCCGCGTAAATCCGTGGCCAATAAAGCCGCTCAGACCTTCTCAAGCCACCCGTGCGTATCCGGCGTGCGACCGTCGAACAGCCCAAAGAACAGGTCCTGCACGCGCCGCGTCACCGGCCCGGGCTTGCCCGCGCCGACCTGCCGTCCGTCCACGGAACGGATGGGCGTGATCTCGGCGGCGGTGCCGCACATGAAGAGTTCGTCGCACAGGTAGAGGTATTCGCGCGGGATGTCGCGCTCCACGCACTCGATGCCGTTGGCCTTGGCCAGGGTGATGATGGAGTTGCGGGTGATGCCGTTGAGCAGCGCGGCGCTGATGGGCGTGGTGTGCAGCGCGCCGTCGATCACCAGGAACAGGTTTTCGCCCGCGCCTTCGCTCAGCAGGCCGGTGGACGCCAGCGCGATGCCTTCGCCGAAGCCCAGGCGGCGGGCTTCGCGCGCCACCAGCTGGCCGCTGAGGTAATTGCCGCCGGCCTTGGCGCCCGCGGGGATCGTGTTGGGCGCGAAGCGCTGCCAGCTCGACACGCAGGCATCGATGCCGGCTTCCAGCACGTCCGGGCCCAGGTACGGGCCCATGTGCCAGGCGGCGATGGCCAGGTCGGTGGGCGTGTCGGCCGAGAGGCCGAAGCCGCCCAGGCCGCGGTAGGCGATCGGGCGCAGGTAGGCCTTTTCCAGGCCGTTCGCGGTGATCACGTCGCGGCAGGCCTGGGCCAGCGTGGGCACGTCGTAGGGCATGTACATGTCGTAGATCTTGGCCGACGCGTACAGGCGCTTGAGGTGGTCGGTGAGGCGGAAGATGGCCTGGCCGTTGGGCGTGGCGTAGCTGCGGATGCCCTCGAACACCGACGAGCCGTAGTGCAGGCCGTGCGCCATGACGTGGACGGTGGCCTCGGCCCACGGCTTGATGCTGCCGTTGTGCCAGATGTGGGCGGGGTACTGCTGCGACATGACTTGCTCCTGCGGACAGGGCGCCAGTTTATCCGTTCAGGCCCGGCCCGGTCTCACAGTTCGATCCACCAGCAGCCGGCGTTGCGGCGCAGTTGGAAGTCGGTGCGGGTGGCCCGCTCGGCCTGGTCGGTGCGCATCTGCAGCACGCGCAGGGAGCGGGGTGGGGCCGCCTGCGGGGCCGCGGGCCCGGGCTGCGCGGCATCGGCGGCC
>FSSH01009038.1_pt1 | contig 11956 bp, 13 predicted proteins | sample 1166101 | NCBI WGS metagenome assembly FSSH01 (sample SAMEA32972668, study PRJEB13176) | freshwater metagenome | biome: Drinking water system; feature: Biomass in drinking water that filtered by 0.45 um membrane; material: drinking water | place: USA | collected 2012-12-20 | depth 0 m | reverse complement strand
CCGCATGCTCGACATGGGCTTCGAGCCGGCCATCACCGGCATCCTCGGCCAGGCGCCCGCGGCGCGGCAGACCCTCATGTTCTCGGCCACCTTCCCCGAGGAAATCCGCACCCTGGGCCGACGCTTCCAGCGCGACCCGGAAGAGCACACCGTCGCCGACGGCGAAGGCAGCGTGATCGAGCAGCGCTTCTACGAAGTGGAAGCGCCGCGCAAGACCGACGCCCTGGCCCTGCTGCTGGCCGACCTGAAGCCCGATTCGGCCCTGGTGTTCTGCAACACCCGCCGCGACGTGCAGCAGGTGGCCGACGACCTGGCCCAGCGCGGTTTCGCGGTGCTGGCCCTGCACGGCGATCTGGAGCAGCGCGACCGCGACGAAGTGCTGGTGTGCTTCGCCAACCGCAGCTGCCAGGTGCTGGTGGCCACCGACGTGGCCGCGCGCGGCCTGGACATCAAGGACCTGCCGCTGGTGGTGAGCCACGGCCTGGCCAGTGATCTGGACACGCACACGCACCGCATTGGCCGCACCGGGCGCGCCGGCGAAAAGGGCCTGGCGCTGTCGCTGGTGGCCTCGGAGGACCGCCGCCGGATCATCGGGATCGAGGAACAGCTGGGCAAGGCCGTACGCTGGGAGCGAATTGACCTCTCGCGCAAGCCGGGCAAACCGGCCCCGGCGGCGATGACCACGCTGGTGGTGGACGCGGGGCGGCAGGACAAGCTGCGCCCCGGGGATCTCGTGGGCGCGCTCACCGGCGACGCCGGCATCCCGGCGGCGGCCATCGGCAAGATCGACGGTTTTGCGACCCGGACCTACGTCGCGATCGAGCGCAGCCAGGCCAGCAAGGCCCTGGAAAGGCTCAAGGCGGGAAAGATAAAGGGCCGCAGCTTCCGGGTGCGGAAGCTGGGCTGACGCCGGGAACGGGGCAGGGCGAGGCTCCGTCGCTCCCAGCGGCCCGGGGACCGCGAGGCGGTCACCGGCTCAGCGCCAGGGACGACCGCCGCTGGCTTCGCGGCGCGGTTCGGCCATCGCCTTGCGGCGGCTGATCTCGGCGTCCAGGCGGCGGTACTCCGGCGTGCCGATCTGGCCGGCCATCACCAGCTCCCAGAGCTGGATGGCCAGTTCGTCGTCCATGACCTGCTTGGTGGGGAACGGAATGACGATACCCATGATGCTGATCTCCGGTGGCTGAAAGGATGTGGCGGCTCTTCCAGGTCGCTGCATCTTTCATGCCAACCCAAGGCAACGGCCTGGCCGCCTTGACCCGGACACGCACAAACCGCGACGCCGTTCCCGGATTGCCCCCGGCCACCCTAGATGTACGGGTCCAGCCGGCCGGCGGACACAAGCCGGGCGCCGGGCCGGCGGTGACTTGCCCGCCCCGGCATGACAGGATGCGCGCCACTTCTGACGCACTGCGGCACCCCAGGCCCGACCTCCCCATGCGATTGAACAAATACATCAGCGACACCGGCTACTGCTCCCGCCGCGAGGCGGACCGGCTGGTGTCCGAGCGCCGGGTGACCGTGAACGGCCTGCCGGCCGGCATCGGCACCCAGGTGGGCGAGGGCGACCGGGTGGAAGTGGACGGCCAGGCGCTGGCGGTGCGGGCGGCCAAGCCCGGCGCCCGCCGGCACGTTTACATCGCCCTCAACAAACCGGTGGGCATCACCTGCACCACCGACACCACGGTGAAGGGCAACATCGTCGACTTCGTCGGCCACCAGCAGCGCATCTTCCCGATCGGCCGGCTGGACAAGGATTCCGAGGGCCTGATCCTGCTGACCAGCAACGGCGACATCGTCAACGAGATCCTGCGCGCCGAGAACCACAAGGAAAAGGAATACCTGGTGGGCGTGAACCTGCCGGTGACCGACGAGTTCCTGCGCGGCATGGCCAAGGGCGTGCGCATCCACAATGAAATGACGCTGCCCTGCCGGACCCGCAAGATCGCCCGCTTCGGTTTTTCGATCGTGCTCACCCAGGGCCTGAACCGGCAGATCCGCCTGATGGCGGCCGCCTTCGGCTACCGTGTCACCCAGCTGCGGCGCATCCGCATCGCCAACGTCAAGCTGGCCGAGATCAAGCCCGGGCGCTGGCGCAACCTCACCGAGGCCGAACTGCGCGGCCTGCTGCCCGGACGCACAGAATGGTGAGCCGCGCGGCGCCGTCCCCCTCTCCCGGAGTGCAACGATGACCCTCAGGAAGCTTTTCATCGCCCTGGCGCTGGTGGCCAGCGTGCCCGCGCTGGCCGTGCAGCCGCTGCCGGCGCCCCGGCCGCTGGACGCGCCGCCCGCCAACGCCGAGGAAACGTCCGGCGGCATGAGCTATGTCGTGCTCAAGCCGGCGCCCGACGCCTCGAAGCTGGCCAGCGGCCCCTTCGTCGAATTCACCGCCGACGTCTGGAGCGCCGACGGCGTCACCCGCGCCAACTCGAAGGAGTCGGGCCCGCAGCTGGCCCTGGTGCAGCGGCTGGCGCGCGAACAGCCGGGCCTGGCGCGCGCCATCCTGACCTCGCCGGTGGGCGAAACGCGGCGCTGGTGGTTCCACGCCGATCGCCTCAAGCCCGGCTACGCCGGCATGCCCGACCTGCCGCACGTGGTGGACCTCACCGTGCTGGGCACGAAGGATCCGCTGCAGACCCCCACCGACCTGGCATCCCCGCCGGCAGACGCGCTGCGCACCCGCAGCGGCATCGTCTACCGCGTGATCACGCAGGGGCCGGGCGGCCCGAAGCCCAAGCGCGGCAGCACCGTTGAAATCCACTACAGCGGCTGGACCAGCTACGGCCGCCTGTTCGACAGCTCGGTGCAGCGCGACATGCGCGCCGTGTTCCCGCTCGACAAACTGATCCTGGGCTGGCAGGAAGCCGTGCCGCTGATGTCGCGCGGCGACACCTACCGGTTCTGGATTCCGGGCAAGCTGGCCTACGACGATGCGCCGTCGTCGCCGAACACGCCGCGCGGCACGCTGGTGTTCGACATCACCCTGTACGACTTCACCGACAAGCGCTGACCCGGCGCGTCAGCGCCCCAGCCAGCGCGCCGCGCCCAAGCCCGCGACGCGGCCGCTGGCGAACGAGGCGGTCAGCAGGTAGCCGCCGGTCGGCGCTTCCCAGTCGAGCATTTCCCCGGCGACGAACAGGCCCGGGCGGTCGCGCACCATCAGGTGCCCGTCCAGCTGGCCCAGGGTGACCCCGCCGGCGCTGCTGATCGCTTCGGCGATGGGGCGCGGGGACAGCAGGCGCAGGGGCAGGGCCTTGATGGCCGCGGCCAGGCGCGCCGGATCGTCCATGGCCGGCTTGTCCAGCACCTCGCGCAGCAGCGCGGCCTTGACGCCTTCGATGCCCAGCCGCCGGCGCAGGTGCTCGCTCAGGCTGCGGCCGTTGCGCGCGGCGCCGATTTCGCGCGCCAGCCTGGGCTGGTCGCGGCCGGGCGCCAGGTCCAGCAGCAGCACCGCCTCACCGTCGCGCGCGATGCGGTCGCGCAGCTCGGCCGACAGCGCGTACACCAGGCTTCCCTCCAGGCCCGTGGCGGTGGCCACGCACTCGCCCTGCCGCCAGGACGGCTCGCCGGCGTCGGGCGCCAGCGCCATCCGCACCGGCTTGATCGGGGCGCCGGCGAAACGCTGGGCGAAGAAATCGCTCCAGCCGACGTTGAAGCCGCAGTTGGCGGGCAGCAGCGGCGCCACGTCCACGCCCGCGGCCGACAGCGGCGCCACCCAGGCGCCGTCCGAACCCAGTTCGGGCCAGCTGCCGCCGCCCATCGCCAGCACCGTGGCGGCCGCCGTGTGGCGGTGCTCGCCGTCGGGCGTGTCGAACAGCAGGGCGCCGTCGTCGGCGAAGCCGCGCCAGCGGTGCAGCACGTGGAAGCGCACGCCCTGTTCGCGCAGCCGCCGCACCCAGCCGCGCAGCAGCGGCGCGGCCTTGAGGTCGGTGGGGAAGACGCGCCCGGAGCTGCCCACGAACGTGTCCACGCCCAGGCCCCGGGCCCATTCGCGCAGGGCATCGGCGTCGAAACCGTCCAGCCAGGCGGACACGGCGTGGCTGCGGTCGCGGAACCGGCGCGCGAAGGCCGCGCGCGGATCGCTGTGGGTCAGGTTCAGTCCGCCCTTGCCGGCGATCAGGAACTTGCGGCCCACCGAGCCCTTGGCTTCGTACAGGTCCACCGTCAGACCGGCGGCACGCACCACTTCGGCGGCCATCAGTCCGGCCGGTCCGCCGCCGATGATGGCGACGCCGGGTTGGTTTGTCGTTTGCATGGTGCGATTCTCTCACGCGCCCCGCGCCCCAAGAGAACCCGATGCCCTACACGCCGATCGTCGCCACCCTGGGCTACGTGCTGTCCCCCGACGGGCGCCGCTGCCTGATGGTCCATCGCAATGCGCGGCCGGGCGACCAGCACCTGGGCAAGTACAACGGCCTGGGCGGCAAGCTCGAGCCCGACGAAGACGTGATGGCCGGCATGCGCCGCGAGATCCACGAGGAGGCCGGCATCCACTGCGTGTCGATGCAGCTGCGCGGCACCATCAGCTGGCCCGGCTTCGGCAAGAACGGCGAGGACTGGCTGGGCTTCATTTTCCTGGTGGACCGTTTCGAGGGCGAGCCGCCCCCGCGCAACGTGGAGGGTGACCTGGCTTGGGTGGCGCTGGACGACCTGGCCACCCTGCCGCTGTGGGAGGGCGACCGCCACTTCCTGCCGCTGGTGTTCGACGGCGACCCGCGACCGTTCCACGGCGTGATGCCGTACCGGGACGGGCAGATGCAGGCATGGCGGTTCTCGCGTTGATGTGTCGCTAAAAGCGCGCAAAATCGTCAATAAACTGCAATCTACAATTCAATTGCGCGATTGAATCAGGCGCCTGAAAAGGCCGGATAACCGAATTTTCACGCCGTGGAACGTATGATCCACGGGCTGGAAAGTCCCGTGCCGGGTTTTTCCGCCGCAATTCGCTTCCCTTTGCGATCGCCCGCCCCGTACCCAAGGGGCCCACCGCCGCCTGGCTTGGGCAGCGGGACGATCGCGCTGCCCAACCCTTACGCCAAGGAGCGCCGCATGACCGATACCACGAACAGCATTTCCGACCTGATCGAAATCAGCGAAGACGGGATGGCGTTCTACGAAGAAGCGGCGCAGAAGGTGAAGGACAAGAAGCTGAGCACGCTGTTCACCCGCCTGGCCAAGGCCAAGTCGGATTTCGCGCAGGAGCTGTCGGGTGAGGTCAAGCCGGTCGCCGCCGGCAAGAAGAAGCCGGCCAAGAAGGCCGACGGCCCGCTGGGCGAGCTGAGCAAGGCCTACGCCGGCCTGCTCAAGCAGTGGCCCGAGTCGGGCGCCGAGCGCTACACGCGCATGGCCGAAGTCGAAGGCCAGCTGCAGGTGACGTTCCAGAAGGTGGTGCTCGACCGTGACCACAGCTTCGTGGTGCGCGTGCTGGCCAAGCAGTACGTCAGCAAGGCCGAGGTCCTGAACAAGGAGCTGCGCGCCTGCCAGCGCACGGCCTGAGTTCCGCCCCCGGGCGCCGGCTCCGGCCGGCGCGCAGGTGAAAAAAAACCGCCCGGGTTGCCCCGGGCGGTTTTTTCATTGGGCGTTGCCCGGGGCCTTACTTGTTGCCGCCCACCGGGTTGTCCAGGCCGCGACGCACCAGCAGCGGGCCCACCTTGGGATCGCGGCCGCGGAAGTCGCGGAACAGCTGCATGGCGTCCACGCTGCCGCCGCGCGAGAGCAGGGTCTTGCGGAAGTGGTCGCCGTTCTCGCGCTTGAGGCCGCCGTTCTCCTTGAACCACTCCACCGACTCGGCGTCCAGCACTTCGCTCCACAGGTAGGCGTAGTAGCCGGCCGAATAGCCGCCCATGATGTGCGAGAAGTAGGTGCTGCGGTAACGCGGCGGCACCGGGGCGTAGTCCACGCCGGCTTCCTTCAACGCCTGGGCTTCGAAGGCCAGGGTGTCGGTCGGCACCTGGTCGGCCTTGAGCTGGTGCCACTTCTGGTCGAGCATCGCGGCGGCCAGGTATTCGGTGGTCGCATGGCCCTGGCCGAACTTCTCGGCCGCCATCACCTTGTCCAGGAGCGCCTGCGGGATCGGCTCGCCGGTCTGGTAGTGCTTGGCGTAGTTGGCCAGGATGGACGGGTAGGTGGCCCACATCTCGTTCACCTGCGACGGGTACTCCACGAAGTCGCGCGGCACGCTGGTGCCCGAGAACATCGGGTACTTCACGTTCGAGAACAGGCCGTGCAGCGCATGGCCGAACTCATGGAACATCGTGGTCACTTCGTCGAAGGTCATCAGCGTCGGCTGGCCCTCGGACGGCTTGGGGATGTTCTGGTGGTTGGCCACCACGGGCAGGGTGCCGGTCAGGCCGTTCTGCGGCACGTAGGCATTCATCCAGGCGCCGCCGCGCTTGCTCGAACGGGCGTAGAAGTCGCCCAGGAACAGGCCCAGCGGCTTGCCGTCGGCCTCGAACACTTCCCACACCCGCACGTCCGGATGGTAGGTCGGCAGGTCCTTGCGCTCCTTGAAGGTGAGGCCGTACAGCTGGCCGGCCGCGTGGAAGACGCCGTTAACGAGCACGTTGTCCAGTTCGAAGTAGGGACGCAGCTGCGCTTCGTCGAAGTCGAACTGCTTCTTGCGGGCTTTCTCCGCGTAGAACGACCAGTCCGCGGCCTCGAGCTGGAAGCCACCGCCCTCGGCGTCGATGATGGCCTGCATGTCGGCCGCTTCCCGGCGGGCGTTGGCCACGGCGGCCGGGGCCAGGTCGGACATCAGCTTGTTCACGGCGCCCACGGTCTTGGCGGTTTCGTCTTCCAGCACGTAGGCCGCGTGGGTGTCGTAGCCGAGCATGGCGGCGCGCTCGGCGCGCAGCTTGGCGACGCGGGCGACGATGTCGCGGTTGTCGAACTCGCCGCCGCGGCTGCCGCGGGTGAGCGAGGCGTCCATGATCTTCTTGCGCAGCTCGCGGTTGGTGAGGTTGGCGAGCGGCGGCTGGCCGCTGGTGTTCTGCAGCGCGATCAGGTACTGGCCTTCCTTGCCCGCGGCCTTGGCGGCCTCGGCGGCGGCGGTGATGGCTTCCGGCGACAGGCCGTCGAGCTCGGCCACGTCGGCCACCAGCACGCCCGAAGCGTTCACTTCCTTGAGCACGTTCTGGCTGAAGGTGGTGGCCAGCGAGGCCAGCTCGGAGTTCATCGCCTTGAGCTTTTCCTTGTCGGCGTCCGAAAGGTTGGCGCCGGCGCGGACGAAATCGGTGTGGTAGCGCTCGAGCAGGCGCAGCGACTCGGCGTCCAGGCCCAGCTGGTCGCGGCCGTCGTAGAGCTGCTTGATGCGGGCGAAGAGCTTGCCGTCGAGCAGGATGGCGTCCTGGTGGGCGGCGAACTTGGGCGCCATCTCGGCCTGCACGGCCTGGATGGCGGGATTGGTGTGCGCGCCGGCCAGGTTGCCGAACACCGCGGAGGTGCGCGTGAGCAGGTCGCCGGTCTTTTCCAGCGCCACGATGGTGTTCTCGAACGTGGCGGGCTCGGCGCTGTTGGCGATCGCGTCCACTTCGGTGCGCTGCTCGCTCATGCCGCGGTCCAGCGCCGGGGCGTAGTGCTCGTCCTTGATCTTGTCGAACTGCGGCATCTGGTACGGCAGCGGGCTCTGCGCGAAGAACGGGTTCGCGGCGTCCTCGGCGGGTGCGGCGGCGTCCGGCGCGGCGGGCTGCTGGGCAACGGGCGCTTCGGCCGGGGCTTCGGTCCTGCTGCAGGCCGACAGGGACAGGCCGAGCGCCGCGGTGAGGGCGAGGGTGAGGCGGTGGGTCTTCATGCGGGGTTCCTTGGCTGGTTTCGAGCCCGCCCGTGGCGGGATTCATCGCGCCCGGAAGGGTACCGCAAGCGGCCGGCGCACACGCCATGACCAATGGCAGGGGTGGCGGGCCGGATTGCGTTAATCTGGCGCCATCCCCCAGGAGCCCGCGACCATGACCACCGCCTACGACTTCACTGCCCGCGACATCGACGGCAAGGAAACCTCCCTGTCCGAATACAAGGGCAAGGCCATGCTGGTGGTCAACACCGCGTCCAAATGTGGCTTCACGCCGCAATACACGGGCCTGGAGAAGCTCTCGCGGGAATTCAAGGACCAGGGCCTGGTCGTGCTGGGTTTCCCCTGCGACCAGTTCGGGCACCAGGAGCCGGGCGACGAAGCCGAGATCAAGAACTTCTGTTCGCTCACCTATGACGTGAGTTTCCCGATGTTCGCCAAGGTGGACGTGAACGGGCCCAAGGCGCACCCGCTGTTCCAGTGGCTCAAGGCCGAGAAGTCGGGCCTGCTTGGCCTGGAAGGCATCAAGTGGAACTTCACCAAGTTCCTGGTGGGCAAGGACGGCACGGTGCTCAAGCGCTACGCCCCCACCGACACCCCGGAAAAGATCGGCAAGGACCTCAAAAAGATCTTGGGCTGAGTCTCAGCCGCCGGCCGGCCTGGCCAATGCTTCGGGAGGCAGCAGCGCCAGGATCTCGTCGATCAGCTGCTTGAACACCTTCTCCGAGTAGCCCAGGTGGGTGTGCGCGATGCGCCCCTCGCGATCGATGATGAACATGTTGGGCAGGGCCTTCACGCCGTAAAGGTCGCTGGTCCTGCCCCTGTCGCGCACCCAGGTCAGGTCCAGGCCCGGGTTTTCCCTGATGACGCCGTTGAACTGCCTGGCGGTTTCGTTGAGGTTGATCGCGATCACCTCCATGTGTTCGCGGCCCACCGTCTTCTGCACCTGGCCCAACATCGGCAGCTCCTTGCGGCAGGGCCCGCACCAGGACGCCCAGAACGTCACGATGACCACCTTGCCGCGGTGCTGGCTGATGGTGACGGGCTGGCCGTGACGGTCGGTGCCGAGGCTGTCGGGCGGGACCTCGCCCACCTGCGGACGCGTGTCGCCGGCGCGTGCGGCGGCCGATAGCGCAGGCAACAGCAGCAGCACGAGCGCTGCGCAGCGCAGCCAGGCGAGGGCAGGGTGTGTCATCGGGGATTCCTGATCGGGGAGAGCCCGAGCATAGTCAGGCGCCCCGGAGGTGTCACGGCCCGGGCTATTTCTCGACGAAGGCCCGCTCGAACACGTACTCGCCCGCGGTGCCGATGCGCGGCGCGGCCCTGAAGCCGCGGCCGTCGAGGATGGCGCGGAAATCGGCCAGCATCTGCGGACTGCCGCAGATCATGGCCCGGTCCCGGGCCGGGTCCAGGGGATCCAGGCCCAGGTTGGCCATCATCCGGCCGCTGGCCATCAGGTCGGTCAGGCGGCCCTGGTGGCGGAACGCCTCGCGGCTGACCGCGGGGTAATACAACAGCTGGCGCGAGATCATCTCGCCCAGGTGCTCGTGGCGGGGCAGTTCGTTGACGATGTAGTCGTGGTAGGCCAGGTCGCCGGTTTCGCGCACGCCGTGGGTCAGGATGACCCTCTCGAAGCGCTCGTAGACGTCCGGGTCCTTGATCACGCCCAGGAAAGGCGCCAGGCCCGTGCCGGTGGCCAGCAGGTACAGGTTCCGGCCGGGGTGCAGGTCGCTGATCAGCAGGGTGCCGGTGGGCTTGCGGCTCACCAGCAGGTCGTCGCCGGGCTGGATGTGCTGCAGCCGGGAGGTGAGCGGGCCGTTGGGCACCTTGATGCTGAAGAACTCCAGGTGCTCCTCCCAGTTGGCGCTGGCGATGGAGTAGGCCCGCATCAGCGGCCGCCCCTCCACCTCCAGGCCGATCATCACGAACTGGCCGTTGTCGAAGCGCAGGCCGTCGTCCCGGGTGGTGGTGAAGCTGAAGTAGTCCTCGTTCCAGTGCCGGACGGTGAGCACGCGCTCGGTGGCGAAGGCGGACATGCGGGAATCGGGGCCTGGAAGGGGGGCTGCGGACCCCGGGATTGTACCCGATTCGCTTTCCGGCCAATAAGCGAGTATGTTCGGCGTACTACGGTGTACCCAAACCGGTCAACCGTGGTTACCCATCATTTTGTTACAACAAGGATTAGAGATATGTCGGATCGTCAGACTGGAACCGTGAAGTGGTTCAACGACGCCAAGGGCTTTGGCTTCATCACCCCGGAAAGCGGCGAGGACGTGTTTGTCCACTTCCGTTCCATCCAGGGCACCGGCTTCAAGTCCCTGCAGGAAGGCCAGAAGGTCTCCTTCAAGGTCGTGAAAGGCCAGAAGGGCATGCAGGCGGATGAAGTGCAGCCGATGTAAGGTTGCCTGCCGCCAGGCAGCTTGAACGAGCCCCGGTCGGCAACGACCGGGGCTTTTTCTTGGCCGCGCCGCCGCGCCGCCTCCCCCCGGATTTGCGCGGGCGGGGCGCTTGTCCTAGCCTATGCGCCCTTTTCCAGCCTCCGGGTTCTCCGGCCAGGCTTACCTTCCAAGGATTCCCATGCAGATCGCCGAGCGCACCGTCGCGTCCTTCCACTACACCCTGACCAATGACGCCGGCACGGTGATCGACTCCTCGGCCGGCACCGACCCGCTGACCTACCTGCACGGCGTGGGCAACATCGTGCCGGGCCTGGAGAAGGCGATGGAAGGCCGCGGCGCGGGCGACAAGTTCGATGTCAAGGTGTCCCCGGAAGAGGGCTACGGCACCCCGAACGAGATGCTGATCCAGGTGGTGCCGCGCGAGGCCTTCCAGGGCGTGGACGAGATCGAAGTGGGCATGCAGTTCCAGGCCCAGACCCCGCAGGGCGCGATCTCGGTGGTCATCGCCAAGATCGAGGACGGCATGGTCACCGTGGACGGCAACCACCCGCTGGCCGGCCAGAACCTGAACTTCGCCATTGAAGTGGTGGACGTGCGCGCCGCCTCGGACGAGGAAGTCATGCACGGCCACGTGCACGGCGCCGGCGGCCACAACCACTGAACGCCTCCGGCACCCGCGGTCGCCTGATCGGTTCGGACGACGAGCTGCGGGCGCTGTTGGCCCGCACGCGGCGCATCGCCGTGCTCGGCATCAAGACCATCACCCAGCGCGGCCAGCCCGCCATCGAAGTGCCGCGCTATCTCGACCGCGCGGGCTTCGACCTGGTGCCGGTGCCGGTGTACTACCCGGACGTGGAGCAGATCCTGGGCCGCCCGGTCTTCCGGCGGCTGGTGGACATCCCGGGCGACATCGACCTGGTGAACGTGTTCCGCAAGTCCTCCGACCTGGCCGCGCACCTGGGCGACATCATCGCCAAGCGCCCGGCCGCCGTCTGGCTGCAGTCGGGCATCCGCGACGATGCCTTCGCCGAGGCGCTGCTTGCGGCCGGCATCGACGTGGTGCAGGACCGCTGCATCATGGTGGACCACCGGCGCCTCGGCGCCGCCTGACCGCGGCCTCAGCCCTCCGCGCGCGGCCTGCCGCGCCGGAACGGCATCAGGTGCTGCTGCACGATGCCCTCGGGCACCGACGCCGGGTCCAGCACGCCGTACTCCCGAGGCCAGCGGCCGTCGCGCGGCAGCCGGAAGGTTCCCATCAGCATGTCCACCAGCGGCAGGTGGATGGCGTAGTTCGCGTCCACGAACCCCGGCTCGCGCGCGTGGTGCCAGTGGTGGTAGCGCGGCAGCACCAGCACGTACTCCAGCCAGCCAAAGCGCAGGCCCAGGTTGGCGTGCGCCAGCACCGCCTGCAGGCCGACCAGGATCACGTAGGCGTTGATCGCCGCCTGCGAGAACCCCAGCACCACCAGCGGCAGCAGCACCATGCCGCGGGTGAGCACGATTTCCACCAGGTGCATGCGCGAACCGGCCAGCCAGTCCAGGTGCGTGCTGCTGTGGTGCACCGAGTGGAACCGCCACAGCCAGTCCCACCGGTGATAGGCCCGGTGCAGCGCGGCCTGGGCAAGATCGGCGCACAGCACCGCCAGCAGGAACTGCAGCCACGTCGGCAGCTGCTGGATGGCGGCCTGCAGCGCGGGAAACGCCGCCAGCGCCGCCACCTGCGTGGTCCACGCCGTCACCAGGATCAGGATGAACTGCACCAGCACGTGGC
>FSSH01004293.1_pt1 | contig 11968 bp, 10 predicted proteins | sample 1166101 | NCBI WGS metagenome assembly FSSH01 (sample SAMEA32972668, study PRJEB13176) | freshwater metagenome | biome: Drinking water system; feature: Biomass in drinking water that filtered by 0.45 um membrane; material: drinking water | place: USA | collected 2012-12-20 | depth 0 m | reverse complement strand
AGTAAAGTTCAAAAGGTGACCGGCAATCGTGATGATGCCCGTAATTCCAAAGGCTCGTTGCGCTCGGTTCGAGATTTGAAGAAGACGGAAGAACGGGGCATCTTCAGCAAGCTTTTCGGCTGGCTGGGTGGACGCAAAGACTGATAATTTTCAGGCGAAGTAAATCGTTTCAGCCGGTCTTAGAGCTTGCTGTTTCCGACAAGGTCTTCTATGAGTGCTACGGAAAGCTTGACTGAGGCTTTCGAACCTCTTCCCACAATGGCGAAGTCTCTTGCTTCAGGCTGGCCGGGGAAGGCGTGGCCGCCGCGCCTGTCTACGTGGGTGGTAAGGGTGGTGCCGTCGTTGCAGCTATAGTTGGTGGTGGAAAGCTTGTCTGAGTTCTCGGTATTGATGGTGCGGCAGCCTTTGTTCTTTTCGATCTGGCTCATGAATTCTTCAGCTGATGGGTTGTCCTGGATGAAGTTCCAGGCTTTCTGCACATAGTTGCGGCGCTTGGGTTCATAGTGAACTATTTCGGTGCCCTTGAGGCTGAGATTTTCAGCATTGGGTACGGTGCCGGTGGCGGCGAAGAGCCGTTTAACTGCGCCTGGTTCTTGCTTATCGAGTCTGTCGGCCACGTCGAAGGCGAAGGCTACGCCCTGGGAGAAGGCTAGCATGTTCAGGTCTTTGGGGTCGATGCCGTATTGTTTCTTGGCGATGGCCAGCGTGCCTAAGATGGCCTGAGTGTCGTTTATCTTTTTGCCGTCATCACCAGTGGCGATACCAGGGGTGATGTTCTGACCGCCTATGCCCTGCCATTCTCTCAGACCGATTTTGTTGCGGGAGGCTTCCGGCAGAATCACTATGGCACCCTGGCGCCTCATTCTCTCGGCATCGATGCTTTCGGCAAAGCCTCTGGCATTGGCTGTGAAGCCATGAAGGGCAACGATTGTGGTGTATTTTTTGCTGGGGTCGTAGTTGTCGGGCAGAAGCACCAGCGACTTTATTTCGCGTCCGCCGGCATGTACCGTCAGTTCTTCTTGATTTTTGCTGAGGGCCTGGCGGCTTACAAGATTGACTTCGCGGCCGGCGCCATCACTTATTAGTTTGTCGGCCCGTCCTTCTCTGATGTTGACTTTGTCGCCGCCCAGCTCTTCCAGGCTGAGGGAGGGCAGTCCGTCGGTCAAGCCGAGACTTTTGCCGATTTGGCGTACCAGACCTACATCGCCAAGGGCGGCAACGGCTTCACCGGCTAGTTTGAAGGTTGTCTTGTCCGGTATGAACTGATCGATGCGGTCCATACTTAAAGAAAGATCGGATGCCATGGTAATCTCCCAGCCAGAGTGAGGATGTATATCCCGGCTGAAGATTTTTTTGACAAAGTCGCTGCCCTGAGTTGATTGATTACTCAGGTTGATTGATGACCCAGGTTGGCTGAGAACCGGAGTAATCTGGCGGCTTACTTATCGAGACCGGCGGAGACCAGGATTTTTTCCACCAGGGCGTCATAGCTGATACCGGCTACTTCGGCCATGGCCGGAAGGTCGGAGGTATCGGTCATGCCTGGCAGGGTGTTCACTTCCAGAATGTAGGTCTTGCCGTCGGTGCCGGCGATCATATCCACACGGGCGTAGCCGCTGCAGTTGAGGGCTCGGAAGGTCTTTTTGGCCAGCTCCTGCGCTTCCTTTGTTCTTTCTTCAGAGAGTTTTGCCGGAAGCACGAATTCGGTCATACCCTTGGTGTATTTAGCTTCGTAGTCGTAGAAGCCGGCTTTCGACTTGGGTATGAGTTCCAGGATAGGCAGGGCCACCAGTTCTACTTTGTGGCTGCTCTTGCCGTTTCCGTTGCCATTGCCGTTCGCTTTGGCGGCGTCTACTTCCAGCACGCCGATTGTGATTTCCTGACCGGAAACATAGTTTTCCACGATGGCGCCGCCGAATTCTTTCAGGGTGGCTTCTACACAGCCGGACAGTTTGTCGGCGTCATCTATTTTATGAACGCCCACCGATGAGCCCTCGTTCAAGGGTTTGACCATAACCGGGGGCTTGGGCAGACTCTTGAGAAACTCGCCCAGGTCCTGTCCATCGTTTTCTTGTATGACATAGCTTCTGGGGAAGGGCAGGTCTTGTGCTTGCAGCACCTTTTTGGTGAGGGGCTTGTTCATGGAAAGGGCGGAGGAGAGCACGCCGGAGCCGGTATAAGGCACTTTCAGCAACTCCAACAAGCCTTGCACAGTGCCGTCTTCGCCGTAGCGTCCGTGCAGGCAGAGGAAGGCTATTTCCACCTGGTTGAGCTTGATGTCGTTGACGAGATTTTCGCTGACATCTATAAGGACGGTGTTTTCGTAACCGAGGCGCTTGAGGGCGTTGAAGCAGTTGCTGCCGGAGCGCAGGGAGACTTCCCGTTCATTGGATAAGCCGCCATAAAGAACGCCTATCCTGGTTTCTCTGGTGATCTTTTGGGATGGCTTCACTTCTTCTTCCTCCAGATGGCAAGCTCTTCTTCGCTAAAGGTGCCCATGGTCTTCCATTCGGGCGTCAGGTCGATGTTGAATTTCTCGGCAACGGTTTTTTGCATTTGTTGTAGCAGGGCCGTTACGTCTTTGGATGTGGCATTGCCCAGGTTGACTACGAAATTGGCATGCAGGGTAGAAACTGCGGCGTTGCCTACTTTCAAGTCTTTGACACCGGCTTGATCCAAAAGGAAGCCGGCGCTCTTGTCGGGCAGCGGGTTTTTGAAGGTGCTGCCGGCATTGGGGAAACCTATGGGCTGTGTTTTGAGGCGGTATTCTTCGTTATGTCTGGTGCGGGCTTCGATATCCTCTGGTTTGTCCTGGGGCAGGCGGAAGACGGCTGAGAGCACCACGTGCCGGGCCGGATCAAGGGCGCAGCGGCGGTACTGGAAGGCTAAATCTTGATTACTCTGCTCGGATATGATGCCGGTTTGGGTGTCGAGGATCTGCGCTGTTTCGAGGATGGCTGAAATGGAACTACCGTGTGCGCCGGCATTCATTATTACTGCACCGCCCACAGTGCCGGGTATGCCCACGGCAAATTCCAGACCGGCAAGACCTTGCTGGGCTGCATGTTTGGCCAGATGTGGCAGGCGTGCTCCCGCTTCGGCATAGAGCAGACCCGGGGCTAAAATTTTGATGCCGGTCAGCCCGGTGGTTCTTACCACATTGCCCCGCACGCCCTCGGAAGAGATGAGCAAGTTGGAGCCGCCGCCGATTACGTACCAGGGAGCGCCTTCATTGCTCAGTTTCTTGATGAGAGAGGCCAGTTCTTCTACCGATTCCGGCTGGTAGAGACGGTCGGCGTTTCCGCCGATGCGCAGGGTGGTATAGCGTGCCAGCGGCGCATTTTCTATTGCTTCCATCTTTACTGTGCCGTTATCAGAACTCAAGGCTGCCCCTAGGTTATTGCTGAAGGTATGCGGAAGGTTGGTCATAGACCCTCCTTTTGCAGGAGTTCTACCAGTTCGGGACCCACTTTCGTTATATCACCGGCGCCCACCGTCAGCACCAGGTCGCCTTCCTGCAAGAAGGGTTTGAGGTTCCTGGGAAGGTCGTGCACCAGACCGGGTAGGTAGCGGGTGTGGCTGTTCTTTACCGACTTGACGAAAGTTTCGCTGCTGATGCCTTCGATGGCTCCGCCACGGGCGATGTAGATGTCCGAGATAAAGGCCAGGTCGGCTTGATCGAAGGCCGTTGTGAATTCATCCCAGAGATCTCTCAGGCGTCCCGGTTGGTGGGGTTGGAAGATGCAGACTACGCGGCCCTTGCCGGAGCGCTCCACTTTCTTGAATTCCTGAGCGGCTTTCAGGAGGGCGGCCACTTCCGTAGGATGGTGAGCGTAATCGTCTACCACCAATATTTCGCCTACCTGACCGATAAGCTGAAAACGTCTGTCTACCCCTCTGAACTCTGAAACGGCTCGGGCTGCGTCGCTGAAGCTCTTAGAAAGTTCCATGGCCAGGGCGATGGCGGCGGTGGCATTGTAGCGGTTATGGTCGCCCGGCACTCGCAGGCTGACTTTGCCCAGCTCTTTGTCGCCTTTAAAAATGAGCATATCGAAGCCCGGCAAGCTTTTGAAACTATAGGCGGGCAATTCGTTCGGGGCTATACCTTCTTTGTACTTGCCGTAGCTGACTATTTTCTTCGAGTTGTCTTCTGAAAGACCGGAGAGCAACTGCTTGACGCCACCATCATCGGTGCAGACCAGGCAGAAGGCTTCAGTATTGGTAACGAAGGTTTCCATGGACGCCAGTATTTCTTTCATGCCGCCCGGATAGTTTTCCAGGTGATCTGGTTCGATATTGGTTATGACGGAAGCAAAAGAGTGAGACTTAACGTGGGTGCCGTCCGATTCATCAGACTCGGCCACGAAGAAACCGCCTTTGCCGGTGCGGGAATTGGCGCCGATATGGTGGAAGATGCCGCCTACTACGATGGAAGGATCGAGCCCGCATTCCATCAGAACCTGACCCACAAGGGCTGTGGTAGTGGTTTTGCCGTGGGTGCCGGTGACGGAGATGAGTTTGTCCTGGCTGGCCAGATAGTTGAGCATGTCCGAGCGGTGATAGATGGGCAGGTTCTTCTCTCGGGCGGCGGCAAGTTCGGGATTGCCGTCTACTATGGCCGTGGAAATGATCAGGGCTCCTGCCCCTTCCATGTTTTCCTTTTGATGACCAATGCAAATTCTTGCGCCCAGAGCTTTCAATTCATCGGTGATTGGGCTTTCTTGTTTGTCTGAACCGGAAACGTTGTAGCCTCTGTTGAGGAGAATTCTTGCCAGGGCCGACATACCGATGCCGCCGATACCGGCAAAGTGCACGCTTCCCTTCAGGTCTTTCAAATTCATAGATCTCCGGGCCTGGTCTAGTGTAGCCGTGGTGCTGATGCCTTCCGGGAAAGCTGTTTTGACGTTTACATTTAGTTCCAAGACTTAGCTTCTCCTTCAGGACTGATTCTGTGCTGCCACTGCCTTTACCGACGGTTCTAGATTACATATCGGGCTTATATCTAATGTCGCTACAAACGGCATAGAGACCGGCTTTTGTAGGGAATAAGGACAAAACAGCTAAACTATAGCCTGTATCCAGGCAAAAAGAAACAGACGGAAGAGCCCTCCGTCTGTCACTTTCATAAGATTTTGCTTGCTTCTTACTTCTTGGCGCCGGCCTTAACAAGGCGGGCATACAATCTGGCTTTGCGTCTGGCTGCAGTGTTTTTGTGCAGAACGCCTTTGGTCACGGCTCTGTCGATGACGGAGAAGACCTTTTTGATGGCTTCAGCAGCTTCTGTAGCTTTGCCTTCATCCAAATTCTCTTCCACACGATTGCTGGCGGTGCGGATGTTTGATTTCCAGAAACGATTGCGATCGCGATTACGCTCTGCTACTTCGACTCTCTTAATTGCTGACTTGATGTTAGGCACGACTGTTTTCCGCCAATTCCTTGAAATGACAATACGCATGTCATAGTAGCATATGCATCCTTTGTGCCAGGAAAAGCAGCCCTGTAGTTTTTCAAGTGCTTAATAAACTCTGGTTAAAGAAAGAGAGCCGCCACTGGCGGCTCTCTTTGAAATGCTGTTGCTCTTGCTTAGCTCTTCTCGAGGGATCTGCTCAGCTGTTGCACTTGCTCGTGGCTGTAGGCGCCGCCGCCGCACCATTTGCCATTGGGATCGGCCATGTAAGAAAGGGTTTCTTTCAGACCATCTTTCCAATGAGCTAAATCTTCGGGGTTGGCGTTACACAGTTTTTCCATGTACTTGTTCATGTTATCGCTGACTCCGGCCACATGTTCAGTGACGGCATTCGGAATCTCACGCGATCTGTCGGTGTTCTTGGCAATGCTCTGGTCGGCGCCGGCCTGAGTCAGGTCGAGTAAGTTGAGGGGCTCATGTTTCTCAGCCTGCGGTTGAGCCTGATCAAGCTTTTGAACTGGTTTTTCGTCGTCTATGTCACGTCCCATGATTTGAATCCTTCGCCTTGTAGAAGTAAAAGACCAGTGGTCTTGTTTGGGGATTTTGGTTTAAGTTTTTAGTAACTGGTTTTTGTTAGGTGCAGTTCACCTGTTAATGAGATTACGCTTCGTTAATGCGATCGTCAATGTGGTTTCTACGTAGGCGCCCCGAGTCAGGGCTGGAAACCCTGAATTTACGGGAGTCGGCGTGGCGTATTTTATCTGCCGTGGGAGGGACGTGTCTGCCTGCGGCGCTTGACAACTTGAGCTTTTACTGACTCACTTTCCAGTCGAACTTATAGCGCACTTGTACATGACCGGGAGCCCCTTTGGGCAGCGGAGCCAGGGGCGAGGCATCCTTGAGGGCTTTCAGAGCGGCCTGGTCGATGCCTGCATCGCCGGAACCTTCCACAATATCTGCTTCCACAATAGTGCCGTTCCTTTGTATAGAGAAAACGGCCACGATTGTTCTCTGGGCAATGCCTTTGGGTGGCTGCCACTTGGCCTGGATGGCCTTCTTCATATCTTTCATATAGCCTTCGAAGTCCACCTGCTCAGCTCCGGCATCATCGTCACCGTCGTCGTCGGCCTCGGCTTCTTCCTTCTTCCGGTCCAGGTCTTGCAGGGTTTGAGGCTTTCTTTTATCTTCCAGAGGGGCTTTGAAGGTCGGGCTCAGTCCCACAGCCAGGTCTGGTCTTTTCTCGGCCAGGGTCTCGAGGGGATGACCTACTTTGACGTTCTTTGGATCAAAGGGAAGCTTGATCTTTAGACCAAGGGGCTGTTTAACCAGTTCCGGCTCTTCCCCGGCCAGATAGAGGGGCTTTTGAGAGAGGTTCTGGGCCGGCGGTGCTTTGGCAATTACTTCCGAGACGTAGCCGGCTATGCTTTCGATGGGCATTTGACCGGCACCGGTTTTGATACCCTCGCTTATATAGAGGGCGAAGAGGGAGTTTTTGCTGAAGTCGTCGTTGCCGGAAGCCTTTAGATTGGCATCGGCGCTAAGAAGGGTGATGCCGGTTTGTTTTGCTATGGCGGCAAGCACGGCACCAGCCGGTTTGCCGTCCACCGTGGTGGCATCCAGTAAAAGCACAATATTTTTGCTCTGGGTGCGGCGTTTGATTTCTTGCAGCATGCCGCTAAGGGACACCGAGGTCAGCTCTTTCTCTTTCAAACTGGCATCGTAAGGCAAGAGCAATAGATCTGTACCGTCATCAGTGGTGGTTAGCTTGAGAGCCAGATAGATGAGTATCAAATGAGAAGGCAGGGCCTTCTTTATGAGCCAGTCCTGATAAGTGGCACGGGCCAGGCTTTCCTTGGTGGCATGACCATCGGTGACTACCAACACGTGATCAGGGGCGAAGCGGCCGCTCTCTGGATCGATCAAGGTCTTGGTGAGGGTGAGCACATTTCGGGCGGCAGCGGCAGAGGCATTTATAGAAGGATCGTTGTAACGGGAGATGCCCACCAAAACGGCCCATTTGTCGCGGATTACAAAAGGCGGCTTCTCCGATAGTACGGCCCGGGCTCTGGCAATCTGGCTGGCACCGGCTTCCCTCGCGCGTTTTATGGGGCTGGGACCGGCAGCAAGGGCCGGTGCGCCTTTGCCGACCCAGCAGAATGGCGCCAGCACCAGAGCTAGAACCAGGGCACTTGCTCTCTTTTGCGGCAGGGAATTGCTTGGTGGAACTTGAATGGTTGCACTTCCTATTTATCAGAAGTCGGCTCGCCTGTTTAAAGCAGCTGTCTATAGTTGGAGCCTACTGACCACAAAAAGACAAGCCATCCAGATGATATACAGTCTCAAGCAGTGTTGCCATACTTGCCTTCTTATATGTCTAAACGGCCTAGCCCGACAAGATCCTGTTGCATATACGTTTGTGCCTGTTTCTTATCGATCGGGATTTTGTCTGTTACTTGTTTTTGAGTCAAGAAGGAAGACAAAAACATTTTCTCGTTGTTGAAAACTGTGGAAAATCGCTCCTAGAGCCGAACTTACTCTTGCGAGATACCTAAATGTAGAGCCGGAGCCACTTTAAATCATATGAGAGGCGTCTTCAAAATTGTAAAAGCCGTTTTGAGCAATGGGAGCGGCAATGCTTTCTTCAAGCAAGGTTCTCAGCTTAAGTTAGCCAATTAAATTACATACAGGTGTAGAAAACCTGTAGAAAACTCTTATTGTCAGGAGGAAACTCCTTAAGCCGATTGAAAGATAAAATGCTCTAACGTGCCAGATGTGTTGCGTTTCAGCCTTGGCAAGGTTTTCTACAGAAAGGCTAATTGGGGTTATCAAGTTGTCGGGAAAGTTGTTCATAATCGGCACGCCGATAGGAAATCTGGAAGATATATCTCAGAGGGTAATTAATGCTCTAAGAGGTTGCAGCCTGATATTTGTTGAAGATACGAGAGTAAGCGTCAAATTGCTCAACCATCTGGGTTTGAGCGTGCCCATGCTTAGTTGCCACAAACACAATGAGCATGAGCGCTTACGGGCCCTTGAAAAGGCGGCGGCTGAAAATGCCTCGGTGGGGCTTTTAAGTGATGCCGGTATGCCCTTGATTAGTGATCCCGGCGAGCCTCTCATCGAGAAGGCCATTGAGCTTAGTATGGAGGTTATCCCTATTGCCGGTCCCACCGCTTTTGTCCTGGCCCTTGTGGCGAGCGGCTTCGATCTCTCCTCCTTTGCCTTCGAGGGCTTCTTGCCCGACAAAGAGAGTCTGATGATTGAGAAACTGGCCCGCTTGAAAGGAGAAACACGTACTCTCGTATTCTATGTATCCCCCCACAAACTCTCAGCGACCTTGAAGACAATGCTGCAAGTGCTGGGCGAGCGGCGTGCCTGCCTGGCCAGGGAACTGACTAAATTCTATGAAGAGTTCGTACGGCTGCCTCTTTCCGAGCTTTCGGCCAGATACGAGGAAGTAGCGCCCCGCGGTGAACTGGTGCTCGTGCTTGAGGGGGCGTCCGCTTCCAGCGCCGACTATAGCGACTGGCAGACGGTGGAAAGCCGGAAACAGGAAGTGTTGGATCATGTGAAGCGAAACCTGGCCCACGGCCTCAAATTGTCAAAGGCTGCTGCATTAGCCGCTGAATACTTCTCAATTAGTAAATCGGATATCTACCGGGCCTCTATCGCCGAGCTGAAAGATAGTGTCTGAGCCGCTTTCTGCCTCTCTTCCGGCTGACTTCATAGTGCTACCATAGGGCAGTCCCTCTCTGGTAGAAGCTTTGGAAGAACATATAAATGCAGCCGCCGCCGGCTCCATCTCTCTAATAGAAGCCATTGTGCTTGGCATAGTGCAGGGCCTGACTGAGTTTTTGCCCATAAGCTCCACCGCCCATCTGCGCGTGGTGCCTTCCCTCTTGCACTGGCAAGATCCCGGTGTGGCTTACAGCGCCGTCATTCAGCTTGGTTCTTTGATTGCCGTACTGGCTTATTTCTACAAAGATATCTTTCAGATTGCCTCAGGCTCTCTAAAGGCCTTGAAGGAAAAGGATTTTGCAAGCCGCGACCTGCGCCTGGCCGGCGCCATTGTTATCGGCACCATGCCGGTTTGTATCGTCGGACTTCTGCTCAAACATCTGCTCGAACAAAATGACGGACCCTTCCGCTCCCTTACAGTGATCGGTTGTGCTGCCATATTCATGGGTCTGGCTTTGATCGCCGCCGAGAAACTGGGTAAGCATACGCGCGTGCTTGATGAAATGGGCGGCAGAGATGGGCTTCTGGTGGGCTTGGGGCAGGCCATGGCCCTTATTCCCGGTTGTTCCCGCAGCGGCTCCACCCTGACTGTGGCCATGTTGATTGGTCTGAAACGAGCTGATGCCGCCCGCTTTAGTTTCCTGCTCGGAGTGCCGGCCATTTTCCTCTCCGGCATGCTGGAGCTGAAAAGCATGTTTGAAACCGGCTTGAGCGGCGACGGCATCGGTAGTCTAGCCGCCGGACTGATATCTTCCACCATTGTCAGTTATCTGGCCATTGCCTGGTTGATTCGCTACTTGCAGCAGCACAGTTCCTGGATCTTCGTCATTTATCGCCTCATCTTCGGTGTAGGCGTCCTGGCTTTATCTTCTATGCAGTTGATCAAGTAGCATTATTTGCGACGCACGAATTCAATCATTTTGCGCTTCATGTCAATGGTGTACTGCCATTCGGCCCAGAAGGGCTGACCTAAAAGCGGTGCTTCCAGTCCCGATTCTCGCTCGTTTACCGTGGCTTCCACGTCCTGTTTTTCTATAGGGCCGAGGCGTAATTTGTGAATGGTGAAGACCTTGCAATAGCCGGAACCACTGACGCCGCGCATACTTGTGGTCTTCAGATCGGCAGGCAGTGTGAGACCGGCTTCCTTGAGCTGGGCTTGTCCGCTAAAAGATAGTGCTGAAGCCGTGTTGCCCGTGTCGAATATGACTTTTACCAGCTCGCCGTTTATTTCCAGCATGACCAGGATGCGATTGCCTCTTTCGCTGAACTCAAAAGGCACTTGATAGGCGGCGCGGTTCAGAGGGTCGGGACTGGCCTTTAACTTGAACTCGATATTGCCGGCGTTTTGATCTATGGTGTAGTCAAAGTCTTTGAAGAAAGACTGACCTAGAAGCGGCATGTCGGCATTTGATTCCAGTACCGTGATCTCGGTATCTTTGCGCAGGATACTGCCCACCTTCACGTTGGCTTTCATACGCCAGTATTTTATTGAAGTATCGTTGGCGGATCCGCCGGTTAGACCCAAATGCGGTCCTTCCGGCGGTTTTATACCCAACTCCGATAGTTGCTCCTTACTGAGGCAGACTCCGGCCGCGCCGGTATCAAAGAGCATTTCTATTGGTCTGCCGTTTATTTCCACCTTTAATTTAATGCCCCTGGTACCGGGCTCGAAGTGCACTCTCGTTTCTCTGGGCAGACTTTGAGAGGGCGGCGTTTTTACCGTTGAGGATAAGTGTGTGGGTTTGAACGGGGTTGTCTTTTCTTTGACGGGTACGGTGACATTGCCGACTTTCTTGACCACGGCAATATTGGCTTTTACCCAGTCAGGATCGATGTGCTTCAGAGCCGTTACCGCACTCAGTCCAAGCGGCTTTTCCAGACAATTGAGAGCTACTTCTTTGTAGAGCTTGCCGGCTTCTTCCACCTTACCAAGCTTTTCCCGACAAAGGGCTAGATAATACTGGGCCTGCCAGTCCGCTGGCGCTCGTTTGGTGTAAATCTCCAGATAGTACTGAGCATCCCGGTAGCGATTGGCGTGCAGGCACTGCACACCATACTGGAAATTCTTGTCCTGGCTGACCACTGTCTGAATTTGCAGCGAGCTGCCGGCGCCGCCCTGGGCCAGGGCTGCTTCGGGAGCGGTGAAGCCTGCCAGCCAGCCTGTAAGCATAAGCAGTTCCAACGCCCTGGTTTGCTTTTTCATAGAGCCTTACCTAGCGTCTGACAAAGTGAATTTGCTTGGTGTTCATATCGATGGTGTATTGATAATTCTTCCAGAATGGCTCGCCAAGCAGAGGCAAGGTACCGTCATGACCGTCATCGTTTACGGCGCAGGAGACATTCATCTCATCGATGGGGCCTAGTTTGACTCTGCCCACCCTGAATATCCTCACCCTTCCATTCCCTGATACACCTCTGGTGTAGCCTATTTCTGCATCATCGGGAATTTTTAAGCCGTACTTTTCTACCTGTGCTGGCGTATGGAACTTGAGAGCATTTGCACTATTGCCGGTGTCGAACATAACTTTGGCTGGGCGACCGTTAATTTCGATTGTGACCACGATGCGATTGCCGTATTTCTCTCCTAGAAATTCAAAAGGAATACTGTAGGCGTTTCTATCTTTAGCACCGCCCCCCAGTCCTTTCTGTCTGAAGTGTATATTGCCGCCACCCTGGTCGATGGTGTAATCGAATTCTTTGAAGAAGGATTGCCCTAAAAGCGGAGAGGTATGATTAGTATCAAGGATCTCGATGGGCATTTCCTTTTCAATCGGACCCAGCTTGACTTTGGCGTTCATTACCCAGTAGTCCTGAAGTGAACTG
>FSSH01005137.1_pt1 | contig 11975 bp, 10 predicted proteins | sample 1166101 | NCBI WGS metagenome assembly FSSH01 (sample SAMEA32972668, study PRJEB13176) | freshwater metagenome | biome: Drinking water system; feature: Biomass in drinking water that filtered by 0.45 um membrane; material: drinking water | place: USA | collected 2012-12-20 | depth 0 m | reverse complement strand
ACGGCGCGCCTCACTCATGTTCAGGCTTCGGTCTCGGTCTTGTCCTCGGATTCGTTCTCGTTTTCCGTCTCGGCCTCGGGAGCCTCAATGGGGACTGAAGCTTCTTCCGGACGGGGACCGGACTTGAACGAGCGGCGAGGCGCATTCCCGCGCTTCATCTGTGCCGGCTTCTCGATCGCGCCGAGCCGCTCGGAGAGCTGCTTGGCCCGCTCGTTGAAATCATTGGTGCTTCGCGATTGCGACGCACCGCTCTTGAACGCGTTTGCCACTGAGGCCTCTTGGGATGGCCCAGTGCACGATGGGCGTGCGGGCTTGACGCCTCCATAGCACGCTTCGTCCGGCCGATGCGGGTTATTCGCTGATGGCCTCAAAACCGCGCCGTCACGAACAGCCGCAGGTTTCGCCCCGGTAACAGGATCTCGTCCTTCTTGAACGAGGCCGCGTTGCGGATCTGGTCGTCGAGAAGGTTGCGGCCCTGCAAGCCGACCGTGATTTCGCTCGCGCCATAGATGCCGGGATCGAGTGGCTTGGTGTAGCTCACCTCTGCGCGCAGGTCGTCCCAGCCCGGTGTGAAGGTCTGGAAGGGGGCGATGTCCGTCTGCGCGAAGGCGTGGAGCAAATTCACCCGCGCGAACCAGCCGTCGGCGCGCAGGAAGACGCCGCCGCCGACGCGATGGGGTGGGATGCGCGGGACGGCGCTGCCGTCGTCGAAGCGGGCGCGCACGAAATCGTACTGCGCCTCAAACCCCGCGAAGCCGTCGCCGACGGGCAGCACGTCGAGCTGGGCGGCGATCTCGGCGCCGTAGAACGTCGCGTTGGCCTGCGAGTAGACGATCTGCCGGAGTTCGTCGCCGCCACCGCAGGAGGCGAAGTCGTCGTTGCAGCCGATGCCCGTCTCACGCTTGTAGATGAAGCCCGTGTAGCGCGTGTAGTAGCCCGTCGCGTCGAGGCGCAGCGGCCCGATCGCCCGGCGCAGGCTCGCCTCGACGGTCCTTGCACGCTCCAGCCGCAGGGTCGGATCGCCGATCTCGAAGGTGCCTGTCGCGTCGTGCGGTCCCTGTGAAAACAGTTCGTAGGCGGTGGGCGCGCGCTCGACATAGGAGCCGTTGAGGCTCGCTACGAACCCGTAGGGCAGGTCCTGCAGCGCGCCGAGGCTGATGCTCTTCGGGGCGAAGCGGCGGCGCAGGCCGTATTGCAGCGGGTCCTCGCCGGGAACGGGGAGGTAGTCGGCCGGGAATTGCGTTGCCGTGCTGCTCGAGCGCGTGCCTTCGATGCGGCCCGCCGCCTGGAAGCGCAGACCATTGCTGACGGCCAGTTCCTCGAACAGGTAGACCGCGTCGGAGCGCGACTCGGTCGGCGGCAGGAAGGCTTCGCCTTGGGTCGAGAGCACCCGCCGCCCGCTCTGGAAGCCGAGCGCTCCGGTCAGCGTGCCGAGCGCCGTGAAGACGGGCACATGCTGCAGCTCGATCCGGCCTTCCACCTCCCGGTTCTTGAAGGTCGCCTGGATGCCGTCGATGCCGTCCTCGCCGATGCCCCGCTCGTCGTGGCGGTAGACCGAGCCGCCGGCCCAGAACCGGATCGCCTCGAAGGGCCCTCCAAGCGGACGGTACTCGCCGCGGGCGAGCACCCGATCCTGGCGTGGATCGAGCCGCGTCCGGCTCTCGGCGGCCTCGCCGCCGGGGATCTGGTAGAGCGCGTCGTAATGGCTGAAGGACACGCCGAGGAAGCCTCGGTCCCCGATCGCCGAGATGCCGACAGAGCCGCCCTGCGATTCCGTCGCGGAGTTGCGCTGGATGCCGAGCGGCGTAGCGTAGCTGTCTGTCGCCGTCCTGAAGCCGTCGGCGTGGACGGCGATGCCCTCGCCACCGGCATCGACGCTCACGGCGCCGAGACGGCCCTCATCGACGCTGGAATAGCCCGTCGTCACCTGCCCCGAGACGCCGCCTCGGGGAATGAAGGTCGGGACCCGGTTGTTCTCCGCCGAGACCACGCCGCCGATCGCCTGAGAGCCGTAGCGCAGGGTGGCGGGCCCCCGGATCACCTCGATCCGGTCGGAGACGAGCGGGTTGACGGGTACGGCGTGATCCTCGCCGAGCTCCGAGACGTCGCCGATGCCGACCCCGTTCTCCTGGATGCGCACGCGGGCGTTGTCGAGGCCGCGGATGATCGGGCGGGAGGCTGCTCCCGGCGCATAGGTCGAGGACGAGATTCCCGGCCGATCGAACAATGCATCGCCGAGTGTCCGGGGCTGTTCACGGGCGATCTGATCTCGCGTGACGACCGTCACCGGCGAGAAGGTGTTCGTCACCACCGGGAGTATTCCCGCACCGATGCCGGTTCCTGTGTTTGCAGGTCTGACGATCGGGCTCGGCGAACTCACCGTCAGTTCGGGCAGCGTCGCTTCCGCTGTCTGAGCGAGGGCGTTGTCCGCAAGACCGGCCGCGGACAGCACCGCCCATCCCCATTTTCGACCCGAACGAGAGCTGCGCATATCCGACCACCGCCATGTTACAATGTTTCACTACCGCATTGTGATGATGTAACAAGAGGGGCGTTCGGTCCTTGTCGTGAGTTCCACTCTCCGTGTCGTCCAGGCCACATCCCCCGGAGTGCGGCCAAGGCGCAACACCCGGTTCGAAAAGCTTATGTCGGGTGCGTTTGGAAGCCGCCGCCGCCGCCCCTGCCTTGCGGCAAGCGCAATTGCCGGTGAGGCAGCGCGAACTCCGCCGCGCCCACCCGGAACCTCCTCGATGTCGCGTCCGCTTCTGACGACCGCCGCCCTCCTCGCGCTCGCCGCCAGCCTTTCTGCCTGCGCCTCGCAGCGTTTCGAGGGACAGACGCGAGGCCGCGTCGGACCCCAAGCAGCCCTCGAGCCGGCCGTGCCGGCAATTCCGTCGGGACCGGTGACCTCGGAACCACTAGCACCGCCGCCAGGCGCCAGCGCCGCCCCAGGCGATATTCCGGTGATCGCGGCGGCGCCGCCGCCGGTCGTAGCGGAGCCGATCTACGTTCCTCCGGCACCGCCGCCAGTCGTGGCGAGCGGCCGGTCCTCGGTGGTCGGAAGCTGGAACGCCAAGGATGCGACGGGCGGGACCTGCAAGGTCTCGCTCTCGAGCGCTCCGGCGCTCGATCTCTACAAGGCCTCGGCCAGCGCTTGCCCGAACAAGGATCTCGCCAAGGTCAGTGCCTGGGATTTCCGCGACGGCGAGGTCTACCTCTATCAGCCCGGCGGCACCGTGACGGCGCGTCTTCGCCAGGGTGGCGGCGGTCTCGACGGCGCCCTGTCGAAATCAGGCGCGTCGCTGACCCTCGCCCGGTAACGCGCTCAGGGATTCACCCGCAAACCGAGCAGCCAAGTGTTGCTGCTGAAGCTCGCGCCGCTCGTTGAGCTGTCGATCTGCTGATAGATGTAGCTGCCGCGCATCGTCAGCCAGCGGTTGAAGCGATAGTCGAGGCGGGCGGTGGTTGAGAAGCCGCTTTCGCTGATGGCGAGGCGGTCGTAGTCGCTGGTCAGATAGCTTCCTGCCACCGTGAGCGAGAGGTTGCGGAAGAGGTCGTGCTGGACCTCCAGCGTCCCGACCTGCGTTCGCACGCCGCTCGAACCCGGCAGGCTCGTCTCGATGATGCCGGTGGCAGCGGTGAGGCGGACCGTGGTGAGCGGGCTCGCTGTCCAGATGAGGGAGGCGTTCACGACCGGCGCGGTCAGGTCGCGCAGGGTCGGATCGCTGTAGGTGCGGTGCTCGAAGCCTGCGCCGATCTCGCCCGACAGGAGCCGGGTCAAGGCGAAGGCCGCGCCGGCCGTGAGGGTGACGCCATCCGAGTCGCGGCGGATGCCGTTGGAATCGATCCTCCGATCGTAGACGCGTGTGTTGGCGAGAACATCCACGAAGGGCGAGATCACCGGCGAGATCTCGTAGGCCGCGCGCAGGCGCAGGCCGTATTGGTTGAGGTTGCGGTCGGCCTGGCTGAGCACCGTCCCGTTGGTGAGCCGCGCATCCTCGAACTCGGAGCGGTCGATCAGGCCGCGCAATGAGACCTGGAGCCGGTTGAAGGTCTCAGTGACGCCCACCGTGGTGCCGTAGCTGGCGATGATCGGCCGCCCGGCGACGGCGGCGGTCAGATCGGGGCTTCCGGCGCGCTGGGTGTCGATCAGGAAACGGCCCTCGACATCGATGCGGGTGTCGCGGTTGGCATCGAGACGCAGGCGGACGTTGCCGGACCCGTTGGGGCGGTTGGCGTCCTGGTTGTCGGGATAGTTGAGATACGCACCCCGCATCTCGCCCGCGAGCTCGTGGGCGGACCAATTGCTGCGAAAGTTCAGGTCGCCCTCGGTGCGAAGGGCGACGGAGCCCTTGGCGGAACGGTTGACGATCTGCTCCGGGTTGGTGTCGTAGCCGATGCTTTGTTGCAGGGACGGCAGCACCGTGAAGGTCCCGAGCCTGAGACCGATCGGCGCGTAGGCGTCGTCCACCACGAGCGGCCGGCGCAGGGCGGCATTCAGCACCGCGCCCGGCGTCGACAGGCCGGCGAGGGGAAGCCCGGTGGGCCCCGCGAGCGGTGTCGGCAGCGGCACGCCGACGACGGGATTCTGGATCACCGGCGATAGGCGCAAATCGGGCGGAGGAATCTGCGTGACCTGCCGGGTGATGCCGACGGTCGCCGATCCCGGACGCCGGGGCGGGGCGGCCCGCTGGCGCAGCAGGTTGCTCGGGGCCCGGTTGTTGATGCCGCTGGTGGCACCGCCGGTGCGGCCCGCACCGGGCCTTGCGGGGCGCGCGAAGGCGGATCGTCCGGCGCCGCCGCTCGACCCGCCATCGAGGGATTCGCCGGCGGAGGCTGCACCGGCGGAAGCTCCCCCGGGGGTCGGCGGAGTCGGGGCGGTTCCGGCACGCAGCGTCGGCAGGGCGTTGTCGCTCGACGCGCTGGCCGCGCTGTTCGCATTCGTCGGCGCATCGGCGGTCGCCGCCTGGGCGAGGACGTCGGCAGGCACGAGCGCGACCGCAAGGACGATCGCAGCCGCTGCCTGGCAATCCCGGATCGGCCGCGCGCGCATCACCGGTAGACGTGGCTCCGCTCGTCTCATGCAAGGTTGCTGGTCCCACGGACCGGCACCCGTCGCGGTTGTGCGATTGCAGGGCGTGACGCCCGGCGGCTCGGGACCCCGGATGCCCGCTGCCGGACACCGCTGGATCATGGTTAATCGAGCTACAACGAGGACGGTTAATGGCCCGTCAACGGGCAGGCCCGGCCGCTCACACGACGAGGCAATCCATGACCGGATCTAGCATCCGGTCGATCGCGGCCGCGGCGGCATCCGGTGGACCGAACACGCCGTCGAGGGCGAGGCGGGCGAGACCGTGGACGAGAGACCAGCAGGCCACCGCCCTCGGGTCCGGCCCGCTGCTCGCCACGTGCGGAGAGTACGGTCGATCCGCCACCGCGGCGGCGAGGAGGCCGAAGGCGCGCTCGGACGCGGCCCTGTAGGATGCGTCCGTCGGGTCGATGCGGGCGCAGCGCCACATCGTATCGAACTCGCCGGGGTGCTTGAGCGCGAAGTTCAAATAGACTGCACCTTGGCTGCGGATGCGGCCGTCGCGGCTCGTGGACCGTTCATCGGCCTCGGCCAAGGCGTCGCCGAGCAGCCGGAACCCCTCGGTGGCCACCGCCGTCAGCAGCCCGCGCGCATCCCCGAAATGGTGCTGGGGTGCGGCCGCGGAGACCCCAGCCCGCCGGGCCGTCTCGCGCAACGAGAATCCGTCGATGCCGCGCTCCCGCAACGTCGCCGTGGCAGCCTCCACCAGCGCCGAGCGAAGATCGCCGTGGTGATAGGTCTGAGCCGTCTTGACACTGTCAAGATCACTATTCATAACGATCTATACGGTGTAAAGATGGAGCCGAGCAAGCCATGGTCTCAGCCCCCGCCTTGTTCTCCGCATGCAATGCGATCGCGCTCGCGGCCTGGCTCGTCCTCGCCCTGTCGCTCTTCGTGCCACGCATGCGGCCATGGACCTTTCCGCTCACTGGGCTCGTCCTGCCGGGATTGTTCGCTCTGGCCTATTGTGGCGCGCTGGCGGCCGGTCTCGGCTCGGGAGGAGGAGGGTTCGGCTCGATCGAGGAGGTCCGCACCCTCTTCGCGAACGACCACGCCCTGACCGCGGGATGGATCCATTACCTCGCCTTCGATCTCTTCGTCGGCACCTGGATCGCTCGCAAATTCTTGGCGGCGGGCGTGCCGCCCTTCCTCATCCTGCCCTGCCTCGCCCTGACCTTTCTCGTCGGGCCTGCGGGGTTGCTCCTCGCGCTCATCGTCGGGCTGAGCACCGGGAGACTCAACCGCGAGGCACTCACGTGAGCACCGAGCTCGTCCTCACCCCGGGCACCGGTTTCGTTGCCGAACTGAGGCGACGGTCTCCGACGCTAACGTCCTTCGGGATTGCCTGCCTGCTCGCGGGTGCGGTCACCCTCTGCCTGCCCCTGGTCGATGCTCGGCAGTTCGGCGGCGCACCCGTCTGGCTCAAGCCGACCAAGTTCTTCCTGTCGTTCGGATTGTTCGCCCTGACCTCGGCCTGGTTCATCGGCTACGTCCGGCCCGAGCGCAGGATGGCACGCCCCTTGAGGGTCGCGACCCTGATGCTGGTCGCCGCCGGGAGTTTCGAGCTCGGTTACATCACGCTGCAGGCGGGGCAGGGTCAGGCCTCGCATTTCAATGTCGGCGATCCGATCCACGGCCTGCTCTACGCGTTGATGGGCGTCGGCGCGCTGACGCTGCTGGCGAGCAAGATCCCGCTGGCGATCGAGATCGCGGGCAACCCGGTGACCGGCCTTCCGCCGGCTTTGCGCCTCGCTCTGGTGCTGGGATTGTGCATCACCATTGTGTTCGGCGGCGCAGGCGGCATCCTGATAAGCCTGAACCACGGAACGGTGATCGGGCCCGTCGGCCCGCGTCTCCCGGTCTTCGGATGGAATCTCGGAGGTGGCGACCTCAGGATCGGGCATTTCCTGGGGATGCATGCCGAGCAGGTCCTGCCGCTCGCGGCCCTCGCCATCGAGGCTTTGCGGTTTTCGTTTCAGCGCAGCCTCGTCGTGGGAACTGCCCTTTTCTGGGCAGGGCTGTCCATTTTGGCGATACTTCAGGCTCGCGCCGGCCTCGCTTTCCCGTTCGGATAGGGCTGTCCGAGGATTCGCTCGGTTTCGGCCGGCGCCCACCTCGCCTATGCTGAACCGGTGATGCTTGCCTCCCTCCGCCCCGTGCGCCGCCTCGACCCGATCCTCGTCGACCGCATCGCCGCGGGCGAAGTCGTCGAGCGGCCCGCCTCGGCCGTGAAAGAACTCGTCGAGAACGCTATCGACGCGGGAGCCCGCTGCATCGAGGTGGCGATCGAGGCAGGCGGGCGCCGGCTGATCCGGGTCGTGGACGACGGTGCCGGCATGGACCCCGAAGACCTCGCTCTTGCCGTCGAGCGACACGCCACCTCGAAGCTCCACGGCGGCGACCTGACCCGGATCGACTTCCTCGGTTTTCGCGGCGAGGCACTCCCCTCGATCGGCGCGGTGGCCCGCCTCGCCATCACCTCGCGAACGGGCGATGCGGAGACCGGATCGAGCCTCGTCGTCGAGGCCGGAGTCAAAGGAACGGTCAGGCCGGTCTCGGCGGCGCGCGGCACCCGGATCGAGGTCACCGACCTGTTCTCGGCGACCCCAGCCCGGCTCAAGTTCCTCAAATCCGACCGAGCCGAGGCGGGCGCCATCGCCGACATCCTGCGCCGCCTCGCCGTGGCGCAGCCCGGCATACGATTCACGCTGCGCTCGGAGAACGGCAGTCCGCTGATCTTCCCAGCGGAACCGGAGCCGGGCCCGGCCGCAACCCTTCGCCGGCTGACGGCGGTTCTGGGAGCCGATTTCGGCGCCAATTCCGTGCCGCTGTCGATGGGGCGCGAGGGTTTCTCGCTGGACGGCCATATCGGGCTGCCGACCTTCCACCGGGGCGCGGCGACCCACATCCATTTCACCGTCAACGGCCGCCCGGTTCGCGACCGGCTGCTGCTCGGCGCCGTCCGGGGCGCCTATGCCGATACGATGAGCTCCGACCGCCACCCGGTCCTGGCGCTTGCCATCGCCTGCGATCCCGGCCTCGTCGACGTCAACGTCCATCCCGCGAAGACAGAAGTACGGTTCCGCGAGCCCGGCCACGTGCGCGCCCTCATCGTCAGCGCCATCCACGAGACGCTGCGCCAGGCCGGCGCCCGCTCGGCCACGACGGGGGCGATGCGGACGCTGGAGGCCCTGCGGCCGATGGCGCGCCCGGCGATGAGCGCGCATTCCGGAGCCGGCGCCCTGAGCCGCCGCGGCAGCCCGATGCCCCAGGGGATGCCGTCCTTCGCGGCCCCGCCGGGCTACGCCTCCCACCCCCGGCCGGGCGGCTTTGGCGAGAGCGCGCAATCGCTGTTCCAGCACGACGAAGCGCCGCCGGCCGCTGACCTCCGCCAGGACCGTGACGGCGAGGAGGCGAGGGAGGCCATCGACGCGCCGCTCGGCGCCGCCCGTGCCCAGATCCACGAGACCTACATTCTCGCCCAGACCGCCGACGGCCTCGTCATCGTCGATCAGCACGCGGCCCACGAGCGCCTCGTCTACGAGCGGCTGAAGCGTGAGCGCGCTGCCGGCGGCATCGCCCGGCAGGGGCTGCTGATTCCGGAGGTCGTCGAGATGGCGCCCTCCGATGCCGAGCGCCTGATCGATGCCGCGCCGGATCTCGACCGGCTCGGCCTGTCGATCGAGGCCTTCGGTCCCGGCGCGATCCTGGTGCGCGAAATCCCCTCGATCCTCTCCGGCGCCGCGATCCGCGACCTCGTCATCGACATCCTCGACGGACTCGGCGAGTCGGGTCTCGAGGAGGGCAGTTCCGACGGCAGCGAGGGCGGCCCGCTCGGCCGGCGCCTCGACGCGATCCTGTCGCGGATGAGCTGCCACGGCTCGGTCCGCGCCGGACGGCGGCTGAAGCCCGAGGAGATGAACGCCATCTTGCGCGAGATGGAGGCGACGCCCCTCTCGGGCTCCTGCAACCACGGTCGGCCGACCTTCGTCGAATTGAAGCTCAGCGATATCGAGCGATTGTTCGGGCGCCGGTGAGCAGCGGCGCACCTGAAGCCGGTGCCACGCGTTATCGCCTCATGAATCCTGACACGCCCCGCCTTGGCTTCTGCTGCAAGTTCATCCTCGAAGAGCCGGAGGAGCCCTTCAAGACCCTCAAGGCCGCTCGCGAGGCGACGCTGGCGATGAACCTGACCCACGCGACCATGGCTCACCTCGCCGGGCTGGATCCCATCGCACGCCACGCCAAGATCGAGGGCATTGTCCGACACAATCTCGCGGCTCTCGAACGACAGATCTTGTGGGTCGCCGCCCGGCCGCCGATCGAGCGGCTTCTGCGGATGGCGAGCAACGTCCTGCCCGGCTACACCCATCCGATTGCGGCGCCGATCTATGCCGAACCGGTGCTGCGCCGCCTCGTCGAGGACGGCCTGGCCCGGATCGGCGCGATTGCCCGTGAGGGCGGCGTGCGCCTCAGCCTGCATCCGGGGCCGTTCTGCGTCGTCGCCTCGCAGAACCCGCGGGCCGAGCAGAACGGCATCGAGGAGTTCGAGTACCACGCCGAACTGATGGCCATGCTCGGCTACGGCGATGGCTGGCACCCGCACGGCGCCCACATCAACATCCATGTCGGGGCCCGCGAGCCCGGCACCGTGGGCTTCGCCGCCAACCTCGCCAGATTGTCGGAGACGGCGCGCAACCTCATCACCGTCGAGAACGACGAGAACGTCTTCGGTCTCGATACGGTGCTGGAACTCGCCGACCACGTTCCAGTGGTCCTCGACCTTCACCACCACTGGGTCCAGAGCGGCGGCGAGTACATCGAGCCGGACGATCCGCGGGTGGCGCGGGTGCGGGAATCCTGGCGCGGCGTGCGCCCGGTCGCCCATATCAGCGTCTCGCGCGAAACCGTCCTTGAGGCCCACGACAGGGAAACAGCGCCGGATTTCGCGGTGCTGACCTCGTCCGGTCATGGCTGGCGCGATCTTGCCGCCCATTCCGACATGATGTGGAACCGTGCCGTGAACGCACTCGTGGCGCGCCACATGAACTGGGCCGATTTCGAGATCGAGGCGAAGTCGAAGAACCTCGCCTCGGCCGGCATCGCGCGGGAGGTGGAAACGATCCTGGCGCGGGGCGGGACGAGCGTTGCGGCGTGAAGGACCGCCTTAGGTCCAGTAGAGGATGCGCGCGGCAGGAAGATCGCGAGCGAGCATGCCGGTGATCGCCTCGCGCATCTCCTGCATCTGCTCGCGCGGGAAGACATATTTCACCGAGCCGAATTTCGTCAGCTTCCGGGTCCGCTCGGCCTCGCTCATCGGCAGGTCCGAGCCAGGATACCAGCCTTCGAGCACCTCCTTCGAGGTCGGCGTGAACCGGTGGGTGATGAGCTCCGCCGTCAAGTCGAGGTCGGGAACGCCTGCGAGGGCCTGCGCGGCCCCGCGGATCAGCGCCCCATAGGCTTCTCGCCAATCGGGCAGCGGCATGATCGGCGCGATGGTGAGGCCGACGGGATAACCCGCGCGCGCCATCGCTCCCATCGCCTCGAGCCGCTGCCGCAAGGACGCCGTCCCGCCCTCGAAGCGAGCGGCCGACTCGGGATTGACCGAGAAACGCAGGCGGGTCTTCCGGTTATGCGGCAGGTCGAGGAGCCCCGAGACGGCGGCGAACTTCGTCGTGGCGCGCAGCTGCACGGGGGCGTCCCAGGCGCCGAAATGCCGGATCGCTGCGCTCAGCGACCCCGTCAGGTGCTCGATGCCGAGGGGATCGGTGTAGCAGGAGGCTTCGAAGGTGGTACCTTCGGCGGCCCGTGCCTCCTGCCGCGAGGTGACGGCGCCCCGGCCGAGATAGGCCGCCAGATTGCCGAGGATGTCGCCTAGATTGGCGTAGGCGCGCGTCACCGGCGGCCCCGAGAGCGAGCCGGCGAGGTAGCAGTATTGGCAATGGGCCGGGCATCCCTCGGCGAGGTCGAAGCGCCAATCGGCGCTCGGCGGGATCGGCTGGAGCTTCAGCTTGGTGGGCGGCGCGACCACGATCGCCAGGGTGTTCTTGGCCTGGATGTAGGCGCGTCGGGGATCGTCGCCGCCAAGGCCGGTGAGCCGGTTCGCCTTGAGGTACTCGACGGGTAGGCCGAGGGCTGCGGCCCTGGCAGCCATGGCGCGTCCATGGGCATGGTCGAGCGCCGCCGGCGTCACGAGGACCCTGCGCGGACGCCATAGCCTTTCCCGCCCGCTCCGCAGGAGCGAGGGTTCACGGGCGGTCACCTCGACGCGATCCGGGATTTCGAGGAGTTCCATCTCCGGCAACGCCGGCGGGACCCGCCAAGCTCCGATGCGGCGCGTCGACTTGGATCAGGTGTCTACTTGGATCAGGCCCGGAAACGCGCGAAGGCGATGGCCGTGTCGCCGTAGACCCGTCGCTCCAGCTCGGTGAAGCCTTCCGGCAGAGCTACATTAACAATGGCCGCCTCCTCGATGATCGCGAGGGCACCCGGTGCGAGCCAGCCGCCCTCCGCCGCCGAGCGGAGCGCCAGCGGGGCGAGATCGCGGTTGTAGGGCGGATCGCAGAAGACGACCGAGAAGGTGCCGCTGGTCCCGACCGGTCCGAGCTTGGTCGCATCGCGCCGGAACAGGCGCGTCACGCCCTCGGCCCCGAAGGCCTCGATGTTGTCGCGGATGAGTCCACGCGCCTCGGCGCCCTCGTCGACGAGAAGCGCATAAGCGGCCCCGCGCGAGAGTGCCTCGAAGCTCAGGGCGCCAGTGCCGGCGAAGAGATCGAGCACCCGCGCGCCGGGTAGGGGATCGTCATAGGCGTGGACGAGCACATTGAAGACGGCTTCGCGCAGGCGATCCGAAGTCGGGCGGATGGCGTCCGACTTCGGCGTC
>FSSH01004325.1_pt2 | contig 11978 bp, 11 predicted proteins | sample 1166101 | NCBI WGS metagenome assembly FSSH01 (sample SAMEA32972668, study PRJEB13176) | freshwater metagenome | biome: Drinking water system; feature: Biomass in drinking water that filtered by 0.45 um membrane; material: drinking water | place: USA | collected 2012-12-20 | depth 0 m | reverse complement strand
CGTCGGGGCCGGGCCGCAGGTCGGGGGCCAGCACGGCGTGGCCGTGCGCGCCGAACACCCGCGCCCACACCGCCCACTCCCAGCCGCCGCCGCCCGCGCCGTGCACGAAGACGGCGGCAAACGGTGCCTCAGGCAAGCGTGGCGTTCATCGTGATCGGCACCGACAGCGCCTGCGAGATCACGCAGTTGGCCTTGGCGTTGTCGGCGATGGCCGCGAAGCCCGCCGCGTCGATGCCGGGGACGGTGGCCGTCACGATCAGGTGCACGCCCACCACGTGCGGGCCGGGCGAGGACTCCATCATCACTTCGGCGCGGGTGTCGATGCGGGTGGCGATGAAGCCGGCGTTCTGCAGGATGAAGCCCAGCGCCATCGAGTAGCAGCCCGCGTGCGCCGCCGCCAGCAGCTCTTCGGGATTGGTGCCCTTCTCGTCGCCGAAGCGGGTGTTGAACGAATAGCGGGTGGCATCGAACAGGCCGCTCTGCGGCGTGCTCATGCGGCCCTGCCCGGTCTTGAGGTCGCCCTCCCAGTGGGCGGTGGCGTAGCGCTTGAAACCCATGGCGTTGCTCCCTGGCTTGGCCGGTATCGGCCCGGACCGGGAGTGTACGCCCGGGCCGTGGCGGCCCTGCAACCGGGCGGTTGACCCGCGCCCGCCGCGGGTGGACGCTAGGCCTCCCGGCCACCGCCGGGGTTCCGCCATGACCGACGCGCGGTCGCGCGAAAACGACCTGGCAGCGCCTCTGCGCCGCCGACCATGACGGCCTATCCGCCCATCACCCGGGGAGAGACGGCCTCATGTCGTACAGCACAGCACACATCCGCAACGTGGCCCTGGCAGGCCACCCCGGCGCCGGCAAAACCACCCTGTTCGAAGCCCTGCTGCAGGCCGGTGGCGCGATACCCGCGGCAGGCAGCCTCGAACGCGGCACCACCGTGTCCGACTTCGACCCGATGGAAAAGGCGCGCGGGCATTCGCTCAACACCGCCCTGGCGTCGATCGACCGCGACAGCCTGCACCTGAACCTGATCGACACCCCCGGCTACGCCGACTTCCGCGGCCCCACCCTGTCGGCCTTCTCGGCAGTGGAAACCGTGGCCATCGTGGTGAACGCCGGCGCCGGCATCGAATACGGCACGCGCCGCATGATGGACCACGCCAGGGCGCGCAACCTGTGCCGCATCATCGTGGTCAACCGCATCGACGCCGAGCCCGGCAAACTGGCGGCGCTGGTGGACGAACTGCGCGACGCCTTCGGCCCCGAGTGCCTGCCGATCAACCTGCCCGCCGACGGCGGCAAGCGCGTGGTGGACTGTTTCTGGACCACCGAAGGCGACTCCGACCTGGGCCCGGTGTCGGAGGCGCACCAGCGCATCATCGACCAGGTGGTGGAGATCAACGAACAGGTGATGGAGCGCTACCTCGAAGACGGCGAGCAGGGCCTGTCGGGCGCCGCGCTGCACGACGCCTTCGAGCAGTGCCTGCGCGAGGGCCACCTGGTGCCGGTGTGCTTCACGTCGGCGCGCACGGGCGCCGGCGTGGCCGAGCTGTTGGCGCTGGCCGAGAAACTGCTGCCCAACCCGGCCGAAGGCAACCCGCCGCCGTTCGAAAAGAACGGCCAGCCCATCCTGGCCACGCCCGACGCGAAGGCGCACGTGATCGCCGACGTGTTCAAGATCGTCAACGACCCCTTCGTGGGCAAGCTCAGCGTGTTCCGCGTCTTCCAGGGCACGGTGCGGCGCGACAGCCAGCTGTTCATCGACGACGGCCGCAAGCCCTTCAAGGTGGGCCACCTGTTCCGGCTCAAGGGCAAGGACCACGGGGAGGTGGACCGCGCCATCCCGGGCGACATCGTCGCGGTGGCCAAGGTGGAGGACATCCACTTCGACGCCGTGCTGCACGACAGCCACGACGAGGACGACATCCGGCTGCGGCCGCTGGATTTCCCGCGGCCCATGTTCGGCCTGGCCATCGAGGCCGCCACCCGCGGCCAGGAGCAGAAGCTGGCCACGGCCCTGCACAAGCTGGCCGAGGAAGACCCGGGCTACGCGGTGGAACACGACGGCGAGCTCAACCAGACCGTGGTGCGCGGCCTGGGCGAACTGCACCTTCGCGTGCTGGTGGAACGCATCAGGGACCGCTACGGCGTGGACGTGGTGACGCGCCCGCCGCGCATCGCCTACCGCGAAACCATCGGGGCGCCGGCCGAAGGCCACCACCGCCACAAGAAGCAGACCGGCGGCGCCGGCCAGTTCGGCGAGGTGTTCCTTCGCGTCGAGCCGCTGGAGCGCGGCGCCGGCTTCGAGTTCGTGGACGCGGTGAAAGGCGGCACCATCCCGGGCCAGTACCTGCCGGCGGTGGAAAAGGGCGTGCGCCAGGTGCTGCACGGCGGCGCCATCGCCGGCTACCCGATCCAGGACGTGCGCGTGACCGTGTACGACGGCAAGCACCACGCGGTGGACTCGAAGGAGGTGGCCTTCGTGGCCGCCGGCAAGAAGGCCTTCATTGATGCGATAGCCAAAGCCCGGCCGCAGGTGCTCGAACCGATCGTGGACCTCACCGTGGCCGCGCCCGAATCGCACATGGGCGACATCACCGGCCAGCTGGCGGGCAAGCGCGCGCGCATCCACGGCACCGACGCCGGCCGCGACGGCGAGATCGTGGTGCGCGCCCAGGTGCCGCTGTCCGAGCTCACCGACTACGCCGCCGAACTCAAGGGCGCCACCGCCGGCCGCGGCCGCTACGACCTGGAGTTCAGCCACTACGAGCCGGTGCCGGTCGGGGTGCAGTCCCGGCTGGTGGCCAGCTACCGCCCGCACGAGGCCGACGATTAGACTGCAGGCATGAAAGCCACCGCCGCCGCCGAGGCCCGCCGCCTGCAGGACATCCCCAACATTGGCCCCGCCGGGGCCGACGACCTGCGCGCGCTGGGCATCTTCGAGCCCGCGCAGCTGGTGGGGCTGGACCCGTATGCGCTCTACGACATGAGCAACGCCCTGCGGGGCATGCGCCAGGACCCCTGCGTATGCGACGTCTTCATCGCCGCGGTGCGCTTCATGGAAGGCGCCCCGCCGCACCCGTGGTGGCACTACACCGCCGAGCGCAAACGCCACTTCGCCGCCGCCGGTCCCGGTTAGACTCCGGCTTCACGCGCCACCGGGCACCTGCGGACCGACCATGAAGAACTTCCTGCCGACCTTCCTCGCCGTGCTTATCGCCGCCGGCCTGGCGCTGTTTGTCTACGACCGGTTCGTGCTGGTGCCCCGGCTGGAGGCGGCCAGCCAGGCCACCGAGGTCAACCTGGCCAACGCCCGCGAGCAGGCCCGAGACATCGCCACCGAACTCGATGCCAGCGTCGGGCGCAGCGTGGCCGGCGCCAAGTCCGCCTTCGACGAACAGGTGGCGGCCGAAGACGCGCGCCGCGCCGAGATGGAAAAGCAGGCCGGGCAAATGCGGGCCACCGCCCAGGCCGCCGACGCGCTGGCGCGGGCGAGCGTGGTGAAGGTCGCCCTGGTCGAGTACTACATGAGCATGGCCCAGTGGCCCACCAAGACCACCGACATCGGAATGGGCCAGCCCAGCGACTTCGCCGGCGGGCCGGTGGCGTCGATCGACCTCGAGCCCGAAGGCGTCATCGCCATTACCCTCAAGCCCGAGGTGGCGCCGGGCGCCCGGCTGCGCCTGGTGCCGCGGGTCACGCCCGCCGGCAGCATCGAGTGGAGTTGCCGCCCCACCGGCTACGCCGCCGCCGAGCGGCTGCCCGCGTGCAAACAGTGATCACTCGTAGCTGAGTTCGGCGCTGCGGCCCCAGAACACGCGGTACACGTACACCGTGTAGACCAGGATCATCGGCAGCGTCACCGCCGCGCCCACCAGCATAATCTTCAGCGATCCCGTCGCCGCCGCCGCGTCCCAGATCGTGATGCGGTCGATCACCAGGTAGGGGAACAGGCTGTAGGCCAGCCCCGCGAACGCCAGCACGAACAGGACGATCGCGCCGGCGAACGGCACCCAGTCGCGCTGGCTGTGGCCCTTGCGCAGGCGCCGGATGGCGCCCTCGGTGGCCGCGAACACCAGCGCCGTCACCACCGGGATGGGCAGCAGGAACAGCAGCTGCGGCAGCGCGAACCACTTCTCGAAGATGCGCGGGCTCACCCACGGCGTGGCGATGGACACCGCCGCGATGCCCACGCCCGTCAGCCACAGGCTGCGATAGGCCCAGCGCAGCGCGCGCTTGCGCAGTTCGCCTTCGGCCTTGAGCACCAGCCAGCCGGCGCCCAGCAGCGCGTAGCCCGCGCACAGCGCCAGGCCGATCGCGGTGGCGAAGCCCACGCCCACCGCGTCGCTGCGGAAGCCCAGGATGTAGCTGCCCAGCATGAAGCCCTGCGAAAACGCCGCCATCAGCGAACCGAACCAGAACGCGAAGTTCCACAGCGGCTTGTGCGCCGCCCGCGCCTTGACGCGGAAATCGAAGGCCACGCCGCGCAGGATCAGGCCAATCAGCATCGCCGCCACCGGCAGGTACAGCGAGCTCAGGATCACGCCGTGCGCCATCGGGAACGCCACCAGCAGCAGGCCCACGCCCAGCACCAGCCAGGTTTCGTTGGCGTCCCAGAACGGGCCGATCGAAGCGATCATGCGGTCCTTGTCGGCGTCCTCCACGCCGCGCAGCAGGATGCCCACGCCCAGGTCGTAGCCGTCCATCACCACGTACAGCAGCATCGCCAGCGCCATCAGCGCGGTGAAGATGACCGGAAGTGCGGTTTCCACCTCAGGCCTCCTGCAGGCCGGCCACGGCCGGCTTGTGGTCGGGCTTGCCGCGGTGGCGCGCCAGGTACAGCAGCACCGCCACGTAGGAACCCAGCAGGAACGCGTAGATCAGCAGGTAGGCCGTCAGGCTGATGCCGATGATCGGCGCGGGCACGTCGGAGATGGCGTCGGCCGTGCGCAGCACGCCAGTGACCAGCCAGGGCTGGCGGCCGATCTCGGTGACATACCAGCCGGCCAGCGTGGCCACCCAGCCCGAGAACATCATGCCGGTCAGCGCCAGCGCCTGGCCGCGCGTCGGCTCGGCGTGCCTGCGCAAGCGCCACGCCGTCCACCACGACACCAGCAGCATCGCCATGCCCATGCCCACCATCACCCGGAAGCCCCAGAACACCGGCGCCACCGGCGGGTGCGCGCCCTTGAACGAATCCAGGCCCTTGATCTCGCCGTCCAGCGAGTGGGTGAGGATCAGGCTGGCCAGCTTGGGAATGCCGATGGCGTAGTCGTTGCTGCGGGTTTCTTCATTCGGGATGGCGAAGATCAGCGCGGGCGCGCCCTTCTCGTCCTGCCACACGCCTTCCATGGCGGCCACCTTGGCCGGCTGGTGTTCCAGCGTGTTCAGGCCGTGCAGGTCGCCCACGAAGATCTGCACCGGGATCAGCAGCGCGGCCACGGCCACGCCGGTGCGCAGCGCCGCCATCACGTCGGGGCCGCGGTCGCGGCGCAGCCAGCGGTAGGCCGACAGCCCCGCCACCAGGAACGACGCGGTCAGGCCCGACGCCAGCAGCATGTGCGTGAGCCGGTACGGCAGCGACGGGTTGAACAGGATCGCCAGCCAGTCGGTCGGGTGCGCCTGGCCGTTGATCATCTCGAAGCCCACCGGCGTCTGCATCCACGAGTTCAGAACCAGGATCCAGAACGCCGACAGCGTGGTGCCGCCCGCCACCAGCACGGTGGCCAGGGTGTGCATGCGCTCGCCCACGCGCTTGCGCCCGAACAGCATGACCCCCAGGAAGCTGGCCTCCAGAAAGAACGCGGTCAGCACCTCGTAGGCCAGCAGCGGGCCGGCGATGTTGCCCACCGTTTCCATGTAGCCCGGCCAGTTGGTGCCGAACTGGAAGCTCATGGTGATGCCGCTCACCACGCCCATCGCGAAGGTCAGCGCGAACACCTTCACCCAGAAGTAGTAGGCCTGCAGCCAGTGGTCCTTGCCGGTCTTGAGGAACCGGAGCTTGAAGAACAGCAGGATCCAGCCCAGCGCGATCGTGATAGTGGGAAACAGGATGTGGAAGCTGATGTTGGCCGCGAACTGGATGCGCGCCAGCATCGCCGGGTCGAGGTCGCTCACGACGCCTTCTCCTCGTTGGCGGGGGCATTGCCGCGCATGCGGTCGGTGAACTGCAGCAGGGTGGTGGCCTTGGCGCCCAGCGACATCAGCTTCTCCAGCGTGGACGGCGAGAGCTTGCGCACCTCGGCGAACCACTCGGTGAGCTGTTCGATCAGGTCATGCATTTCGCGCATGCGGGCCTGGGCGTGGCGCTCTTCCGGCGAGTCCGGGGCCTCCAGCAGGGCGTCGCGCAGCATCGACAGCGTGGGGTCCACTTCGCGCCGCTGCCGCTCTTCGGCCAGGGTCTTGAAGATGGCCCAGACGTCCTCGGGCGCGGCGTAGAAATCCCGCCGGTCGCCCGGCTGGTGGCTCAGGCGCACCAGCCGCCAGGACGACAGCTCCTTCAGCCCCATGCTCACGTTCGAGCGGCTGACGCCCAGGCGGTCGGTGATTTCGTCGGCCGTCAGCGGCTGGGCCGAAATGAACAGCAGGGCGTAGATCTGGCCCACGGTGCGGTTGATGCCCCAGCGGCTGCCCATTTCACCGAAATGCAGGACAAACGACTGGCTCAGCGGGGGGAGGTCCATGGGGGATACCTGTGCCTTCAGTAATTTCTGAAGTATTAGACATCCGCCCGGGATCGGGGGGCAAGCCCGGCCCGCCGGCCGTTCAGCGATCCATCACCGCCCGGTCAGTTGGCGAACCGGTAGCTCAGCTTGACCAGGATCTGCTCGTCGTCCCGCAGGGACGTGGCGTCGCCCAGCAGTTCGGCCAGCGGCCGGCTGATGCCCTGGTCCTCCAGCCCGCCGCGGCCGTACACAACATAAAGATCCGACAGGGGCGCCAGCTCGTAGCGGTAGCGCACCTGGAAACCCAGGTTGGCCAGGCTGAAATCCCCGAACGTGGCCGCCACCGGCACCGGCCGGCCGCCCGGACCCACCTGCCAGGCCTGGCGCAGCCGCGCATCCACGGCCAGCGCCTCGAACTTCACCCGCAGTTCCTGGCGCGCGCCCCACTGCCACTGCAGGCCGGCGGACAGCTGGGACGTGTCGGCGCGGAAGCTGCCCACGCGATCACCGCCGCGCCACAGCAGCCAATCGGGGTTGTGCTGCAGGGCCAGGCCCAGCTCCAGCACCAGGCTGTCGCTCAGGTGCAGCGTGGGTTCGAACTCCAGGCGCGGCGACAGGCCCCGTACGCCGTCCAGGCCGTCGGCGTTGGCGCTGGCGCTGACGTCCCAGGACCAGGACCCGCGCTGCGGGCGCTCGCGCTCCCAGTAAAGGAACAGCTTCTCGGGCACCCGCAGCACGCCGTTGCCACGCGTGATGCGGTCATCAAAGCCGTCGGTCCACATCCCCACGTCCAGGTACTCATTGCCGCCGTCGCGGCGCTCGCTGTAGCGGTTCACCGCCGCCGCATGCGCAATCACCAGGCCGTGGTCGTTGCGCCGGGTGGACGCCGCCCAGCGCCAGTCGTGCGAGGAATAGGCCGACGATGCGGGCAGGTCGGTGTCGCGCCGCGCCAGCTCGTAGCGCAGGTAATTGAAATCGTTGCGGTCGATGTAGCCGATGTCGTTGAGCTGCAGCTGGTCGCCCAGGTGCAGGAAATACACCTGCTGGCGCCAGCCGCCGCCGAAGTCCTGGTCCAGGCGGGCCTGGAAGCCGCTGTCGGTGCTGCGCGCGCCGGCTTGCACCACGTCCGACACCACCAGCTGCGTGCGCAGGCTCAGGCCCGCGGTGGGCGTCCACAGGTGGTCGGTGGAATACACGTCGGCGCGGCGGTCCAGGTACGGGCTGTCCACGCGGGTCAGCATCGCGCCCACGTCCTGGTCGCCGAAATCGCGGGTGGCGCGCAGCGCGATGAAGTCGCGGCCCACGGCCTCGCCTTCCGTGGCGGCCAGCACGCCGTAGCGCACGTCGCCCAGCGAACCGTTGAGCTTCACCGCCGCGCGCACGTCGCCCTGCCCGCTGCGGTCGTCGGCCGGGCCGCCGATGCGCCGGGTGTAGAGCAGCCGGCTGTTGCCGGTGCCGAAAGGCACGTCGAACAGCGCCTGGTTCTCGGTGAAGAACGGCCGCTTGTCGCCGAAAAAGCTCTCCACCGCGCTGAAATTCACCACCAGGTCGTCGCTTTCCACCTGGCCGAAATCCGGATTGAGCGTGGCCGCCAGCTGGAACTGGCCGCTGGGTTTCCAGAACAGGTCGGCGCCCACGGCCACGTCGCCGCCGCCGCGGGCGATGTCGTGGCTGGCCACGGCGTAGGGCGTCACCGCCAGCAGGGCCTGGTTGAAATGCGGCACCTCCACCTTGCTGAACTCGGACAGGAAGCGCGTGCGCTGGTAGCTGGCATCGGGCCAGCCGAAGCGTTCGCCGGTGCTGCCCACCACGCGGTCCAGGTACAGGCCCAGCGTGCGCCGGCCGTCGCGCGCGGCCGACATCGGCGCCACGTGCCAAGGCACCAGGATCTCGGCGTACCAGGCCTGGTCGTCCTGGGACGTGGCGCTGTGCCAGTGGCCGTCCCAGTCGTCGTTGAAGTTCCTCTCGCTGGTGATCACTTCATCGCCGATGCCGCCCGTGATGCTGACCACGAAGTCGTAGCCGGTGCGGCCGTCGCCGTCGAAATCCACCATCACGTTCACCCGGTCCTGCTGGCCCATCTGGTCGCGGCGGGTGCGCTGGGTGGTGCGCGGCACGTCCGCGGGCTGCGTGTTCCGGAACGCCACGGCCAGGCCCTCGGGCGTCGCCAGCACCCAGGCTTCGGTGGGCAGGGTGGCGGGTTCGCCGGTGAGCGGCTGCAGCAGGCGGAAATCAGAGACGTGGCGGGCGCCGTCCCATTCGCCGGGCGAAAGGCGGCCATCCACCACCACGGCGGCACTGGCGAGGGACGCACTGGCCAGGCAGGCCAGGGCGGTGAGCAAACGAAAGGGAGGCATGCGGGCGCCGCGCGCTGGAGAGGCCGGCATCATCCCGCCCGCCGCCGCCGCGGCCGAGGGCCGTAAGTCACGGCCCCGGCCGGCGGACGCTATTTTCCGGCCTTGGGCTTGGGCTGCAGCATCGTGCCGGTGCAGTGCGGCGAGCCACAGCGGCAGGCCCAAAGCTTCTTGAGCTTGGCCGTATGCGCCTCGGCCAGCACGATGCCGTAGTTGTAGGTGAGCTCCTCGCCTTCCGCGATGTCGCGCATCGCCTCGATGAAGATCTTGTCCTTGCGCTTCTTCTTGCCGTCCTCGAGCCAGGTGGCCTCGCAGTTCGGATCGCAGCTGTGGTTGATCCAGCGCGCATCGTTGCCGTCCACGTTGGCGTCAATCACGTACTTGTCGTTGAGCGTGAACAGGAAGGTGTGGCCGGTGTCGGCCTCGTCGGCGTAAACCCGGTCCACCTCGGCGTGCGTGCGCAGCAGCCCCTTGTAGCGGATGACCCGCTCGCCCTTGCGGATGGGCGCGCTGGCGAAGACGCCGTTGCCATGGATGGCGGACTGGCGGGCTTCGATCTTCTTGGGCATGGGGGGTCCGGTGCAGGGGTGGACCGCCATTGTCCCGCATCGGCGCTTGCGTTGCAGCCTCCGGCAAAGGCGTAAACTGAAGACATACCACAGGAGCAAGCCATGGACTCGGTCAACAGCTGGCGCGAAGAGAAGCAGTCGGCCTGGCTCTACCGGGCGCTGGCCAAGGCCGAACCGGACACGCGCATCGCGGCCCTGTTCGTGTCGCTGGCCGAGGCCGCCGAGTCGCAGGCGCTGACTTGGGCCAATACCGCCGCCAAGGATGGTGAAACACTGCCCGCCACCTTCGAGCCCTCGCCACGCGCGCGCGTGGTGGCCAGCCTGGCCCGCCGCATCGGACCGCGGCGCGTGCGCCCTGCCCTGGCGGCACTGAAGGTGCGCGGCCTGTCGGCCTACACCGCCGCGCTGTCGGGCCACCTGCTGCCCACCGACCTGGCCCAGGTGGGCGTGGGCCACAAGGCCATCGGCGGCGGCAATCTGCGCGCGGCCATCTTCGGGGTCAACGATGGCCTGGTTAGCAACGCCAGCCTGATCCTGGGCGTGGTGGGCGCCAGCGCGTCCACGGGCACGGTGCTGGCCACGGGCATCGCGGGCCTGCTGGCGGGCGCGCTGTCCATGGCGGCGGGCGAATACGTGTCGGTGCGCTCGCAGCGCGAGCTGTTCGAGTACCAGATCGGCCTGGAGGCCGACGAGCTGAAGAAGTATCCCGAAGCCGAGGCCGAGGAGCTGGCGCTGATCTACATCGCGCGCGGCATGGATCCCGGCCAGGCCCGGATCTTCGCCAGGCAGCTGGTGTCCAACCCGGCCCAGGCGCTGGACGTGCTGGCGCGCGAGGAGCTGGGCCTCAACCCCGACGACCTGGGCTCGCCGGTGGGTGCGGCGACGTTTTCGTTCTGTGCCTTCACCATCGGTGCGCTGGTGCCGCTGGTGCCCTTCTTCATGGGCAGCGCCCTGCCCAACGCCGCCTACATCGGCACCGGCCTGGCCGCCGCCGGCTTGTTCGGCACCGGCAGCGCGATGAGCCTGTTCACCGGGCGCAACCCCTGGCTGGGCGGCCTGCGCATGCTGGCCATCGGCGCGGCGGCGGGCGCCACCGTGTTCGCGATCGGCGCGCTGATCGGGGTCGAAGTGCGCTGATCGGGTCGGCGTTCACGCGCCGTCCATGGCGGGGGGCGGGATTAATAGTACAATTTCGGTCCTGATTCACACCCCGCCAGGCCGACGCCATGCTTCGCGTCACCAAGCTCACTGATTACGCCACCGTGGTGCTGGCTGCCCTGGCCAGCGATCCCGGCCGCGTGCACTCCACCGCCGAGCTGGCCGAACGCGCCCGGCTCGAGCCCACCACCGTGGCCAAGGTGCTCAAGCCGCTGTCGCACGCCGGGCTGGTGGACGGCTTCCGCGGCGCCTCCGGCGGCTACCGCCTGGCGCGGCCGGCCGCCCAGATCCCGCTCATCGCGATCGTCGAAGCCATCGAAGGCCCGCTGGGCATGACTGAATGCTCGGGCGAACATTCCACCTGCGAACACGAGTCGCACTGCGGCGTGCAGGTGCACTGGCGCCGCATCAACGACGTCATCGCCGACGCGCTGGGCGGCGTCACGCTGGCCGACATGCTGCCGCGCGCGGCGTCCCCCAAATCCATCCCGCTGCAGCTGTCTGCGGCACGAGGCTGACATGGCCACCCAGAACCAGGAAATCCAGGAACACCTGGCCCGGCGCTACGACGCCGGCTTCGTCACCGACATCGAGTCCGACACGCTGCCCCCCGGGCTGAGCGAGGACGTGGTGCGCTTCATCTCGGCCAAGAAGGAAGAGCCCGAGTGGCTGACCGAGTGGCGCCTGAAGGCCTACCGCCACTGGCTGACGATGACGTCGCCCGAATGGGCCAAGCTCGACATCGCGCCCATCGACTTCCAGGCCGTGAGCTACTACGCCGCGCCCAAGGCCAAGTACGCCTCGCTGGCCGACGTGCCGCAGGAGCTGCTGGACACGTATGAAAAACTCGGCGTGCCGCTGCACGAGCGCTCGCGCCTGGCCGGCGTGGCGGTGGACGCGGTGTTCGACTCGGTGTCGGTGGGCACCACGTTCAAGAAGGAGCTGGCGGAAAAGGGCGTGATCTTCTGCTCCCTTTCCGAAGCCGTGCACGACCACCCGGAGCTGGTGAAGCAGTACCTGGGCAGCGTGGTGCCGGCGGGCGACAACTACTTCGCGGCGCTGAACTCGGCCGTGTTCTCCGACGGCAGCTTCGTCTTCATCCCCAAGGGCGTGCGCTGCCCGATGGAGCTGAGCACCTACTTCCGCATCAATGCCCGCGACACCGGCCAGTTCGAGCGCACGCTGATCATCTGCGAAGAGCGCGCGCACGTTTCCTACCTGGAAGGCTGCACCGCGCC
>FSSH01004495.1_pt1 | contig 11987 bp, 10 predicted proteins | sample 1166101 | NCBI WGS metagenome assembly FSSH01 (sample SAMEA32972668, study PRJEB13176) | freshwater metagenome | biome: Drinking water system; feature: Biomass in drinking water that filtered by 0.45 um membrane; material: drinking water | place: USA | collected 2012-12-20 | depth 0 m | reverse complement strand
GCGGCGCCAGCACCTGCTCCATCAATAGGCTGGCGGCGATGGCTTTGAGGTAATCATTGATGGCATCGACCACGAGCGGGTCGTCCGCCGCCGGTTCCGCGATCAGGTTAGTGAAGCGCGCGCGCAGCTTGCCCGGTGCGTCGCGGGTGGCGCGGCCGATGATCTGAATGATTTCAGTGAGGCTTGAACGATAGCCGACGGTCAGAGCGTGCTCGCACCAGATCCAGTCGAATCCCTCCTTGGCCATGCCGAGCGCAATGATGATATCGACAAAATCCCGATCTTCGCGGGCTTTCGGAGACTTGAGCGCCGCGACGACGCGGTCCCGTTTCGCGGGATCGTCATCGACCAGATCGGCAACCTTGATGACCCTCCCGGTCGACGTTCGGATCAGGTGAAAACCGGTCTCCAGGTCGACGCCTTGCCAGTCGCCGAGGTGGTTCATGATGTCCTCGGCCTCGCGGTGCTTGTCCTTCAGGCTCTCGCGCGAGTTGACCGAGGGGATGTGGACGATCGTCTTGACCGTCGGGTCGAGCAGCGCCGAGATCTTCTCGGTGTATGGTCCGGTGTAGAAGCTGTATCCGATGTCGAGGGTCTTGAGGTACTCGTAGCCGTTGAGCTGCTGGTAGTAGGTATAGGTGACGGTCTCGAACTTCGTCTCGTCCTCAGGCGCCAACACGGGAATGGCATCGCCGCGGAAATAGCTGCCGGTCATGGCGACGATGTGGGCCTTGTCGCGCGCGATCAGCTGCGCCAGCTGCGCGCCCAGGCGGTTGCCTGCATCGGCAGAGACGTGATGAAACTCATCGATCGCGATGAGCCGGTTGTCGAAGGCTTCAGGACCCAACTCATCGAAGGCAAAGCGGAAGGTTGCATGGGTGCAGACCAGAACCCGCTCGTCGCTGGCCAGGAATTCGCCGACTGCCTTTACCTTGGACTTGGCGACCTTGGGGTCATCGGCTCCGGGCGCATTGCACAGGTTCCACTGCGGCGCGACCACCCAGTCCTCATGGAAGCCATACTTGCTGAGCGGTTCGCTACCAAAGCTGGCGCCGATCGAGCGTTCGGGCACACAGATGATGGCCTGGCGCACGCCCTGATTGCTGAGCTTGTCCAGCGCCACGAACATCAGGGCGCGAGACTTGCCTGATGCCGGGGGTGACTTGATCAGCAGATATTGCTCGCCCCGCTTCTCGTAGGCGAGCGCTTGCATCGGGCGCATGCCCAACTCGTCCGACTTGGCCGACACGCCGGTGTGCGCGGTCTTGAAGGAAACGGTGGGAATGATCTTGTCGTCGGCCATGCGGCTACTTTCGGAAGAGTTCGAGATAATCGTGGAACAGGAAGAGCCGGTTCCGCCTCTGGCCGGTCACTTCCAAAAGCACGCCATGCTCTACCAGATCATTGATCAGTGATGCGGCAGTATTGGTCGTCGTCGATAGCAGTCCGGTAACTGCCTTCACATCAATGACCGGCCGCCCATAGAGGTAGCGCATCAGTTGCTGGGCATTTTCCTGGCGGCGATGGCTGAAGCGCGGCAGCACCTCCCGTTCGATGCGTTCCTTGAGAGCCAGAATCGCCCTGATNNNAAGCCCGGGCGGTTTCCTCCACGCCATGGAGAAAGAAGATCAACCACTCGCGCATGTGGTTGCCCTGACGCACGGCCATCATGTGGTCGACGTAGGCGGTTTTGTTCCGTTCGAAATAGTCGGAGAGATACAGCGCCGGCTTCACCAGCAGCTTCTCCGAAGCCAGGTACAGCGAGATCATCAAGCGGCCCAGTCGCCCGTTGCCGTCGAGGAAGGGGTGGATCGTCTCGAACTGGTAGTGGGCGATGGCGATCTTGATCAGCGGCGGGACCATGATCTCGGCGTTGTGCAGGAACTTTTCGAGATCGCTCATCAGTTCGGGAACGTGATCATGATGCGGCGGCACAAAGGCCGCGTTCTTCAGGCTTACCCCGATCCAGTTCTGGCTGATCCGGAATTCGCCCGGCCGCTTGGTTTCCCCGCGTACGCCATCGAGCAGGATGGCGTGGGTGTCGCGCAGCAAGCGGTTGGAAAGCGGCAGTCGCTCCAGGCTTTCGATGGCGAACGTGATGGCGTGGATGTAATTCTGGACCTCGCTCCAGTCGTCACGCACTTCGGGGAGGAGGTCTTCAGCGTCCTTGAACGCGTCTTCGATGCTGGTCTGGGTGCCTTCGATCCGGCTCGATTGCGTCGCTTCCTTGGCCACATACATGCGGATGAAGAATTCGATGTCGGGGATCAGCTGGGCGAAGGCGTTGAGCTCACCCAGCGCGCGGTCGGCCTGGCCCAGAAGCTGCAGCACCTGAGGATCGGATATGGTCCAGCCATGGTTGATCGGCTCGGGCAGGAAGCTGCGATATTCCAGCTGGGCTTCGTGGCGCCCCGCCTGATAGGCTGAAAGTTCCATATTTCAGAAAAGCCCCCTCAATCTGCCATTGCGCTTTCCATATGTCAGATTCGCGCTGACACAAAGGGCTCGTTTCAGATTCCACCCCATTTTCTGATTTACGAATTTCGCTATGTCAAAATCCCATCCACACCGGCACGGACGGGTCACGCCGCCTTTGCGGTCATCCGGGTGTAGAGGTCGAACAGCTTTTCCAGCCGCTCGGTATCGTTGCGGAAGCGGCGGCCGATATAGATCCGCTCCAGCACCTCGTCGTTGCGTTCATGGGCGTGACGCAGGTTTTCCGGCATCTTTTCGGGATCATACAGTTCGGCGATGGTGGCTGGGAAATGGGCCTCGCGCGCCAGCAGGATATTCTCGGCGCAGCGCGTGAGATCGGCCTTGTTTTGCTCGGTCAGCTTGGGGACCGGGAAGGTGTTCCACCCCATGGTGTTCGAATAGCGGAAGTCCGTTTTCATCTTGCCGCATACCGTCGCAATCCACACCAGATGAAGGCGTGAGGCGACAAGCGCGAGGTTCCAGACCGGGCCATCGTATATCGCCAATGCCAGATTGGATACGCGCACATCAGGATCAAGCAGGCCGCAAGGCAGGTATTCCCGGCGTTCTGATGAAACGCTCGGGACAATGATGGTGCGTTCGTGCCCGATGATGGTCCGTTCAAACTTGTAGGGCGTCTCCAGCCCCGCCTTTCCACGCTCGCTGCCGTTTAGGCGATAATCACGAATGGCCTCCAACCGGGCTACAATCGGCGGAATCGAATATGCCAGATCGGCGTCTTCATCGGCGATCCACAGACAGTAGCGCTGCAAACCGTTGATGAACTCGTTTGAACCGACAATCGGTCGGATCAACTTGGCAGCCTCGGGATAGGTCGCGATCAGTTGCCGCATTTCATCCGACGACAAAAGGAGGTTGCCCTTGTCGCGCGGGATGTTTCCGCCAAACATGACCGACACGTTTGAAACAGGCTCGGACGATCGTTCCACGATCACGGTTTCACCGGCGGAGAGATAAGGGTTGATATTGGCGACCTCTTTTCGGGTCGTGTCGGAAAAGATGAACTTCCGCCGCTCCTGCTTGTCCGCGACACCGACAATCACGCAGGTGACCTGCGCGTTGCGCGAGGCATTGTTACCCCACATGAAATTATCGTGCGCGAAGTAGATGGACTGGCCGTTGTTGAAAATCCTAGGCCAGATCAGCGGTACCTGAACGCCCTGGCATATCGAATTGGTGGAAACGAACGCGAAACGGCCACCGTGTCGGATGTAATCCGAGGCCTTCCAGAACCACCCGGCAATATAGTCGACAGCACGCACATCCTGGCGTCCGGTCTTGAAGGCCTTCAGGTCCTCCTTCTGCTCCTTGGTCTGGAACTTGTCGCCGATATATGGTGGATTTCCGCAGATGTAGGTTTCGCCCCCCTCGTTGGCGAAGTCTATCTCGGTCTGATCGAGCGGGGTTTCAAACAGATCGTCGGCTCGCGCTTTCACACCCGTGCCAGCCGGCGGGCAGATGCTCAGCCAGTCGAGCTTCAGGGCATTGCCACGAAAGATCCAGTTCTGGCTATCGAGCGGCAGAAACTCGGCCAACGCCTCCTTCTGCCCGCGATAGAGCACGTCGCATTGGTACTCCGCAATGATCAGGGCCAGCCGCGCGATCTCCGCCGGAAAATCACGTAGTTCAATGCCACGGAAATTGGTGAGCGGGATGTCGCTGCGCCGGTCCGGCTCGCCACGGCGCCGATTTATCTCGGCCTCGATTTCCCGCATCTGCTTATAGGCGATGACGAGGAAATTGCCGGATCCGCAGGCAGGATCGAAGACGCGGATCCGCGCCATCCGGTTTCGCAGGTTGAGCAGCTTGCGGCCATTGTCGTCAGCTTCTTCCAGCTGATTGCGCAAGTCCTCCAGAAACAGCGGGTTCAGCACCTTCAGGATGTTTGGCACGCTGGTGTAATGCATGCCGAGCGCGCCGCGTTCCTCATCGTCGGCCACCGCCTGGATCATCGAGCCGAAGATGTCCGGATTGATCTTCTTCCAGTTCAGGTTGCCGATGTGCACCAGATAGGAACGGGCGATCCGGCTGAAGCGCGGCACTTCCACGCTGCCGGAAAACAGCTGTCCGTTCACGTACGGGAAGCCGTTGGCATAGCGGGGTATGCTCACCCCGGCACGATCAGCGAGCTTGGTATCCATCGCGCGAAAGATTTCGCTGATCACATGCGCCGTGTCCGACGAATCGCGGGCGCTGATCTGTTCGACCGTACGCGTAAACAGGCCTTCGCCGTGGAAGATGTCAGTGTCTTCAGCGAAGAAGCAGAAGATCAGGCGGGCCATGAAATGGTTCATGTCCGGGCGGCGTTCGGCAGTCGCCCACTCCGGGTTGTCCTTCAGCAGTTCGACGTACAGCTTATTGAGCCGGCTTGTCGCCCGGATGTCGAAGGTACTCTCGCGGATCTGCTTGACGGTGGTGATACCAGCCAATGGCAGGAACACGCCGAAGTGATCGGGGAATTCGGCATAGGGGCAAGCCACTGTCTCGCCACTGGTAAGGTCTTCGGCCTGGAACTGATCTCCGTCGGTTGCCAGAATGAATTTCGCCTTCGCCGCCGCGGTTTTCGGGCTTTCGCGCAAGGCCTTGAGAGTTTTGTCGACAGCGCCCGGAGCGCTGGTGGCAATATGGATATTGCTGCGCTGGAGCACCCCGCCGGGGACGTCCGATGCATTGGAAGCCCCGGTGCGCAGCTTCTTGATCGTCGTGGCCTTGTTGCCGAACGCCTCCAGAAACGCGAAGGGAAATTCCGTCCGGTCAAAGGGCTGTTCGGCCAGTTCCGAAATGGCCTGTTCGATCTCTACTGCGTTCATAGCGCAGCATTACGCCGGGTTCGGGGGCGATCACAAGGCGGGAGCGGAAGGCGGCTCTTACCGCGCGAGGCGCTGCTCGCTCTCCATCCGCCGCGCGAGGGCTGAGACGAAGGCCGTGAACCGCTCCTGCGCCTGTGCCTGCGCTGCCGGAAGCTGGCTGTCCGGCAAGGCCGGGTTGGAGATGAGCCAGGTCCGAACGAACAGGGCCATGGCCTCGTTGCCGACCTCGACATGGTAATCCAGCTTGTCCAACTGCCGTGAAATCCGGTCCAGACGGCGACTGAATGCGGCTTCCATCCGTTCGGAACTGTCCGGCGAGAGGAACGATGCCAGCGCTGCCTCGACCACGGCGGCCTGCGAAACCCGTTTGCGCGAAGCGTAGTCAGCCAACTGGTCGGCAAGCTCGGGCGGCAGGCGGAAGGTGTGGCGGGTGCGCTTCACAGCTCGATCCCGTCGCCAGGATCAAGCGCGGCCTGGCGGGCAACGGTCCGCATGCGGTCAGCTTGCCGCCGGCTTTGCACCAGGTCTTCCTCGATCATCGGTTCCTCAAACTCGAATTCGCTGACCTGGCGCGGCGGGAGGACGATCTCCTCATGCTCCGGAAGTTCCGGCTCCCGCCTGATGCCGCCATTGTCCGCGTCACAATCGTCGTCGTCCGTCTGGGGCGGGCGCTTCTGCGCTGTTGGCGACTGGACGATCATATCCTCCCAGGCTCCGGCATTGGCAGTATTGGCTGGGGCTTTCTGGCACTCCGGCGGCGGCAGGATGCGCGCGCTCAGTCGTCGATCCTTGAAGTAGCGCGCCTTCTTCGCCCGGATCGGATGCAGTCCGGCCAGCATCACGATCTCGTCATCTGGCGGTAGCTGCATGATCTCGCCCGGCGTCAACAAGGCCCGGGCCGTTTCGGAGCGCGACACCATCAGGTGGCCAAGCCAGGGCGACAGCCGGTGCCCGGCATAGTTCTTCATCGCCCGCATTTCCGTGGCTGTGCCCAGCGAATCCGATACGCGCTTGGCAGTGCGCTCGTCGTTCGTGGCGAAGCAGACTCGGACATGGCAATTGTCGAGGATGGCGTTGTTCTGGCCATAGGCCTTCTCGATCTGGTTCAGCGACTGGGCGATCAGAAAGGCCTTGAGGCCATAGCCTGCCATGAAGGCCAGCGCGCTCTCGAAGAAATCGAGCCGCCCCAGCGCGGGGAACTCGTCCAGCATCAGCAGGACGCGGTGCCGCTTGCTGCTCACCTCAAGTTCTTCGGTCAGGCGCCGCCCGACCTGATTGAGGATCAGACGGATAAGCGGCTTGGTTCGGCTGATGTCGGACGGCGGCACCACGAGGTAGAGAGTCGCGGGTTGCTTGCCCGACACCAGGTCCATGATCCGCCAATCGCATTGCCGGGTAACCTCGGCGATGACCGGATCGCGATAGAGGCCAAGAAACGACATGGCTGTCGACAGGACGCCCGACCGCTCGTTCTCGGACTTGTTGAGCAATTCGCGCGCGGCACTGGCGACCACCGGATGGACTCCGGCTTCGCCCAGGTGGGGCGTCGCCATCATGGCGGTCAGCGTCGCCTCGATGGTGCGGCGGGGATCGGAGAGGAAGGCCGCAACTCCGGCCAAGGTCTTCTCCGGTTCGGCGTAGAGCACGTGAAGGATCGCGCCGACGAGCAGCGAATGGCTGGTCTTCTCCCAGTGATTGCGGCGTTCGAGCGAGCCTTCGGGATCGACCAGCACGTCGGCGATGTTCTGGACATCGCGGACTTCGGTCACGCCGCGCCGCACTTCCAGCAAGGGGTTGTATGCCGCCGAGTTGGCATTCGTGGGGTCGAACAAAAGAACCCGGCTGAACTGCGAGCGGAAACCGGCAGTGAGGTTCCAGTTTTCGCCCTTGATGTCATGGATGATGGCTGAGGCAGGCCAGGTCAAAAGGGTCGGGATGACAAGCCCGACGCCCTTGCCGCTGCGGGTTGGCGCGAAACACAGGACGTGCTCCGGACCGTCATGCCGCAGATAGCTCTGTTCATGCTGGCCCAGCACGGCACCGTGATCGCCCAGCAGTCCCGCGCCAGTGATTTCGGCCCCATCGGCCCATCGCGCGGAGCCAAATGTCTCTGTTCGCTTCAATTCGCGTGCGCGCCAAACTGACATCGCGATGGCGACAGCGACGGCGGCAAGCCCGCTGGCAGCAGCAATCATGCCGCCGGTTTCGAAGACCTCTGGGGCATAAGCTTCGAAGCTGAACCACCACCAGAAAATTGCCGGCGGCGGATAGACCGGGTGACCGAAGGCAACGCCCATCGGTGCTCCCAGCTCAGGCTGATATCCCAGAGCCGCTGCCGTCCATTGGGTGGCACCCCAGACGCCAACCAACACGATGAGCAGAACGGCTGTGATCTGCCCCCAGAGAATGCGGGTTCCTGACATGACTGCGCTCCTTCAGGGAACGCTGCTGAGCCGGAAACCGGTATTCAAGACGGGCTATCGTGCGAGCGTAGAGTGGCGCAGGAGAAGAAGGGGGCGGCGACGTCAGCCGTGGCTTTGTCACTACCCGGTTCCGCCGACATAGCTGTCACACAAGGGCTTTCTATGCGTCTCTACTAGCGACCTCAGGTCAGGCCGACGGATTGGCTTTCGACTACCGTGATCGCATCTCCTGGAGGGAATTATTGCGACGTCCGCTCGAGAACGCGTCGCCTGGCTTCGGCCTTTGCAATGTTGATCGCTTCCTGGACTTCGGCAAGATTATGCAGACTAATCTGGGCGCGAGCCGGCGGAAGATCGGTAAGGTCGAGGTTCATCCGTTTTATGAAGTAGAAGGCCATTGAGAGCCGAACTTCGATTTCCCGTCGCCCGCCGTCGAGCGCGTAATCTCGTTGGATAGCGAGGCTCTGCTCTTCCGTCAGCCCGGGATGGGGGCGCAGATCAAGTTTTATGGTGTTGCTCCATTCCACGTCCTCGGCCGGATCGAAGTCAGCCGGGAGGCCGGGACGGATTTGATCGATGCGGGTGAGCACGAAATCGCGGAAGTCCCCCCGATCGCAGGCCCATGCTCGCACGTGCCAACGATACCCGTCGAAAGCCAGAGCGTGCGGGGCGATTTGCCTTACACGAGAATTCGTCAGGGACTGGTAACGCACCTCCACGCAGTGCCGCTTCCGGATCGCTTCCAAGACCATTCTCAGGCAGTCCGCGTCGACGTGACGGACGATGTCGGGCGTGATCCCTAAGGCGGGTAGGTCGCGGAACCACACCTCGCGGCGCGGCAGGGCGCCGGTAAGGAATGCCCGCAACTGGAGCAGCAGACGGTCGGCCGAAGCCTTCAGGAACGAGGGCTTGATGTCGGGCGTGGGTCTGAACGACCGGTTGGTTGCGTCGTACTCAATATTGCTTCCCGCCAGTTCACGGTAGCGCCGGAGGTCCACCGATGCCTGGGGGGTGGAAATCTCAAACGTCTCCTCCAAGTCACTGCGATTGAGCGCCCCCTCCCAAAAAAGCTTCCATTCGATGAACTCGAAACGGCGGTTCTGCGTCCACGGTCGCTTTTCGTCCACAGGCATGGGGTATAGTTCCTTGACGGGTATTGTTACAATACCCATATTGTTTTTAGCGGGTCGGCTGACGAGTCGCGCATTTGACTGTCCCCGTCAAGGACGGAGGGCTTCCAGGAGACGAATCGATGAGCCGTGACCACGTCGGACATCGCGATATTGTGCGCTTTGCCGAGGAACGCGTGAACCTCCCGCAGGACAAGGCGAACGATTATCGCGCGCAGGCGCGTCGCTTGCGCGACAAACTTGCCAACTACGTGGACGAACATCCCGACTTCACGCTCCGCAAGATGATGTTGTCGGGTAGCCTGGCGAAGGGCACCGCGCTCCGTTCGCTTAACGATATTGACGTCGCCTGCTACATCAGCGGAACCGACGCGCCTACGTCGGTGGCCGCCCTGCTGACCTATCTCGCCGAGCGGCTGCGCAAGGCCTTCCCGAATTTCGAGCCGGATCAGGTGAAGCCGCAGACTTACTCGGTGACCGTCTCGTTCCGTGGATCAGGACTCGACGTCGATGTAGTGCCGATCCTCTATGACGGCGATGCGAACTGGTATGGCAACCTGGTGAGTCAGGAGGACGGGTCGTTCCTCAAAACCAGCATCCCGCTACACCTCGACTTCGCGGGTAAGCGCAAAAATGTTCAGGAGAAGCATTTCGCGCAGGTCGTCCGCCTCGTGAAGTTCTGGGCAAAGAAGCAGAAGCAGGAGCGGCACGACTTCCGCTTCAAGTCGTTCATGATCGAGTTGATCATGGCTAAGCTCTGCGACGACGGGCTGGACCTGTCCGACTACCCGGAGGCCCTACAGCACTTTTTCTCTTACGTGGCGCGCAGCGGACTGCGGGACCGGATCGCCTTCTCGGACTACTACCCCCTTTCGAGTATCGGCCAATTCAACGATCCCATGCGGATCATCGATCCAGTGAATGCCGATAACAACGTGTCCAGGCTCTACACGAACGCAAACATCGACGACATCGTCGACGCCGCGCTCGATGCCGGCGACGCCATCGACGCCGCCCTGGCAGCTCCCAACAAGCAACTGACCGTCGGCTACTGGCAAAAGGTCTTCGGCTCCACGTTCCAGGCTTGAGGTCCGCGATGTCCAGCTACACTTACACCGAGAGCACGACGTTCACGATAACCCACGCCCGCCACATAGCGGCGAAGATCGCGACTGACCTCAAGCGTATCCAGCGTCTCTACGGGCGGCCGTCGGATCGTGAAATCGCCGACTATGAGTCCGAGGCCATCGCGATGATGAAGGCCGGATACCTGTCATCGGTTACCTATGGTTTCAAGCGTGACGGCTCGTGGATCGAGCCGACGCTGAAGTACGCTGCCCGTGATCTTGCTGGCGGTGCGGCGAACGATGAGGACCCTGGCAAGATCCGTCCCGGCAAGGACGTGTCCGGTGCGCCGTTTACCAGCTTCATGACCTACACCGACGCCTTCTGGAATCTGTCACCTGCCGAACGGGATAGCTTCAAGGGCAACCTCCCCTTCCAGAGAAGCAGCGGTACCGAACCCCCGATCAACGGCTATTTGCAGTCGGACCGCACCTATTCTTCGGGCGGTCGTGCGCTCGATCGCTCGAGCGTGAGGAACTACTGATGCAGAACATGCCCGGCCTAGACGACCTTTTCGAACGTCGTCAGACCTACCCGGACTTTGAACCGCAGGAACGTCTCGCGCGTCTCGTTGGTCTCGATGACCAGAAGTCCCGTCTAGCCAAGATCCTCGGTCTCCTCGTGAACCCGCAAGGGTTGGAGCGGTGGGCGACGAGCTTCCATGCAGCGGAAGCTCGGCCGCTGCTGGACGTTGTGCTGCGGCGCCCGCCCCTGGTCGTGCTGGCCGGTGACGTTGGTTCCGGAAAGACGGAGTTGGCCGAGACGATCGGCGATGCGGTGGCTCGGCAGGAGGACATCGAAATCACACTCTACCCGCTCAGCCTCGCGACGCGAGGCCAAGGAAGGGTCGGCGAGATGACCCAGCTCCTGGCGGCCGCATTCGAGCACACAGTGCAAGCTGCTAGCCGGCTGAAGTCGGGGGATAGATCGAAGGGCGGCATCATCCTGCTGGTCGACGAGGCCGACGCGCTGGCGCAGTCTCGCGAGGCAGCACAGATGCATCACGAGGACCGTGCTGGCGTAAACGCCTTCATCAGGGGCATCGACCGGCTGGCCAACCTGCGGCTCCCCGCCGCGGTGATCATGTGCACCAACCGCCTCAACTCGCTCGATCCCGCGGTGCGACGCCGTGCGGCGGACATCATGTCCTTTACGCGCCCGAACGAAGTCCAACGCCGCCACATTCTGTCGCTGCGCCTCAGTCCGCTCGGTGTTGGCCCCACAGAGATCGAGGCGCTCGTGGCGGCGACCGGCGCGCGCGGCGACGCACCGGGTTTCACCTTTTCGGATCTTGCTCAGCGCCTGCTACCCGCGATCGCACTGGATGCCTACCCGGATGGGCCGATCCGGGGCGAACGGGCGCTGGAGATTGCCGAAGCCATGACGGCGACGCCCACGTTCCGCGACGAGGTTGGAGGGACTGTGCAATGAACTGGTCGATCCAGATCCTTCTCTCGGAGTTGCACGACGAGATCCAAGAGAAGCTCGGCCGTGCACGCAGATCCCTCGGGCATCCTGGAACCATGGGCGATGCGAGCGAGCAGGTTTGGCTGGAATTGCTGAATACCTATTTGCCTCAGCGGTACCAGGCGACATCGGCTCACGTGGTCGACAGCGTGGGCTCGTTCAGCGATCAGATTGATGTGGTCGTGTTCGATCGCCAATATTCCCCCTTCATCTTCAAATTCCAGGGCCAGACCGTCATCCCGGCTGAGAGCGTCTACGCGGTCTTCGAGGCGAAGCAGTCGATCAACGCAGAGCAGGTTGCTTACGCGAGGCAGAAAGTAGCAAGCGTTCGAACGCTGCACAGGACAAGCCTTCCCATTCCCCATGCAGGCGGAACCTATCCGGCCAAGCCTCTCCAGCACATAATTGGGGGGATGCTCACGCTCGAGAGCGATTGGAAGCCCGGCTTGGGTGATCCGCTTATCAAGGCCTTAGCTGAAGAGAACGTTGGCGGTCGGTTAGACCTGGGGTGTGTCTGGATGCGCCGGTGACAAAGC
>FSSH01008322.1_pt1 | contig 11991 bp, 11 predicted proteins | sample 1166101 | NCBI WGS metagenome assembly FSSH01 (sample SAMEA32972668, study PRJEB13176) | freshwater metagenome | biome: Drinking water system; feature: Biomass in drinking water that filtered by 0.45 um membrane; material: drinking water | place: USA | collected 2012-12-20 | depth 0 m | reverse complement strand
ACTCTCAACGGAAATCAACAGCCGTGGCGAAGGGCGTGCGCGCCGCGTTCCCCGAGGACGACGTCGACACGATTCTCGACGCCGCGAAGGAGATGCTCCGCGAGCGGATGTCGGAGGCGCTGGAAGCCGCCGACAAGTCGCAGCCGTTCGACGGGATCCACTCCTCGACCCGGGTGATCGTCGCCTTCATGCCCGGTCAGGAGAACGAGTATCCGGGCGTCGAGGACGAGGCGATCCAGGGCGCCGAACGGTCGATCCATCCGGAATACGTCGAGACCGGACGGCTGCTCGGCGCCTACCTCTCCTTCGTGAACGTGCCGAAGGACGATCTGCTCGCCGCCTGGCGCGACCGCGACCGCCCGGTCGATCCTTTGAATCCCGAGCGGCAGCCGGGCGACAGCCAGTTCGCCTGGGAACGCAAGCTCGAGCGCGCCGGCGAGTGGGCCGACTTCGAATGGTCCACGGATCCGAGCCGCCCGCAGCTGCAGACGCCCGAGGTGATCCTGGAGGTCATGGAGAACGCCGGCTACTGCTCCGTACCCGTCCTCGCCTTCCGCGTGCCCCTGAAGGCGTTCCTGACCCGGGACTGGGACGCACCCCTCGAACTGACGCCGGGGCAGCGCGGCCGCGTCGGCGAGATCGGCCTGCACAATTTCGTCCATGGCGCCGGCCATACCCGCGCAAACGATCAGCCGATCACCCTCCCGCCGGGTCGCGGCGGCTACATCTCGACCGAGAACACCGGGTACGGCTACGCGTCGGTCTACGACATGGTGCGGAGCTTCCTGGACGTCGCGATCGCCGACGGGCCGAAGATCGAGGCCGCTCCGGCGGAGCCCTCACTCGCTCCGAGGATATGAGATCCCGGGGCCGACCAGCCGTCATGCGGTCGGCCCCGACGATCGGACCACACTGGTCCCATCCGGGTAGACGGCCGCCAGGACCGCTTCGCAGCTGTCGAGATCGAATACGTCCGCGCTGCGGACCTTGGTCTCCATGTCGATCCAGAAACGCCGGCCGACCGGATGCGTCCGCGCGATCGCCACGAGTTCGGCGGCGACGTTCTCGGGACCCAGGCCGCCGGCGTATCCCCCGAACACCTGCTGCCCCGGGACGGGGCGGAACGACGGCATCAGTCCTTCCCCCGCCGATACGTCGTGCAGCCAGTCCACCCGATCGTCCTCGGGAAAGGCGTCCCGGCACTGCGCGATCGCCCTGGCGCCGAAGCGCGCGGCGAAGGCTGCGAAGACGCCCGGGTCGAAGGATCGGCCCGTGTTGATCTGGATGCGTTCGAATTCCAGACCCAGGGATGCCGCGAGCCCTTCGAAGTCGGAGCAGGCTCCCGTATCGACGATCTCGTCGGCATAGGCGCCGCAGACGTGCGCGGCGAGACGCAGTCCGCGGCCGCGGAGCGAGCCGAGGAAATCCAGGCTCGGATACCGTCCCGCGCCCTGGCGCTTGCGTGAGAAGAGCAGCCCCCATTCGACCGGCCAGCGCCGCCCGATCTCGACCATGCGGTCGGGCGGCGTGGCATCGTCGGCGCCGGTGAAGGTGACGAACTCGGGTGTGGCTCGCATGTGGGCGTTCCGTTCCTTCAAGGAGAGGGAGAGCTCGAGAGTGCGGGAGCGACGGGTGCATAGTCTTCGAGGAAGCCGCGCAGCTCGGAAAGGACCTCGTCGGCCGGATCGAGGTCCGACCGGCGACTCCGCCATTCCTTGTCGCCGATCCGGACGACGGCCGATCCTTCTTCGGACGACCATCCCCACGATCTTCTGACGTGCGCGACCTCGAAGGCCGTGCCCTGCGAGATCAGCCGGCAGAACTCCTGCCAGTCCTCGGCCTCGAACAGCTTCGAGCATTCGGGAACGTGCTCCGCGACCAGGTCGTGGAGCTCCTTGACCCGTCGGTACTTGGCACGGTCGACGCCGAGGTAGGAGCCGCACTCGATCGAAAGGGCATGAGCCACGACGGGCAGATCGGCGAGATCGAAGTCGAAGCTGCGGGTGTTGCGCTTGTTGTCCATGACCACCTCCTCGGCGAAGCCTACCCGCCCGTCTCGAAAGGAGCGCGGATCGACTGGAGGCGACGCCCCGTCCCGCACGCCTTCCCGATCAGGGTCGATGCCCCGGCCGCGGCCGCGGGCCGACCTCGACGACGAGAACCGGGTCGAAGCCGGTATCCTGCGCCTGGATCTGCGCCTTGCGCCCGTGCCCGACGGTCTCGACGTAGCCTCGGGGGTTCGACAATACCCGGGTGCCGCCGATCTCGTAGTCGCGGGCCTCGTGGATGTGCCCATGCAGCCAGAGCGAGGCGCCGGAGGACGCGACGAGGTCGTCGAGGTTCGAGGCGTATGCGGTCGCGAGCACGTCGTCCCTGCCCCCGGAAGGGAGGCTTCGCGCGCTCGGCGCGTGATGCGTCACCACCACGGTGGGACCGTCGAACGGCTCGGCGAAGCGCGCGCGGAGCCATGCCACGGTCCTGGTATGCTCGATCACGGCGTCGACGGGGCGGAAGCGCCCGTACCCCTTGGAGGCCATCCTGATCCGCTGGAAGTCGTTCATGCCGCCGACCTTCTCGCCGGCCAGCGCCATGGCCTCCTCCTGACGATCGTCGCCGAACAGGCGGAAGTCGCTCCACAGGGTCGCGCCGAGGAACCGCGTCCCGCCGATCACCACCTCCTCGTCCTGTAGGATGTGGATGTTCGGGTACGCCAGGGCGGCCTCGCGGGCCTTCTCCAGCTCCCGATCCCGCTTCTCCCCGTAGAACTCGTGGTTTCCCCCGACATAGACCACCGGCCTCTCATCGAGCCCCATCTCGTGCAGCCGCGCGGGACCGCGCCGCATGCGCGTGGAGAGGTCGCCCGCGACCACGACGACGTCGTGCTCGGGCACCGTCGGCGGGGTCCACTTCGTGAACTCCTCGTGGAGATCCGAGAAAGGCCAGATGCGCACGCTTACTCTCCGATGGCCGCACGGGCCCGCCGCGAACGTGGTTCGTGGAACGCCTACGGGTCAAGCTTCGATCGGACGGCGCCCGATGGGACGTCGACGACCTTGGCCTCGTCGAACCCCACGTTCGCACCGTGGTAGCCGAATGGATTGCAGACGATCCTGGTCCCGCCCGCGGCGACCAGATCGACCGAGTGGTGGACGTGGCCGTGGATCCAGAGATCGGCCCCGGCCGCGAGCAGATGTTCGAGGTCGGAGGCCGCGAAGGCTCCGGCCGGATCGTTCTCGCGCCCCGGAAACAGGCTTCGCGCCGAGGGAGCGTGGTGGGTCGCGACGACCCGGGGTCTGCCGTCCGCGGGCTGTCCCAGCGCCTTCTCGAGGGACGTCACGATCCGGCGGTGCCATCTCAGCCCGTCGGCGGGCTTGGCGCGCCGGTCGATGCCTGCGCCGCGGACGTCCACCGGCTCGCCGAGCTCCCGTCCGAGGATGCGTTGTCCGAACGGCACGTTGAGGGTCCGGTCGGTCCAGAGCGTCCCGCCCGTGAACAGGCAGCCACCGACGTCGACCCATCCCTGGCCGTCGAGCATCGTCACGCCGAGCAGACCCGCCGCCTCGAAGCCCCGTTCGATCTCGTCCTCGAGCGTCGTGCCCCAGAACTCGTGGTTCCCGGGCACGAAGACCGAAGGGCGGCCGGCGGCGACCTCCGCGGTCCATCGGATGCCCCGGGCGATGTCGCCTTCGAACACGTCGCCGGCGACGACCAGGACGTCGAAGTCGACGGACGGCCGCGGCTTCCACTGGTGGCGCACGAGCTCGAAGTGAAGGTCCGAGTAGATGCCGATCCTCAAAAGCCGGACCTCCTCCGATCGCGGTCGACGGCACGCGTCCATCCAGGCCGTACGGCCCTTCGACCATCGGCGCACGATCGACGGTCGCCGAAGACGATATGGACCGGCGGGACGTCGCCCTCGGACAGCGGAGGCGGCTCGAGGCGCAGCGACAGGCCGGCTGCGGCGGCCGCGGCCGCGACGGCCCTCTCGGCGAGCGGGCGGCGCGGATCCTCGAAAACCAGGGCGACGGCCAGATCGGCCTCGCCCGGGGCCGGCTCCCTGCCGGCCACGAAGGGTCCGCTGGCGACGAAGACGCCGCCGAGCCGCGTCGCCGCCGGCGTCAGGACGACGTCGAGCATGCGGAGGCGAACCAGGCGCTGGGCATGCGCGCCGGCGCGGCCGTCCGTCGGGTCTCCGGTCGAGGCATGGATCGCGAAGCTCATCGTGCTTGCAAGGTACGACGAAGGAATGAAGCGAAGCTTAAGCCGATCGATGCCGATCCGAAGGAACGAGCTTACGTTTCGCGACCGATCCTGCCACGATGTCGCGAACGATGGAGCATGCGATGAGCAGGAAGACATTCGACGGCCACGGAGACCTTCTCGAGATGGAGGTTCCGGTCGTGGGCCGGCGATCCGCCGTCGTCCTGCTGCAGGGAGAAGGCCTCCCCGACATGGTGGGCGTCGGAAGCCCGGAACTCCGGGACGACAAGTGGCTGGAGATAGAGAACCGCGGTCGTCGCGGGCCGCTCTACGAGCAGGTGAGGCACGTCCGTCAGGGCGTGCTTCAGCTTGCCGGTACCGGGACGAAGGGCGCTTACCTCACCGGGGGCCACACCGTCGGGCAGGGGCGGGCGCAGGTCGGCGGCGACGAGCCCGGAGAGATCCTGACGGCGGAACCGGGCCTGCCGCCCGTCCCCACCGCGGCGTGGCTCGGAGTGCGGGAGGACGGCAGCGCGTTCCTGATGGCCGCCGACATGCAGTGGGACTCGTTCCAGCTCCGGGCGGCACTCGCCGAGGCGCTGTCGGGCGGGTTCCACATCCAGCACGTCTCCGCCGGCAGCTATTTGGCCGCCGACGACCTCCGCATGCCCGGCTGGAAGATCGTCCTCGAGCCGGCGGACGTGCCCGAGCCGGTTGTCTCGCCGGCCCCCTGACCGGTCCTCGGACCCCATCGACGCTCGAACAAGAAAAGGGGCGCCCGACCGAAGTCGCGGCGCCCCTTTCCGTGTCCGTTCCGCGGGGCGTCCGCCTCACATGCGCGGGGCGTAGCTCTCGGGCTCCTCGGGCTCCTCGGGCTTCGCCACGACGTCGGGCGGGCTCGGGAAGGCATAGGCGTAGGTCGCCATCGCATCGGAGAAGACCAGCGCGTCCCAGCCGTCGCGCCGGAAGACGTGGCCCGGCTCGGTCCGGTAGCCGGGCTGGCTGCGGTGCGTCTGGACCGGCACGTCCATCACCACCTCGCCCTCGCTCCAGAACTGCATGAAGGCCGCATGCCCTTCCGGATCGCGCGGGGCGACGGCGCGCATCACGTGCTCCATGGGGAAGCCGCCCAGATACGGCGACATCTGCTCCCGCATGACGCCGCGGATCGTCGGGTCGCGATAGGGCGGTCCGTTCCGGACCTCCTCGAAGTGGATGCGCATGCCGGCTTCGGCACGCATGATCTCGCCGATGTGCCGTTCGAAGGTACGGTCGTGCGGAACGATGCTCGGATCGACGGGCACCGGCAGATCTGCGGCGTCGTCCTCGCCGTAATGGAGGGCGTAGCGGCCGCCGCCGTACTGATCGATCCGCTCCTGCGGAACCACCGTGTCCACGATCCCGGAATCCTGGAGATCGAAGAAGTGGACCTGATGGCGGGTTTCGGTCGGCGCGATGCGGGTGGCGTCGCCGATGCTGGCGCGGATCTGGCGGATGTCCTCGATGTGACGGGCGCCGTTCTCGTTGCCGCGGCCGATCCGGTGGAACTGCTCCATCATCGGGCCGCCCGCACTGCACAGGACGCTGCCGTCCTCGCCTGCGCGCGCCATGTCGTGGCGGGCTTCGAGCCAGAGGCGGGGCGCCTCCTCGCCCTGGATCCAGATCTGCACGCCCTCGCGCACCGCCCGCACCGGGGGCAGGTAGGCATCCGCGTAGACGTCGACGTCGCCGCCGGCCTCGTCGCCATCCGGCTCGTCGCCGTCGGCCTCCTCGTCGGCCTCGTCGTTCCTGTCGTCCTCGGGACCGGCCTCGTGCATCTCGACGATCTCGTCCACCTCGACGCCGCGCTCGCGCAGCCGGGCGAACAGGATCTCGTCGCGGTTCTCGATCGAACGCTCCACCATCCGGCCGAAGCGCGCGACGGCTTCGTCACGGCTTTCGTCGAAGATCTGGAACTGCTCCTCGTCGGTGAGGTACTGGATCCGGATGCCCTGCACCCCGTCCTGCTCGTGCCGCGAGCCAACGGCGATCAGCACGTCCTCGAGGCGATACTCGAACCGATCGTCCTCGCTCTCGGTCCGCGCCAGCGAAAGACCGCCGAGGACGATGCCGTCCCGGGTCCAGTCGCGGGGGGCCGGCTCCTCGTAGGGGCGATGGAGACGGAAGAGAGGAGCGGCTTCGAACTGCTCCTGGCTGGGTGCGCGCATGTCCTATCCTCGTCTGGTCGAATTGCGGGACGGCGCTCCGACAAGGAATGCACCCGATCCTCAGCGCAGCTTAGGCGAAGGCCGTGAAAACCGGAACCGCCGTTCCTTCGCCGTCCCTTCGCGAGGCCTGGTGGGCCGTTAACTTTTCACGGGCACAATGCATGGGTCGGAAGGGCGGAGCTGCATTTCACACCTTTGCAGACGAGCAAGTCGCGATGCTTGGCAACTAGCCGGCGTCGAGCGCGTTTGACGGTGGATGCTGCCGGGTACTAGATGCCGTCGGATTTGAAAGGGCCGCACATGGCCATGAACGGATACGACAACCTCCCGCTTTTCGGGAAGGCGACCCTCCACGCGATCGAACGTCGGTCGGGCCAGGATGGAGCGACGGTCGAGGTCACGGGTCCGGACGGCTGGACGTGCACGCTTCAAAAAGCCGAATTCGACACGCGGTTCGCGGCTCTCGCCGGTGATCCGGGTCAGGCCCTGCCGCGGGACGCGACCCTCCTGCGGACCGATGCGCCGCCGGCGGGCGCGGTCCGGCTGTCCGGGAACGGCGAACCGCTGGTTTCCGTCGATGCGCCACTTTCCGTGCAGGCCGGCGTCATCGGCGCCCTTGCCGAGGAGGCGGATCACGCCGCCCATCTCGTGGAGGAGACCAGGAAGGTCCTCCGGTCCTCCGTGGTCTCGGTGGCCGACTACGTCGACGCCGCCGCCGCCAACGCCATGTTGACGTGCGCCGCGGCGCCGGCCGCCAAGCGCGCGGAGGCGGTGACCGCCGCATGCGCCCGCGCGGCCGTGGACTGGGCTCCCTCGAACTTCGCTGACCGCTTCTGCCGCGACACCGGCATCCCCCGCTCGCTCTGGAAGCCGGTACGCTCCTACGAGACCTCCTCGGCGGCGAACATCGCCTCGATGATGGACCGCTACGCCGGCGCCGACCTCGCGGCATGCATCGACCATGCGATCGTCATGGTGCTGAACCGCGAGGTTGAGGACGTCGTCTCCGCCGCCGAGATCTGGCTGGAGGGAAGCGACCTCCTGTCGACCCAGGCCGAGGACGGCGTGCAGGCCGATGCCGAGACGCCCCAGTGGGCGCTGGACTGGCGTCGCGCATGGTTCGGCGACGGCCGCTGGTCGAGTGCCCACCGTCGCTTCGGCAACTCCGACATCCTCGTCTTCGAGATGTCGGACATGGTACACGTCATCGCGTGGCCTTCCGAGGCGCGCCGACCTGCCCCGCCGCGACGTCCGGAGGAGCAGGCCCCGTATCTCGGAGGCCCCTTCTACTCGCTCGACATCGACGCCGCCGCACCGGGCGGCCTAGCGGATGCCAGCCTGATTGCCGACGAAGGCTTCGGCACGCCCGTCCGGATGCCCTGGGACCGCTTCCTGCGCGAGTTCAGGCCTTTCCCGGCGAGGGCGGAACGCTGGGTCCCCGTGCAGCCGATCAAGTGGCTGGACGCCGCGACCGCGAACGTCGAGGCGGCCCTCGTGCGATCCGACCGCTGGGGCCGGCCGACGATACCCTGCGCCCTGGCGCTGTCCGCCCAGATGTTCACGCTGCGCAACCTCGGCCTCGACGACAACCACATCGGCCACATCCTGGCCGAGGGCGACGCCCGGCTGCTCGATCCGGATACGCCGGAGGGACAGCTGGTCGACGCCATGCTCGCCGCGACGGTCGCGAATGCGGACGACGAAGACTTCGCCAGCGAGGAGGCTCTGGACGAGCTGCTCGACCGCAGCCAGGAGCGCCACCGGGAGGAGATCGCCGCGCGCTGCCGCGGACAGGCGCCCCGCGTCGTGGCGAAGTCGCTCGGCATACCGCCCCATGCGTGGCGCTCGAAGAACGGGATGCCCGAGCGCGAGATGGTGGCCATGCTGGTGGCGGCCAGGGATCTTTTCGGACCGTGGCGGACCAAGATCGCGGACGAGCCCGGCGCCCTCACGGTCGAGGCGGAGCACGCGGGGCCGCTCAAGGACTGGCTGGTCAACGGCGAGATGGTCGGAACGAGGCCGACCCCGCAGGGCGACCTCATCGGCGTCAGGCGCGAAGGCTGCGACTTCCTCTGGACGGAGGCGGGTGGAGACCTGATCGTCTATGGGTGGCGCTCTCCTCCCCAGGGCGGCGCACCGCTCAACGCCGTGCTGAACTGACCCAGATCGGCTCCTTCGACGTCGTTCCTTCTTGACCGGGGCGGCGGCGCATGGCAAAGGATGGACATCCCGGGTCGGACCGGCGCCGTCGACGAATGCGTCTTCGGAGCGGCTCAGGGGCGACGGCGGATGTACCCGCGCCCCGACCGGAAGAACGCCATCGACGCAGATGGCATCCGACCCGAAAGAGCAGCCCGGTTGCCGAAAGGTGCCGGGCTTCGCCTTTTCCGCTCCATGCGCGTGGCGACTTTCAGGCTTGCGGCCTACTCTCCCGACACGAACCCATCCCGCGTACCTTCGATCGAAGGTACGCGCCCCCGCACAAGGCTTCGCCATGTCCACGAGCTACGTCGATTCCGACGGCGTCCGACACGAACCCATGACGTTCTCCGAGGCTCTCGGGGTCGTCCACGAACTCGCATCGTCAAACGTGCTCGGCGACGGACATGTCGGCGGCGACGAGATCCTCAAGGCGGAGCAGGCCAGGCAGTCCGAAGCCGTCGACATGCTGCACGATCTGGTCGTCAACTACTCCGACCAGATCGACGGCTCGTTCCAGCCGCCCGAGAAGGCCGCCGACCGGCCTGCGGACCGCGGAGGCCTGCCGTCCGACGCTGACATGGCGGTCCCGTCGAACTACCTGCGTCTCTGTCTCGACCTCGCCTCGCAGGCCTACGACCCGGAAGCTCTCGGAGGCGATCCCGAGCTCGACGCCGAGATCCTGCGGCAGGGACAGGCGCTGGACCTCGGCTGGGACCTCGTGGACCTTCACGGCGCCGAGCTCGATCTCAGCATCACCGCGGTTCCCGGCCCCAGGCCCTAACTCCGTCGTCTCAGCGGGGGGCGGAGAAGGTCGTGAAACAGACCCTGTCCGTCTCCTCGCGGTACTTGTGCTTCACGAGATCGGCGGCGAAGTCCGCGACCGAACGGAGCGTTCCCACCGCGCCCTTGGCCGAGGGCGCTTCGGTCACCGAGCAGAACACCTCGCCGGCATGACCGGCACGACGCAAGCCGTCTGACAGGGCCAGTAGGTCGGCCTGGATCTGGATGCCCGCGGCCGCCAGCAGGGCGGCTCTCAGATCGGTGCCGCCGGCCATCAGCGCGTAGCTCTCGATGCAGGCCGAGTAGGTCGCGTACGGCGAGCCCGCTATCGCGATGCGGACGGACCTCCGGAGCGCGAGAACTCCCGAGACCCGGCGCGAGGCTGCGCGGCGGGCCGCGAACATCGCCGCCTCCGGCAGACCCAGCATCTGGCGCATGACGTCACGGATCTCGTTGGACAACCGACCACCGGCCCCGAGCCGCTCGAGCCCGTCCAGGGCCTCGTCGACGTCCTCAAGGGTGCCGATGGCCCATACGTGGGCGACGGGCGGCTCTGCGGGGTCGGGATTGCGTTCCCGATCGTCGTCGTAGGCCCCGGTGGTCTGGATGAGGTGGCGGCCGACGGCCATCTCACCGTCCTCGAGGCCGACCCAGGGTCTGAAACGGTTCCAGATGGCGCCGGCAGGCAGACCGGCTGCGGTGGCCATGCGGACTGCTTCGGGCGACCGGGCGGCCGCCTCGTCGAGGGTGGGTTTCACGACGACGGTGGGCACGGACGAAGGCTCCGTTCCGGTCGAGTGCCTGCGTCCGTCCATCTCCGGCTCCGTCGAAAAGGGTCTGGATCCGTCAACGCGCAACTCCGCGATCAGCACCAGGCGACAGGCGGCGGATCCCCGCGGTCGAACTTCCGTACGATGCGACGCTGCAAGGTAAACCGCTCGTAAACGACTCATCCCGCAGCGTGTCCCGAAACGACTCGATGGGGCATGCGATGAGTGGATCGAACAGCGAAACGACCAAAGCGCTCGTGGTGGCGGTCGAGCCGAAGCCGTCGGACAGAGCCCCGGGAACGGCCGCCCCCTCGGCGTCTCTCCTGAGCCGCGGCCGACGCCTGATCTCGCCGGTCATGAACGCACGGCTCGCAGCCGTCGGCGCCGCCGGCCTCGCCCTGGGAACCGTCATTGGGGTCGTCAGCGCGCCGCGGGACCGCTCGTCGGAGGCTGTGGCCGCCCTGCGGGCCGAGATCGTCGAAACCCGTGGCGCGATCCGTGCGGTTTCGGAGACGGCACGGCGTTCGGACGAGGCGCTCGCATCGCTCTGGAAAGGCTTCGCCGATGCTAAGGCGAGCATGGACCGTGGAGAGGCCGCCCGCTCCGAGCGCCTAGGCAACGTTGAGAAGGCTCTGGCGGCGGGGTTCGCGGATCTGCAGGGTCGTCGGGAACGCGACGAGCAGGAACTCGGATCGCGACTCGGGACGATCGTCGCGTCAATCGACAAGTTGGCGTCGCTACCTTTCGCGGCATCGAAGGAGAAGACTGATCCCGATACGACCGGCGCCATCGCGGAGAAGAAGTTACCGATCGCCGATCCGGCCGGCGAGTGGGCGCTGCGCGAGGTACTTGATGGCGTCGCGATTATCGAGGACCGCAAGCATCGGATCATCGAAGTCTCCCGCGGCGACGTCGTACCGGGTCTCGGCCGCGTGGAGACGGTGGAACGACGGGCACGCAGCTGGGCCGTCGTGACGAAGCAGGGCGTCGTCGTCCCGCAGAACTGGTAGTCGAACCCCGCAAACGACCTCATCGGTTGTCCGGCCGAGAAATCAGTATCCGTTTACCGTTCGATCCGGAACCGACGGTCACATCCGGGAAGATCGCTTTTTAACGATCGTTGGATGCCGATTCTTCAATCTTGCCGCTCATGATTGATCCGATCAAAGGAACGGATCGATCATGAGTCGCGCGCTCGCCACGGCCTTCGTCTTCGCTGCGCTAGCTTCCCTCCTCGGAGCCGGAGCCCGAGCCGAGGACGGCTGCAAGCCGGTCGACACCTTCTCGGTGGATGCCACCTCCCTGGCCGGTCGCAAGGGATGGATCTGGGCCGACGACGAGAGGCTGCTGCGCAACGGCCCGAAGGGGGTCGGCATGTCGATCACCTACAAGCAGCTCGGACCCAGGCTTTGGGCCATCGACGAAGTGCAGCTGCCATACGGCGAGCCCGTGGAGATCGTGTCGTACGAACCGGAAAGGGGTTCGACCGGGCGGATGACGGTGAAGACGGACGACGGGCGGCAGCTGGTCGTTCCGGGCGGCTCCGTGAAGCTCTACGAGTTCTGGAAATGCACGGTCCAGCAGCTACTGGAGGTGCGGCGCGTTCCCACGGGCGATGGCAAGTGGCCCGTCACCGAGAGCAAGCGGTGGAGCAGCACTGTCTGGGTACGCCTCGTCGACAAGAAGACTACCGTGGTGAGCTTCGGCGCGTGGATGAAGCCCGAGGACGTCGAAAAGATGGACCTGATGCTCTGTCGACAGGTCTGGGGCCCCCTGCAGAAGCCACCAGTCGGTACCTACGATCTGAACGCCTGCACGGCGCTCTTCCCGAA
>FSSH01007651.1_pt1 | contig 11998 bp, 16 predicted proteins | sample 1166101 | NCBI WGS metagenome assembly FSSH01 (sample SAMEA32972668, study PRJEB13176) | freshwater metagenome | biome: Drinking water system; feature: Biomass in drinking water that filtered by 0.45 um membrane; material: drinking water | place: USA | collected 2012-12-20 | depth 0 m | reverse complement strand
CAAATAAAGGTCTGAAGGAAGACAACCAGCAGTTTTGAGAGCGGACCGGTTTTTCTGACCGGTCCGCTCCTTCTAGGGACATCCGAGGCACCCAAGAAATCCAGGCGAATATCGCACCAAGTTTAAGTAAAGCCCGGATGGTGAGAAAAACAAGATAATTTCGCCATCGCCTCGACTTTCACAAGCAGACCCGGCTTCTTTCAACCTGTGCATTTCTAAAAACCACCGTTCTACTATTTCTTTTAGTGTCTCCGCCCTTTAAAAAATCACGGCAGTTCCTTGCTTTTCAGATAGTTTCTAACTTTAAGAGGACCGGCTCCGGCTTCAGAAGAAGCAACCGCTCAGGCTCTGGAAACAGGGAGGCTGGATTTTTTAGGTCCAACCCCCCTGCGCCAAAACTGACGCGCACTCTGTAATGACCATGGAGAGCTTCCTTGTTCAGAGCGCGAGAAGTCAAAGTACTTGTCGATTATCCGAGCAGGTAAGGATGCTCAGAGTCGACCTGGACCTGAGTACCGCGAGCACTTTCTGCGGCAAGTTCCTTCAGCATCTCGCCCACCTGGTCCGCAGTCAGCACGCCGACGTGCACGATCTGGGTCTTGGTGGCAGGATTGATGAAGAACGTGGTGGGAATCTTGGTGATCTTGCCCTTGCTGGGAAGACGGTCCGAAAGATCGCAGTCCACCTGGAAGAACTGAGCTTTGCCGGCGAACCGGGCAGCAGCCTGTTCCATCAGCGGTCCCTGGGTCTTGCAACCAGAGCACCACGTGGTGAAGAACTTGATGACGAGGGGAGTCTTGCTCTCAGAGAGCTTGACAGGGTCGAAGTTGTCGTCGTCGAGGTCGGTGAGCGCAACACGGGTGGCGTTGGGATTGGGGAACTCTTCGCCGACAGTGCCGTCGAAGTCTTCGTTATCCACCCAGGCAGCCTTCGGATCGTTGTCCTGAGCAGCCCGGCGGTCCTTACGCCATCCGAAATAAGCGATCACAATACCCACGACAATCGAAACGCCGATGACGATTCCGAAAGTTGACATAGTGTCTCCTGAATTCATGAGGAGTGGTTTTGTGACAAGAAGCAAAGACCTGGCAGAAGCTGGCAGACGGCATTTGTCGCTCTGTCAAAGTTCACCGAGCCGCAGGGCCACGGAGAAACCAGCTCTCTAGCTCCAGCAAGTAAACCCAAGACTACCTCCGCAAGCTGAAAGCTTGAGCGAGTGCTTTGAATGGCTGGGCAGATGAACTTCTTAGGTGTCTTAGGTGCTTCTATGAAAAGAAAAGATTTTGGGTTTACCTGAGAACACTAGTTTTAAAGAGAAGCCGGGATCAAGGGCGTAAAGAACCTTCTGTGTATCTATTAAGCCTATATGCACATAAGCTGAGCCCCAAACAAATAAGTCAGCTAGCTCATCTTGACAGCTACCATTTGGAAAGCATCCGGAACTGACGGGCCACCATCACCCCGGCACCGGAAAACGCCGCCCTCCTTGGCACACTAGCGCTCAGGGAGCCGGGCCGGCTCCCCAGCCAAAAGCGGGCGAGAGCGCTTGGCAAGCACAAGTGTTTTACAGTGTTAAGAGCAAGAGAAAGAACCCCAGCCCGCAGTTGCCAAGGTGTGTTATACTTCCAAGTCCTGATTGGATATGCCTCTTGGGCATTTTAATCTGATTTGGGATCGTAGCTCAGTTGGTTAGAGCGCCTGCCTGTCACGTAGGAGGTCGCGGGTTCGAGTCCCGTCGGTCCCGCCATTTATTTAGACCAGATGATGATTTTGAAAAAACGGCTATTTTTCAGTCAGAATAGCTATTAGGTAGTCTCTGGAGTTTTCAATTTGGCTGGCTTTAGTGAGCTTCTCAGTCCGGTGCATTCACCGGAAAAGAAAAAAATCCTGGAAGCAATCGCTACCAGGGGCCCACGTCTTGTACCGGTGGACGTAGCAGCCACCACCGGTCTTGCCTTACCACTGGTGGTAAGCGAACTGAATAATATAGCCGCCGAAACCAATGCTCACCTGGAAGTGACGGAATCGGGCAATATCGCCTACAAGTTTCAGGGCAATTTGCAGCAGGCTTATCTGGCCAATGCTTCCCGCCAAATTATGCTTTCTGCCTGGCGTGTCTTTGCCAACGCTTCCCTTATCGCCCTGAGAGCTTTCTGCGCCTTAATGTTCTTTCTGGTGCGCATTTCCTTCGGCGTCATGTTGATTGTGGCGGCCGTCGCCGTGGTAGTACTGGTAGTAGTGGCAATCGTGGCGGCTCTCAAAGGACTGAGCGGCGGCGATGGCGATTCCGACGGCGGCTTCGATCTCGACTTCGGCAACATCTTTGATTTCGGCTGGCACGGCGGCTACTATCATCGCCCTTTTTACCTGTACTGGGCCTTTGACTGGCTCTGGGATTGGTTCTTTTTCTGGCGCTATGTGCTGCCCGACCCCTACTATCCCCGGGGCGGATACGGCAATAGCGGTTCCTATAACGCCCAGACCGACTATCTCAACAAGAAAGCCGGCGAAGGCGAAAAGAAAGGCAACTTTCTCAACAACGTCTTTTCCTTCCTTTTTGGCGACGGCAATCCCAACGCCAACTTTGAAGAGCTAAAATGGCAGACCGTGACGCGCATAATCGAGCTGAACCAGGGCGTGGTCACAGCCGAACAGTTGGCTCCCTACCTGGGTGAAAACCCGGCCGAGGAAGATTGGATGATTCCGGTTCTGCAACGCTACAACGGCAGTCCGGAAGTCTCCGAAAACGGCAATATCATCTATGTTTTCACGGCCTTTCAAAATCAACCGGGCGGGAACTCCATCCCCATGGGCTCTCTAGACGCAGCCAGGAANNAACCAGACAAGGCCCGTGGATGAACTGGCCGGTCTCTATCAAAACCATGTAAAACGACAGTCCACAACCAAGAAAAGTGAGGCTCAGCTAAGATTTATCGACAAGCTGCTGCCGGAGAAAGAGTGGGAATTTCTCACCATTGATGGTGGCTCAGTTACCGGTATTCTTCTCTTTGCCGTTTTCATTACCTTTGGCAGCGCCGCACTTTTGACGACAACGGCCAGCCTTCCCATCATGGCTCATTTCACCGCCCTCATTTATCTGATTATGGGCTACGGCGGCCTTTTCTTTTTGATTCCGGCCATCCGCTACGCAATCTACAAGATGATCAATGAAGGCATAGAGAAGCGCAATCAAGCCAAGCAAACCTATGCCGCCAATCTGGCCAATCCTTCCCCCGAACTGAGCAAGAAGCTCTCGGAAGCAACCACTATTCGAGTAGCAGGTTTACCGAAGAAGCCTGACAAAACCGTCTACAGCACCGAACAGGACGTCTACGAACAAGGCTATAGCGAACCTGACGATTTTTCGCCGCCGTCATGAGGCGGCACTAAGGAAGATTGTCTCTAGCGCGAGCCTGGCTAACCGATCACAGATTTTCCACGCCCTCAGCCAGACAAACAAAGCTATGATTAGAGCGATTGAAGGCTCGATAGACAGGAAATAATTGCTCCCTACGGCAGAAGAAAGCTAGGGTGAGCTTTGAATCTTCTCCACTTTCACTAGTTTAGTTTTAGCCAGTAGCTCCCCAAGTCACAAGAACAGTTCTCAATCTCTCCCGGATTGGTCAGCTTTGGCGCCGATCTGTTTTTGCACATCATGTCCACCTTTTGCAGAGGGAACTCATCATGGATGCACCATCTACCCAGGGTGTCGGCACCCTTTTCCTAATTGGCGGCAAAGCCAACCAAACTCTCGATCGCTTCGTCGAGCTGAGTGGCGGCAAACAAGCCCTGATTGTCATTCTTCCACACGCCAGCGGCATCGCCGCCGAGGTGTCTGCGGAACTGTCCGAAACCCTCCTCAACAAGGGCGCCGGCCAGTGCTGCATCATCATGCCGGGCGAAGACCGCTCTTTGCCGCAGGGCACCACGTCGGTCTACCTCATGGGCGGAGATCAAACGCGCCTGGTGGAATCCCTGAGCGCAGAGTTGCTGGAACAGATCAGGCACCACCTGCTTACAGGCGGCGTCATCGCCGGCACCAGTGCAGGCACCACCGCCGCAAGCCAGGTCATGATCACCGGCAATATGGAAGACGATGCTCCGGAAACCTTGCCGCTCGCTCCCGGCTTCAACTTCCTGCCCGGTTACACCATCGACACCCATGTAGGCCAACGCCAGAGGGTGCCTCGTATCAGAGTGGCTGTCAGCCGCCTGGAAAATACCATCGGCATCGGTCTCGACGAAGACACCGCTTTCGAGATCAAGGGCGCCCAGGTGAGCGTGCATGGAGTCGGTAAGGGCTGCATCGTCATGCGCCCTGTCCATGCCCAACCTCAGGACGGCATCCCTGCCAAGTTCGTCAGCCCCGGCGATATGGAAGTCTCTGTCTATACCGCCGGCGACCAGTTCCAACTTCCCACGACCCCCTTCCCCAAGGAAGCAAAATGAGCAACACCAATACCCCGGCCACCACCACCACTTCGACGGCGGCGACCGGTTCCAATTCCCAGGACAACGACGCCATCCTGGAGCGCTTCAAGGCCGCCTACAAGAACAGCGAGCACTACGTCATCGATGCCTGGCTCGTCTCCGTGGGCGACGACGTCTTCATCGAGTATCAGCTCGACACGGCCCTGTCCGATCTCACACCGGAAGAGATGATGAAGCAGATGGGCAAGATTCCCCGCGAGTTCGAGGGCTTGCCCACCATCATCACCTGGTTCCCCAAGGACTGATGCCCCCAGGCAGCCTCTCAAAACCAAAGGCCTGAGCGGTTGAGGTCGTTGGTTTTCGGCAAACACAGCCGGTGGTGCAAGCAAGAAAAATCTTCTTGCCCGCCCCCGTGTTTGCCTTTTTTTCTCCACCTACTGTCTTCCATAGTAATTTTCCGGAAAAGAAAATAGAAGTTCAATTAGCCGTACTTTCGTGGGGATGGTATTAGCAGCAGGCAAACGGCGCTTGTCCGTGTTGAAGCCGTCTGTAAACCCATCCCCGTCAAAGTCCGAATTAACGCCGTGAAGCACACCGCACTCCACAGCATAAGTACATGCCGTGAAGAGTACTCGGCTATGCTATGCAATTCAGCATAACCACCCACTCTTCAACGGCTAACGAGGGAATCAAAGCGCAATCAGAAATGCACGGCGCTCTTATCGAAACGCAGCATTTGTGCAGACTTGCCTCGCTCGTAATAGTTGTTCAGAACCCCGACGGAGCGGAATCCCATCGACTTGCAGAAGTGCAAGCACTGCGTGTCGCTGCAGTCGACCACCATGTTGATGTTGTTCTTGCCGTGGTCTTGCAGATCGTTCACCACCTTGCCCATCAAAGCAGTGCCGATGCCGTTGCGACGCAAGGTCTCCTCCACAGCCATGTGAGTGACGTAAACACCGTCATCTCGCACGACGAAAATGAGGAAACCTACTACCAGAGAACCGTGAACTGCAACGATGACCGTGTGCGGGTTCTCCTTGACCAAGCCATCGAGCCAATCCTCTTCCACAACAAAGTTGACTGTGCTGCGGCTGATGCGGACGATTGCTTGTTTGTCTTCGCCTTTGGCTTTGCGAAGAACGATGCGTTTTTCAAACTCAGTAGGTGTGTTCATGAATATGCCTCGCTTTTGGCTACTATTCTTGAAGCCCGAAGGATGACAGGGGCTTACCGAACAGAGGGGGAGGTAGCAGCCGGCGAACAGACCTGGAAGACCTGCTCAAAACCTGGACAGCCACACTTAAAGCAACTGCTGTTGCCGGCGAAAACCTGGAATGGAAGTGCTTGTTACGCTTGAGGTTTGATAATTTCGAAAGAAAAAATTAAGGGGTACAGATAGACCTAACACTAGTACTGGAGCGCAAGTCAACAAAAACACCCCGCTTGACTACCCGCAAACGCCTATCAAGCCTTGTTTTCTAATAGCGCAACTACCGGAACATTCACTTCGGCAAAGTCAAGACAAAACCTTCTCAAACCAGCAAAGAGCCAGGCCCCTCGCCAGTTCCGCCACTTGGAATCTCTTCATTTTGAGTAGAAATTAGCTGTTTCCATAATTAGACCTTGACCGGCGGTGGCTCCACTATGTTAGAAAACGATAAGACTCTCCCCTGCAGACAAGACGGCTATCGAATCAAAACTGCCAAGGCCCACTCATCCGAAGACTTCCATCAGCATCTGAAGGCTGCCCGGAAAACTCTCCACTATTCAAACAAAAGGTGCCAGGGATCTTGGAACCAAACGGTACCTTCTCTCAAGGCCAGGAAGGCTCAACCGCAACGCACCAACTCCGACCCGGTGCCTTTTACCAACTGAAGTGCTCAAACATGTGCCTTTCCAAAAACCACTTCATCCGTTCTTGGCATAGCGGTCGGCACTGAGTTCCGCGACAACACCATAGGAACAGAGAGCTTCCGCACTTTCGCTCTCAAACACCGGCAGCCTCATGCCGCCGGTTTCTCCGTATCCAACCTAGAGAAATATCATGTCAGCATATCAGCTCATCTCCACCCTAATCAAAGCAGCCCTCGGCGCTATCGCTATCGGTCTGTTTGTTCTGGCCATGAAACTGCCAATTGCCGGAGCCCTAATTTTCACTGCTGTAGTAGCCGCTCTGTGCAGCTTCGAAATTCGCCCGGCCGGTGCCATAGGCATTGCCGAAAGCATAAGACTGTTTCTTTTCGCCGGCGTCATGGTCTTAATCACGACCCCATCTTTCTACCTGTTCAACCTGACATTACCTGAGGCAGCGACTATGGCCTTCTATCTCTCTCAACTGACTGTAGCAGTGCTAGCCACCCGCGCCAAAACCAAGTGCCAGTCACCAAAAGCTCACATAGCAAAAGCCTCCGGCGCCACCTCTGGTCAATCTGCCAAGAAGAGCTAAGCCCACGTGAAACACCACGCCCTCGTAGCCATGGCTGTGGCTCTGGCAGCCTTTCTAATAGTCTGCTGGTTCTTCACGGCTCAATATCCCGAATCCGCCTTTGCATTGTTTATAAGCCTCCTGGTCATAACAGGTGTCATTTATAGCCGAGACTGCGGTGCCTTTCCGGTGGCAGCCGGTTGCCTGACCATCGGCTTCATCGCTCTGGCAGCGGGGCTGGCTGCCATCGAACGGGTCGACCACTTCCCGCTCGCTCTCATAGTCAACGTCATCGCCTGTATTGCCGGAGTGATATTGACTATCACAGAGAGAGGCAAGCGGACAAACTAGTAAGCCGCCAATCAAACCGCTGAGCCAGGAACAAGCTAAGCTTTGCTCCAACCCGCTTCGTATCAAGGATGATCCGAGGCGGCCTTGAGCAGCTAGAGGGCTGCTTGTCTCCTCACATTGTTTCTTTCAGCACCTTCTACGTATGCATATAGTGCCAAATCTCAAACGAAATGGGATTTAGATTAACCTCACCTATTTCGGAATTACGCCTCAGCTCAGGCAAGCAGCACGAAAACATGAAGACCCAAACCAGACGTGCCTCCAAGAACTCGCCATTTGGTCCGGATCTTCATGCATGATGCCGGGAGCCAGGTTAGCCTAGACCCCAGCCCACAACACTCTGCGCCCACTTGGGTCTCTCGACAGACTGCCAAACTCCTTTATGGAGGGCAAACCAGTGAGCATTCACCACCTCGCCATGCACGCTTGCCTGAACCTCCTCAATGACGGCATAGCTATAGTAGCGGACATCGCTCAAGTCTGACATCACTGCTTCGTGAGCATATGCAAACTCCGGGTACCAACCCACACAACGAGTTTCCTTGCAGTTTCCTACAAGAGTAACTATGAAGATGGTTAGAGGTCTGTCAGGCTCCGCAGTCAACAGTCCGGCGACAACCAGAACGGAGACGACTAGACAGGCGGTAAGGAAACACATGATCAGATAGCTGTAGATGGACATTTCAGTCCCACTCCCGAATGTCTGAGCGTTTCCGGATCTCTTGCCCAGAGGAACTAAGAAAGAAGCTCAAGATCGACTGAGGCTTCGCCCATGAAGAGCGCAAGAAAGTTCACTATCACCGTGGAAATGCAGAAGCTCAAGCCGGCAGCCAAGGCAGGAGGCAATCCCACACTCAAAGAGAGGAAGGCGAGCAGGAATGCCAGGAGAGCCGCGATGAAACAGAGCCGGGGCTTCACGGCATGCGGGGCAGAAAGGAGGTGCCAGGCCGCAAGAGCCGTAACCAAACCTGTCAGGACCACTGCTTGCAGGCTGTTGAGATCGATTTGCCAGGCGATAAAGCCTACTGCCAGGGCGGTTGCTATGCAAGCCTCAAGCCGAGAACTGATGTGAGCGAAGTTGAGAGAGTTGTTGGACACGGTGGTCATAATTTTCCTCGCATGGTTTGTATCGTGTCGAAACACGACGGCCTGGTCTCAGGCTGGTCTGAACGACCAGCCTGAGACTTTAGGAACGCTCAGACGGGCCTGGTAACCAGGTGAAGCCGCCTGATGCGCAGAGCTCCCGGGAGACTATCGAGAAGCCCGGCGGAACCGGTGAAAAGATTGAGCAGGTTGACGAGCTGGGTCACCGACCCGATGCCCTCCGGGAGCTTGCCCATAAGCAAATGATAGGCCATACCGGGATCGCAGCTAGCCATCTGCGCTTCGATGGCAATGAGCCAGTCGGAGGGTCCGAAATCCGCCGCCACAATGAAAAGACCGCGATCTTTGATGGTCGGCTCGTCATAACGCAAGCTGGGTTGGACGATCGGACCGGGCTGAGCGGGACTGAGCAGCCGAATGATGTCGGGGCGAGAGGCGATCAGGCTACAGAAGTAGCCGTCGGACATGCGACTGCCATGCACCTGACGAAAGCCGCCATCGGCTTTCTGCACATGCAAGAGCGAGACTCTGCCGGCATAATCGCAGGCATGGGCGGAAACGTCTACATTGCTGGAAGGGAAGTTCATACTTTGACCAATTTTCGTTTCTGGAGTTGATTCTCTGGGCTTCAGCCCTAAAAGACGTCCCTGTCCGCACCGATTTTAGGACGCGGTTTTGTCCTCAACGGCAACACTGACTCCGTCATAGAGGTGCTCGCTGATGATTCGCAGGACGTTCTCCTGAACGTCCTCCCAATCGAAGGCCCTGGCGATCTCGATGACAAACTCGTAAGTCTTCAAAGTCACCTTAACGATGCCGTTGATCCTTACCAGATATCCAATCACGCTACAGACATCGTCAGAAGCAGGCACTTCCTCCTTGCCGCTCTCCACCGCTTCGTAATCCTTCAGGTGGTAAGTGCGTTCCCCAGTGCAAAGCGCGCTGGTAAGACGCTGAGAAACGGCAAAACAGCGCACCTGCGAAGAACCATCGGCGCCTGCAAAAATTCGAATGCGGTTTAACTCGCACATGTTCTAGCTCCTATTGCGGTAGGTTAATGATGGGCAGCTTGTGACGGATAGTTCATGCGGCAAACTTGCTAGACTCGCGCACCTGGTAAAGCCATATTGCATCGACTCCTGCCCGGATACATAGACGAGTCTGAACCTCTCCACGGCCTTGCAGCATGCTGAGTACATCTAGGACCGCAGCAGCAGGCAGACGCTGTCCGTAGATGTAATAGCCAAACCGCCTCGACAGCCCCTGCTCCACCTGAGAGAGAGTCAAGGCTGCTCCTTCTGCCTCCTCGCGAATGACGATCAGCACCTTCTCTTCCAGGCTGAGGCCGGTTCCGATCATTTCGTTGAAAACTGCCTGCCAGACGAGAATATAGTCGCCCAACAACTTGCGGACCACTACTTTCAAGGAGTTTTTGTCTGAATTCATAGATTTCTCCGAAAGATTGCTGAAAGAATTGAATCCTTTCTTCAAGACATCCCTGTCCTCCTCAAACTCCCTTAGCGGCTTACGGGGCAGGTTTCTTCAGTACATCCACGTTGTAGCTAATCCAGCAAGTCTGATCACGGCACTTGTAGCCGCGACCGCCCTGACTGTCATTGTCGAAATGCACCCAGGGTTCGCCGTACTTGGCGCAGATGCCGTTGTTCCAGACCTTCTTTTCCGCGTTGCGGGCAAAGACCGCTCCGTTTACGAGAAGCAGGAGAACAGCGATTACCAGTGTGAACATGTTATTGCTCCAGATTGAATTGGTTAGTACACCCAGAAGGCGGCGGCAGAGATAAGCGGAGATTGCGCCGGCACCAACACCGCTAGCGATTCTTAACCGTGGGTGACAGTGATCAGGTACAGGTAGTCCACCACACTTTATCTGAAGGCAAGTGCTTGTACGTGACAGTGCTGGCGGCGAGAATTTCTCTCGATTGCTGGGTGAGCACGGTGCTAAGGACCCAACGTTCAGCCGACATATTCGTGCCTTCAGAAGTTGCGGACACTTTTGCCTGATGAAGACTTCTAATGTCTTCGCTCATTTCATGTCCTACATAGAGCCAATTTCCGGCACAAACGGCCTGCAGGACAACAGCCGAACCATCAACCATGGCAGCGAGGTTTGTTGCCGCATCTTCGGTAAGCATGGAAAATCACCCTTCTAGCAGTTGACACTTTCCGGGCCATTTGAAAGATTCCCCGGCAGGCTGCATGACCTTGCCTAGGGAGTTTCAGTTGCAGAAAAGACGTCCCTGTCTCTGGGAAAAACTCCCTTCAGCTTGCGACGGTCATCAAATCTCCAGATAGATGCCGCGCTCCTCCACATGCTCTCTCGGCAGGCGGAAGAAGTCCGTTGTGCGGGCGGCAAACTTCTTCATCAGAATGAAGGCCGTCCAGCACAGTCCATTCAGAGCAGAGCCTGACTTCTTACGCGCGAGAGTCTCATGGGCGATGAACAGATGCAGATCGTGCTCAAGGCCATGAGGCACTATGCCTGTGCGAGCCAGAGCCCTGAATTCCGCACAGATGGCGGCATGCACATGAGGCGTTTGCATGAACCCGACATTGAAGATGAGCCGGTAGAAACCCTTACCCAGAATCGCCAATTCCAGACGCTTGGCACCGGTTACCACAGGCACGCGAGCCGTTTTCACTGAAAATAGCACCACGTGCTCGTGCAGGCTCTTATTGTGCCCAATGTGGCGCTGCAGGAGGGGGCCGATGTCGTGTTCAACCTTTGTCAGCCAGGCAGCGAGGCCGGGTACGCGTACTAAGTTCTGTTCATCGATCTGCTCCAGAAAGGTCTGAGTAGGCGTGGAGAGCTTGGTCAGCTCTGCACGCACCGCCATGGTGCCCTTACGCCAGGCAACCATCAGAAACGTCAACACAACCGCGATAGACAGCGGCAGCCAGCCACCCTCGGCAATCTTTGCCGAATTGGAAAGGAAGAAGCCCAGATCAATGGTGCCGAAGAAGGCAACGGTAAGCCCGCCGCATAGCCAGGGACAGCCCCACTTAGAGGACATCAGCTTGGCCAGCAAGAGCGTGGTGATAAGCATCGTGCCTGAAACAGCCACACCATATGCAGCCCCCAGCGCTTCCGAGCTGCGGAAACTGAGCACCACCACGATTGTACCCAGACCGAGCAGCCAGTTCATGGCCGGTACATAGATTTGACCGAACTCCTGACTGGAGGTCTGGGTGACGAGCATCTTCGGCAGAAGGTCGAACTGGATCGACTGGCGCGTCAACGAGAACACACCGCTGATAAGAGCCTGGGAAGCAATGATCGTGGCAAGAGCAGCCAGCGCGATCAGCGGCACAAGGGCCCATTCAGGAGCGGCTTTGTAGAAGGGATTGCTGGCGGCAGTGGGATCTTGCATGATTGCAGCGGCCTGGCCGAAATAGCTGAGCAGAAGGCCGGGCAGCACCACTGCGAAGAAGGCTCGACGAATTGCCCCAATGCCCACATGACCCATATCGGCATACATGGCCTCGCCGCCGGTAACCGCCAGAAATACCGCCCCGAAAACAGCCAGCGCAGTAGCCGGATTAGTAACCAGCACTTCATAGGCATAGAAAGGATTGAGAGCCAACAGCACACCAGGCTGACCGATAATTCGGTAGATACCAATCAAGCCGATGACCACAAACCAGGCCACCATGATCGGTCCGAAG
>FSSH01003682.1_pt1 | contig 12008 bp, 12 predicted proteins | sample 1166101 | NCBI WGS metagenome assembly FSSH01 (sample SAMEA32972668, study PRJEB13176) | freshwater metagenome | biome: Drinking water system; feature: Biomass in drinking water that filtered by 0.45 um membrane; material: drinking water | place: USA | collected 2012-12-20 | depth 0 m | reverse complement strand
GCGCGCGAATCGGTCAAGGAATATCCTCCACCATGCCGATGCGGGCGAAACGACCTTGATCCCTGGGATCAAGTGGGTACCTGTGCGACGGCTTCAGGCTTTCCGCAACAGGGCGGACATGCACACCGCGATCACCGCAGGTTCCCGGGTCGTGTTTATGGGACAAGGCGAATGTTTTGCACGCTGTCGGACACGGCAGAGGACACCCGGATTATAGGACCGAAGGCGAAACGTTGGGTGAACGTCAGCGCGGCGCGTCGAACAGGCCGTCGAGCTTGCGGTTGAGGTCGCCCAGCGTGCGGTTGAGCGCCAGGTCGCGCTGCTCGGAGGCCTGCTTGAGCTGCAGAAGCTCGTGCGCCAGGTTGAGCGCGGTGAGCACCGCCACCCGGTCGAGCGCCGCCATGCGGTTGCTGCCGCGGATCTCGCGCATGCGCGCGTCCAGCAGGTGTGCGGCGGCCATGAGGCTGTCGCGTTCGCCCGGCTCGACGCCGACGGTGAACTCGCGGTCGAGGATCTTGACGTTGACCGGCTCGCTCACGCGTTGTGCTCCAGCGACTTGAGCCGCGTGATCATGGCTTCCACCCGCGAGCGGGCCTGTTCGTTCTTGTTGAGCAGGGCGGCGCGTTCGGCCACCAGCTGTTCCTGGCCCTGGCGCAGGCTGCGGTTTTCCTCCAGCACGCGGCGGTGCTGCTCGGCGAGGCGGTCGAAGCGCTCGGCGAGGGCCTGCAGTTGGGCGACGGGATCGGAGGGGTTCATGGCTGGCACCTTAGGCGCGGCCGCCGGCGGGGTCAATAAGGCGACGGGATGGCCGCCACCGTGCCGGGCTGCCAGCTGCGGATGAAGGCCAGGCAGCGGTGCGAGTCCAGCGGTGGCGACAGCCAGAAGCCCTGGATCTCGTCGCAGCCCTGTTCACGCAGGTAGCCCAGCTGCTGTTCGCTCTCCACGCCCTCGGCGATCACGTTCAGGCCCAGCGAGTGGCCCATGGTGATGACGGTGGCGGTGATGGCCTCGTCGTCGGGATCACGGGTGAGGTCGCCGATGAACTCCTTGTCGATCTTGAGCGTGTCGATCGGCAGGCGCTTGAGGTAAACGAGCGAGGAGTAGCCGGTGCCGAAGTCGTCGATGGCCAGGGTGATGCCCAGCTTGCGCAGCTCGTTGAGCACGTGGGTGGTCTGCTCGGCGTTCTGCATCACCATCGATTCGGTGACCTCCAGCTCGATGCGGTTGGCGGGCACGCCCAGGTCGCGAATCAGGTTGCGGATCTGTTCGGGCAGGTTGCCGCGCAGCAGCTGCAGCACCGACACGTTCACGCCGATGGAAATCTCGTTCAGGCCGTGGCTGCGCCAGCGCTTGAGCGTCTGCATGGCCTCGCTGAGCACCCAGTCGCCGATGGACAGGATCAGGCCCGACTCCTCCGCCAGCGGGATGAACACCGTGGGCGGGATTTCGCCCAGCTCGGCGCTGTGCCAGCGCAGCAGGGCCTCCACGCCGGTGATGCGGCCGTCGGCCAGCGCCATGCGCGGCTGGTACACCAGGCGGAATTCGCCGCGGTCGAGCGCCTTGCGCAGCGAAGCCAGCACCGTGGCGCGGCGGCGCGACTCGGCGTCCATGGTCTCGTTGTAGATCTGGTAGGTGTTCCGGCCTTCCGCCTTGGCCTGGTACATGGCCGTGTCGGAGAACTTCAGCAGGTCGGTGGGCACCAGCGCGTGGTCGGGGTAGAGGCTGATGCCCAGCGACGGGGTGATGTTGACGTCGTGGCGCTCGTCCACTTCCAGCGGCATCGAGAACGCGGTGAGGATTTCGCGCGCCATGCGCTCCACCGCCGGCACCGACTCCACGTCCTCCAGCACCACCGTGAACTCGTCGCCGCCCAGCCGCGCCACGGTGTCGGACGCGCCCACGGTGGCCTGCAGGCGCGTGGCCGCGGCCTTGAGCAGGCGGTCGCCGGCGGCGTGGCCGAGCGAATCGTTGATGTCCTTGAAGCGGTCCAGGTCCAGGAACAGCACCGCCACCCGCGTTTCCTGCCGGCGCGCGCGCACGATGGCGCGGCCCAGGCGCTCGCTCAGCAGCGCGCGGTTGGGCAGGCCGGTCAGCGTGTCGTAGTTGGCCAGGTAGCGCAGCTCCTGTTCGGCGCGCTTCTTGTCGGTGATGTCGTTCACCACGGCCACGAAATGGCTGCGCAGGCCCATGGCGTCGCGCACTTCGCTCATCTCGATCCAGCCCAGGAACTCCTCGCCGTCCTTGCGCTTCTGCCACATCTCGCCGGCCCAGTGGCCGGTGCGCTCGAGCACGTCGCGCACGCGGCGGTAGAATTCGGCGCTGTGCTGGCTGGAGTCGAGCAGCCGGCTGTTCTGGCCGATCACCTCTTCCTCGCTGTAGCCGGTGATGCGCGAGAAGGCCGGGTTCACCGAGATGAAGCGGAAGTCCAGGTCGATCACCGCCACCGCTTCGCTCATGCTGCGCAGCACTTCCAGCGCCACGCGGCGCTCGCGCTCGGCGCGGCGGATCACGGTGACGTCGCGGGAGGTCCCGGCCATGCGCAGCGGGCTGCCGCTGGCGTCGCGTTCCACCACCTTGCCGCGCGAACGCACCCACACCCACTCGCCGCGGGCGTTGCGGATGCGGTGCTCGGATTCGAACACGTCGGTGTGGCCGACGATGTGTTCCTGCAGCAGCTTCTGCACCCGCGGCAGGTCTTCGGGGTGGATGGACTCCGTGCGCCAGTCCTCGGTGGAGAACTCTTCCCGGCTGCCCTGGCCCAGCAGCTGGTTGCCGCCCAGGCGATAGAGGGTGTTGTCGCGGATGTTCCAGTCCCAGAACTCGTCGCCCGAGCCCCACAGCGCCAGGTTCAGGCGCTCCTCGCGCTCGCGGATCTCGCCCAGCAGGGACGTTTCCTGCTGGACGCGCTCGCTGCGCACGCGCCAGAGCAGCCAGGCCAGCAGCAGCGCGATGGTGAACAGCACCAGCTGCAGCAGGAAACCGCCCGGCGCCACCGTCGACTGGGCCCAGGCCACGCCCGGGGAGCCAATGGCCAAGCCGGCGGCCAGCACGCGGGCCACACGAGCCTTGCCATGATTTCGCCACAGCGCCATTTGGCCCGGAGGTCCCCTGATTCGATCCGTGCTATCCGGGGAGTGTAGGGTGGCGCTAACAAGGCCACAAGCGGCCAGCGAAAGTGGACAGCCCCGGCTTGATAGAATGCCGGCACCCCCAAGGCAGGCCACCCATGTCAGACGCCCAGCTTCCCGATTACGGCGCCGTCGTCGCCGAGCTCCAGGGCCTCGAGGCCAGCCTGGATCCCTGCGAACTGCACGGCTCGCTGTGTGGCTACCTGTCCGGCGGCGGTCGCCATGACCGCCAGGGTTGGTTCGCCCAGGTGATGTCCGACCCGCTGCTGTCGGCGCCGGTGGCCGATGGCGCCATCGACCGGCTTTACGCGGCCAGCACCAGCCAGCTCGATTCGCCCGATTTCGACTTCGAGCTGCTGCTGCCCGAGGCCGAGCGGCCCGTCAGCGAGCGCGGCGACGGCCTGGTGTCGTGGTGCCGTGGCTTCCTGGGCGGCTTCGGCCTGGCGTCGGGCGCCAAGCCGCCGCTGTCGGAGGAGTCGGAAGAGGCGCTGGGCGACATCGCCCGCATCGCCGCCAGCGACCTGAGCTACGAAGACCCGGAAGCCGACGAGGAGGCGCTGGAGGAAGTGACCGAATTCATCCGCGTCGCCGCGCTGCTGCTGCACAGCGACTGCGTGCTGGGTCCCCGGCACCGCCGCAAGCTCAACTGAGGCGCCGCCCATGATCAAGCTGGCCGAGTTCGCCCGCCGCCGCAAGCAGCTGATGCGCATGGCCGACGAGGACGCGATCCTCGTGCTGCCCAGTGCGCCGATGCGCGTCCGCAGCCACGACACGCACTACCCGTACCGCCAGGACAGCGACTTCTGGTACCTCAGCGGCTTCGCCGAGCCCGAGGCCGTGCTGGTGCTGGTGCCGGGCCGCAAGCACGGCGAGGCGCTGCTGTTCTGCCGCGAGCGCGACGCCGACCGCGAGGCCTGGGACGGCCCCCGCGCGGGGCCCGAGGGCGCGGTGGACACGCACGGTTTCGACGACGCCTATCCCATCGCCGACCTCGACGAGATCCTGCCGGGCCTGCTGGAGGGCCGTTCGCGCGTCTACTACCACTTCGGCCGCGACACCGAGTTCGACCTCAAGCTGATCGGCTGGGTGAACCGCGTGCGCTCGCAGGTGCGCCACGGCGCGCAGCCGCCGCACGAGTTCCTGGAGCTGGGCCACCTGCTGCACGAGCTGCGGCTGTTCAAGAGCCCGGGCGAACTCAAGCTGATGCGCCAGTCGGCCCGCATCGCCTGCGAGGCGCAGCTGGCCGCGATGCGCGCCACCCGCGTGGGCGGCTACGAATACGAAGTGGAAGCGGCGCTGCAGTACACCTACCGCCGCAACAACGCCGTGGCGGCCTACGAGCCGATCGTCGGCGCGGGCGCCAACGGCTGCGTGCTGCACTACCGCGACAACAGCGCGCCCACCGCCGACGGCGACCTGCTGCTGTGCGACGCCGGCGCCGAATTCGCCAACTACGCCTCCGACATCACCCGCACCTGGCCGGTGAACGGCCGCTATTCCACCGAGCAGCGCGCGCTGTACGAGGTGGTGCTGGCGGCGCAGCAGGCGGCACTGGCGCAGGCGCGCCCGGGCAAGCCCTGGATCGCGGGCCACGAGGCCGCCGTGCAGTCGCTCACCGAAGGCCTGCTGTCGCTGGGCCTGCTCAAGGGCACGCTCAAGCAGGCGCTGGCCAGCGAGTCGTACAAGAAGTTCTACATGCACAAGACCGGCCACTGGATCGGCCTGGACGTGCATGACGTGGGCGAATACAAGGTGGCCGGTGACTTCCGCGAACTCGAGCCCGGCATGGTGTTCACCATCGAGCCCGGCCTTTACATCGCGCCGGGCACCAAGGGCGTCCCGGCGAAGTGGCAGGGCATCGGCATCCGCATCGAGGACGACGTGCTGGTGACGAAGGACGGCCACGAAGTGCTCACCGACGGCGTGCCCAAGGCCGTCGACGCCGTCGAGGACGTGCTGGCCTCGCGCTGATCAGACCGCGGCGGTGACCAGGTCGTCGGGCAGATCGGGCTGCCCGGGCGGCGGCACCAGGGTGATGCTGCGGTCCTGCGCCTCGCGCACGCGCCGCACGATGCCCATGAACACCAGCGACAGCGGGATGTTGAATGCGCACAGCGCCAGCCCGATCCACTCGGCCCGGATCATTTCCTCCAGCGTCTCGGCGCCCATCGCCATCCGGAAGCTGATGTTGCCCAGGATGTTGCCCGCCAGCCACAGCGTCCACCACAGCGTCAGCGTGCCGACCGAGGCTTCGCGCCAGCGCGCGGGTTCATGGCTGGCCAGCCAGATCTCGCGCATCGCCCGGAACGGCATCACCAGGTTGGCGAAGGGCACGAAGTACCAGCCCACCGACCACCCGGGCGTGTACTCCAGGCGCTTGGCGCCCAGGTGCCGCAGGTTCCAGGCGGCCCGGAAGATCCAGCGGCCGATCATGAAATACAGCGACACCGTCACCAGCGTGCTGAGCATGGCCACGATCAGCTGCACGATCTCGGCGGGCGAGTAGTCCGGTGACTCCTCGGTGACCACCGCGGCGCCCGACAGCAGGTCGCCCATGTACCCGATCACCGACACGCTGGACAGCACGTAGAGCACCTGCAGCACCACGTCCAGCCACAGCACCGCGATGACGGCCCCGCTGAGCCCCTTGAGCGATTCGTAACGATCCCTGGCAGCCATCCCCGTCCCCTGGTTGGATTACATGTCGTGTTTCTTGACGTCGATGCCGCGCGCCACGTACTGCTTCCAGCGCTCGCGCAGCGGGCCGCGCGCGGAGTCGTCCGCCGGCACCACCTCCAGCACGCGCTCGAAGCCGTCGGGCACCGCGGCGTCGCGCAGGTTGAGCACCATCGGGCGCATCCCGGCGTCGTGCTCGGGCGCGGCCAGCAGCACCGGCACCTCGTCCTCGTCCTCGTCGGCGCCGACGATCTGGTGCGGCACGTAGGCGTCGGGGTCGAACGACCACAGCAGGTCGTCGAGCTGCTCGGCCTGGGCCGCCGACGCGCACAGCACCAGCATCGGCAGGCCGGCGTCGCAGGCCTTGCGGGCCAGCTCGCACACCAGCAGCAGCGGCTGCTCCCGGAAGCGCGGCTTGCCGATGAGGTAGAAGTCGGCCCGCGGCATCAGCCGGCCTGGTCGATCAGCCACTGCGTGAGCAGGCCGACCGGGCGACCCGAGGCCATGCCCTTGCGGCCGTCGCCGTTGGCCACGCCGGCGATGTCCAGGTGGGCCCAGCGCTGGCCTTCGGTGAAGCGCGCCAGGAAGCAGCCGGCGGTGATGGCGCCGGCGTTCTTGCCGCCGATGTTGTACACGTCGGCGAAGGCCGACTCGAGCTGGGTCTGGTACTCGTCCCACAGCGGCAGGCGCCAGGCGCGGTCGAACACCGATTCGCCGGCGGCCAGCAGTTCGTCGGCCAGGTCATCGTGCTTGCTCATCAGGCCCGCGGCGAACTTGCCCAGCGCCACCACGCAGGCGCCGGTGAGGGTGGCCACGTCCACCGTGGCCTGCGGCTCGAAGCGCTGCACGTAGGTCAGCGCGTCGCACAGGATCAGGCGGCCCTCGGCGTCGGTGTTGCCGATCTCGACCGTCAGGCCCTTCCGGCTACGGATGATGTCGCCCGGCCGGAACGCGTTGCCGGCGATCGCGTTCTCAACCGCCGGGACAATGACGCGCAGAGAAAGATCAAGCTCCGCCTCCATGATCATGCGCGCAAGGCCCAATGCATGCGCGCCGCCGCCCATGTCCTTCTTCATCAGCGACATGCCCTCGGCGCCCTTGATGTCGAGGCCGCCGGAATCGAAGGTGACGCCCTTGCCGACCAGCGTCACGCGCGGCGCGCCTTGCCGCCCCCAGGCGATATCGATGAGGCGCGGCGCGATCGCCGCGGCGCGTCCGACGGCGTGCACCAGGGGAAAGTTCTGCGTCAGCAAATCGTCGCCGGTGATGACGGTCGCCCGCGCGTCATGCGCGGCGGCGAGCGCGCGCGCTTCGCGCTCCAGCGCGTCGGGTCCCATGTCGGCGGCGGGCGTATTGACGAGGTCGCGCACAAAGCCCGTCGCCGCAGCCTCGCGCCGCGCCTGGCGCGTATCAAGCCCTTCGGGCGCGATCAGCCGCGCCGCCGGCGTTCTCGCGGCTTTGTAGCGGTCGAAGCGGTAAGCGCCGAGCAGCCAGGCGAAGCACTGCGCCGCGCTCGCCCCGTCGATGCGATAATCGCCTTCGGGAAGTTTCTCCGCGCCGGCGGCGGCGGCGAAGGGGTCGCTTCCGTCGCCCGCGCCGATCAGCGCGCCCTCGCGCGCGCAAAGGACTACGCCGGTCTCGCCGCTGAAATTGTTGAAGCGCGCAAGCGCGGCGAGCGCTTCCGGCGCGCGCGCAAGATCGTCTGACTTCTCGCGGACGAGGAAAACCGGCTGCGCGTTCCGCCAGCGCGACGGCTCATGCTCGATCAAAACGTCGGGGATCACGAAACGCTCCGTTAACGAACTTTTTGCGCCCTGAAACCGGGCGCGCGTCAGAGTTAAACCTTTATTGAAGAGATTTCGCAATCATCCGCGCGATCAATTCGCCCCGTGAGGACTCCGCCATGTCTTTCAAGCTCTCCGCCTTGCGCGCCGGCGCCGCCGTCAGCGTTCTTGTTCTTTCCGCCTGCGCCTCGGGCGGCAAGCAACTGACCGCCGACGGCCAGAGCGTCAACTACAAGGATGAAATCGGCGTTTTCACCGACCCGTCGGCGACGAGCGACATGGACCCGATCGCGGCTGCGTCCTTCTGGGGCTCGAAATACGACCAGAACCCGCGCGACGTGAACGCGGCGGTCGCCTATTCGGCGGCGCTTCGCAAGATCCGGTCGAATGAAGAGGCGGTTAAAGTCATCACCCGCGCGGCGAACGCCAACGCCGAACACGCCGGCGCCAATCTCGAAGCGGGCCGCGCGCTCGTCGAGGCGGGCCGCGCCTTCGAGGCGATCCGCTATCTTGAAAAAGCCGCGGAGCTGAGCCCGCAGGAATGGCGCGTTTTGTCAGCCTTCGGCGTCGCTCTCGACCAGATCGGCGAACACAAGCTCGCGCGCGCCAAATACGACACCGCGCTGACCTTCGCGCCGGGCGCGCCGCTCATTCTCAACAATAAGGGGCTCTCCTACGCGCTTGACGGCGACCTGACGAGCGCGAAGCAGACGCTGCGCGCCGCGGTCGGCGCGCGCGGGGCCGACGCGCGCGTACGCCAGAACCTTGCGCTCGTCCTCGCGCTGAAGGGCGAAATGGCCGAAGCCGAGCGACTCGCCCGTTCCGACCTGCCGCCGCAGATCGCCGACCAGAACATCGACTATTTCCGCGCCCTGATGAACCAGCCGGCTTACTGGCAGGAATTCGCCGCAGACGAAGTTGAAACCCCGTCGTTCGACGACAAGCCGGCGCCGAAGAAAGCGGCGGCGAAGGAAAAACCGGCGCCCAGCCTGAAAGAGCCCGCAGCGACCGCGACGCCGGTCGCCGCGCCGGCCCTGAAAGACAGCGCGACGCCGGTGACGCCGGCTTCCGCGGAAGAAGCCGCGCCGATGCCGCTCCTCAAAGACGTCAAGTAATTCCCGATCGACGGATCGGAAAGGCCGCCCTCCGGGGCGGCCTTTTTCCGTTCAGGAAAGCAGCGCATAAGGCCCGCCGCGTTCGAGCGCGCGTTTGTAGGCGGGGCGGGCCTGCAACTTCTCAACATAAGCCTTGAGGCGCGCGGTTTTCAAAGCCGCCGGTCCGCGCTGCAACATCGCTTCCGCTGGAAAACTCATCATGATGTCGGCGCCGGTCAGCTCGTCGCCGGCGAGGAACGCCGATTTCTGCAGCTCGGCGTCGAAATAGCCGAAGAGCCCGGCGATCGTGTGATTGAGATAGCCCTCGCGCACGGCGCCGGTCAGCTTCCTCGCGATCGGCTTTGCGAAGAACGGCATCGGCGCCGTCTCCATGCGGCCGAGCATCAAAGAGAGGACGAGCGGGGGCATGTAAGAGCCCTCGGCCGCATGCATCCAGTAGCGATAGCGCCGCCAACCGGGCGTGCCGCGCGCCGGCGCAAGGCGCCCGTTCCCGCGCTCCTCGATAAGGTGTTCGACGATGGCGCCGGTCTCGGCGATGACGACGCCGTCGTCCTCGATCACCGGCGACTTGCCGGTCGGGTGAACCTTCAGCAGTTCCTTCGGTGCGAGGTTCGTCTTCTTGTCGCGGTCGTAGCGTTTGACCTCATAGGGAACGCCAAGCTCTTCCAGCAGCCACAAGATGCGCTGCGAGCGTGAATTTTCGAGATGATGGACGGTGATCATGGATAGCCTTTCAGTAAAGGACGCCGAGCGCGTCTTTTGAGAACTCCTGCAACTCATCCGTCCGGCCCGTCCGCACTTTTTCGGCCCATTGGGGGTCCTGCAAAAGCGCGCGCCCGACGGCGATCAGGTCGAAATCGCCGCGCTCCATCATTTCGACCAGCCGGTCGAGCGAGGCGGGCGTTGAAACTTCCCCGCCATAGGTCGCCGTGAACTCGCCGGAGAGGCCGACGGAGCCGACCGAGATCGTCGGCTTGCCGGTCAGCTTCTTCGCCCAGCCCGCGACATTGAGATCGGAGCCGTCAAAGGCGGGCTCCCAGAAACGGCGCTGCGAACAGTGGAACGCGTCGATCCCGGCGTCGACCAGCGGGGCGAGCCATTTTTCAAATTCCTGCGGCGTCGCCGCGGATTTTGCGGCGAAGTCCTGCTGCTTCCATTGCGACAGGCGAATGAGCAGCGGGAAATCCGGGCCGACTTTCCTCCGCGTACGGCGGATGATCTCCGCCGCCAGCCGCGTGCGCCCTTCCCAGCCGCCGCCCCATTTGTCGGTCCGGCGGTTCGTCTTGTCCCAGAAGAAGCTGTCGATGAGATAGCTGTGCGCGCCATGGAACTCGGCGCAGGCAAAGCCGGCCTCCGCCGTCGCGACGGCGGCGGCGACGAATTCCTCGATCGCGGTTTCGATTTCAGCTTCCGTCATCGGCGCAAAGAGCGGCGCCTTGTCCGGAACCTTGATGCCTGAGGCCGACCATGACGCGACGTCAGGATGCGGCGACTTGGCCGGATTGCGATAGGGCCCCTCGTGCCAGAGCTGCAGGCCCATCGTTCCGCCAGCCGCCTTGACGTCGTCGGCGATGCGCCGCCAGGCGGCCTTGGCGGCGGGCTTAACGATGTCAGGCACGTTCGGCGTGCCGTCCGCCGTCGTGGTGTTAGGGTGGACGCCCTCGGAAAGGATCAGACCGACGCCGCCCTCGGCGCGCCGCCGGTAATAAGCGGCGACATCCTCGCCCGGAACATTCCCCGGCGAAAACGACCGCGTCATCGGCGCCATGACAATGCGGTTCTTGAGCGCCAGCTTCCCAAGGCGGAACGGCGTGAAGAGGCAGTCGACGGATTTGGGCATGAAGTCTCCGAGCGGCAGGACGGATGGCTTTTAGCCGCGCCGCCCGGCCCCCGCACCCCCGTTTGGCAGCTTGGCGCACAGCGTGGCGCGGCCGCGAAAAGCTCCTATAAGCGCGCTCATGAAATTCCTCGATCGCGCGAAAATCTACATCGCCAGCGGCGCCGGCGGCGCCGGCTGCCTCTCGTTCCGGCGCGAGAAATTCATTGAGATGGGCGGCCCAAACGGCGGCGACGGCGGGCGGGGCGGGCATGTCTTCGCCGAGGCGGTCGAGAACCTCAACACGCTGATCGATTTCCGCTACCAGCAGCATTTCGAAGCGAAGAACGGCCGCCCGGGCGAGGGTTCGAACCGCACCGGGGCGGACGGCGGCGATCTCGTCATCAAGGTGCCGGTCGGCACGCAAATCTTCGAGCAGGACGAAGAAACGCTGATCGCCGACCTCAACACGCCGGGCGAGCGCGTCCTTCTCGCCAGGGGCGGCAATGGCGGTTTCGGCAACGCGCATTTCAAGTCGTCGACGAACCGCGCGCCGGTGCGCGCCAATCCCGGCCAGCCGGCGGAGGAGCGCACCGTCTGGCTGCGGTTGAAGCTGATCGCCGATTTCGGCCTGGTCGGGCTGCCCAACGCCGGCAAGTCGACGCTGCTCGCGGCGGTGACGGCGGCGAAGCCGAAGATCGCCGATTATCCGTTCACCACGCTGCACCCCGGCCTCGGCGTCGTGCGGTTGAACGAGGGCGAAAGCTTCGTGCTCGCCGACATTCCCGGCCTCATCGAGGGCGCGCATGAAGGCGCCGGCATCGGCGACCGCTTTCTCGGCCATGTCGAACGCTGCGCGGCGATCGTCCATCTTGTCGACGGCACGTCGGAGGATGTCGCCGGCGACTATCGGACCGTGCGCGGCGAGCTTCTCGCCTATGGCGGCGGCCTGTCAGAAAAGCCCGAAATTCTTTGCCTCAACAAGATCGACGCGCTCGACGAAGCGACGCGCAAAGCCCGGCTCAAGACGCTGTCAAAGGCCGCCGGTCGGCCTGCGCGCGCGATCTCCGGCGTCGCCGGCGCGGGGCTCAAGGAATTGCTCCGGGATCTGATGACCCTGAAGGCCGGCGGCGCGATCGCCGCGGCGGAGGAACAACAACCCGCAGAGTGGACGCCGTGATCCCGCAGCGGCACGACACCTCGCGCGTCGGGCTGCTCGGCGGCTCTTTCAATCCCGCGCATGAGGGCCACCGCGAAATTTCGCTCATCGCCCTGAAGCGTCTCGGTCTCGACGCCGTATGGTGGCTCGTCTCGCCCGGCAATCCGCTGAAGGACGCGGCCGATTACGCGCCTTATGACGAGCGGCTGCGCTTGGCGCGCAAGGCGGCCGACCATCCGCGCATCATCGTCTCGAATTTCGAGGAGCGCAAAGGCCTTCAGTATACGGTCGATACGCTGGAGACCTTGCGCGCGCTGTGGCCGCAGATCG
>FSSH01011602.1_pt2 | contig 12019 bp, 27 predicted proteins | sample 1166101 | NCBI WGS metagenome assembly FSSH01 (sample SAMEA32972668, study PRJEB13176) | freshwater metagenome | biome: Drinking water system; feature: Biomass in drinking water that filtered by 0.45 um membrane; material: drinking water | place: USA | collected 2012-12-20 | depth 0 m | reverse complement strand
CGCAGTCAAGAAAGGATTGGCGACATGAAGCTCAGTATTCGAGAGGCGCTCGAGTCCAGCTGCCCAGCACAGGAGCGTAATCGGGGCGCGCAGTACCGGGGCGAAAGCTCGCTACCTAACAGCCGAGAGCTCAAAGCTCACCGAGATCTTATTCTTCGGTTCATTAACGAGCTCGAAGAAGACGGTGATATGACTGTGGACGATTTACGATTACATCTGGAGGATTGGCCATGACACAGTGGTTTATAGTGAAGTCGGGTTTTGCCGTTCTCGTGTGCCAGCCGGGCGCGCAAGTGAAAAATCCCGGCAAGTCGAAGCCTCTGCCCGACGATCCCGAGCTCTGCTGGGTCACGGACAAAAGCGAGATCATCTGGCCCATGGATGTCGACTGGGTAGTCAGCATTGCTGACATCGAGAAAATGGTAGGTGCGCGATGACCGCTATCGTTCTCGCCGCCGGTGTTCTCGCCATCATTATCGGCATTCTGTTTATACAGCGTGCCCTCTACGAAGCCGAGATACCCAAGCGCGAACGTGACGAGGCGTTCGGCTTTACCATGTGGCTCAGCGGCTGGGTCATCATGCTCGCCGGCTGCGTCATCATCGCCTCAGTGCTGCTTGTGTCATGACTCACAGCTACTCACCCGACTACCAGGCTATGGGCGACTGCCGCCACTGTGGTAATCAGCCAGAGAATTGCACAGGTAGTCGTGACAGCGTGCACTACTGCAAACACTGCACTCGCACGTTCCCAATCCGCATACCGCGCACCTACACTGGCGATGCGATTATCAAGTGTAGCGGCTGTGGTTGGCTACATCCAAGGCAGATCGAAGCCGGTATTGCCGTGTCCTGCGACCCACCTCGCGGTAAACCAATCACGATCGAAGAGCACAAGTTGCCGACTCCGTGATTTTGGCGTATATTGCGCCGGCTAACCAACCGGAGCAACGCCCATGAGAAATCTATTAGGAAGTACCGTCGGTGTAGGCAATGCAGCTTTTATTCCGACACCACTCAGCTCGTATTGGGTTGAGCTCACAAGCTCACCCACTCTCGTGCCTATCCCCGCCGGCGCCAAGTATGCCGTCTTCTCGTTTCCCGACGGGAATTACGGAGTAGTTTACGGCGATGAAAACGTCGAGGCAGAAATCCCCAGCACGTCAGGCATTCCGACGGCGCTGAACGACTGGAACCCGAGCCAGCGTCTGCTTTCGCCGACCAACACTCACATGAGCATGATCGCCCCTGAAGCGCATGACGGCCTTGTGAGCTTCTACACATGAACCGCCCCTTCGTCGCACCTGGACCTTTCGTGCGTCGCCCGAGAACCGATGGCGGCGATCCGATTACCCCTGGCTCCTTCGACATTCTGGATGAGAACGACAATCCCATTCTGGACGAGAACGATGCCGCTCTTCAAGATGAAGGAGCTCCGTGATGGCTAAAGCAAGTACATATCCGCAGAGAGCAGTTGACTCCGAAACGCTGCTGCTCGGCGTTGACGGCTCGGACCGAGTCAGCTTGTTTCCGAGCACCGGCTTCATCGGCCCAACAGGTCCCGAGGGCCCCGCCGGTGAGACAGGTCTAACTGGTGCTACAGGCGCTACCGGACCACAAGGCGAGACCGGTGCTACAGGTGCTGAAGGCCCCGAAGGTCCCACCGGACCAACCGGACCTCAAGGTCCACAGGGTGCTGGTCTTGTGCCCGACGAGTACGGCAATCTGAACGAGGCTAAGATCGATCAGATCGAGACGGCTGACGTGGACTGGGTTTTCGTTGTCAATCCAGACGGCGACGATCGTGCCAGCTTCTCGGAGCCGGCAGGCCTTATCGGTGACATGTCGCTACATGTCATCGGATACAACGCCACAGCGAACCAGTGGAGCGACTACGGTCAGTTCACCGGCATTCAAGGACCAACCGGTCCTGCAGGCCCGACTGGCGCTACAGGCCCGACGGGTGCAACAGGGGCAACAGGCCCGGCTGGTGCGGCAGGTGCTGCTGGTCCTACCGGTCCGACAGGCCCTGTGGCTTGGGGCCCCGTCACTCCGTGGACTTCGTCTACTGCATACTCAGCTACGGCGCCGCGCAGCGTCGTGACGTATCTCGGTGAAACCTACGTCTGCAAGACCAGCCACACTTCGTCAGGCTCGTTCAACGCGGCGAATTTCGACAAGATCGCAGCGAAAGGCGCAACCGGTAACACGGGTGCCACTGGTCCTGCCGGTGCGACCGGACCAGCTGGAGCGACAGGTGCTACGGGTGCTACTGGTGCTACAGGTGCCGCTGGTCAAGGCGTTCCCACTGGCGGTACCACAGGGCAGATACTTGCCAAGATCAACGACACCAACTACAATACGCAATGGATCGATCCTCCTAGTGGAGGTGGTGGCGGAGGTTCAGTCAAGCTGACCGAGGTCATTCACTTCTTCGATGATTTCATGCGTACTGTGCCCAATCCTACTTCCGGTCAACCTTTCTACGCCGGGTCGGGTTTGACGTGTAGCACTTCGGGCAGCGGAGCAACAATCAGCTCTAACACCAATTTCAATCTGGGCTCACAAAAGCATTTCGGTTCGGCATCGATTAACGTTGCGGCCAACGCTTCAACTGCTCAGCTTGCGTTGGACTACAGCTCTTCTGTGATCGCACAGAATGGGTTGGAAATCGCCAGTCGAGTTCAGGTCGGTACTCTATCAAACGGCAACGGTACTGACCAGTTTATTGCGTACTTTGGAACTTTTATCTCTGGTCAAACGCCCAACAGCGCATCCGGAAATATGATCGCTTTCGTCTACAGCCACGATATCAATGGAGGTAGATGGCAGGTCAGAGATTGGGTCGGCAGCACGATCACAAACTATGATACCGGCGTGGGAGTGGCGGTTAACACATTCTATGTGCTTCGGATTGTGTTCAGCTCGACACAAGCTCTGTGCTATATCAATGGTACTCTTGTTGCCACAGTGCCGAAGACCACACTTATCCCTGCTCTAGCTGTGGGTTTGATCAAGGATGCGGGTGCGGGCTCTGCTGTCATGTACTGCGACTATGTCGAACTCTATCGGGCAACCACAAACAGAAATGCCTGAGAGTAATATCGTTGTTTCCTGTTGCCGCAGATGATAGTATCCTAAGGCAACAGGATCAACACCATGAAACTCACAGCACGTGCCGGCGGCTACTCCAGCGTCGTCGGTCAATCCGTTCTACTTCAAGATACTACTGGCCGCGTCGTATGCCAGCTCGCATTGCTCAACGTCGGTGGCGAGGATCACAAGCAGAAGTGTGCGGAGATCAGCCAGCTCGTTGTCGAGTCGGTCAATCGCAACGATCCCGACCTGTCCGGCTACGTCAACAACCGGCATCCGTTCGAGGTGCTGGCTCTTGCACAGAAACATCTTGCACGAGCTCACAAGGGCGCGTTCTTCGACAAGGAGGCTTGCGCTATTCTCGCGCGTGCGCTTCTCGAGCAGGCTGGCCGCTCTGACCCGAGCATGGTCGCATACAAGATCAAGGACAGCCGCGGCGAATACTGGCAGACGGTAGTCGACGGTCACGCCTACAACTTCAGCGTCAGTAGCGGCGGTGATGCCTACACGCCAGCGCCAGCTCGCTGGGTCAAGTGCGACGAGCGTCACCCATCTGTGGGTGGCACTTACCTCACCGGTCAGTGGACAGGACCGAAAAAGGGACTTCGTCAGTTCAAGACGAGACCTCGCTATTTCATCATCCACGAGAACAATAAGCCGACGTGGTACAGCTTGTACTCTCGCTATCGTCTTAGCCAGAACATCGAGAGGTTCCCGCAGTACTGGCTCGATGGAATGCCGGGAGCACCGGCTGATGACTGACATCGCCGAGCTCGCAAGGCAGGTCAGGCTCGAAGCGACTGATGTCCTCAATCGACATCAGAAGCTCGCGTCGCTCAACCTGTATCGCATTCTAGCGCGTTGCATGGAACTCGCGGAGGCGTGTCGTGCGTCAATCGATGCACAGCAGGAACTTCGTCGCCTAGTGAGCGCCGAGGCGCGCGGCAATCGATCCTACGTTGAGAAGGACAGCGACGAGTTCACGCTCGCCAGCCGTTATGTCTTTTCAGCTGACAGCCATTCCAACATCTGCCGTTACGCGCACGCGATGCGCGAGGCCAAAAAACTGCAGCTTACCCATAAGACTCTGTTCGATTACCTGAAGAATAAAGGCGGCGTCAATGCGCTCTATCTTCTCCGACCGACTACCTATCAGACGGCTACCGCTAAATCGCTCCGACTCGATCGAAGCATTACGATCCCTAAGTCGGGAAGCTTCTGCCTCAAGCTCGAGCGAAAGTCCGATGGGAGCTTTCAAGTTTTGGATGATCCTGACGCCGGATGAGTTAATCCGAGAGCGCATCAAAGACTGGTGTCGTGATCACCCCGGCGCTAGTGCCAAGGAAGTGTCTCACGCGTTTAACCTCGGCTATCCGGGAATACGTCGCCAGCTCGGCATCATCAAGAAAGAATGGCGTAGAGAATTGCGGGATAGTCAAAACGCCAAAAATGTTAAGATGTTTTTATCGAAAAGAAAGGATGGATTATGAGAACATTTGTCACTCTGCAGCACAGCCGCTACCGCGTCAGCGCCATCAATCGAGTCAGCGAGCTGGTTATAAGCCAAGGCTCTGAGACTTTCGGCTTCTACGTCACCATCGCTCACGGCGTCCAACCCGACTGGGTCGGTTACGATGACGAAGCGACGGCGATTGCCACGCTCGACGACTTGCACAAGCTGCTGGATGAGTCATGATCGAGCAAGAACTTTGGGAGCTGCGCAAGCAGTACAGCACCGACAACTACGTTCGCCTGCGTCATCGGTTTGCCAACAAGCAGTGGCAACATTACAAGGGCAACGTCTACATCACTACCGCCGTTCTGTGGGATGCGACGCAGGATGAGTGGTCGGTGGTTTATGTGCGGAAAGATGATCGCTTCGGCGTTCGGTTCTGTCGCACGATCTCGGACTGGTGCGCTCGCCCATTTGTAGGCGACGACAAAACGGAAAGGTTCACGGAGCTATGAAACTCGAAACGATAGAAGAAAAGCTGCGCGCCAAAGCACGGCAGGATTATAGCCGACGTGTAGATGAAGCCTGGGTTTTGTTCTGCAAGACTGTTAGGGTTCGTCAAGGCATCTATGTCAAGGCTTTGCACGAAACTGGTAAACTTTTGACCAGCGATCTCATGACTGAACTCGGTCCCGAGATCGAGCAACAAGCGGTCGATGAGTTCCTCAAGAAATTCGAGGAGTTCGGCGAGCAGCTTCGGCAGCTCGAGAACGCGGCACACGAGCACTGACGTGAAAGCCAGTCACCTAATTGTGGCGTTTGCCTGGGTGCTGGCCTTCTCCGTTTTTATTTGGGGCGTGCTTTACGAGTATCGCCCCAACTGCTTATTCGACCATCGAACGTTTGATCGCGTCTATGATGGCGCCAACTGTGGAGAGCGTCGATGAGGAGACCACCTCGTTTATCTATTCCACAGACTGCTCAGCCGCTGGTGCGTCAGTTGTTTGAGGAGATGAACCGCCAGCAGTGTGGCGTTGTCGAGATGTCCGAACGATCTGGCGTCAACAAGAACACGCTGAAAGATTGGCGCACCAGAACGGTGCCTCGGATCGCCGATCTTGAAGCTTGCTTCAACGTGCTGGGCTTCGACATCGTAGTGAAAGAGCGCAAGAGTTGACGACGCGCGCCAACGATGCAAGAATGATTTGTCAGTAACCTACAAGGAGTACACAATGCCCGATGCCAATCCCGCCATCCCCGCCGCTGTTTACGATGCAGCAGCCGCCAAGGCAAAACACGACGATGCGTCGATCAGTCACGCCAAGGCGTTAACTCGCCCGAAGCCGTCTGAGCTTCAAGCTGAGCTATCGGCCGAGCTTCGCCAGGAAATTGCCACCGAGCGGTTCCTGCTCGACGGCTTCTTCAAGGCCAAGCTGCAGGTCCAAGATCAGGAGGTCGAGCTCACGGACATTCTGATGATCCGCAACCTGCAGGCCGTCGCCAGGAACCTGTGCGATCGGAGCAAGGCCCGGGTGAAGTCATGAGGCATACGCCAGCTATGCGCAGGGCTATGGAACGGCTGCGTGAGATCAATCGAGAGAGCGATCAAACGCAGTCGATCCTGAAGGCTATGGATAATCTGCTCGAGGCAGCTCTGGCCTCTCGAAACCAGAAGTCGATCGAGAAAGCTCGCACCAACCTTCTTTCGGCTTTCGAAGCTAGGGTGGATTTCAAAATCCGCGTCATGCAAGAAGGCGAAGAACTGGCTCGGCAACTAAACGAAGAAGAATAATGCCGCTCAAAGCTATTATCCAGCTCGGTCACGGTAGGGATTGTCCTTACTGTGGCCGAGTCATGTCGATCGAAGGCAAACCTGATAGTGACGAGCATCCGACTCGCGATCATATCCGATCGAGATGGCGTGGCGGCGGCCTTCGCATCATCGCATGCCGCAAATGCAATCTCGACAAAAAATCTTGGTCAGTCCAAGAGTGGTACTCANNTCAGCGCTCGTGAGGGCCGGTGATGATCGCGCCAGCACTGTACTAGCGTTCATCGATATGATGGCGACTGGCGAGCACCTGAAGATTATCGCGGAGTATGAGCGAGAAGCTCGGCTGTTTCACATAAAGGACAAGAACGATGCCAAAGAGAAGCTGGAGCGAAGAAGACGAAACCGAGCTAAGAAAGCTCGCATCAAAAGGGCTAAGCGCGACCGCGATCGGCGTAAAGCTGAAAAAGACGAGAGGGGCAATAGTAGGCTGGTGCAGCCGCAACGGTGTGACGTTGACCGGCAGGATCAAGTCGCTGATCCCGGGCCCTGAGCCGCAGGCGCTTCCTAAGAGCCGCACCGGGAGTTTCGGCCGCACTCGTGCCAAAGAGCTCAGGCAGATCGCCGAGGCTCCCGAGGCCGTCATCGTTCGCGAGGAAGTCAAGAAGCCGACATGGCCTCGCTATCCGACTGAGAACTCGGTGCATATCATGGTGGCGAAGGAAGAGCATTGCCGCATGCCTCTGTGGAATTCAATGTATCGCACAGGGCTGGTGTGCGGCGAACCCACATCCGGCGGCAAGCCGTACTGCAAGGGCTGCTCGCTGATCGTGTATCAGCCTCGACCCGTTCGTTAACTATAATTCTCTGATTTCCTGACAGCTTCGACCATCTGACCTAAGATGTATTTATCGATGCATAGGAGCTGTCATGAAACTTCGCGAATTAATCAAGGGTCGAATTGTCATCGATGATGCATCGATCTTTGCCGGCTGCACTGTCGATCGAAAAAACACAAGCCCGCCCGAACTCTATATTGGCATCTACAATACAGACGCTAGCCGCGAGCTGTATTCGATCGATCTCACCCGCGAAGCCGCGCAAAAAATCATCGATGAGCTCATTGCCGCTCTCGCCGTCCCCGCCCCTACGCCCGGTGACGTGTCGGATCATCTCGATTTCTTGGCGTATCGCAAGGAAAAGGAATATCCACATGGTTGACGAAAACATCAAGTCCAAGATCGTCAAGCTGCTCGCGCTTTCGCGTGATCGCGGCGCTAGCGAAGCCGAAGCCGCCACCGCCATGACGATGGCGACCAAGATGATGCTGCTTCACGGCATCAATGAGTCCGAGCTTCAAACGTCCAAAGCCGTCGCCGGCCGCAGCGAGAACACTGAGCTCGAGCGTGATTGGCAGGAAATCATCGCGCAGGCCGCCGGCAATTTGTTCGGCTGCATGGCGCTTTTCACCAAAGCACTCGCCACCGGTCAGCCTGTGTTCTACTACATCGGCCGACCCGAAAACCACGACGCGGCCAAGGCGACGTTCAACTACCTGTGCGACCAGGTCGAGCGTCTTTACAAAGCTGGCCTGCCGCCCGGCATGACGCAGAAAAATCGTGCGAACTTTCGCCGCACGTTCAAGTATGCCTGCGCCAGCCGCATCTATCACCGCGCCGCCGAGCTCGTGGACGAGATGAAGCGCGGCGAGCATACACAGGGCGCGAATGGCACTGCGCTCGTGGTGCAGGGCTACTTCGACAAGCTCGCCGATGAGGTCGATGAGTTCCTCAAGCAGGCGAAAATGAATATCCGCGTGAAGCGTTCCAAGCCTCGCGCCTATGGTCTCGGCTCTGCAGCCGGCCACGCAGCGGGCAACGCTGTCGATATCAGGAGTGCCGTTCGATGATACCCCCCTATGACGAAACGATCCGCTTGATCGAGAAGAACCTACCCGGCTGGATGTGGCTGCTTCGCAACGATCCTGACGGCGACAAGGGCAAGTATTTCTTCCATCTCAACGTCGGCTTCGACGGTCGGCGATCGTTCGATTACACCTTTCCGGTCTGGGCTGAGACTCCTAACCAGGCGGCCTTCGAAGCCTATTGCGCGGCATGCGCTGTCGTCGGCATTCCGAACTGAGACGATGACAGGTTGCAATCTGGGACGTCCTGCGCTAGTATGTCCCGGTTGCAACACGCTTAAGGAGCGTTCTGATGAAATACCGTGCACTGGCCAAAGGCTTCCAGTTCGTCAAAGGATCGCTCACCGATCCGACGCGCGAAGACGCTGCCTGGCTCACAGCGGGCGAGAAGAAGAAGTTCACCGACAAGCAGCTCGACAAGCTCAATGCCGCCTTCGCCGAAGTGGTCAGCAGCATGCAGGAAAAACTCGAGAAGCAGGGGCTCGATTTCGAGGACATGCTCAAACATCTACCGAAGCCCGGCGCCGTCAGCAACGATCGCTCGGCTTCCGAACAGGCTGCTGAACCCAGCGATGATGAAGACTGATCGCATCCGCGATTAGATGTGACGGCCGGGCAGCGATGCCCGGTCTTTTTCTTACCCGGGAGAACTACCATGCTTATGATCGACATCGAAACTCTGGGTCTGCAGCCAGGTGCACCGATCCCGACAATCGGCTATTGTCACTTCGGTTGGGATGGCATCAAGGACCACGGCACGATCGCCATCAATATCGAAAACTGGCGAAGCGCCAAACCCGATCCCGCGACAATCAAGTTTTGGCTTCGTCAGTCGCCTGAAGCGATCGCCAAGACTTTTTTCCGCGACGAGCAGCAGACGTGGGTCGAAGCTCTGATCGCACTTGCGGGCACTGTTCGCCACAGTCAAATCTATGGCGACGGCGTATGGGCGAACGGTCCGCTGTTCGATCTCGGCCATCTCGAGTACTGGTACGATCAGATGAGCGAAAAGACGCCATGGTCGCATCGCGATCCCCGCGATTGTCGCACGCTCTACGAGATCGCGAACCGACTGACGAAGTGGGATCGCAACGCCGCGACAATCTACCTCAAGGAGATGCATCCTAATCTCGTCGAGCACGACGCTGAGCACGATGCGATCCTGCAGGCGTTGCTCATCATCGATGCGAACGACGCTCTGTGCGCTCTTGCAGGAGTGCGCAAATGATCGTCGCGACAGTGCTCAAGACAGGGGGCATTTACACGCCTGAGCACGTTCGCATGCTCGAGGATCAGCTAGGCGCTGACGTGCCTCTCGTCGTTTATACTGATGACCTCGAGCTGCTTGCGCGTCGTCGTTCACTCGCGCGTCGCCTGACGTATCGTCTTCCTGGGTGGTGGTCGAAGATGGAGCTGTTCAATCCAGCTCTGCCTGACGACATTGCTTACTTCGACCTCGATACGGTGTTGCGTCGCCGGCCTAAGCTTTTGATCGATCCTGTGCGGGAGCCGATGATGCTTCGGGATTTTTATCGTCCCGGCGGTTTGCAATCATCTATCATGATCATTCCGCATCACTTCAAGGCTTTTATCTGGAAGCATTGGATGGAAGGTCCTGAAGAATGGATGTCGCTGCTTGGCGAGCAGGGACTCGGCGATCAGGCTTTTCTCGAGAAAGTCAGCCAGAAGTTTTGGGGCATTCTCCAAGACAAATATCCCGGTGAGTATGTCAGCTGGAAAGCCGACCATCTCGAGTCACGACCACTGCCGACAGCGGCACGGGTGATCGTATTCCACGGTCAGCCGAAACCTTGGGACATTCCACATGACAGGCAAAATTGGCACAACTAAGATGGTCAACGGCTTTCGTTGGCCGCTGTATGACACGGAATGCGCTGCTGTGGTATTCAACAGCATTCCCGACCTTGAGCGCGCGATCGGTCACTGCCGCAACAAGCGAACGGTTATCCAGGCCGGCGGCAACTGCGGTGTCTGGGCTCGGCATCTCGCCGACGTGTTCTCACAGGTCTGGACGTGGGAGCCTGACGAAACGAACTACCACTGTCTCGCGTTCAACACCGCCTACCGCAAGAACGTGTTCTGCGTCAACGCGGCGCTGGGCGATCGGCCGGGCTTCATCACGATGCATACGCCGGAGCAGAACAACTGCGGCGCTCTGCAGGTCGAGCCCACCACCGCGCCGGGTTCGGTGCCGGTCGACACGCTCGACAGCTACGGCAAAGAACAACTCGGCCAGGTCGATCTGATGTATCTCGATTTGGAAGGCTATGAGCTTCACGCAATCGCTGGCGCCGTGAAGCTGATCGAACGCTGCCAGCCAATAATCGCCGTCGAGGACAAGGGCTTGAGCGAGCGTTACGGCGTTGCAAAGGGCGATGTTCTGCGATACATTCAAGATACTTTCAACTACGAGGTGTGCGATCAATATGCCAGAGATTATGTCCTCCGACCCAAAACTCGACCCCCGGTTATTAGCGGTGCTCGACAAGCATCACGCACGCTCTAACGAGCTGGAACGTGATCTGCTCAACGTTGTGAGCGGGCTTGAGTTCGAAGCTGCTTTCGCCGAGTCTTGTGCAGGTGAAGAATTCCTGCGCGAGGAAGGACGCAAGTGCATCAAGCGCGGTGAAACAGCAAGCGCCAAATTTTACGGCACGCTTGCGTCAATCTGGAAACAAGTGCGCGAGAAACGTTTCCCGTTCCTCGTATCATCGATCAAGGCCAAAAGCAATTAACATCTTTGCATCAGACACTTGTCCGATACGCAGCGCTGTCGTGCTTGACGACAAGCGTCTGGTGAAGATGATCCTTGAGTCCGCACAGATGCTCGGTCACACGTTCAACGAGCACGGCGTCGATCACCCATACAAATTCAAGAGCAGTCATCGCGTGCATCCTTGCACTGTGTGGACCGGCGCGTCGTTCGGCAATGTCGAATGGCTGATGTCGCACACATGCGCACTTGAGCTCGAGTACGAGCGTCGTTTCGATCGCACGCACAGATCGTTTAGGACGCTGCCTGAGGCGTTCGATCGCTTTTGTCGCATCACAACGCATCGCACAGCGATGACTGAGCCTGCGAACTGCGCACGCAATTCTAAACTAGGTCTTGATTTCACAATGTATCGCGTTCATCACGCGTACCGACTTTATCTGCTCGCTAAGTGGGATATGACAAATCCGACCTGGAAGCTTCAGCCGCCCGTCATGCTTTCGGCTTGAACGCTCGCAGCCACTTGTCGCCGTTGCGTATGACAGTCTTGATACCCAGCTGCTGTATCATCTGGAGCAGCATCATCTTCGAAATGGATTGCTTCTCGGCGTTGAGCACGACTTGATCCATGTCGCGATCGATCTTCATGTATTCCTTTAGAAACGTCTTGCACTTCTCGGGGTCCTCGCGGCCGTCGTCCTTCTTGCGGTTTTTCTCGGCACTCGCTGTCAGATCGCTGTCCTTGAGGTCCGTATCAAATCCTTCGATTGTCACCTTCGCGCGATTGAACCGGCCGGCTCTCGCAGGCAGCGCTTCGATAAAGAACTTGAGCGCGGGTTCTGGTTTGCAAAAGTTGGCTTTGATCGTCTTGATGATCGCCATTTCTTCGTCGTTCGGGTGTAGTCGCACAAGGTGCACCATTCGTGCCATGCCTGTGAATGCGATCGATCCCAGCCCTGCGTGCTTCACATTGTCTCGCGAGGTTTTGCCGAGATGTCTGATGAGCACGACAGCGCAGTCATAATCCTGCGCGATGATCGAC
>FSSH01002631.1_pt1 | contig 12037 bp, 11 predicted proteins | sample 1166101 | NCBI WGS metagenome assembly FSSH01 (sample SAMEA32972668, study PRJEB13176) | freshwater metagenome | biome: Drinking water system; feature: Biomass in drinking water that filtered by 0.45 um membrane; material: drinking water | place: USA | collected 2012-12-20 | depth 0 m | reverse complement strand
AAACCCAGCATAGTGCAGCTTGTTTTCTCACAAGCACTGTTGCTCAATGTCCTTACCAGATCGACTATGCTTATTCTGACAACGGCAAAGAATTTAAAGGAACTGACGACCATGCTTTCATCAAGGCTTGTAGGCAACACGGTATCGGTCAGAAGTTTACTCGTGTCAATCGTCCGCAAACTAACGGTAAAGCCGAGCGGGTTATTCGCACACTAATGGACATGTGGCACAGCAAGATTCACTTTAAAGACTGTGCCGATCGGCACATTCAGCTTCTCCGTTTCATTAATTTCTACAATACCGTTAAGCCTCATAAGAGTTTGAATAATGCCACCCCTTATGAAATACTCAACACTTATTTCAATCAACCTCTCTGTAAACAACCCTAAGGTTTCTTACAGATGCGCGTTATATCTGCGTTATTAGAATTATCAATAATAAACGTGGAGTGTTTATAAATTTATTTTGTAGATAACAGACATCAATGATTGCGCTGTATTAATTTATTGATCATGGTGACTATTGGAGTGACCAAAAATTAATACAGGAGCATTTACATGAAAGTGATCTCGCCGCGTATACACGGTTATCTTGATTTTTTTGACCGTCTTTATTTTTTTACTTGCCCCTACACTTTTAGGATTAGGTCAGCTATCAGCGATACTTGCCTATAGTCTAGCTATAGTACATTTGATTGTTACCCTGGCTTCTGATTTTCCTTTTGGGGTAGTAAAGCTAATTCCATTTACCGTTCATGGTTGGATTGAGCGCATGGTTGGCCCCTTGTTGATAGCTATACCCTTTATTCTTAATTTTTCAGATGAAGAAGTGGCAAGGAATTTTTATATTGCGATAGGTATTGTTATTATCGTAATTGGTATGCTTACTGATTATCGGGCTGAAGTAAGAGTGAGAAAAGTTGAATAAAAATAAATCAAGCATCGGAAAGATGCTTTACTTACCTTGGAACAATTTCTTGAAGAAGCAAGTTATCCGATACACGATTTAGTAATTCAGCCTTTTAGTACAAACGAGATCGAAATTAAAGCAACTTTGGCGGCGGCATCGATAGAAAGAAATGATCTTGAGCGAGTGGCGAACAGCTTTTAGCAACAGATTTCATTAGCCAAGCGTTCTGGAGCCCTAGTACTACCGAGAAATCGAGATAACCATTCTTGCTGTCTTCGGCAGTCAGCTTAGACAGTTACAATATTCATTTTTCCGGATCTGCGTTTTTTCCTGCTATTGGGCGATTCTAATGAGGCCTAAGAATCAAACAACAGAAATAGGCTGATCCAGTTGTTCACTTTGCTTACTGGTATTATTCACGGCAGTAGATACCGGCAAAGCTGGGCAGTGCGACGAGAGGATAAAAGTAGGAACTGCACTGCCGGTTGAGATAAATTGATTGGTGTTGTTAAATGATACATGGCACTTGTTGTGTTCTAGATATCATTTCCAATGTAAATTATTTTCCGTCCCAAGAGGTGTTCGCAGTTTTATGCTGGGAGACTTGGGATCGGTATCGGAATGATCTTCAGCCTGATTCACATTGGGATTATTGGGGTGATTTTCATCGCTATCGGGGGAATTCAGTTCCCTTCTTTTTATATCATTCCTTTCTTGAATGCGGCCGGATTCAGACATTTGGTCGGTTTGTGGCTTTTCAACAGGTTTATCCAGGGGGGGAGTTGATTGAGAAAAAGCAGGCGAACTAAAGATAAAAGGAATTCCAATAATTAGAATGATTAATATGTTTCTTATGGTAGCCAAGATAATTCTCCATAATATATTGGATGGTTTATTATCATGAGCTGTGCGGATAGGTTAGTCTGTTCGCTTTCGTACATCTAGGAGAGCGGCAATAAAAAAACCGGCCAGGGCGGGGTGGGTGATACTTTTTGCTAAAGTATACAAGTTGAGTGCTGTTGTAGCATATTCTCTTATCAAAAACAGCCCCGTGGAGTGGTTTACATTCTGCGGGGTTTTTTCTTCTCCAGAGTTAGAATTTGATCCACTTGTCGTTCGTTCTTACGAAAAGACAGTGTCTTTTCCGACGATAATTGTCAGTATGTCCTACAATAATTCATTGATTGATAAAATGAATATCTTATTTACTCTTATTTTTTAATATACAAATAAATTTGTTGATTTAAACTTATGAACAATAGATTTTTCGTCATGTGAATCAGTGGAAGAAATGAACAATGGAAGGAAACTGCTTAAGTGTTCTGGTTGTTGAAGATGATAACTTTCAGCGACAGATGATAGTGAAAATGCTGCGTTCCATTTTGAACGTGCAGTCGATCAAGGAAGCAAGCAATGGAAAATGCGCATTGGAGATCATCCGCGAACGGAAAGAGAAGCCTATCGATATTGTGATATGCGACTTAAATATGCCACAAATGGATGGTTTGGAGTTTTTTCGTCATATTGGTGAAGAACAGCATAACATTTCTATTATTATCATTAGCGCCTTAAACAGTAAACTTGTGCAATCGGCAGGCAAGATGGCTCGGATGTATGGTGTCAAGTTACTGGGTGCGATTGAGAAACCGATTTATCCGGCAAAACTCAAGGAACTGTTCATCCAGTATGAACGTTCTGAGAACAAATGGTACTCACACGGCGGAAACTCAGTCAGTTTCTCGCTGAATGAAATCATGCAGGGGATTCGTGCGAAACAGTTTGAACCTGTTTTTCAACCGAAAGTAGACATGCAGACAAATTGTCTGATTGGTGCTGAAGCATTGGCGCGGTGGAATCATCCGGAACTCGGTTTAATCTCGCCGTATGCCTTTATTCCGGCGCTTGAGCAGAATAACCGGATCGATGAGTTAACTTTTCTGATATTGGAGAAAGCCGCTTCAGCATGCCGTTCGCTACATGACGCTGGTCACAAAATCAACCTGTCGGTGAATCTTTCATTGGCCTCGCTGGATGATATTACCTTGGCGGATAAAATTACCGGGGTTGTGAAAGAAGCGGGTATGGATCCTCGCTATATTACCCTGGAAATAACTGAAACTGCCGCAATGTCAGGGGTTGCGTATTCGTTGGAGAACCTGACACGTTTGTGCATGAATGGGTTTGAGTTGTCGATTGATGATTATGGAACCGGTTATTCCAGTTTACAACAGCTCACCCGAATTGCATTTAGCGAGCTTAAAATCGATCAGTCATTCATTCAGGATTCGATTGCTAACGAAATGGCGCGGATTGTGGTGAAATCGAGTATTGACATGGCTCGTGAATTGAGAGTGAAGAGTGTCGCCGAAGGAGTGGAGACGCAGCAGGATTGGGATATGCTTAAGAATATGGGATGCGATGTAGTGCAAGGCTATTTTGTTTCAAAGCCCATGAGTTTAGCTTCGTTTATCAAGTATTCTGCCGAAAACTCTCCTAGATATCAAAGTTCCCAGCTATTGTTTTAATTTTTTCCTTAGATGAGTAATCAGACTTACATTGGCGAGCCTAGCGGACAACCCCCCAGTTTGTGGTATAGCAGCGCTATGGAACAATTGGTGGAAGTGGTGCAGATGTTATCCATGGCGAGAGATTTACCGACGGTAATGGAAATTGTCCGTCATGCGGCGCGCAAATTAACTGGGGCAGACGGCGCTACTTTCGTATTGCGCGATAACGGCATGTGTTTTTATGCCGAAGAAGACGCCATAAGTCCGCTATGGAAAGGGCAGCGTTTCCCGATGAGTGCATGCATCAGCGGTTGGACCATGATAAACCGTCAGTCGGCCGTGATCGAGGATATTTATGCCGACTCACGTATTCCCGCGGATGCCTATCGTCCTACTTTTGTACGCAGCCTTGCCATGGTGCCAATACGCACGCTCGATCCGATCGGTGCCATCGGCAATTACTGGGCCGAGCAGTATCATCCAACGCTCGAACAGATAAAAGTATTGCAGGCGCTCGCCGATACCACTGCAGTTGCCTTGGAAAATGTTCGTGTTTACGAAGAACTTGAGCAACGGGTGGAGCAGCGGACTTTAGAACTGCAATCGATCCTTGATAACGTACAAGTTGGAGTTATATTTGCCGTCGATGGCCGGGTAGTGAGGACGAATCCCAAAGTGGCTGAGATATTCCGTTTTATTACGGCAGGTGCTCTCCTGGATATGCCGCTTAGAAGCTTATTCAGTAAATCTAGTAAAGATGAATCATTGATTGATATTGCCAGACCATATCTGGATAAAAATCAAGTATTCAACATCGAATCGAATTTGCTGCGGCAGGATGGAGAAAGTTTCTGGGCGCACCTTATTGCCAAATCGTTGGATCTCGGTAGTTATCCGGGTGGGGAAATCTGGGTTATTCACGATATCAACGAAATGAAAGTCAAAGAAAGGAAACTCAAAGAACTGAAAAGATCCGCTGAGACGGCTAATCAGGCAAAGGATTCTTTTCTGGCGACAATGAGTCACGAAATCCGCACGCCTCTGGCTGGAATGCTTGGAATGCTGGAGCTTCTTTCTATGACGCATTTGGATAAAGAGCAACAGTCGACATTGGATGCTGCCTGGAATTCGGGCAGGGGATTGCTGCGCATTGTCAGCGATATTCTGGATTGGTCTAAAATCGAAGAAGGCAAGCTGGAACTGTCGATGCGCCCAACATCGATCAAGCGGCTTTTGCAGGAAGTGGTGAATACCTATTCGCGTGCCGCCAGTGCTAAAAATCTAGTATTGTGGCAACAAGCCGATGACCGTATCGGCTCTTCCCATATCGTTGATCCACTGCGTCTTTCGCAAGTTCTAAACAATTTTGTTAGCAATGCCATCAAGTTTACCCAAGGCGGTGAAGTCGTGGTGCGTGCCGAACTGATAGATCGAACGGAAAACGGTGAGCGGATTCGTTTTTCAGTTAGCGATACCGGTATAGGAATCGATGAGAAGACGCAACAGAAATTGTTCCAGCGTTACCGTCAAGGCAATGCTGATACGGCCCGCATGTACGGTGGAACCGGATTAGGGTTGGCGATTTGCCGCCGCCTTGCGGAATTGATGGATGGATCCATTGAACTCGATAGTAAACCTGAGCAAGGATCAACATTCAGCATCATTCTGGCGCTGCCGCTAGGTGATGCGCCCGGAGAAGTTGTGCGGTATCTCGATCACGAGACCGAACAGCGCAAGGTTCTACCACTGTTCGAGCAAAGCGCGGATTCGCCGCTAGTGCTGGCAGTGGACGACCACCCGATCAATCGCGATTTGCTGGCACGTCAAATCAAGTTGCTCGGCTTACGCGTCAGAACCGCCGAGAATGGCCGAGAAGCGCTGCATATGTGGCGTAACGGCCAGTTTGCGCTAGTGATTACGGATTGCCACATGCCGGAAATGGATGGTTATGGTTTGGCAAAATCGATTCGCAAAATTGAGTCCGAGCAGAAATTAAAGCCTGTGCCGATTATCGCTTGGACGGCAAATGCGCTTGATGAGGAGGTTCGAAATTGCCATGCTGCAGGTATGAATGAATTGCTGGTAAAACCTGCCAACTTGGCGCAGCTTAAAGCCGTACTGGCAAAATCTCTGTTACTTGCTTTAACCGGTAAGGATGAAACCCGAGCGTTAGTAGAATTGGAGTTTGGTGATAAAACCCGTGTGATAGATTTTTCAGAATTAAGCAAAGTTGTTCCTGATGCAGCTGACCATGTTCAAGTTTTGAGGGATTTCCAGGTTCATATCCGTAATGACTACAACGAATTGCTTGAAATACTGGAAAAAGATGAGTTAGTTATTGTGAGTGAAATTGCGCATCGCATGGTTGGTTCCAGCCGGATGGTCGGTGCTAAACAATTGGCTAAAGCTTGCAAAGCAGTTGAGTGGTCCGCTCATAGAAAAGATACAGCAGGCACCAAAAAAGCGAGAGAATTATTGGATGATGCCATCAAACAATTCGATAACTTTTTGTTGCAGAAAAGTGATTAAAAATCGGTTCTGAATTACTTCACATCAAGTCATTGCATCCCGTCGTGATGATTGCACAACTTTCTATTGTTTTCTCATCGATTGTAGCCGTTTCCTATATTCCGGCAAACGAAGTGGGGCATTCATCCGCTGCGCTGATAAATTACGGCTGCTTGTGCTTACCATCTTTCAGTAGCTGCCATTCGTAGAAACCCGATGCGGGTATGATGCGGCGGCGCTTGCGGTATGCAGACTTGAACATCGGTCTTGTTGAGATCGTTTCGGCGCGCGCATTGGTTATAACATGGGCTTTCTTCAAGCCCTTGATCCATCCAGAAACCAAGCCCCAGCGCATCATCGTTGCTTCGCGCTTAATTTCGGTTTCACGAATCACCAGAATGTCGGACATAGGCGCGATGTTATGGCGTGGTATAAGATCGGGGAAAGAGTTGACGGAATACCAGTTCTTGAGTATCGCTTCGGGAAAGTCTAAAGAAAAACGTTCGCACATAAGAGCCACTTCCGTTTCAGGTCTTTTCTAATTAATGATCCGTGCCCGGATTATTAAAAATGACGATGTCGCTTCAATTTCAGATATGCGGATTCAGCATAAATCAGCTGCCTCGTAAAGCGGGCGTATTTCGATTTCGCTCGGTCCCGGCATAGGATTGGGGCAACGTTTCACCCAGGCGATTGCTTCGTCCATATCCTTGACTTCCCAGAGCCAGAAACCGGCAACTAGCTCATTGGGGTGAAAGAAAGGTCCGTCGATAACCGTACGGCTAGGACCATCGAATGCAATACGTTTGCCCCGTGAAGAGGGCGTAAGACCGTCGCAGCAACTTACATCTTTCATGATGCCGGCCTTGATAAGATCGCTATTAAATCTGTCCATTGCTTCCATCATTTTTAGCATCTCGGGCGTTGGGGCAAAGCCCTTTTCGCTGTCTTCGGTAGCTTTCACTAATATCATTACACGCATCGTTTATCTCCACATTTGAGTCTGCTTAAAAGTTTAGCAAGCAATCAAGCAAATGGTTATTGGGGGTTCTTGAAAATTTCTTTGTCGGTTAAAGCATTGCACTATTGGCGATTGAGAAACGTCACGCCACTTTCATATTGAGACGCTGCCGATTTTCCGGTATATGCAGAACACCAGCCATGAGGGCTTATGCTGCCTTCTACGACGCGACACTCACCGTTAGCTTCAGGAGTCTTGCCGGGAATAAATTGCATGCATTTACTGCATTGCTCTTCTCCATTAGGTTCGTCACGATACTTGGTTACTTCCTTAGCAGCTTTGGCTGCTTGCGCTTGGCCAATTAAGCTGTTCACATTCACAATCGGGACAGTGGCTCCTATTGCCATAAATTTTATGATCTGACGCCGTGAAAATTTCTTTCCAAGATAATTCATCGTTACCTCCCACATTGATTGTTGATGCGCGTTCTAAAATATGCCTCAGTTAGCATTGTGGTTTCGAGCTAGGGGATATTGAAAATTTTCGCCAAGAGAGGCATCGGTATGAAGATTCTCTTTATTTCCAAAGAGTTTAATATTTTGTCGATTCGCGCATACTGCCGGCAGGATTCTTCTGATCCGTGCTGGATGGGTTGCTTGGTTTTGCTTTGGTAGAATCAGATAGGTTTTCTGATGAAGCGGGTTTTGAATCAGAAGCGTTTTGGGTTTTGCTTTTCTTATAATCCTCAATGTGCTCTGGTTGAGGTTGATGGCCAGTATCTCTTCTGTCTCCTTCGGTAGGAATTTCCGGTGGTGTAGCAAGTGATTGCGCCATAGCTACCATGCTTAATAATAAAAAGAACATAAAAATAGGGATAGAAATAATTGTCCGTACTAAATTCTTAGTCATGATTATTCTCCTGTTAACGTGTTTGGATTTTTCATGATCCTCTTTACTTTTATTTTGGTCAGTTCGTTACCGCACACATTAGAGATACAAAGAAAGCGGATGAATTTCAGGAATACTCTTTGAGTTTGGGAGATCAGGTCAATACGAGGAGATAATGAAAGCCAGAACTACACTACGGATTGGGAGGAATTGGTTGGAGTAAAAACTCGCCAGAGCGGGGTCTGTTCGCCAATCCCGGGACAAAAAAACGGATGGTGGTTAATTTGCTGACAAGAAAAGTGCTAGAGGTAAAGTGGAGCCTATAAATATCTGAAGTTGAATGCCGTGCGTCTATTACAACAGTTTATTGTGTTGTTTTTAAATACTTAAGGCACATTTTTTGACATCGCATTGCTATCCTTCTTGCTTTCGATGGCGCACGCGCCAGTTGGAAACAGGGGCCATATCGCATTGATGCTCTCGCCTTTCGTCCGGTTTTCAATAAACCGGAAGCTTTTGATGATGTGATTAGCAAGTCGCAGGCGCTGTACGGCTTATATTCCACATTTGCACCGGAAAGTATTGCGCCGCTCAAAATCGATCTCTACTGGCTTGATTATGAAAGAGATCAAGGTCGGTTTGCAGCAGCGCAGGGACGGGAACACAGGCATTCTTTCGGCACCCGACTGTTTGGTTCTGCAAAGAATTGGGACTGGAATCTGGAAGCAGTATTCCAGATCGGCCATATCGGCAGTCAAACTATCAGTGCCTGGACAGTTGCTTCTGATAAAGGTTTTACCTTTACTGCGCTGCCGTGGTCACCCCGGCCCGGCTTGAAAGCGGACATTGCCAGTGGTGATAAAAATCCAAGCGATGGATGGCTCACCAAATCGGATAAATCTGGGCACTGATTTATGCATATCAAGTTTTAGCACTTATACATTCAAAAAGATAATAGTTACTATTAGTTCATTTCTGTCCACCTTCTGACTGTTTGGAACAGTCGCGTAAATACGTAGAGGATTCTCGATGCGAGCATGGCATAGTACTCTAGAATTCTCTCGGTTTTTCAAGCGACGAACCCACTAACCGGTTCAACCGCATTGAACAAATATCTCTAAGCTAAGTGGAGTATTCCAGGCATCATTTGCTGCACTGAAAACGTGAACAATCCTAAGTCTCCAAAACTATCAAGTTATTTAACTAATGTTATTGATAACCATTATCATTCGTATTAAACTTGTGCCTTCTATTACTAATATTGAGTCATTGCCATGTATTTCCGATTTCTAATTGCAGCGCCGATCGTGAGCTGCATGACTGTACTAATTATTACGCACGTGTTTGCAAATGAATCTAATCTAAGTTTTGAACAAATTAGAAATCTTCCAATTATGCAATCGCTAGGGCACAAAATATTCTTTGATACCAATTTATCGAATCCACCGGGGCAAGCATGTTCTAGTTGTCACGATCCTAAAACAGCTTTTTCAGATCCTATTTTAGATTTACCTGTTTCAAGAGGTGTGGTAGAAGGGAAAACAGGCACTATTAACACACCGATTGTAATGTACACAGCGTTTATACCCGCTTTTCATTTCAATCCTGAAGAGGGCTTATTTATCGGCGGTCAGTTTTTAGATGGACGAGAATCTTCTTTAGAAGCGCAGGCAAAGAAACCTTTTCTTAATCCGGATGAGATGAATAATCCGGATAAAGCCAGCGTGATTGAGAAAATAAGAAATGCTTTGTATGTTGACGAATTTAAGCTGGTTTTTGGGCAGGATGCACTAGATGATGTTGATAAAGCCTATGATTATGTTGCTGCTGCTTTAGCAAGCTTTGAGCGCAGTGCCATTCTTAATCCTTTTACATCAAAGTATGACTTTTACTTGACTGGTGTGGTGAAATTATCAGAACAAGAAGAGCGTGGATTGCAGCTTTTTGAGGCTGAAAATAAAGGAAATTGTGCGGCCTGCCATCCTAGCAGACCTGTTGATGGGAAACCGCCTTTATTTACAGATTTCACGTACGATAATTTAGGCGTTCCTTCTAATCAGAAAATTTTAAAAATTAAAGGGGCAGAGTTTGTTGATATTGGTTTAGGCAAAACGGTTAAAGACAATCCGAACGCTGAAGCCGGCGCAGATAATGGTAAATTTAAAGTATCTTCCTTGCGCAATATTGCCAAAACAGCACCTTACATGCATAACGGTGTTTTTACTAGCTTAAAAGAGGTGGTTGATTTTTATAACACGCGAGATACCGATGGAAAATGGGCTAAACCCGAAATTGCAGCGACTATGAACACTGAGGAGTTAGGTGATTTGGGTTTGTCTGATCAAGAAGTGGATGATATTGTGGTTTTTCTGAGAACACTAAGTGATGGCTACGAATTAGGTGAACATGCAATGATCGAGCAGGAAGATGCCGTAAAGCTGCCTTATGTGCGTGTTGAAGGGCGAGATGTTGCTAGAAAAATATATTCTGTTCGAATGGAAAGAATTACCGCAGATAAAGACTTTCCTCAGTATCATGTAACTCAGCTTGAGGAATTATCTTTAGCTGATAATTCTTATCCTAATGACATTCCTTACTATTCGTTAGATACAGGTATATTAGAAATTCCAGCCATTAAAAAAGACCATGAAAATGGTAATCAATCAACTTATGTTGCACAGTTTAAACAAATAATTCCTAATGGGAATTTAGTCTTCGATCTGACCTATGTTAAACCGTGGCAGTGAAAATTACAGTACTCCAGTCCAGTCACCAGAAAACTAAAGCTCTGCCCTTCTGATTGATTCATATTAAGAAAAAACCTTTGCTTAAGAATGCGTTCAATGGCTATTGGCTCAAATTCATATGACTTAAGTGAGGTGCGCACATATGGCAAAAAAACAACACGTCTCTTATAATCTGAATGTTATTCTACACTTATTCAGAGTTTTCTTTAGTTGCCATTAATTATGCAAATTTGGTAGATTCTCCTGTGCTTCACCATATTATTACTGAAAATGGTATAGAGGCATATAATTTACGCTGCTTCTTTAAGCCCTGAATTAGCTTCCTTTTGGTCAGTTTTTCGATGATGTGTTGGTTCAGGTTTAAATGAACGACACGAACAGCCTCTAGTTTCGAATAACTCCGTTCCATCGCTCTGAATGAGCGCACATCAAGAATTGATGTCATTTGTGAATGTATGCTATCATTGATTTCACATAATAAGGAGTGAAGTCAAATGTCTGTTGTTACTGTTCGCAATTTGCCCGAAGAAACGCATCGCGCGCTTAAGCTGCGTGCTGCTCAGCATGGACGTAGTACCGAAGCTGAAATCCGGGAAATTCTGGAAGAGGCAGTGCGTCCTAGGACGCGTGTCAAAATCGGATCTGAACTCGCTGCTTTTGGGCAATCCATTGGGGGGCTTGATTTTAATGACACTCGTGATCAGACGCCGACTGAACCAGCAGTGTTCGAATGATCGTTCTGGATACGAATGTCATATCCGAGCCAATGAAACCCAACGGCAATCCCGCCGTTCAAGCTTGGCTTGATCGGCAAACAGCCGAGACACTGTATCTGACAGCAACAAGCTTTTCCGAATTGCTGGTCGGCATTGAAATCCTGCCAAATGGAAAGCGTAAAGAAGGACTTGATGCCGCATTGAGGAAACTGATGGAGAGACTTTTTGGAGCGCGCATACTATCATTCGATCAACAGGCAGCGATAGCATATGCGTCTATAGTCGGTCGAGCTAGGACTAACGGTCGCCTCATCTCTGTGGCAGACGGTCAGATTGCCGCAATCGCAGTCGTACATGGATTCACCATAGCGACGCGAGATACTGCGCCTTTTGTCGCTGCCGGAGTGCCCGTCATCAATCCTTGGGAAGAATGATCTTAGGTATTTTGTGTTAATGGTAGTTATCAAAGGAACATCGTTATGCGAGAACGAAATATGATGCGGAATTGACTGTGTCAAATTTGTGCCAAACTAGTCTGTAAGTGCCACCGTTTGTGGTTGTGTGAGACAGTTTTTATGCTTGGCAAGCATTGTAAGTGATTGATTTATATGTAACTGAAATTTGTAAATAAGTTTTGTAATCAGAAGGTCCCGAGTTCGATTCTTGGTGTCGGCACCATTAAATCAATAAGTTAAGATATTTATTAAGTAAAAATTATATTAATGTAGACACTATGCTATGTAGACAGGAGGTTAAGTAATCAATGTCAGTGCTTATGGTCATTTTCTAATCTGATTTTTT
>FSSH01003339.1_pt1 | contig 12043 bp, 13 predicted proteins | sample 1166101 | NCBI WGS metagenome assembly FSSH01 (sample SAMEA32972668, study PRJEB13176) | freshwater metagenome | biome: Drinking water system; feature: Biomass in drinking water that filtered by 0.45 um membrane; material: drinking water | place: USA | collected 2012-12-20 | depth 0 m | reverse complement strand
GCCGCCGTCGTCGCGCTCGATCTTCCTTCCGGCGCCGTTCGGTCGATGACAGAAGTCGCTGAGCCGGCGGCGCTTTTGGGCGATCTCGAAGCGGACGGCGCCATCGCCTATGCTTCCGACAGCATGACGCCGCGTATTTTTTCTCTTGCAGCAGGCGGCGCGCCGGCCGTGCTCGCCGCCGATCCCCGTTTCGTCAATCTGCAGGGCCTTGCGCTCGACCGGAAAAAGCGGCGCCTTTACGTCGCCGATTATCTCAGCGGATTGTTTGTCATCGATCTCAGAACCAAGGCCGTCACGCCAATCGCCAATCCGTCGGACGCCCATCTCGGCGGCATTGACGGGCTCTATCTCTACAAGGGCGATCTCATCGGCGTCCAGAACGGCACCGCGCCGCAACGCATCGTCCGGATCGACCTCGACAAGAAAGGCCTAACGGCGCGGAGCCTTTCAGTCCTTCAGCAGGCGTTGCCGGAATGGAATGAACCGACGCACGGATTTGTCGACGGCGACCGCTTCATCTACATCGCGACGAGCAATTGGCCGGCTTATGACGACGCGGGCAAGCTGCGCGAAGGCGCCCTGCTGCAGCCGCTGCGGTTGATGGCGGTTGAACTTAACTGACAGGAAACGCGAAGTCGCCCGGCGCCGGCGGCGGACGTTTGTCAAACGCCCATTCGGCGAAGGGCCCGTCGAGATCGATCCAATGGAGGAAAAGGTGCGCCGACCAGCGGTTCGGGTTCGGCGTGATGCGCCCGTGCCGGTGATTGACGCCCTTGTAGAGGAGCGCATCGCCGGGCTGTAGACTGACGCTTGCATAGGGTTCGTCGCCGAAGTCATCCGCGATGCGGATCTTGTTCGCGTCTTCGAGGGTTAAAAAACGCGCGCCGACTTCGATCGGCCAGACTATTTCATCCGAATAACCGAGCGCCAGCGACATGCTGAGATCGCAAGCCGGGCGGTCCGAGTGCACGGTGCATCGGTCGCCCTGCTGATACGCGCGGAAGAAACTATAGCTGGGCGCCAGGCGCCTGCCGGTGACGTCGATCAGTTGTGATGTCAGGCCCCAGTGAAACCCGAAAACCGCTGGAAACTGGCTGGAATGAAATTCAAACGATTGCTTTTTGGTGACCGCGGGCTTTGCCGTCATTCGTCGCGCCACATCGGGACGCTGCATGACGCTCGTGATCAGCCCGAGCAATCCGTTGACGACCTCAACCGGCGCTGCACTGCGTAACACCGTATGGCCGTTTTCGTCATACTCGCGGCGAAGTTCCTTCGCTGCACGAACCATAAGCCCCGCATATCGCCGCGACGAATTTCGTCAAGCCGGTTGCGACGAATCGTTTTGTTTTGCGGTCAATCAATGGAAATTCCGCCCCTTCGGCATGACCGCTTCTGGCGCAAGGATGTGGCGTACTTTGCGCGGGTGACTGCGGGCGTCGCCATCGGGGCGGCGCCCCTCGTCGGCGGGCGCGACCGCCTCGCGCAAGGGAGAACCGGAAAGGCGCGCGAGCAGCGGGCTGAAATCATGGAGCCGTTCGGCGATGACATGGACGACGCCATGTTCGTTCTGGATTTTTCCATCAACCGCGCAGAGCCGGGCGCCGAGCACCTCGGCGCGGCAACGCTCGAAAACGGCCGGCCAGACGATGATGTTGGCGATGCTCGTCTCATCCTGCAGCGTCATAAAGATGACGCCGGACGCCGTATCGGGGCGCTGCCGAACCAGCACGAGGCCGGCGACGCATACGGCCGCGCCGTTCCGCAGCATCGACAGACGGTCCGCCTCGACGACGCCGCGCCCGGCGAGATCGTCACGCACCAGCGCGGCCGGATGGGCTTTGAGCGACAGACGCAAGGTGCGGTAATCCTCGACGACATGTTCGCCGAGGCGCATCGCGGGCAAATCCACATCCGCCTCACGTCCCGCCATCGCCGCGCGCTCGAACAACGGCAAGTCCTCCTCCCCGCCGACGCGGTTGAGCGCGCGCGCCGCCCATAAGGCCTCACGGCGGTCGAGACCGATCGAGCGGAAAGCGTCGCCCTGCGCGAGGCGTTCGATGGAAGCGGGGCTGAGGCCGCCGCGCAGCCATACGTCGCGCACCGAGTCAAACCCCTTCCCGCGAGCCGCGACGAGTTTTTGGAACTCGTCTTCCTTGAGGCCGTCGATCTGACGGAAGCCGAGGCGCAAGGCGCGACGAGAATGAATGTCGCCCTTCATGTCCTGATGGCGCGCGTGCAGCCGCCCGGCGGCGGCGGGGCCTTCTTCCAGCGTGTTGTCCCAGTCAGAGCGGTTGACGTCGGGCGGGCGCGCTTCGACGCCATGCTCCTGCGCGTCACGGACGATCTCGCCCGGCGCATAAAAGCCCATCGGCTGCGCGTTCAAAAGCGCGGCGGCGAAAACGTCCGGGTAATGACATTTGATCCAGGACGAGGCGTAGACGAGCAGCGCGAAACTCGCCGCATGGCTTTCCGGAAAGCCGTATTCGCCAAAGCCCTCGATCTGGCGGAAGCAGCTCTCCGCGAAATCCGGCCGATAGCCGTTGGCGATCATGCCGTCGATGAACTTCGCCTTGAGCCGCCCGATCGCGCCGACGCGCCGGAACGTCGCCATGGCGCGGCGGAGCTTGTCGGCCTCGGGCGGGGAAAACCCGGCCCCGACAATCGCGATCTGCATCGCCTGCTCCTGGAAAAGCGGCACGCCGAGCGTGCGCTCTAACACCGCCTCCAGCGCTTTCGACGGATACGTCACCGTCTCAAAGCCCTGCTTGCGCTTCAGATACGGGTGCACCATGCCGCCCTGAATGGGGCCGGGGCGGACGATCGCCACCTCAATGACAAGGTCGTAAAATTTTTCCGGGCGAAGACGCGGCAGCATCGACATCTGCGCGCGGCTTTCGACCTGAAAGACGCCGATCGAATCGGCGCGCTTCAGCATCGCGTAAACGCGCGGGTCTTCCTTGGGGAGGGTGTCGAGGGTGAGAGGAACATCCCCCCTCTCCCGCTTGCGGGAGGGGGCGGCGCGAAGCGCTTCTTCATCCCCCCACTCCGGATAAAACCGGTCGATCATGTCGAACGCTTTCCGCAGACAGGTGAGCATCCCGAGGCCCAGAAGATCGACCTTCAAAATCTTCAGCTCATCGAGATCGTCCTTGTTCCATTCGATGACTGTACGGTCTTCCATCGCCGCGTTCTGCACCGGCACGATTTCGTCGAGACGGTCCTTGGTGATGACGAAGCCGCCGACATGCTGCGACAGATGACGCGGAAAGCCGCGCAATTCGCCGGCGAGCTTGAGGCACATCACTAGGCGCGGATCAGCGGGGTCGAGGCCGAGCTTTCGGAGGTCGTCCTCCGTCACCGCCTTCGACCACCAGTGCTGCGTCTTTGAAAGGGCGGCGATGCGATCCTGCGAAAAGCCGAACGCCTTGCCAACGTCGCGAATGGCGCTGCGGCCGCGATAACAGATCAGCGTCGCGGCGAGCGCGGCGCGATGGCGGCCGTACTTTTCATAGACGTACTGGATCGCCTCCTCGCGCCGTTCATGTTCGAAATCGACGTCGATGTCGGGCGGCTCGTTCCTCTCCGAGGAGACGAAACGGTCGAACAACAGCGTGAAGCGGTGTGGATCGACCGAGGTGACGCCGAGGCAATAACAAATCGATGAATTCGCGGCCGACCCCCGCCCCTGGCAGAGAATGCCCCGCTCTTCCCGCGCATAGCGGACGATGTCGGCGACGGTGAGAAAATAGGCGGCGTATTTGAGATCAGCGACGATCTTCAACTCGCGCGTCAGCGCGTCGCGGACTTTACCCGGCACGCCGCCCGGATAGCGCTTCGCCGCGCCCTTCCAGGTGAGGTCTTCAAGCGCGGCTTGCGCGTCCGGATAGCCGGCGACGGTTTCGTCCGGATAATTGTAGCGAAGATCGTCGAGCGAGAATGTCAGGGTCTTCAAAAAGCGCGCGGTCTCCTCGACGACTTCCGGCGCGTCCCGATAAAGCCGCGCCATTTCCTGCGGCGGCTTCAAGCAGCGTTCGGCGTTGGCGGCGAGGCGCCGGCCAGCGGCGTCCAGCGTCATTTTCTCGCGGATGCAGGTCAGCACATCGGCGAGCGCGCGCCGGTCGGGCGTGTGATAAAGCGGCGCCGTCGTCGCGATAAGGCGCGCGCCGGTTTCCGCCGCCAGCGCTTTCAGAAGCGCAAGACGGCGCCGGTCCTCGCCATCGAAGCAAAAGCGCGCGGCGAGCCAGACATTGCCGCAGCGCGCGCCGGCGCGCCGCAGCGTCTCGCGCAGGCGTTCGTCCGCAGCCGCGCCTGCGGCGATCTCCGGCGCGACGATCGCCTGCTGACCTTCGGCTGCGCTGAGGAAGTCGTCGAAGTCGAGCCAGCACTCGCCTTTCGGCGCGCGGCGCCCGCCAAGGGTTAAAAGCCGCGTCAACCGTCCGTAGGCGGTGCGGTCTTGCGGGTAGCAGAAGATGTCCGGCGCGCCGTCGCGAAAGACGAGCCCTGCGCCGACAGCGAGGGAAAGCCCTGCCTCCTTCGCCGCCGCATGCGCGCGCACGGCGCCGGCGAGCGTGTTGCGGTCGGCGACGCCGATGCCGCAAAGGCCGAGCGCCTTCGCTTCGGAAGCAAACTCCTCAGCGTGCGCCGCGCCGCGCAGGAAGGAGAAATTCGTGGTGACGCAAAGCTCGGCGAAGGCGGTCACGGGAAGAGTCCGTGGATGAACCAGCGCGGGGGGCCGCCCTTACCGTAAATCCCTTCGCGATAGACCCAGTAACGGCGGGCCTTGTCGTCCTCGATGCGGTAATAATCGCGCGCCGGCGCATCGGGGGTTTTGAGCCAGCCGGGCGCGATACGCTCCGGCCCTTCGGCGCGCACGATGCTGCGGAGCGTGCGCCGCCAGCGAAAGCGCAGCGGCGGGCCGTCAGGAACGCAGGCCATCACCTCGATCGGCTGCGCATGCCTGAAAAGCGTCACCGGGCGGCGCATCACGCCGTCTTGCGGCGGCAGGGAGGCGATCGCTTCGCCATCGCGCTGTTCGGGCGCATGGGTGTCGCGCACGACGAGTTTTGACACCGCCTGCGCACCAAGGCGCACGGATATCATGTCGACGAAGCGCGCTTCGGCCTGCCGGTCGCGCGCCGCCGGGGCGGCGGCGAGATCGCTCATTTGCGTTTCGATAGGCGCGATCTCGACCGCGTCGAGACGCGCGGCTTCGAAGCCGAACTCGGCGTTGAAGTCCCCAGCGACCTTGTCGATGCGTTCCTTCAACAGCCGCAGCATCGCTTTTGGCGCGCGTTCCGGCTGCGAGAGGCCGAGGATGACGGCGCGGGCGCGCGCATCAACGCCGTAAAAAGTGAGCCGCAAAAGGCGCGCGCCGGCGGCGCGTTGTTCAAGCTCAATCCCAAGATCGTCGCAGAGCGACGCCGTCACCGTGATCAGGGCCTCAAGCGCAGTAACCGGCTCCATCAGGCGGCGCATCGCGTAAAGGGGCGGCGGCGGACGGCGCGGGATCAGCGCCTCGCGCGTGCGCCCCAGGGCCTGATCGAGGCGACGCATCGCGTGTTCGCCGGCGCGCGCGGCGAAAGGCGCGCGCGGCGCGGTCATCACCTGACCGATGGTTTTAAGCCCGAGGCGTTTCAGCAGCGCAGCCGACGCCGCGTTAAGGCGCAGCGCTTCGACCGGCAAGGGCGCAAGCGCGGCCTTCAGATTGTCCTCATCAACAACGCCGCCGCCATATCGCGCAAGCGCGAAGGCCGCGCCCGGCGACGGCGCGATCGCCGCTTCGACGCAAAAGCCTTGCGCGGCGGGACCAGCTCTCACGGCGCTCAGCATCGCCTCTTCGCCGCCGAAGAGATGCGCGCATCCGGTGACGTCGAGGAATATCCCTGACGGCTCATCAAGCGCGACGAAGGGCGTGAAACGATCCGCCCACGCCGCGATGCGATCGAGGAGTTGCGCATCCTTGTCGGGTTCGGCTTCGCGCACGATGAGGCCGGGAAAAATCGCCTGCGCGTCGGCAAGCGCCATGCCGGGGCGCAGCCCCTTCGCCAGCGCATGGGGATCACCTGCTGTCAGCGTGAAGGCGGCGCCCTCTTTCGCATAGACGGCGAGCGGCGCCTCACCCGGCGAGAGCCCGAGCCGGCGCAAGCGGTCGGTCGGCAGGAACGGAAAGAACAGCGCCATCCAGCGGGCGGGGGATCGTTCTGAACGCATGTTCATGGGCGGACCATTGAAGGCGCCAGCCCTCTCCGGCGGGACCGGCGCGGTTGCGGGCAAGGCGCACGTCGAAAGCGGGGGGGCCGAGGCCATAGACGGCGCCTTCTCCGGGGGCGGAGGAAACCTCAAACCGCAACTCCGCCGCGCTCGCCCGCACAGCGTCGAGGCGAAGAAGCGCGCAGCGGCTGTTGTGCCTTTTCGCGGCGAGAAAGAGCCGGCGCGTTGCGACAAGATCGAGCGGCTTCTTCGACGGCGCGATCGTGCAGAGAACGAAAGCCCCCGGCAGCGTCAGCGCCTGCTCCGCCGCCCACAACGCGTCGATCTGCGTTCGCGTCGCGGCGACGAGGAACGCGTCAAGATCGATCCCGAACTGCGCAAGACCCTCCGCATAAGGAGCGCCATGCTCGGCGAGGGCATGTTCAGGCGCGGAGAAAACGAGAAGCCCATCCTTCGCCGCGCCCCGGGCGAAGGCGATCGTGAAGCCGAGCGTTGCGATCTCCTCGCCCGCTGCGGCCGGCGCCGTCTCGATGAGACGCCACACCTTCTGCGCGCCAGGCGCCGGTTGAAAAAAGGAAAAGCGCGCCTGTTCGGCGTTCCCTCCCTTGAAAAGGGAGGGACAGGCGCATGCGGTGACCGCGACCTTGGGAATGGCGCTCATGGGAAAACTTAAGAACAAAAAGAGAACATCGGCAAGAGGCGATGTTTTCCACAGATTTTAAAGGGTCGAATCAGGGGGTTAGCCCCGCCGCTCCGACCGGGCGATCACTGACCTGACCGCCGCATAGAGATCCTTCGGGGTCTGCATTTCAAGGAAATGCGTGCCGCCGCGGATTTTCCGAAGCTCGACATCGGCGCTGTCGGCGAAATAGCCCTTCAGCGTCCGCGCATCGTTCATCGAGACGAGATGATCGGCGTCGCCATGGAGGATCGTCACCGGCGCCGTCACTTCCTTGAGCCGTGCGAACAAGGGACCGATCTGCGCGCGCCGGCCCGCGACTTCGGCGCGCGCGTAGTGAAGCGTGCGCGGCACCAGCGCGCGCACGACGGGCGCGCCGCCAAGATCGACGAAAGGCTGCACCCAGGAGCGCGGCTCGGTGATGAGCGCGGCGACCGTCACCGCGCCTTTGACCGTATCGGCGTGATCGACCAGCGCCTTCAGGGCGAGTTCCCCGCCATAGGAGACGCCGAGCGTCACGACTTTTTTCGAGCCATCGAGAAAGGGCGCCGCCGCCGCAACCTGATCGTCGAAACTCAGATAGGCTTGTGCATGCCCCTTCGCGTAGCCGGGCCGCGCCAGCAGCACAACCTCGATGTCGGCGGGCGCCATGCGCAGCATCCGCTCGAACAGATATTTCCGCGCCGGCGTGCCGGGGAACATGACAAGCCGCCAGGGCGCGTCACGCTCGGCGATCCACGCCTGATTGCGGAGCGGCGGGGAGAGCGGGATATCGTAGGCGAGTTCGCGGTAATTCAAACGCTAATCCCACCAAAGATTCACAACATGGACTCCTTCAGGGACGCGCATTCCCTCAAACCGGACATGATCCGCCGGGTCCAAAATCCAAGCCTCTGACGGCTCCACCTTGACACATGCGTCGAAAATCAGTTCCGGGAGCGCTGTCGTAACGACAAGGACGTTGTCAACGAAAGGCCAATCAAGCCCGTCAATGAATTCCGTCACGGGAAAGAAAACTCCGCTAACGTCGCTCCGGCCCGCAAGAGTCTCAAAGGTCTTACGAAAAGCTTCGATCCCGGGATGAGGGACCAGATTGCACCCGATCGATCCTTCATCTGAATTGCCGTCGAAGAACTCCTCAAGCGTCAATGCAGGAGTGATCTTCTGCGACTGGTCAAGCTCGCCAAAGGGAACGAGCCTTGCCTTCAATTTGGGGGACAGCCCCGTCACCCCCACCACCGCTCCGGCTGCGCCTTGAAGGCCGCTGCTTTCTCCAGCGCCCATAGCCCCTTGAACATTGTCTCCTCGTCGAACGGCCGGCCGATGAGCTGGAGCCCCAGCGGCAGGCCGCGCGCGTCGAGGCCGGCGGGCACGCTGGCGCCCGGCAGTCCTGCGAGGTTCGCCGTCACGGTGAAAACATCGTTCAAATACATCTGCACCGGATCGTCGGATTTCTCGCCAAGCGCAAAAGCGGCCGACGGCGCCGAGGGCGTCAGGATCAGGTCGCATTTCCTGAAGGCGTCCTGAAACTCGTCGAAAATCCGTTTGCGGACTTTCTGCGCGCGGAGGTAATAGGCGTCGTAATAGCCCGCCGACAGCACATAGGTGCCGATCATGATGCGGCGTTTGACTTCCTTGCCGAAGCCTTCGGACCGCGTGTTCGCGTACATCGAGTGGATGTCGGTGAATTCCTTGGCGCGAAGGCCGTAGCGCACGCCGTCATAGCGCGCGAGGTTCGAAGACGCTTCCGCCGGGGCGACGATGTAATAGACGGGGAGCGCGTATTTCGTCAGCGGCAGCGAGATATCGACGATCTCGGCGCCGGCGTCCTTCATCCAACTGACGCCGTCAGCCCATAGCCGGTCGATCTCCGCCGGCATGGCGTCGATGCGGTATTCCTTCGGCACGCCGATCCTGAGGCCCTTCACCGACTGGCCGAGCACGGCCTCGTAATCCGGTACGGGTCGATCGACCGAGGTCGAATCTTTCGGGTCATGCCCCGCCATCGAGCGCAGCATGATCGCCGCGTCGCGGACGTCGCGCGCGATAGGCCCTGCCTGGTCGAGCGAGGACGCGAAGGCGACGATGCCCCAGCGCGAGCAGCGGCCATAGGTCGGTTTCACGCCGACCGTCGCGGTCAACGACGCAGGCTGACGAATGGAGCCGCCGGTGTCGGTTGCGGTCGCGGCGGCGCAGAGGTGCGCGGCGACGGACGCCGACGATCCGCCCGACGATCCGCCCGGCGTCAGCTTGGCGTTGCCGCCCTTGGCGCGCCACGGATTGACGACGGGGCCGTAATAGCTCGTCTCGTTCGACGAGCCCATCGCGAACTCGTCCATATTGAGCTTGCCGAGACAGACGCCCCCGTCGCGCCAGAGCTGCGCGGAGACGGTCGACTCATATTGCGGCTTGAACCCGTCGAGAATGTGCGAGCCCGCGGTCGTCAACACGCCCTCGGTGCAGAAGAGGTCCTTGATGCCGAGCGGCACGCCTTCAATCGGCCCGCCCTCGCCCTTGGCAAGTTTGGCGTCGGACGCCTTCGCCATGCCTCGCGCCTTGTCGGGCGTCACGGTGATGAAGGCGTTGAGGTCTTTCGCCTTCGCGATATTGGCGAGATAGGCGTCCGTCACTTCGAGCGAAGAGACTTTCTTCGCCTTCAGCGCGTCGCGAAGTTCGGCTAGGGTGAGGTCGGTGGGGTTGGTCATGACTATTCCACCACCTTCGGCACGACGAAGAAGTGGTCTTCCGTCTTCGGCGCGTTGGCGACGACCTTGTCGGGCTGTCCGCCGCCGGTTGGGCCGTCGGTCACCACGTCGTCACGCATCTTCAGTTTCATCTCGACGGTCGAGGTCATGGGCTCGACGCCGGACACGTCGACTTCATTGAGCTGCTCGATCCATTTGAGGATGCCGTTGATCTCGCCCGCGAGCGGCGCCAGCCGGTCTTCGGGCACGGCGAGACGCGCGAGCTTGGCGACCTTGGCGACGACTTTCGTATCAACGGCCATGACTGTGCACCTGCAATGGAGGGCGAGCCCTATCAATGCCGGGAGGGCGCATCAAGCAGGCAGGGCGACCTGCCGGCCAAATTGGAAAAGGCGGCGGCTCTCCCCTATAGCCTGCCGCCATGGCGGATGAGTTTGACCAGGCAGCGTCGGCGTTTGGCGAGAAGGGCTCGCTCCTCGGGCTTGATCTCGGCGAGAAGACGATCGGCGTTGCGTCCTGCGATCCCGGCCGCCGGGTGGCGACGCCCGTTGAAACCATCCGCCGGACGAAATTCACCGCCGACGCCGAGCGGCTGAAGACCCTAGCCGGGGCGCGCGCCGCCGTCGGTTTTGTGCTCGGCCTGCCACGCAACATGGACGGCACCGAGGGCGCGCGGGCGCAGTCGACCCGGGCCTTCGCCCGCAGCCTTGCAAAGGCTCTCGCCCTTCCCGTGGCGCTCTGGGATGAGCGTTTGTCGACCGCGGCGATCGACCGGGACCTCATCGGACTTGACGTCAGCCGCGCGAAAAGAGCGGCGAAAATTGACGAATCAGCGGCGGCGTTCATCTTACAAGGTGCGATCGACCGGCTGACCCGGCGGCGCCCGTGAACCGGAAGGGCAAATTATGACCGCTGCAAACCTGAAACGGCTGATGTCGGTCCTGCTGGTCGCGACTGGCGTTCTCCATATTGTTGTCGCCGTGGCTGGCGCGCCGGAAAATTTGCGCCTGCCGCTGGCGGCCTTCGGCGCCTTGTTCGGCACGCTTGGCGTTCTCCTGTTGCAGGGCGGAAAGCCAATCGTTCTGGCGTCGATGGCGGCGTGCGCGGTGGGCCTTGCGCTTGGCGGAACCAACTATTTCCAGAACGGCGGGCCGCCGACGCTGATGGTGATGTTCCTGATCGACGCCGCTGTTCTCATTTGCGGCGGACTTTGGCTTGCAAAAGCCGGCAAGTGATTGCCGGGCGCCCTGCCCTGGCGATAAAAGCCGCGCCATGACGCTCCTTGGCCGCCCGTCCTTTCCCGGTAACGGATTTTCCGCCGCGAACCTCATCAATATCGATGACATCTCGAACGCGGAGGTCGCGCACCTCCTCGACCTCGCGGAGCATTACGCCGGCTATCTGCGGCGCGGCGAGCGCCCACCGCAGCGCCTCGCGGGGAAGACGCAGATCAATCTCTTTTTTGAGGATTCGACGCGGACCAATTTGAGTTTCGAACTCGCGGGGAAAAAGCTCGGCGCAGATGTGCTGAGCATCCCGGTCGCGGCGTCTTCCGTGAACAAGGGCGAGACGCTGATCGACACCGTGCAGACGCTCGCCGCGATGGGCGCTCATGTCATCATTGCGCGCCACAAGGAGCCGCGCGTTCACAATGAACTGGCGCGCCGCATCGCCTGCCCCGTCATCAACGCCGGCGACGGCGTGCGCGAACACCCGACGCAGGCGCTCCTCGACGCGGCGACCATTCGCTCCGCGTTCGGACGGATCGAAGGGCTAAAAATCGCGATCTGCGGCGACATCAGGCACAGCCGTGTCGCCGCCTCGGACGCGGAATTGTTCCTGCGCCTTGGCGCCGAGGTGCGCTTCGTCGGGCCGGCGCATCTGATGCCGGAGGCATCGCTGTTCCCGGAGGTTGAACGCTTTGACGCCTTGCGGACCGGCCTTGCCGGCGCTGACGTCGTCATGGGCCTGCGGATGCAATTCGAGCGGATGGAAGGCGACGGGCGCACCGCCGCGCAAGGCTATTTCGAGGAATTCGGGCTGACGCACGCGACGCTGCGCTTTGCAGGGCCGGGCGCGAAGGTGATGCATCCAGGGCCGATGAATCGCGGCGTCGAGATCGACGGCGCGCTCGCCGACGACGAAGCGCATTCGTTGATCCTGAAACAGGTCTTCTACGGCGTCGCCGTCCGCATGGCGGTGCTTGACGCGCTGGTGACGCGGGGCGTCTGACGGCGGTGACTGGCGTAACTGAATTCGCGCGCCGGATCTCCGCAAACTTCTACGGCGCCTATCGCGACCTTTGGGAGGACCTGGACATGAGACCGGTTATCGCCCTGATCGCTCTCCTGTTGAGCGCGGCGTGCGCGCATCAGCGCCCATTGGCCGATGCGAATTGTCTCTACCCGGCCTATCCACTTAAAACTCCGGTCGGTGAAGCGTCGGC
>FSSH01001994.1_pt1 | contig 12052 bp, 13 predicted proteins | sample 1166101 | NCBI WGS metagenome assembly FSSH01 (sample SAMEA32972668, study PRJEB13176) | freshwater metagenome | biome: Drinking water system; feature: Biomass in drinking water that filtered by 0.45 um membrane; material: drinking water | place: USA | collected 2012-12-20 | depth 0 m | reverse complement strand
TGCGCCTCGCTCCCCCTCACCCCGGCCCTCTCCCTCAGGGAGAGGGGGCTTTTCCGAGCAACCTCCAAATGAATAAGGAGATTATTGAGTTTGGGACGTTTTTATTAAGCAATTAGGCTAAAAAACCTGTTTATTGAGTAACGCGAGAAGATATTGTCCATAACCATTTTTCGCCAGTGGCTTAGCCAGTTTTCCGATTTGCTCATCACTGATCCAACCGCTGCGCCAGGCAATTTCTTCCGGGCAGGCGATTTTCAGGCCTTGACGGGTTTCAATGGTTTCGATGAAATTGCTGGCCTCGATTAAACTGGCGTGCGTGCCGGTATCCAACCAAGCATATCCACGCCCCATAATTTCAACGCTCAGTTGCTGCCTGTCCAGATAAACTCTGTTTACATCAGTAATTTCCAGCTCGCCGCGCGGCGACGGTTTTAAGTCTGCGGCTATATCGACCACTTGTTTATCGTAAAAATATAAACCGGTCACTGCGTAATTGCTTTTCGGTTGTAGCGGCTTTTCTTCCAATGATGTCGCCCTACCTTGCGCGTCAAAACTGACTACACCGTAACGTTCCGGATCTTGCACATGATAGGCAAATACCGTGGCACCGGATTCCTGGTCGCCCGCTTTGCGCAACTGCACGTGTAAGTCGTGACCGTAAAAAATATTGTCACCCAGCACCAAAGCGCTTGGATGCGAGCCGATAAATTCTTTTCCGATAATAAATGCCTGAGCTAAACCGTCCGGACTCGGTTGCACGGCGTACTGCAAATTGATTCCCCAATCGCTGCCGTCACCCAGTAACTGCTGAAATAAAGGCGTGTCTTGCGGCGTGGAGATGACCAGTATGTCGCGAATCCCGGCCAGCATTAAAGTACTGAGCGGATAATAAATCATCGGTTTGTCGTAAATCGGCAGCAATTGCTTGGATACCGCTTTCGTCACCGGATAAAGCCGAGTACCGGAGCCTCCGGCCAGGATTATGCCTTTACGTTGGTTCATTAGTGTTTTACCTACATTATATTAAGCCGTTTTGGCATCCACCGCTGGCAACGACAAGCGCATGGCTTCGTTTTCCATTGTTTTTACCACGGCCAGCAATACATCGGTAGCCGCATTGGCGGACAACAGCGATTGCAAAAATAATTTTTCATCGTCCATGTACTCATGAACCAACAAATTCCGAAGCTTTCTTGCCGCTATGAAATCCTCGGCCCCCGTCAGCCAACCCATTCTCTCGGCAAACACCAAGATGTCCAGCAACGATTTTGGCTTTTCGCCCAACAATGCCGCGAAGCGTGGGATTAGTTTCTCGCCAATAAAATCTTGTAATCGCCCAAAACGACCAACAAACGCATCGACTTTTTCAGCCCGTTCTTCATTTTCGTCCAAGGCCTTTACCCAGGCCATGTCAATGGCTTCTGTAAACAAAGTGCTTTGCGTATACCTTAAGTGTCCTGCTTCCTTGCTAGCAATTGCCAATGCCAACACAGCGTCTTCCGCATATTCTGCCAAATAAAGGGCATTCAAAGATAAACTCCGGTGCGCTCCGCAATCTCGAAAATCCGTGCTGGCGGCGTGTCGGCATCCTTAACGACTATGTCAATTTTACGGTCGCCAAAGGCCAATACCAAAGCGGCATATATCCGACAAATCACCTCTGCGCGGTTAAGTAGTACCTGATCCGTTTCAAAACAGAGATCAATATCCCCACCTTTGCCAATATCTTTGCTACGTGAGCCAAACAGACAGACCCGCGCCTTATCGCCTAAAAACCTGTGCGCCGTGCTGCGTATGATGCTGGCTTGTTCGTCAGTTAAGCGCATGACTACTTGCTATACAATTCAGACAACATCCGCTCAACACCCAGTTGCCAGGCCGGCAGTTGTAAACCAAACACGTTTTGCAATTTCTCGGTATTCAATCGGGAGTTTAACGGCCGTCGCGCCGGAGTTTGGTAAGCGCTGGTGGGAATGGCCGCGACCGACTGCTTATCGGTTTTCAGTTCTATACCGGCCCGACGCGCATAGTCGAACACCAGATGCGCATAGTCGTACCAACTGGTTTCGCCACTGGCGGTCAGATGATAAACACCGGCCACTTCCGAGGTTTTTAGCGCCTGACGAATGGCATGCGCACTCACATCCGCCAGCAATTCGGCTCCCGTTGGCGTACCGACTTGATCGTTAATCACTGACAGTTGTTGCCGCTCTTGCGCCAAGCGCAACATAGTTTTGGCAAAATTATTGCCCCTGGCCGCATAAACCCAGCTGGTCCGAAAAATTAAATGCCGGCACGCGCTGGCTTGAATGGCTAGTTCGCCAGCCAGTTTGGTTTGGCCATAGACATTCAACGGCCCGACTTGATCGCCTTCCCGCCAAGGCTTATCGCCACTGCCGTCGAACACGTAATCGGTGGAATAATGCACCAACCAGGCGCCGCAACGTTTGGCTTCTTCGGCTAAAGTACCCGGCGCCACTGCATTGACGAGATTCGCCAACTCGCTTTCCGACTCGGCCTTGTCCACTGCGGTATAGGCTGCGGCATTGACTATGACATCAGGACGCACCGCACGGACCGTTTCGGCAATCCCGTTGGGGTTGCTTAAATCGCCGCAATAATGCTGATCGAATCTATCAAGTGCGACCAAGTTACCCAGGGGTGCCAAGCTCCGTTGCAATTCCCAGCCAAGCTGACCATTTTTACCGAACAGCAAAATTTTCATTCAGCACCAGCTAATGAATAGCCTCGGGACATAGTTATCATGCACTACGCCCTGCATAGTTTTTGTCCAGCCAGGACTGATAGTCACCGGACAATACATTACCGACCCAGGCTTGGTTATCCAAATACCACTGTACGGTTTTGCGTATGCCGGTTTCGAAGGTTTCCGCCGGCTTCCAACCCAGCTCCCTCTCCAGCTTGCCGGCATCAATGGCATAACGTCTGTCATGCCCTGGACGGTCGGTAACATAGGTGATTTGCGCGGCATAGGATTTGCCGTCGGCTCGCGGCTGTAGTTCGTCGAGAATACTGCACAGCGTATTGACCACATCCAGATTGGCTTTTTCGTTCCAGCCGCCGACGTTATACACCTTGCCAAGCGTGCCTGACTCCAACACCCGGCGAATTGCGCTGCAATGATCCTTCACATACAGCCAGTCGCGAATCTGTTGACCGTCGCCGTATATCGGCAAAGGTTTACCGGACAAGGCATTTTGAATGCACAGCGGTATCAGTTTTTCCGGGAAATGATAAGGCCCGTAGTTGTTGGAGCAGTTGGTGGTCAACACCGGCAAACCGTAAGTATGGTGATAGGCGCGCACCAAATGATCGCTGGCGGCTTTACTAGCGGAATACGGGCTGTTCGGTTGATACTGGTGGGTTTCGGCAAAGGGCGCTTCGGCCTTTTCCAAGGAGCCGTAAACCTCGTCGGTAGACACATGCAGTAAACGGAATGTCTGCTTGGCAGGTTGCTTCAGGTTATTCCAGTATTGACGCACCGCTTCCAGCAAACGGAAACTCCCGACGATATTGGTTTGAATAAAATCTTCCGGCCCGTGAATGGAGCGATCAACGTGCGATTCCGCGGCAAAATTAACCACAGCCCGAATTTGATGCTTTTCCAACAAACTTAGCACCAAATCGTAATCGGCAATATCGCCCTTTACAAACTCATGCCGGCTATCGCCCTGTAGCGAAGCCAAATTCTGTAAATTACCCGCATAGGTCAATTTATCCAAATTGACGACCAATTCGTCGGTTTGCGACAGCCAATCCAACACAAAATTGCTGCCGATAAACCCGGCCCCACCGGTTACTAAAATGCTCATATATAAAGATTTTTTTAATTTTTCTAACCGTCTGCCCGACGAAAAACGCTAATTTTATCGGGGCCATTGTACCTTAGTACCATCGCTCAGTCTCTAGTGATTCTGCAAACCTTAAGGCAAAAACAGTTTAAACCTGGCCCCGCCCAAACGACTTTCGTTGTCGATCCGCACAAATCCGCTTTTCCCGGCATTTTTGTGCAGACCGGCCATCACCGAAACAAAATACAAACCCAGGCCGGTATTTCCCGATACCCAATCCAATTCGGCCGTATCGTTTAAGTCTGCGGCTAAAAAATGCGGCGGATAACCCTCGCCGTCGTCTTCGATGGCGATAGTTAGGTAGCCATCTTCTTCAGCCACGGCAATCAAAATGGTTTTGTGGGTATAGCGCAAAGCGTTATTCAACACGGCTGCCAGCGAGTTGCTGATAATGGCATTATCGCAATAGCACATCTCGTCGGCAGCGCAATCCACTTGTAGATCGATATTGTGCAATCCGGCCAAGCGCGCCTGTTGATGAATCGCTTCGTCGACAATGTCGATCACCGGGCATTCTTCGATATCCAAACTAAATTTTTGCGAATCGACCTTATACATAACCAGCAATTGCATCAGGCTATGATTAATGCGGGCAGCCTCGAACTCCAACTGACTCAATTCGGCGGACTGGCCGTCCTGTTTGGCAGCAGTTTGCCGAACCAGCTCCAGCAAGGTACCCAAGGAATTTTTTATATCGTGAACAGTGGACGCGAGAATAGTGGGAAACAAGCCGTTGCTTTTAGGATTGGTTTGCATGGTTTTAAGCCTTGGCCGCCTGAGACTGTCTCAATTTTGCATATTCCATTTGTAATATCCCTAGCTTATGTTGATCAACGCCAATTTGCTTGGCTTTATTGATTAAAGCTTTGATACGCTGATTTTTTTCTTCGCAAAACTCATTAACCTTCAAATCGTGGATCATGATCTTCAACATATTCACAATGATGGTCTTGTTATCCGGCATGGTCAGGATGGCCTGTTCGAATAACGCCAAAGCCTCCGTGAATTTACCCTGCTTGTACAAAGCCACGCCCTTGTTGTTCGTGGCAATTAAGGCCTGCTTGGTTTTTTGAATCAGGATTTCCGAGTGATTATCCATGCCTATGCCGCTTTGCATACGGCGTAAATCGTTCAAGAACTGTTCGTCGTCGATATGCGCATGAATCAGATCGTAAAGTATTTCTTCGGCTTTATCGTGTTCGTCGCTCAGGAAACAGGTTTTCACCACCTCCAACTGCAAATCCCTTGGAGCTTTATTACCCATTCGACCGCAAATATCCACGGCCTTTAGTAAAGCTTTCTGCGCCAATTCCTCGTTACCCAGGGTTTTATACACATCTGCTTCCACCGTCGAGGCACGCAACTCCGCCTCGGGATGATTGGCGTATTCCTTGCGCATTTCCTCCAGCGTTTTCAAGGCCTCATCGGCCGCATTGGTTTTGGCGTACAGCTTAGCCAATCCGGAAAAGTCGCTACAAGCGCGATGTACGGAATGTTTACCAAGCTTGACCACCGATTTGTAAGCTTTTTCGGCGGTTTCCAGGTTACCGTTCTTATCCGCCGCTTCAGCCAGCTTTTTTTGCCTAAGTATCGATTGCGGCGACAATTGCAGTGCCTGCTGCAACACACTTTCGACATCGTTGTACTGATCCAAAGCTTCGTAGGCCTTGCCCAACCAGTCGTAACACTCCATCAACATCGGATTATCTGCAACCAGACTCTGAAAACCGGCAATCGCTTGTTCGATGTTGTTGTTTTGGAAATCGATCACCCCCAAACCCAAGCGTGCCCAAGGCAGCTCTCTATGCTCCAAGACTTCATGATATATCTGCCTGGCCTTGTCGAAATCGCCAGCGGAAATCGCCAGCTCGGCGCGCATTTTCAGCAAATGCAGATGCATTTTCTTGTCCGCCGACAGCAGCAATGCATCGCATAACTGAATTGCCTTAGACAAATCGCCGCCTGCCAGCGCCTTGTCGATACTGGCCATAAATTCCTTGCGGGCAAAATTTCGCGTCAGCCGACTCATCAATTGCTGAGCATTGAAGGGCTTGGTCAGATATTCATCGGGCTTGCTGTCCATTACCCCCAGAACCGCACTGGTAGTCTGCTCGGCGCTGATCAATACAAACACGCAGCGATAATCGATTAAATTCCGGTGCCTGGCTTCCTCCAAGACCTGTTGCCCGTTCTTACCCACACCCAGGTTGTAATCGCACAGCACAATATCGAAACTGCTTTTGCTCATCGCATTAATCGCCGCAATGCCGTTATCCGCTTCGGCTACGGTAACGGCTTGCAAACTATACAGCATGTCCCGCATGGCTTTGCGGAACACGGGATTGTCCTCGACAATCAGAATACTTTTGCCGGCTAAACTAAAACTCATGACAGGAAGGCTAATAAAACGCTCAAGAAATCGGCTCCATAAAATCCACAACGCGTAGTGGACTTGAAAAATAAAATTATCATCCCCAACTCGCCCCAGTCCACTTTACAACCAAATGAGTATAGACATGACTGTTGAGGCAAACAAACAAACCCTAGGTTTTCAAACCGAAGTAAAGCATTTGCTGCACTTGATGATTCACTCCTTGTACAGCAACAAGGAAATCTTTTTGCGCGAGTTGATCTCCAACGGCTCCGACGCCGCCGACAAGCTGCGTTTCGAAGCCTTGGCCAACGACAGCTTGTACGAAGGCGACAGCGAATTAAAAATCCGCGTCGATTTCGACGAAACCAAAAAGACCATCACCATCAGCGATAACGGTATCGGCATGACCCGCGCCGAGGTGCAAGACCATATCGGTACCATCGCCAAATCCGGAACCAAACAGTTCTTCGAACGCCTGACCGGCGATCAAGCGAAAGACAGCGAACTGATCGGCCAATTCGGCGTCGGCTTTTATTCGGCCTTCATCGTTGCCGACAAAGTCACGCTGACCACCCGCAAAGCCGGCGCACCGGTTTCGGAAGCGGTGCGTTGGGAATCGGCCGGCGAAGGCGATTACACCATCGAGTCGGTCGACAAAGCCACCCGCGGTACCGAAATCGTACTGCATCTGAAAGAAGGCGAAGAGGAATTTTTAAACAGCTGGAAACTGCGCTCCATCATTAAAAAATTCTCCGACCATATTTCCCTGCCCATCGTGATGAGCAAGGAAATTCCGGCCGAAAAAGACGAGGAAGGCAACGAAACCGCGCCGGCCCGCGTCGAAGACGAAACCGTCAACAGCGCTTCTGCCTTATGGACGCAATCGAAAGATTCGATTTCCGAAGAAGAATACGCCGAGTTTTACAAACACGTCTCGCATGACTTCCAGGATCCGTTAACCCACGTCCACAGCCGCGTCGAAGGCACCAACGAATACAGCTTGCTTCTGTACGTACCCAGCCGCGCGCCCTTCGATATGTGGGACCGTGATGCCAAACACGGCGTGAAGTTGTATATCAAAAAAGTCTTCATCACCGACGATGCCGAGCAATTGATGCCGCGCTTCCTGCGTTTCGTCCGCGGCGTGATCGACGCCGACAGCCTGCCGCTGAACGTCTCGCGCGAGATTTTGCAGCAAAGCAAACAAATCAGCGCCATCAAAACCGGCGCGGTGAAAAAAGTGCTGGGTATGCTGGAAGACCTGGCCGAAAACGACGCCGAGAAATACCAAAAATTCTGGGAACAGTTCGGCAACGTCATCAAAGAAGGCCCGATCGAAGATCACAAAAACAAGGATCGCGTCGCTAAACTGCTGCGCTTCGCCTCTACCCATACCGACGACAAAACCCAAAACGTCTCGCTGGCGGACTATGTCAGCCGGATGAAGGAAGGCCAGGAAAAAATCTACTACGTCACCGCAGACAGCTTCGCCGCTGCGAAAAACAGCCCGCACCTGGAAATCTTCCGTAAAAAAGGTATCGAGGTATTGTTGTTGTCCGACCGCATCGACGAATGGCTGGTATCCAGCCTGACCGACTTCGACGACAAGCATCTGCAATCCATCGCCAAGGGCGAGCTGGACTTGGATAAATTCGACACTGAAGAAGAGAAACAACATCAGGAAGAAATCAACAAGGATTTCGAATCGGTGCTGAAACAAATCCAGGACGTGTTGAAAGACAAAGTCAGCGAGGTGAAAGTCAGTCGCCGTCTGACCGACTCCCCTGCCTGCTTGGTGACCGGCGCTTACGACATGAGCTTGAACATGGAACGCATCATGAAGGAAGCCGGCCAATCTATGAACATGATGGGCATGGGCGGCAGCAAACCCATCTTCGAGATCAACCCGGATCACGCGATTGTCAAAGCGTTGAAAAACGAGCAGGACGACGCCCGCTTCGCTGACATCAGTCATATTCTGTTCGATCAGGCTATCCTCAGCGAAGGCGGCCAACTCGACGATCCGTCGGCGTTTGTGCATAAGTTGAACGGCTTGCTACAAGGACTGCTGGGTTAAATTCTCATCACGCTAAACCAAAGGCCGGGTAACCGGCCTTTTTTATTGCTATTTACCTGAACGGAGAGGACGCATAACTCGCCCCAACCCGGAGAACATTATTTTCGACCAAGCAAGCGGCTAGCGATTAAAACGTTTGCTAAGACCCAGGCCAGCAATAGCAAAACTGAACAAAAACCCACTCGCGGGTAACGGCACAGGCGCTAGCTGACGTGTCCAAGCCCCCGGATTGCCGGTCACCGACCCCGAAACACTATAAATTAATTCGCCCGAATCCATTGCAGCTAAGCCATTTGCAACCGAACTTATCGAAACGCCCCCCAGCAAACCGGGCCTACCATATTCATGTTTATTGAGTACCGCACTCCAATTACCGCTGAAATGCCCGTCGGCGTCGGTATCAAACTCTATTCGAGCACTCCTGTCGTAATAGGTCTGAAAGTGTGGGTCGACCCCGGCATTATTGGGATTTGTGTAAAAAGCCGCAGTGTCCATTCTATAAAATTGCCCTAAACCAAAACTGAAGGTAAACGGGATGCGCGCGCTGGAATAGTCGTCAACATCAAGAATAGCCCTTCCGTTTTTGGGTAGCAGCGATTCTTCAACAATAAAGCTAATGTTTACACCGACATCCCCAAAACCCGGCGGATCTATGTAGGTAAAGGTATTACCGGTATAGGTGTATTGAATCAATGCCGCTGTCGCGGGCGTGCATAAACCGGCGGACACTATTATCGAAAAAATTAATGCCAAATAACGAACGATGATATTCATGGTGTTTACCTATGTGGCCGGTTGCTACCGAGACTGGTGAGTTCTTGATGATACTCGCGCGCACCCTAGCTTTCAAACCAATCCGCCAAACATCGTAAATTTTGCTTATCGCTTTATTCATGAAACCAATAATCGGCCACCCACATGGAACTCTCGTTAGCCTGTACCGCTAGTGGAAGCTCTATTTCTTCGTTCCCACGTGACACGTGGGAACTCAGATGTACCCACAGGCTTCCATTTACTTGCTTTTCCTGACGGCCCTCAAAAACTGGAACCCGGTTGTTTAAGAAACTCAAGCTCTTCGGCCGTTGAGGTACGACCCAGAATTTGATTGCGATGCGGATAACGGCCGAAGCGATCAATAACGACTTTGTGCTTTAACTCAAATTGATAGTTATCCGGCAAGCCATTTTCGCGGTAGAGCTTTTCCGCCCATGCATGGATGGTTTTGGACTCGCTGTGCATAAAGGGCAAATACAGAAAACTGCGCTCGATGGGCGACAAGCCTAGATCAGCACCCGCCGCTATCGCTTCCTGCGCCAACACCAAAGCTAGCGAATCATAGGCGAATGCCAAAGGGGAGTTACGGTAGATGTTTCTGGAGAACTGATCGATGACGATGACTTCGGCGAGCCGGCCTTTTGGCTCTTGCCGCCAAGCGAACAATTCGCCTTTTACGGCTTGTTGGAGTGTGAGTACGAATCGGTCTGCGATGGTTTTATCGAAGTCCGGATTGGCTGACCACCAGAGTTTGGGGGCTGTTTCTTCAAACCAGAATGTTAGGATTTCGTGGTAATTGGTCATTGGCGTTTTGTTGTGTCGCAGACCGACTTAACTCCGCCAAGAGAAAGTCCCCAAACAAAAACCACCAGGACGCCGCTTAGCTCACTTCGTGCATCGTTCACGATTAATGCGCTCACTTTGTTCGGCACATCTAAGGTCCTAAAACGGATATTGCTGCGCAACCAGTATAAAACACCAGGAGCGTGGCGCGCCGGCAACGTCGGTTTTGGGAAGATCACTATCTATGATGCCGTATTCAGCATACGTCAATTATATCCATTACACCCCGGTCAAGCATGGTTTGACTTCATTCGAAATGGGAGAACCCGAGAATTGGCGGATGACACTTCGCGTCTTCGCCCTACGGCTCGGCAAAAATAGGCTAGCGCCCAGCCATATCGGCTTTTCGTGCAATCATCTTTTCGGCCAGCGCATGACCGCCGCCGCAATCAATAATAAGCTGGCGAATCTTTTCGTCGGGTATCCTTAGCACCACCATGATGGCCTGTTTGACGTCTTCTGGCCTCATGTCTGCGAAGAGTTTGCCGGCGTGCGGGTTGCCATCGTCGTTGCGCAGCACGTCTAGTTCGTCCACGCGGGTGCCGAATGCTTTGCCTTTGGGATCACCCTGAGCCCGGAATGCCAGCGCGCCGCCCACATCCAGTGTCAACACTTTGCCGTTGACAACACCTTGGTTGTCGCCATTGAAGCCGGCGACGTCCCAATTGGCGGTCCAGGCATGCACACCAAACCATTGCTGAGCCTGTTTGCGTTCGCTGTCGTTAAGATGAGCGATGCACTTCTTGTCGAGTTCGAGCCACTCTGTCGCGATCTGCTCAGGCGCTTTGGCGTTCACATAGGTCAAAGTGGGCGCACCAGCGAGTTGATAGAGCTTGGCTGCGATCAGCTCATTGCGCGCATGTGCCGCAGATTCCAGCGTTTTCACGTAGTAGCGTCGACCTTTACCGTCCTGAAAAACGCCCGCGGGATTGGTACCCAATTGCCCGCCAATCCGTTGCATGGCGGTGGTATCAATCGGTGGACTGTCTGCGCGCATCGCTATGTTCCGGCTTGAGGGATGGGTTTAGTGCGACGCACCAGCGCCAATTGCGCAGGCGTTTCGATGGCACCCTTACGCACAGCTCGAACGGCCTTGATCGCTTCTTCAGCATCCATTCCCAATTCAACCAGTAATCTAGCCGCAATCATGCCAGCCCTACCCAAGCCGCCCTTGCAATGCACGAGCACGTCTTCACCATTGCACAACATCTGCCGGATCTCCTGGCCTTGAGTCAGCCACTGCTGCTCGAACGCCTGGGTAGGCACGGAATAGTCGGCAATCGGCAGATGCAGCCAGGCTATGCCGCGCCTACGAATTTCATGTCCGAGCTGCGGCACCTTAAGCGCCTTGAGTTCCGCGGGTTCGACTAGTGTCAGCACCAGTTTTGCCCCCCAGGCGGCAATGGCGTCCAGATCGATGCCGAGGTCGCGCTCCCAGACACCCGTATAAGCAAAATGGTCGTGCTTACCGGGACAGAAAGTGATTCCTATCCGTCCATGCAACGGGCTCGCTCGTACTTCTGCGATCTGAAGCGGGTGTGTATGGCTGGTCCGCGCAACTGTCATATTGCCATCCTGACGAAATATTAAAGGGGGAGCTTTTTAATTTTTAGAATTAAGTTGTCCGCACGCTGCCAATACGTCATCGCCTTTAGCGCCTCTTATTAAAGTCGGAATTCTAAATTCATCTAATACTGCTTTGAAATTTTCGACCTCATCCAAATCGGGGCTCTCGTAACGTGAGCCAGGGAATGGGTTAAAAGGAATTAAGTTTATATAGGCACGTTTTCCTGCCAGTAACTCCCCCAATTTTTTAGCATCATCAGGGGAGTCATTGAAACCTTTTATCAGAATATATTCATAAGTAATAAATTGCTTTTTTTGCAAAGGTATCTGGTCAATATAGGATAATACTTCATCTAGCGGATATTTTTTATTAATGGGAATAAGCTCATTCCTCTTTTCAGTGAACGGTGAATGTAGCGATAACGCCAGGTTCACGCCGGGAGTCTCCTGGCTCCATCTTTTGAGGCCGGGGATATACCCCGCCGTTGAAATCGTAATTTTTTGCACACCAATTGACGTTCCGCGTTGCGATAAAAAAATTTCACA
>FSSH01003845.1_pt1 | contig 12062 bp, 7 predicted proteins | sample 1166101 | NCBI WGS metagenome assembly FSSH01 (sample SAMEA32972668, study PRJEB13176) | freshwater metagenome | biome: Drinking water system; feature: Biomass in drinking water that filtered by 0.45 um membrane; material: drinking water | place: USA | collected 2012-12-20 | depth 0 m | reverse complement strand
AGCCCAAGTGCGTCCACCATTTTCACCCACAGTTTCAATTAGATAGCACTCTCGCCGCAAGGCGGGCGCCAGTTAGCTTTGCGCGCTAGGTAGCTCTCTAGGTAGCAGCAAAAATTACGCGCATTGTCTGCCGGGCGTACGCTTATGCGATAGCTTGTCGGATAACCTTGGCGTGGTGACGCCAATGGGATCATGCGGGCGGTAGTGGAGGAGGGATCTAGAAACCAACCATATAATATTGAAATGAAAATGTTTTATTAGATTTCACCCCCCAAATACCCCCACCGATACCCCCAACTAGGGATTTTTTCGACGAACCGAAATGCTCATCCGGCAAGCCGATTTGCTGGCCGGCCTGGCAGCCACTGTCATCGCTCGACATGACGACTGAGTCGAACTAGTTGAGGCGCACAGATCAAGGCACCTCGCCGCCTGTGTGCCTGCGCTTATCTCCTCGACGAATTTTGGTCGGACTGGAAATTCATGACGCGGTCGTGAACAATGTAAACTGCTGGGCAGTTTCTATCGCGGCGCAAGCGCGCAAGCGCGCAAGCGCCTCATGCAGACGCTGGAGCTTTCAATAAAAGATCCGGTCTTGGCGCAGCACCGACGGCGCGAGAGGCATCAGCGGCATGGATCGTTGATTTTGATGTCACAGGAACCGCACTTACGACCGATTTTGTCGCTTACGCACGGCAAGACCAGCGGCGATGACATCCCAATACATTACCCTGTTCCCGGCCCTGACCACGCCACGGTCTGATACCTTGCCACACACAAACTCTTTAAATAGGCTACAATAACGGCGTAATCCCCCCCAGTACCCCACAGCAATTGGCTTATTAGATGGATTAATTTTGATGCCCATCAAGACAACGTTTGCGCACTGACGACATGTCACCTTCCATCAGCGAACAGTTGCACGCCACTCTGGAAGAAGCGATCAGCGAAGCCGTCCTCAAGGGGCGAGAGGCCGCGGACAAGTTGCGAACGGACATCGAGAGGGTCGCAGAGGCATTAAACACTGCCCAGCTTCGGCTCAACGCGCTCGACCTTGAGACTGATGCCTGGGCTTGGGCCGAAAAGGATTCGGTCACAACTGCACAGCAGTTCGAGACGCTTTGCGTGCAGGAATATACTCGCCTCAAGGATGTCTGGAATCATCGCAGTCAGGCGCTTGGCGATTTCAACATTGTCCTGTTCGGACGCACCGGAACAGGCAAGTCCACTTTGATGGAAGCGCTGTCCCACGGGAACGGCCAATCGGTATCGCCAGGTCAGTCCGACTGGACAGTCGATATTCGCGAAACCCGATGGCAGGACTGCCGGATCATCGACACACCCGGCATCGACGGGTGGGGCCGCGTGGAATCGCGCGCGACGCTCGAGGAGACGGCAAGGTGCGCGGTCGAGACAGCCGACATCGTCCTGCTGTGCTTCGACACGCAAAGCCAGCAGGTCAGCGAGTTCGAGAAAGTCAGCCAGTGGGTAAAAGAGTTCGGCAAGCCCGCCGTGGTAGCTCTGAATGTCCGCGATACCATGTGGCGGTTGCCACCGCGTTGCCCAGACCGGCATAATCGAGCAAAGCGCTCGAAAACCGTTGCTGACCACATAGAACGCATTCGCGGGGAGCTTGTGCACCTCGCCCTGTGCAAAGTGCCACTGGTCGCGCTCAACACCAAGCGCGCCCTCAGAGCACGGGCCAGCGTTCCATTCGCGGATAGCCTTGCCGACGAAATCGAAAACGAGCGGACGCGCTACGGAATTGCGCGACTGCTGTCATGGTCGAACCTGCCCGCGCTCGAAGCGCTGTTGAGCGAGGCGCTGACCCATGATGCGCCGCAGATCCGCTTGGGCATGCTGCGGCGCAGCCTGCGGGGCGACCTTGCCCGGATAGCAGCGCTCACTGCAGATCAGCATCACGCCGCAAGAAAGGCGGCAACGCGGCACGACGCCAAAATCGCTGCGCTGCTCGCCTATGTCGGATATCCGAAGCGAGGCACCACCTGGCGGGCAGGACTTGGCGTGCCTGGGCGCGACAACGATCTGCTGGCGATGCTCGAAACCCTGCGCGGCGCGCCGTTCGACACCCCGGAAGAGGGCGAACTCGATCAGCAGATCACCACTCTTGTGGAAGCCACCCTCGGTCCGGAGCGGGCGAAAAGTCTGCGCCAGGCCGAAGGCCTGGTGCTCGGTGCGTTCGCCCAAGGGAAAGAAATCGATGAATCAGCCTTCTCCAAGTCCGTTTTCGATACCGCTGCGATCGAGAGTGCGCGCCAGGCCGTGCTCGAGCGCGCCTACGGGCAGATAGGTCGACGTTTGGCGATCGCGCCAGAAGCGAAGCTCAATGCGGACGCTCCCACTCCGGCACCCGTGGACGTCGGTGGCGCGGCAGGTTGGGGATGGCGCTGGCTCAGCAACACCTCGCGGGTGGGCAAAATGGGTGCCCCTCTCTTGGCTCTGGAAACTCTGGGCACCAGTTTGGTCGCAACTTGGGTGCTGCATCGGGTACAGGCGACCGCCTCGAACTGGGCGGAAGCCGCGCGCAGCACTGCGCGGCGCGAGGCGCTCGCCAAGGCTCGGGCGGAAATCGACGCGCACTTCGATGCCATCGGTGATCAATTGCGCCAGATGATCGCCCATGCGCGCGACGCCGCGCTATTGGACGTACTTGGCCCCCTGCTGCGCAAGGCGTGCCTTGCCTACAGGATCGCCAAGGAAACTGCTCTGGATGGCGAGATCGCTAAGGCGATCAACTCGGCTCAAGGCAATCTCGGCGATCAAGATCCTGAAGGCGCGCTTGCCGCCGCGGCACTGCGAATCGAAAAGCAACGCTACCCCGATCGACGCGATGCAGGCCGACTGATCTGGGCTGGCGAAGATTGGATCGACGGGGAGCAGACAGACCAGCAGCTGGCCGACACCTGCGTTGTGCAACCGCTCGTGCCGCATACGCCATGGACACTATCGACCGCGCCACAGATGATCGGGATGGGCCGGACTTTCGCCATGCTAGCAGAGAAGCGGTTGCGCGAGATCGAAGCCGCGCGACCTGTGATCGCGCAATTGCGCGAACTGGCCTCTCTGGATCGCCCTTTCCTCGTGCTGGCGGGCGATTACAACGTCGGCAAGACCTCGCTCATTCGGCGTCTCCTAGCCGAAGCAGGCAAAGCCATCCCCGACAGTCTGGAAGTACGTGCCGATCCCACGACACGTACGGCCATGACGCATGATCTGGACGGCTTCCGGATTGTCGACACGCCGGGCTTCGGCAGCGGCCGAGCCGAAGACGATGAGATGGCGGCAGATGCCATGACCGATGCCTCGGCAAGTCTGTGGCTGGTAGACGGTGCCGTGCGCGACGATACGCTGGACCGGCTTTGCGCCAACTTGAGCGAAAATCGTGCGACCGGACGCGCAGACCGGTGGGCTCACACACTTCTCGTCATCGGCCGCGGAGACGAGCTCTTCGGTGATCCGCGCATCGATCCGGTTACATATGCCGAACGAGCAGCCGGAAAGAAGCGAGAATACGTCCAGGCACTCGCCGAGCGGGGTATCAACTTCCCCCTGTCGCGCATGCTCGTCGTTGCCGCCGATCCCTATGGCTGCGGCGAGACCGACGCCCATCGGGATTGGGACGGGATCACGGCCCTGTGCGCCGCCATCGAAGAAGCCATCGTCTCGCAGCAGGGTTGCGGCATCGACTTCGCCGTTGTTTCCGGCGGCGTCGCACGTCTGTCTGCACTTGAGCAACGCCTCTCGCAGGAACAGGACGGATGGCAGGCGCAGGGCAAAGCGCTCGCCCTGCTTTGCAAGCGGATCAGTACACGGCTCGATGAAGGTGCCGCCATGCGCAAGCGAATCGAAACCGAGATCGGCCGGATGATCAATGAAACGATCGATCCGCTGCTCGACGATTTCCTGAAGGCCGACAGCGAAGCTGGCACCGAAGCGGCGGCCAAGAAGTTGGAGAGCTGGCCCGAAGATCCCGTGTTCGTCGAAACGCTGGTTCACTGGGAAGACCGTTGGAAAATCGAGATCGACCGATGGGTTTCGCGCGCGCGAAGCGAAATTGACCGCAGCCGAGCCAATGCGGAATGGCGGCAAGCGCAGATACACGCCGCTACGGGATTGAAGTTCGGAGGCTTGACGCCAAGCGACACTTCCGGCGCAAACCAGGCCGTCGATGTGTCGAGGAGCGGCGTCAAACAAGCCGCTCAGATGGCCGATAAGGTGTTCACCCGCGACAACGTGTATAAGGTAGGCAAATGGGCGGGAGTCAAGTTCAAGCCTTGGGGCGCAACCAAGGCGGCGGAGAAACTGGCTGAGGGAACAAAGACGGTTGCCAAGGGCGCAGGCGCGGTATTGGCTGTCGCCAGCGCACTGCTCGAGTTCCGGGCCTACTGGTCCGAGCGCGCAGAGGCGGAAAGGCGCGATCAGGCGCTTGCCGACCTCATCGAAGCCTTGCGGAAATCTGGCGCAGACGTGCGCGCCTCGCTGCTGGGGGACGACGAAACGCCCAGAGGGGCAGCAGCGTACCTTGCCGCGCACCTGGCCGAAATCGGCACCTTGAACAATCGATACGCCCCTGCCGTCGAGATGCTGGAGGCGCGAGCCGCACACATCGCGCAGCAACGCGACGCTATCGCCGCGACACTCGACGAAGGCTGGAACATGCTCGAAATGCTCATGCCGAAGGACACCAACGATGCACGATGACGATTGGTTCAAGCGCGCCGAGGCAGCGCTGATCTCGACCGGGCGGAGCCTGGACGAACCGCACGACAATCGTCCCGTGGTTGCCGTTTATGGCGCCTATGACGCGGGCAAGAGCACGTTGGTCAAACGGTTGCTGGTCGAGGCGGGCCAGCCCGTGCCGTCTTGGCTCACGATCAGCGCCCGCCCCGAAACGTTCGAGGCCAATGATGTCGAAGCCTTCGGCTGCGTGCTGCGTGATACGCCCGGCATCGCAGGCGGCAATACCCGGCACCAGAACGCCGCCGACCGGGCACTGCTCGACGCCGATGTGACGATGCTGGTCATGCCGCCGCAACTGCTCACCGGTAACCGTGACCATGTCCTCGCCAGGATCACGGGCAGCGCCTATCGCCCGGCCGGGCTTTTCACACCCGAATCGTGGATGTTCGTGATCACCAAGCTGGACGACGGCGAAGATCCTTCGGAGAATCTGCCAGCGTATTACAAGCGCCTCGAACTCAAGCGCGCCGAATGGGGCAAGCTACTGGACAGCAACCGCTTGCCGACTGACGCCGTGCCACTCTTTGCGATCTCGGCCGACCCCTACGGCGAAGTCGGCAACGATCCCTCCCCCGCAGCCGACAGCTATACAGCCGGGTGCAGTGAATGGGACGGCGTGGCCGATCTGGTGAGCGCTCTGCGCGCCTTGCCGGATCGCTTGTCCCAACTGCGCCAATGGACCCGCCTACGTCGCGCTTGCACGCTCCTGCGCGATGCGCTTGCTGAAGCGGAGAATCTCCACGCCCGTGCCGATCAATCCGCCACCGAAGCGAGGAATCGTAAACACACCTGGATCGCTGAGTTCGGGGAGCAGCATTTGCAGCTCATCGAAGTGGGCCGCAGCGTCCTCTCGCGCGAGGTCGAGGAGGAACTGAACAGCTTCTTCACCCGACGCAGTAACGACGACGAGGAACTGCGCGCAAAAATCGAGGTCATATGCAACGGTTGGTTAAACCGCCAGTTGGCTGCTCTCGCCAACCTCGCGCACGACAGCGATGCTCGTCTACCCCCGCTGGACACGGTCTCAATCTCGGTCGCGCCGCTGTCCAAGGAGGCCCGCCCGTCAAAACAGAAGGCTGCCCTTGAGCCCACGCTTCAAAAAACACTGGCCAAACCGTTCGGCAAGCTGGCCCAAGATGCGATTGGCCTGACGCATCATGTGAAGCTCAACGGGAAAACAACAAACGAGTTGAAGAAGGCACTGGATAAGGAAAGGAAAAAGGAACCGACAGGCCCGAGTGTTAAGGATCTGGAGTCGCTGCTGCAGACGTCGCAATGGTTAGATCATTGCAAAAAGGCCGCGCCTACTATTGCAAATGCCGCATTAGCAGGGATCGATCTGATCATCGCTGATGCCCATCGGCGGGCCAATGCTGAAGCGTCGGCTAAGGAAGTGGGTGAGAGACAGAAGCTTCTAACGGAATTCGCCTCAAGCGCCGCCGTAATGGCCACTGAAAGCATCGCACCGCTATTTGCCGCCTACCGAGACTGGTTGGACGCAGAGGCAGCGCACTGCGATGAGGTCATTAACGCGGCAAACGACGAACTTGCCCTTTCGTCCAGCCGGATCGAGATGTTGCGCGACCTGATCGAGAATGCACCAGTGCCCCGATCTTAAGTGGATTTGGGTCGGATCGGTGATGTTGGTTCGAAAAATTTGGCTCGTGGCGTTACGTTGGCCCCGTGCCATGATACATCGGGTCGTAGTCGACTGTGCCTTCGGCTCCTACGCAGGAGAGCTAGCTTCACGGCCGAGGAAACACCTCCGCCCCCCCCCCGTTTCGCCACACAATTCTGAATGGAAGTCTGGAGGTACGCCGAGATGAACCAAAGGTTCACCCGCGAAGAATTCTATGAGCTGGTCTGGTCGAAACCCCTTACGCACTTAGCCAAGGATTTCAGGCTGTCAGACGTTGCGCTTCACAATATCTGCAGGAAGCATGATATACCTAACCCGCCGCTCGGTTGGTGGGCCAAGCATGCCGCCGACCACAAACTGAAGCGAAGTCGGCTTCCGAAGGCCAAAGCTGGGGTGGCCCTGACAGTCGTCATAGCGAGTGGTGAGGTCCGGCAAGAATCTGACAAATTGGCGTCGGCAGACCAAGGAAAACGCATCTGCCGTTCGATCTCGACCGATACTGCGGGCCAATCGATGTCGTCGAAGCCCGGGAAAGCCGGAAGCAAAGCGAGTCTTTCAAAATGCCAACCGCACCCGTTCGCAGCCAAAGCGGCGCTGCTTTCTGGATTTGCAAATTTGCCCGAGGCCAATTGGTTGCCCCCAGCTCGATCTAATGCATGGCGGACGAGATACTCTGGGACGCCGTGGAGAAAAAGTTCCCACATCATCTTCTCCTATTTTCCGTGCCCGTCAAAAGTGGTCGCAGCGTCCTAGCTGTTTGGCCTTTGCAAAGAATTGAACTGGAGAGCCTAGATCGGAGAAGTTTACGGGTGGACGCCCCATTCTGGCGCTTCACCAAGTTTCTTGGCCAGTTGGCGTATGCCATTATCAACAACCGTCTGAAACTTCCCAACCACGCCCTGGTTTTCCCACGCCAGATACTCGTAATGGGCGCCTATCAGGGTGCCACAATGGGCGCAGCCATTGCTCAGATAGCGGGAGCTCGCTTCTTGGCTATGACGGCGCATGATCCGGCCGGGTGAAATGTGCTGCGGCATCACCTGCAGCGCGCGCGCTATCAGATCAGGACAACGGTCGAGTTCCGGGATGGTGGCGGAGAGCTTGTGCGGGCCAACGTTGATGTCGAGCCCGGTGATGATCGGCGTTTCCGCACCACACCTGTAGCAGTCTATGATCCCACAGCGCACTGCAACGGCCGCTGGTGCCCCCAACGGTAGCCCAAAGCGATACTGCCGGTTCAGGACGGCTGAAACGAACGATGCCAGCGGCAGAACCTGCTCGCCTGTTCCAGTTAGTACGTACACTTCAAAACCATCGGCAAGCGTCCCGCAGATCCGAACGGCAGGAAGGTCTTTGGATGCCGTAAAACGCTGCTGCCGGAATACCCAAAGCCCCCAGACCCCCGACGAGGCGTAAAGGGCCTGACGGCGCGCAGTCTCATCGTCGCTTTGCTTTGACCACTGAACTTCAATGGCGATGCGAGCCGCGCCCTTGCTTAACAGGACATCGGCGCGCCAGGCTTCGCCTTCCGGGCTCAGGCCCTCCACTTCCGCAACAGCCAGCCAACCGTTAGCTCTTCCCACTTCTACGATAACGCGCTTCACCTGCCTGTGCTCTTCCGTTTCGGGCGCGCTGTTGCAGGTGCCGCGAACTCTGTGCACGAAATGCTGCGTCCCCAACTTGGAGCGCCTGAGGATCACGTCAGCCTGACAGCACGGTGCTCGCAGATGCCCTTCTCGCTTGTTCCTAAACGCCAGATTGTCCCATTCCATGGGATCAAATTCGAACGCGTGCAGGCTCTGTCCAGTCAGCGCGTCTATGCATCGTAATGCCACGACTGCTTACCTGTACTCGATCATCTGCAGTTCTTTGGCTGTGAGGTGTGCCGACAAGGCACCGATGGCTGCGGCCAGATCACAGTGAAACAGCTCCTTCGAAACGATTGCCGTCCCATTCCGTATCCAGGCCCTTTCAGCGCAAAAGTCGGAAAGCGATTGATGAACGGCAATCTCCTTCGCCCCTGCATGACCTGCCCAAACCGTCGCGCAAATCCGCCAGTCCCATGCTCCGCCGTATCCGTCGAGATTCGCGATGTAGATCCGATTTTCTGGATCGTCGCTGGAGAAGCCGACCTTGATCAGGCGCAAGCCCGATGATCGGGCGAGATAAAGGTAGCCAGACAATTCACTTCGACGCGCGAAGGCGATCGAAGCGGGAAAACACTGGATGCAGTTTCCGTATCGATTGCGCAAAGCATGGCCATTATGACACGTGGTGACACCGTAGGCGACGAACTTCCCCTCCGCCTTCATTCTGGGTCGATATTCAGCTCGCTTGAGGCCCGAGGCATCGAACGCTTCTTCAGGTCCGATCCCGAGGTGCTTCAAGTAGCGCAAATGCGCTTTGGTGAGGCGAGCCAACTGCGGTGCTCCCTCGTCAAATCTCTGCAGCGCACAGCGAGTTCAAGCTCGCGCAGGGATAAATCGGGACTGTCATGCCGACTTTGCCTGTTTGGCCTTCGCCTGGCTCGCCTTTCCAGAGGGAACGACGCGGATATGCAAATGACCGGTTTCAGTTCTGCGTGATTCGAAGCCTCCTGCTCTTTCGACCAAGTCGCTCAGCTTGCCGTGACCATAGGTTCGGGGATCAAAGTCGGAGGCGAGCGCTGCAATTCGTTGACCCACCCGCCCAAGAGGTACCCAGCCGCCTTCATCATCGAGCTGTGAGATGGCAGTTCGGATCAAAGGTGCCGCAGCAGTGGGCGATTTCTTTACGCTAGCCGGACGGGCATCCTGTCGACCTGGCTCATCTGACGTTGGCGCCTCTGGCAGCAGGTTCTCGGTGTAGATGAAGCGGCGACACGCTTGGCGGAAGCTCTCGGGTGTTTTCTGCTCTCCGAAGCCGTAGACATCTATGCCCTGCTCACGGATACGCGAGGCCAAACCGGTAAAATCACTATCGGAAGATACTAGGCAAAACCCGTCGAACCGACCGGTATGCAAAAGATCCATCGCGTCGATGACCAACGCAATATCCGAGGCATTTTTGCCGCTGGTATATGCAAAGTTCTGGTGCGCCTTGATCGCATGTGTGGCGAGAACGTCGGCCCAAGATTTAAGCCGAGTGCCGGAGAAATCGCCGTAAATGCGGCGCACACTTGCCTCACCGATTTTTGCAATCTCTTCAAAGAGACGCGGTGCGATCCGGGAAGACGCATTATCTGCGTCAATCAAGACAGCAAGTCGTGGGGTGCGAGGTTCAATGGCCATTTTGCACCATTGCCCTGATATGCGTTAATCAGCCGATAAAACTTGAAAGGCGGCGGCTGATAACCTCCCGATCTTCAGGGGTCCTGAGCAGGCGTTTGGATCTATCGTGTGCGAATTCATCTACCTCGAGAACGACTAAACTATAGCCATGCCTCGGCAGCAAATCGGCGCGGCGCTCATCATATCGTCGGCGTTGTTCGCCCCGAGGAATGCCGGAAACCGTTGGCTTATCGTCGAAGAAGCCGACACGTTCGCGGTGTTGGCGCTCATGATATTCCACCACGAGGCCAAGAGCATGGTAGAATCCATCTACAGGTAATGGCTTCCGGCGACCACGCCGATCTGGATCTCCGGTGAGAAACTCAAAGCAGTGCTGCCGGACGGCCTTCAGCCCGAGAACTGCGTCGCAGAGATCCAGCACGTAATGCTCGTCGCGAAATGCGGCTAGAGAACCGCCTGGTACAGTCTTCAATGTCGATCGAAGCCTGACACTCCCTCCGCCTAGCCGGGCCATGACCCGTTCCATGTCTCGATGCTGATCGCTCCCTCGCACAACTTCCCAACGTCCGTTGTGCGGATGCCATTGGAGGCGTGCAGCTCGAAGGGCTGCTCGTAGTCGCTTGGGGTCTATTCCGGTGGCCTCGGCCATCTCGACAGCAGTGATCACTTCGCTCGGCCCGGCCATCCAATCTTCCTTTTCCCAATCAACGAACCGGGATGATATTGTCGCAAACTAGGCCACCCTCGCTTTCAGAGAAAATGCGAACGCACATCCAGGTTCGATCGCCTGCGTGCCTTGTCACCGGGTTTGCTCTGGCGCGTTGACATCGCGGACGGGGAGAAACAGCAGGGGATTGTGCCCCTCGGATTTCGCGGTATCGAGCCATTCTCGACCGGATACCCCTTGGCGTGCCAGCTCATTGAGAGTCTCAGCTGTGCCGACAGCGGCGATCTCGCGCTCGCGCACTCGAGCAACTGTTGAGCGCAGGTCGTCTGCCTTCTGCTCCAAGATATCTGACCACGTAGACGTGCCAGCGGTTTCCATTGGCGCGTGAGCAAGAGCGAGAGGGGCTAACTGGATCGCCTCTCCCAATTGTACCAGCGTAAGTGCCCGAAAGCTCGCAGCCTCCCTAGCCATATCGTCTTGGCAGGATGCCATCCGGGCGGTGACACGCAGCCCTGAGGCGAGAGCGAAAGCTTCGACCAAAGGTTCGGTGTTGAGCACATCGCTCGCAGCGCCTAGTTCTCGAGCGCGGCGTTCGAAGCTATCCGCCAGAAAATGTGCATCCCGTGCAATGGCAATCCATTCTCTTTGGGATGCCGATGGCAGCCAAGCCTCTTCGACCTGATCCACCAGTGTCCGAAGCCGTGTGAAATCCTCCGTGATTCTCTCGACTCGCATGGCTTCCAGTCCCCGCACAATCGCAGCAAGGTTTGGAAGGATCGCGTCGACCTTCTCCTCTACCCTGGCGATTCGCTTCGCCAAGATCGCGGCACCAGCGACGGAAACACCAATGCCCATGCCACTGGCCACGAGGTTCGCGATTTGCAGCGACTGAACGACAGATATCGCAGCCTTGATCTGCTCATTCTGGACGACGGAAACTGCATCAATCGCCATTTGCGGCAGGCTGAGTGGGCTGAAGTTCAGCAGAGACGATATTACGGACGTCTCTTGTAGATGGCCGACAACCCGTCCTGAAGAAACTGACTGGATTATCGAACCTGCCACGCGGTATTGGCCCGACGCTACGCCAGCCAGAAGTTCGGCGGGTACTTCTCGCAGTACCACTTGAGCAAGTGAACCGATCATATCCCTTTTGCACGCTTCGCTGCGCGGTCAAACTCCGCAGTCAACTGCTGCAGAATCGACGGTGAGTTTTCATGTCTGCCGATTAGCGAGCCGACGACAAAGGAACGGACGCGGTCACGCAGTCTGGCTTGGGCTCGGTCGCGAATCTTGGCAGTGTTGAGAAGCCCCGTTGCAATGCCCAATCCAGCGATCGCGCCCCCGCCGACTACAACCGGCCAGCTGATTGTTGTCGTGGTGACCAGGCCAAGCCACGCGGTCGTGGTTGTCACCGCTGCGAAAGGAAGCGATGCGGCGGTCGCAACACCCGCAGCGAGCGGCACTGCCGCGGCTGCGATATCCATGGCGCCATCGAATACGGCTTCTGGTTGCTCGGCATAGTCCGGGCTTCTTACCCAGACGGCTTGTTCCTCTACGATCCCAGCGAGTGCGGCGTTTGCTTCATTGAGGATCTCAATCGCGACTGGTTCAGCAACTTCGCGAACCTTCGGAGCGATGCTGACTTGTAGGAAGGCCGATTGCGCCCAAAGGCCGTCCTTCAGGTTTGCATTGGAAACGTCTTGCTCAGCGCTCGCTATCAAGT
>FSSH01003157.1_pt1 | contig 12067 bp, 13 predicted proteins | sample 1166101 | NCBI WGS metagenome assembly FSSH01 (sample SAMEA32972668, study PRJEB13176) | freshwater metagenome | biome: Drinking water system; feature: Biomass in drinking water that filtered by 0.45 um membrane; material: drinking water | place: USA | collected 2012-12-20 | depth 0 m | reverse complement strand
CGATGATCTTGCGGCCGGTCAGCCCCGCGTCACCGTCCGGCCCGCCAATTTCGAAGCGCCCGGTGGGGTTGACGTAGATCTTGGTCTCATCGGTGATGAAGCCTGCGGGCAGCACCTTGTTGAACACGCCGGTCACATAATCGCGCAGCACCGCATATTTGGCAGGGTCGCTGCCGGCCGCGCCGTCGTCGCAATAGCCGGGGGCGTGCTGGGTCGAGACGACGAGCGCGGTCGCGCGGACCGGCACTTCGTTTTCGTAATGCAGCGTCACCTGGCTCTTGGCGTCGGGCTCGAGGAAGGGGGCGGCACCCGAATGGCGGTCAGCCGCCATCTGTTCGAGGATGCGGTGCGAATAATAGAGCGTCGCAGGCAGCAGATCGGGCGTCTCGTCGGTCGCATAGCCGAACATGATACCCTGGTCGCCCGCGCCCTCTTCCTTGTTGCCGGTTTCGTCCACCCCTTGCGCGATATGCGCGCTCTGGCCGTGGAGGTGGTTGGCGAAATCGAAATTCTGCCAGTGGAAGCCGTCCTGCTCATAGCCGATGCGCTTCACCGTCGCGCGGACGGTCGCTTCGATTTCCTCAAGCGCGCCCGGCGCCCATTCGCCATTTTCATACACGCCCTTGCAGCGGATTTCGCCCGCCAGCACCACGCGGTTGGTCGTCGTCAGCGTTTCGCAGGCGATGCGCGCATAGGGGTCCTTCGACAGGAACAGATCGACGACCGCGTCCGAAATCTGGTCGGCAACCTTGTCGGGATGGCCTTCGGAAACCGATTCGGAGGTGAAGAGAAACGATGCGCGCATGAAATTCCCTCTAGCTGAGCGCCGGTGGCACGATCCGCGAAAGCCCACATATAAAGCTTTCCTTATATCGCGCCCTAGCGAGCCCGGCGGCCAATGGCAACAGCGAGCATGGCGAGCAGCACGGCGACCGCGAGGGCCATCCAGTTGCCGGCGCGGGCGAACAAGGTGGGCGGGTGCGGCGGGGGCAGCGGGGCTTCCGCCGCCCCCGTGCGGCCCCAGGCGACGGTGTCAACCAGCCGGCCATCGGCATCGACGATCGCACTGATGCCGGTCGGCGTCGCGCGGATCAGCGGCAGCCCCTCCTCGATCGCGCGCAGCCGCGCCATGGCGAGGTGCTGCTCGGGCCCGAACCGGGCATACCAGCTGTCGTTCGAAGGGTTGAAGATGAACGCCGGGCGGTGCTTGGGGTCGATCACTTGCCCGGAGAAGATGACTTCGTAGCACACCAGCATCCCGGCCGGCCCGAAGCCGGGCAGCGGCAGCGTGCGCGGGCCCGGACCGGGCGCGAAATCGAATTCGCCGGGCACCAGCCGCGAAATGCCGATCTTCGACAGAAGCGGCCGCCACGGCAGATATTCGCCCCACGGCACCAGATGCGCCTTGTCATAGCGGCTGAGGATGGTGCCGCGCCCGTCGATCGCGAAGATCGAATTGGTGATCGCGGCGATCTCGCCGTCGGGCCGGAAGGTGAGCGCGTTGCCGCCGGTCAGCACGATGTCGCGCGGGCCGATGGCAGCAGCGATCCGGCGGCGGGTGAGCGCCGGATCGCCGCGCCAGTAATAAGGCGCCGGATAGCCGTCCTCGATCAGGTAGCGCAGCGCGCCCTCGGGCCACAAGATGAGGCGCCGGGCCGGGCCGGGCAGGCCGCTGCCGGCGAGCAAGGCGCGCAGGTTCGTCTCGGCATAATCGGGGCCGGGGCGCTGCTCCTGATCGAGATTGGGCTGGACGACGCGCAGCCGCGGCGCGACCAGATCGGCAACGGGCGGCGTCCGCGTGCTCGGAATGCCGCTCAGCGCCAGCGCCGCGATGATCGGGCCGGCCACCGCCGCCATCCGCCACCGGCCCGCCAGCAGCAGCGTGAGCGCGCCTGCCACCACTACCGTCAGCCCCGACAGCGCATAGGTGCCGACCCACGCGGCACTGCGCGCAACGCCGATCACCGGCACCCAGATCGTCGCGAGCGGCGGCCAGGGATAGCCGGTCAGCGCCCAGCTGCGCAGCCATTCGGTGAGGATCCACGCCGCACCCGCCACCAGCACAAACCGCAGATCAGGCGCAGCGCCGGGCTTATGCTCCTTGCCCCAGCGCCATGCGAGCCCTGCCGCCATCATCGGGTAGATCGCCAGATAAAGGCACAGCAGCGCCACCGCCGGCACCCCCAGCCAGTGCGGCATCGCATCCTGATAGGTAAAGGCCTGCGCGATCCACAGATTGGCGATCGTGAGCTGTGCCCAGCCGAACAGCCAGCCGCGCCACAGGGCCGCGCGCACATTGGGTGCGTCATGCACCCCCCAAAGCCACAGCGCGGTCGCAATCAGCGTTACCGGCCAGAGCAGCAGCGGTGCAAAGCCCGTTGCCGCCGCCGCGCCCTGCAGCAGCGCGGCCAGCGCCGGCCGGCTGGTGAGAATTGTGCGCATCTACCCTCCACGTCGCCCGCCAGGCCTGGCTGCGCGCTATGCGGGAGCGCGTGCCCCCGCGACAAGCCCGGGGGTGACGAAATTCTCGCGCCGGCCTAGGGTGGGCGTATGGTCCGCCCCTTTCACCTCGCCTTTCCTGTCCATGATCTGGCCGCCGCGCGCGCTTTTTACGGCGGCGTGCTGGGCTGCGCGGAGGGACGCAGCAGCGATGCGTGGATCGATTTCGATCTGTTCGGCCACCAGATCGTCGCGCATCTGGCGCCTGGGCCCGCCTCGCCTGCGCGCCACAACCCGGTCGACGGGCATGACGTGCCGGTGCCGCATTTCGGCGTGGTGCTGACGATGGCCGACTGGGAAGCGCTCGCTGCGCGGCTGACGGCGGCCGGCACCGATTTCGGCATCGCCCCGCATATCCGCTTCAAGGGCCAGCCGGGCGAGCAGGCGACGATGTTCTTCCGCGACCCGAGCGGCAATGCGCTGGAGTTCAAGGCCTTTGCCGACGATGCAATGATCTTCGCGCGCTAGCGGGGGCGCTCAGTCGGTCTCGCGCGCGATTACGCCCAGCCGGATCAGCTGTTCGGCGGTCTTGGTAAATTCGGCCATCATCGGCTCGAGCAGCGGCACCAGCTGATATTGTTCGATATAGCCAACCGGCTGCGTCACGCCGCCGCGCGGATCGTCGATCAGCAGCCCGCGCTCGATGAGCTTTTCGACCTGGCGGCGCACGGTTTCGCGCGGCAGCCCGGTCGCCGAGGCGATGGCGTTGCGCGAGATCGGCACGACCCATTCGCGCGGCAGCACTTCGGTGGCGGCAAAGCCGTCCGGAATTTGCCGCTCGCGCATCAGCTTCTGCACATTGGCGACGCCGACGGTCAGGAAAATCTGCAATTCGGTCGGTGTGAAGGCGATGCCCGCTGCTGCGAACGAGCGGTGCGTCATCAGGAACAGGTTGGTGAGGCCGAACATCGCCACCCGCCAGTTGGCGGCCATTTTTTCGGTATTGGTAACGACTCGAACGGCCACGCTCATCCCCCTGTCAGCGGGTCATCCATGCCCCCAGACGCGTAACGAAGATGTTTACGCAAAAGGTTGCGCAATCAGCGCGGGGCAACGCGCCAGATGCGGTTGCCGACGTCATCGGCCACCAGCAGCGCGCCGCTGCGATCGGTGATGACGCCCACCGGGCGGCCGCGCGCCTGGCCGCTCGCGTCGAGGAAGCCGGTCAGGATATCGACCGGCTTGGCGCCGCGCGCCGGGAAGCCGTTGTCGGCAAAGGGCACGTAGATCACCTTGTAGCCCGAGACCGGCGCACGGTTCCACGATCCGTGCTGGCCGATAAAGGCGCCGCGCGCATATTGCGGCCCCAGCCGCGCATCGGCGGCGAAGGCGAGCCCGAGCGAGGCAGTGTGCGGCCCCAGCGCATAATCGGGGCGCCTGGTATATTCGAGCAGATCGGGCCGCGCCGGCTCCACCCGCTCGTCGACATAGCCGCCCCAATAGCTGTACGGCCAGCCATAGAAATCGCCGACGCCGACCGAGGTGAGATAATCGGGCGCGAGATCGGAGCCGAGCATGTCGCGCTCGTTCACCACCGTCCACAGCCGCCCGGTGCCGGGCTCCAGCGCCATGCCCTGCGGATTGCGCAGGCCCGCGCCATAGCTGCGGAAGGTCTTGGCGGCGGGATCGACTTCCAGGATGCAGGCGCGGTTGGTTTCCTTGTCGAGCCCGTCTTCGGCGATGTTGCTCGACGAGCCGACCGACACGAACAGCCGCGAGCCATCGGCATTGGCGATCAGCCCGCGCGCCCAGTGGTTGCCGCCACCGGGATAGCGCACCACCAGTTCGGGCTTGGCGGTGATCCGCGTCTGGCCCGGCGTGAACGGCACCCGCACCAGCGCATCGGTATTGGCGATGTAGAGCATGTTGCCGACCACGGCCATGCCGAGCGGCGAGTTGAGCCCGGTGATGAGCGGGGTCTTCAGCTCGGCGACGCCATCACCATCGGCGTCGCGCAGCAGGGTGATGCGGTTGGCCGACGGCACGGCCGCGCCGCCGCGCTTGAGCAAATAGCCCATTACCAGCCCGGTGACGCCGTCCACCTCGCGCGGGGGCGAATTGGTCTCCGCCACCAGCACATCGCCATTGGCGAGCCGGTAGAGCCAGCGCGGATGATCGAGCCCGGCGGCGAACGCCTGCACCTTCAGTCCGGCCGCGGGGGTGGGCATCGCGCCTTCGGGCCAGCCGACCGCCTTTGCCACCTTGATTGTCGGGAACATTTGCGGCCGCGCCTCGCCGATTACCGGCTTGGCGCCGGTCACCTGCGCGACGCTCAGCTTCGCCTGATCGGGCTGGAACGCCCAGATCAGCCAGCCGATGAAACCAAGGGCCAACAGGCCCGAAACGATGAGGATGTGGCGCAACATGCCCCCGGGAATAGCCGCAAGCACCGGCGTGGCCAACCCAAATGCGCCGCGCCGGCACCGCTTAGCCAGGCACTATTTGCCGTAACCGCCCTCCGCGTCGCCCTTTTGGGGCGGGTGCAGCCGCAGCCGCTGGATGCGCCGCGTATCGGCCTCGATCACCTCGATCCGCCAGCCGCTGGGGTGATCGAGGCACGTCCCCGCATCGGGCACCTGCCCGGCGAGCACGGCGGCCAGCCCGCCGATCGTGTCGATATCGTCATCGGTCTCGGCGAGCCGGGCATCGACGACCCCGCCCACTTCTTCCAGTTCGGCGCGGCCATCGGCTTCCCAGCCGCCGCCGTCGATCGGCACCAGCATCGCCTGCGGCGCCTCGTCATGCTCGTCCTCGATGTTGCCGACGATCTCCTCGATCAGATCCTCGATCGTCGGTGCCGAAATATTCGTCGAGCACGATGGCGAGGTGGACGCGCTTCTGCCGCATGTCGGCCAGCAGATCGAGCGCGCCGCGCGACATCGGCACATAGAGCGGCTCGCGGATCAGCGCGGTGATCGACGCCGGCGGCGTGGCGCCGGTTGCAAGGATGTTGAACACGTCCTTGATGTGGACCATGCCGATGATCGTATCGAGCTTTTCGCGGTAGACGGGCAGGCGGCTGTGCCCGGCCTCGGCGAACAGCGTCACCAGCTCGGCAAAGGATGTCGATTCCTCGACCGCGACGATGTCGGCGCGTGGCACGCCGACATCGCCCGCGTCGCGCTCGCCGAAATGGAGCAGGTTGCGCACCATCTGGCGCTCGAGCGGCGAGAGATCGCCCTTGTTGTCGGGCGCGGGATCGTCCTCATGCGCATCGATCGCTTCCTCGAGTTGCGCGCGCAGCGAATCATCGCCCGGATCGCCGAAGATGAGCGCACGAAAACTGCGCCACAAACCGCCTTCATGGGAGCCGGCATCGCCGGCGGTGCTACTTTGGCCGTCCGCCATGGGTTGGAGTCAGTCCTGATACGGGTCGTGCAAACCGAGCCCCCTTAGCACATCCTGCTCCAGTTTCTCCATGGCCAGCGCAGGCGCGTCCTCGATATGATCATAGCCGAGCAGATGAAGCGTGCCGTGGATGACGAGATGGGTGGCGTGATCGGCCAGCGCCAGCCCGCGTTCGGCGGCTTCGGCGGCGCACACGCCGTGGGCAAGCACGATGTCGCCGAGCAGCACTTCGCCATCGTCCGAATTGCCCGTCACCGCCTCGATCAGATCGGGCTGGAGCATCGGGAAGGAGAGCACGTTGGTCGGCATGTCCTTGCCGCGATAGTCGCGGTTGAGCGCCTGGACCTCGGCATCGTCGGTCAGCCGGACCGAGATTTCGATCGTCGCGGGCGTGGTGAGGAGCGCGCCATGCGGCGTGGCGGCGATGGCGGCGCGGGCCGCGCGCTCGGCAAGGGCGGGCCAGTCGATGCCGCCGGGCCAATCGGCCTCGGCGGCGGTTGCCACGTCAAGCATCCCCGCCCTCATAGGCCTGGACAATCCGGCCGACGATCGGGTGGCGCACCACGTCGCCGGCGCCGAAGCGGCTGACGGCGAGCCCGTCAATCCCCTCCAGCCGGCCGACTGCGTCGTTGAGGCCAGAGGCGCGGGTGCCGCCGGGCAGATCGGTCTGGTTCGGATCGCCGCACACCACCATCCGGCTGTTCTCGCCAAAGCGGGTGAGGAACATCTTCATCTGCGCAGGCGTGGTATTCTGCGCTTCGTCGAGGATGATGAAGGCGTCGGCAAGCGTGCGCCCGCGCATGAAGGCGATCGGCGCGATTTCGATCTCGCCGCTCGCGATGCGCCGCTCGATCTGCTCGGCGGGCAGGCAGTCGTTCAGCGCGTCATAGAGCGGGCGGAGATAAGGATCGACCTTCTCCTTCATGTCGCCGGGCAGGAAGCCGAGCTTTTCGCCCGCCTCCACCGCGGGGCGCGACAGGATCAGCCGCTGCACCGAGCCGGTGATGAGCTGCGCAACCGCCTGCGCCACCGCGATATAGGTCTTGCCGGTGCCCGCTGGCCCCAGCGCGAAGATGATGTCATGGGCGAGCAGCGCGCGCATATAGGCCGCCTGCGCCAGCGTGCGCGGGACGATCGTCTTCTTGCGCGTGCGGATCATGATCGACGGCGGCGATGCGGACTCGGCGCTGATGATGCCGTCGAGCGTGGGTTCGGCCGACATCGCGATCTCGGCCTCGATCAGCCCTGCATCGACGATCTCGCCCCGGATGATGCGGCGGTAGAGCCCCTGCAGCACCTGCCGCGCGGCGGCGACGGCTTCGGCCGATCCCTCCAGCCCCACGCGGTTGCCGCGGGCGGTGATATAGACGCCCAGCCGGCTTTCGATCAGCAGCAGATTCTGGTCGAACTGCCCGAACAGCTCGGCCATCAACTGCGGTTTATCGAAAATCAGCTCGGCGCGGCTGCGCTCGCCGGATTGGGCGGGGACGGGCTTGCGGCTCATGTGAAGGCGAGTGTGGCAGATTGGATCGCGCGATAACAGCCCCTATCGCGCGGCCATGCCGCCGACGCTGCGCCGCAACCAGATGCGGTCCGATCGCGGCCATCCGGCCCCGGCAAGCCCAGGTCAGGATTCGCTGCAGTTGCGTAAACGATTTGTTTGCGATGTCGCGCTACCGGATGTGAACCATGCCGAGCTGCGCGGAAACGGCGGCGGGCGACGATAAGGGGCCGACATGAAGAGCTTTAAGATGATCGCCGGCGCAGCCGCGCTCGCATTCGCCACGCCGGCCCTTGCCGCGCCGGTGATTTCGTTTGAATCGCCTTCGCTCGGCACGGGCAGCGGCGCGTATCGCTACTTCCTCCAGCCCGGCGGTGGTTTCCCCGGCGTGCCCAACGGCTTCACCCCGATCCCCGGCGTCACCTTCACCGGCGCAAGCGGCATCCAGGCCAATGGCAGCGCCTGGGGCTTCGCGGCGGCGCCCAATGGCGTGCAGACCGCCTTCATCCAGAGCTATTTCGGCGTCGGCGGCGCGATCAACATCGCGCTCAACGGCCTCACCGCCGGCCAGACCTACAAGGTCCGCTTCGCCGCCGCCCAGCGCCCGGGCTTTGGGGTCAACCCCTTCACGGTCGGTGTGACCGGCGGTCCGCTGGGGTCGTTCAGCACCAGCAGCACGGCGTTCAAGACCTTCAAGACCAGCTTTGTCGCGGGCGGCAGCAGCGATACGCTGACCTTCCAGGGCAGCGCGATCACCGGCGATTCGGGGTTCGCTCTCGATTCGATCGCGGTCTCGGTGCCCGAGCCGGCCAGCTGGGCGCTGCTGATCCTGGGCTTCGGCACGGTCGGCGCGGCGCTGCGCCGTCGCCAGCCGCGCGAGGTTTCGCTGGCCTGATCGACTGGCCCTTTTATCCATGAAATGGCGCCGCCGGCAGCGATGTCGGCGGCGTTTTTTGTTGGTGAGGTGGCCCTTGGCCGGCGGGCGTCAGCCGGTCGGCTGCCCGCTCAGCGAATTGGGGCCGGCAGCGGTGATGACCACCGGCACCAGATCGCCGATCGCGAAATCGCGATGCAGATGCACCGATTGCAGCCAGGGCGATTTGCCCAGACGCTGCCCCGGCAATTTGCCGTCGCGCTCCACCAGCACATCGCAGACGCGCCCCACGCTCGCCGCGTTGAACGCCGCCTGATCGCGGTTGAGCGCCGCCTGCAGCCGCTGGAGCCGCTCGTTCATGATTTCGGGTGCGACCTGATCGGCCATTGTTGCCGCAGGCGTGCCGGGGCGGGGCGAATATTTGAAGCTGAACGCCTGCGCATAGCCGACCGCATCCACCAGGCTCAGCGTCGCTTCGAAATCGGCCTCGGTCTCGCCGGGAAAGCCGACGATGAAATCGCCCGACAGCGCAATGTCGGGCCGCGCCGCGCGCACCCGCTCGAGCAGCCGCAAATAGCTGTCACGCGTGTGGCTGCGGTTCATGGCCCTCAGCACCCGGTCGCTGCCCGATTGCACGGGCAGGTGCAGGAACGGCATCAGCTTGGCGATGTCGCGGTGGGCGGCGATCAGCCCCTCGGCCATGTCATTGGGGTGGCTTGTCGTGTAGCGGATGCGCGCGAGCCCTGCGATCTCGGCAAGGGCTGCGATCAGATCGTGCAGCCCGCGCCCCGCGCCATCGCCCCAGGCATTCACATTCTGCCCCAGCAGCGTGATTTCGCGCGCGCCGGCATCGACCAACGCCCGCGCCTCGTCCACAATCGCGGCAAAGGGGCGTGAGACCTCGGCACCGCGCGTATAGGGCACCACGCAATAGGTGCAGAATTTGTCGCACCCCTCCTGCACCGTCAGAAAGGCCGAGGGCGGCACCCGCCGCCGCGCCGGCAGATGGCCGAATTTCAGCTCGGCGGGCATATCGGTATCGAGCGCCACCTCGCCCGCCGCCGCTTTTGCGACCAAAGCGGGGAGGTGGTGATAGGCCTGCGGCCCCACCACGATATCCACCTTGGCGCGCGCGACGATCTCGGCCCCTTCCGCCTGCGCGACGCAGCCGGCGACCGCGATCATCGGATCGGCGCCGTGTTTGCGCAGCCGGCCGATATCCGAATAGACCTTCTCGGTCGCTTTTTCGCGGATGTGGCAGGTGTTGAGGATGACGAGATCGGCGGCATAGGGATCATCGCTGGCGCTGAGGCCCTGCGCTGCCATCAGCTCGGCCATGCGATCGCCGTCATAGACGTTCATCTGGCAGCCGAAGCTCTTGACGTGGAAAGTCTTGGGAGGCGCGTTCATCGCGGGGGCCTATAGGCGAGGCGAAGCGCGAGGGGTAGGGGGTGGGGGAGAAGTGCTGGAGTTGCATCGGCGGGAAATGGACCGGTAGCGGACGGGCCGGTTCTGGTATAGCCTGGCGGGGAGTTGCCATTTGAACCGGTGTCACAACCGTTCGGTTTTGACCCTGACTCGCCATCCACGCGTTGCTCAAGGTTTTGGGGTGTCAAAAGGCCGGTGCATAATGACCGGTTACCGGATCAAGAATCCCGGGGTCCAACGACTGTAACTGCGACGCTTAGCCGACAACGAGGAGCCGATCCTTCCGCGAGGAGATCAACATCCGGCATCAGCGCGACAGAGCAACGATCTCGTCGAGTGTGTGCGGCTCAATGCCGTATATCGCCGCGAGCCCGTTGAACGCGTCAACGGCGACGGCCCTCAGGTGATTGGCATCGACCGAGGTCAAAATCGCATCAAACTCGAAACTATCTTCGACGGCGCCAAAGCCTTCATCATTGAACGAGAAGCGCCCGAGCGGCCACCAACTGTCGGCCAGGCCATTTACACCAAGGCGGACGTGGATCGGCAGCGATCCACCATACTCCAGCGCCAGCTTGCTGTTGCGCTCCAGGAAATGAAGCCAATGCTTGAAGAAGTACCCTGTGGCGAGCGTGATGCGGCCGTTACGGTCGAACAAAAAGCCGCCACCGACACCCCAGAATTCGCCGGTTTTCTCGAACCACTGGGTGATCGCAACCGTCGGGTAGGCTCCGGCCTCCTCGGTCCCTGGCCAGTAGATCATCGTGCCGCCACGGCTGATGCCATAGCTTAGCGCATTCGCGTTCGCCATAAGCGCAGGGTGACCAGTGTTGGTGGCGAGCGCCTCCTTCGCACTTGGTTTGGGCGACCAACGAGACGGTATTAGGCGAGCGTACCCTGGGAATCTATTCACCCAGCGCACCCTGCTCGAACCATGGCTGGGATGCGTCACCAGCATCGGCTTGGTGCGGTCGAACCACAGGTCCGGGTCGCCGGGATGGTGCGGGTGCCAATGAACCGCTTCGGGCGCGGGCGGCGGGAGTGCGTTGAGCGCGAGCTTAAGCGCACTTGCGAGATCGCGCGCGAGCTTGTCCCGAATCGTCCGCAGTATCGTCGTGTCGGCATCAGCCGGCAGGTTGAACGAGAGCGGCCCGCGACGCCCGCGCATGTCGAATGGCAGCTTGTCGAGCGTGGCGCCTGCGAACGCCGTATTCCAGACCTGGATAACTCGGTGCTCGGTCAGCGCCCTGTTGGCGTAGCCCATCTCGAGCAGCACGTTGGGATTCGCGCACGCCTTGCCACTCTCAGAGAGCGCGATCGGCGTCACATCCCCCACGAACACTGCGGCTTCGTCGATCTTGCGCAAGATCGTGGCGACAATATCAGGCGTGCCGGCGACACCCTGCGTGTCCGACGTGACGCTCGGCCGGTCGGCTTCCTCCAACTCGGCTGCGAGAAGCTTGACCGCTTCGTCAAGCGCATAACGGACGACATTCTTCGTGACGCGCGCGTCGAGATCGCTCTGCCACGACCAGAAAACCGTCTTCGTCACCTGCGTGTGCCCTCGTTCAGTCGAGCCGAGGCATACCGCACTCCATATAGTCCGCACAACGAACGTCGGCTTTTGGGAAGGGGCCCGAGCAAAGTGAACGACCGGAATTGGGGCGCTTAGCCGACTCCCCATAAGCGCGGCCCGGCCCGCACAGCACCCCCTCAAACCCCCGCCGGCATCTCCGGCACCGGGGCGCCGGCTGCCAGCGCGTCATGGCCGACGAACGGGCGCACCGGCGCGCCCAGTTCGCGCGCGAGTGCGTCCTCGATCCGGCGGCGGCTTTCGGCGGCGATTGCCTTGCGCCCTGGAAAGTCGCGCGGGTGGAAGGGTTCGAGAAACTCCACCCGCAGCGGGAAGCTGCCGCGCCGCGAGAGCACGCGCAGCGCATTGTCCTTGCCGCCCTCCGCACCGATCCAGCTGATCTCGTGCCCGGCGCGGCCATACCAGAGCAGCACCGGCTGCACCATTACGCCCGGCGGCGGCGGCTCGAGCACTTTGAGCATCGGCGTCTTGAACGGCAGCAGCGAATAGCCGTCGGTGGTGGTGCCTTCGGGGAAGACCGTGACCGACCAATTCTCGGCCAGCGCATCGCGCAGCCGGTTGATCTGGTCGGCCACCCCCAGCCGGTCCTCGCGCGCGACGAAGACGGTGCGGTTCTGCCGCGCCAGCCAGCCGACGACGGGTGCCGAGGCAAGCTCGGCCTTGGCGACGAAAGCGGTGCCGCTNNCCGCTCGCCCCGGCAATCGCCGGAATGTCGAGCCAGCTCACATGGTTGGCGATGAAGAACACGTCGCGGCGCAGCGGCACGCCGACAATTTCCACGCGCGCGCCGCTGATCCGCGCCGCGAGCCGCAGATAGAGCCGC
>FSSH01007908.1_pt1 | contig 12071 bp, 12 predicted proteins | sample 1166101 | NCBI WGS metagenome assembly FSSH01 (sample SAMEA32972668, study PRJEB13176) | freshwater metagenome | biome: Drinking water system; feature: Biomass in drinking water that filtered by 0.45 um membrane; material: drinking water | place: USA | collected 2012-12-20 | depth 0 m | reverse complement strand
GTGATGATGTTGATGACGCCGTTAACGGCGTTCGCGCCCCAGAGCGCGCCGCCGGGCCCGCGCACGACTTCGATGCGCTGGATATCCTCAAGGACGATGTTCTGCTGGTCCCATAGCGTCCCGGAGAACAGCGGAGTGTACACGCTGCGCCCGTCGATCATCACGAGCAGCTTGTTCGAGAACCGGCTGTTGAACCCGCGCACCGTCACCGCCCAGGAGTTGGCGTTGATCTGCGCGACGTTGACGCCAGGCACGAGGCGCAGAGCGTCGGCGATCGTGACGGCGCCTGACCGGCTGATGTCATCGCGCGTCAGCACGAAGACGGCCGCGGCAGCCTCGCTCGCCCGTTCAGACCGTTTCGACGCGGTGACGACCTCGACCGCCATCAGGTCTTCAAGCGAGAAGCTGGTGAAATCATCCCCTGGCGCCGCGGCCGGGTCTGCGGCGTTCGCCGCGCCGCACAACAGCGCTGCGGCAAAAGCGCTTCCCGCTAACAACGCCTGCTTCGAATCCGGGCCCTTGCGCATTTTTACTCTCCCTGAGGTTCTTTTGGCGCGGTTCACAGCGCGATCCTTTGAAGTTGCGATCCTGCGGACGACAGCGTTCTGTTCGCCGGAAACACGACGCTCACAGTCGTTCCCTTGCCCACTTGGCTCTCGACCGCCATTTTCGCCTGATGAAGATCGAATACCGCCTTGGCGAGCGCGACGCCGATGCCGAGGCCCTGATGCGTTCTCGTCAGTCCAGTCGAGCTCTGTCGAAACGGCGAGGCAAGGAGCGGCAGTTGGCCGACGTCGAATCCGATGCCCTCGTCCCTGAATTTGATTTCGATCGATTGATCCGGGCGCAACGTGACGGCGGCGGAACACCGCGCGCCTTTGTGCGAGAATTTCACGGCGTTCGACAGCAGGCTTGAAAACGCGCGGGTCATCAAAAACCGGTCGCCGAGCAGCTCAAGATCCAGCGCGCAGTCAATATCGACCTCGACGCCCGCCTCGACGTTGTTCGGACGAGCCTCGTTCAGAGCCCGCTGAAGCAATTCCCTCAACGACAACTCGCTCTCATTCAGCGAAAGCTTGCCGGTGTCATGCTTCACGAGCGCAAGCATGTCCTTGACGACGCACAGCAACTGGCGCGCGCTGACGGCGATGTGGCCGGCGTATTCGCGATATTGCGCCGGGCCCATCGCATCCTGATTGTCCGCCGATATCAGCTCCGCGAACCCCAAAGAGACGTGCAGCGGGGTGATCAGCTCATGCGTCATCAACGCCAGAAACTCGGACTTTCCCTTGTTCTCTTCTTCGGCGCGGCGTTTGGCTTCACGCAGTTCGGACTCGACCTGCAGCCGCAGCCGGATCTCCCGGACGAGATCGTCATTCCGCTTCTGAAGGTCGATCGCTTGTTCAGCGACGATTTTCTCGGCGCCCTCAGCGAAGGCCTTGACCTGCTTCGTCGCGGCGCTGAGCTGGAGGTGCGTATCGATACGGGCGCCGAGCGTGCGGGAATCAATGGGCTTCGTAACGTAGTCGTTCGCGCCAAGTTCAAACGCCTGGACCACGGAATCCGGGTTTGAGTCCGCGGTGACCATCAAGATGGGCAATTCGCTCTTGGAGGTCGATTGACGGGCGGCCGCGAGCACCTCGAGGCCGTTCATTCCCGGCATGTGAATATCAAGGAGAATGAGGTCCGGCGTCCCGCTCGCGAGCGCCTGCAATACGGACGGACCGTCGGAAAACTGGCGCGCCTCGTAGCCCATTTTCTTCAAATAACGAGCGGCGATGTCGCGATTGAAAGCTTCGTCGTCGACGACAAACACCCGCGCTTTTTCTCTTGGCGCATCAGTCATGAATTCACCCGCGCGCGCTGCGCGCCTCCCCGGAACCTGGCTTTTTCGCCGTCGTCTCAATCAGTTCGAGCAAAGCGATGAACCGAATGGGCTTCGTCGCAAAGGCGTCGCAACCCACCGCCAGACACCTCGCGGCGTCACCCTCCATCGCGTGGGCGGTGAGCGCGATGATCGGAATCGATTGGATTTCCGGCGTGCGCCGGATCGCTTGCGTCGCTTCGATGCCGGACATCACCGGCATGCTGATATCCATGAGGATCAGGTCCGGCTTTTCGATTTTCGCGCGCTCGACGGCCTCGAGCCCGTTGGCGGCGATCATCACAACATGTCCGGCGCGCGCCAGGCGGCGACGGATGATCTCCTGATTTTCCAAATTGTCCTCGGCGACTAGGATGCGCATTTGCGTTCTTCGCCTGACTGGGGTGCGGGCTGGGCGGCGGCGGCGGCCGAATTCATGAATTCAGAGAGCACTACGCGCGGCGACGTCTCGCTCTTCACGTGATAGCCTTGCGCCTTGGTCGCGATCTCGGCGCGTTGGCGCACGTCAAGCTCTTGCGCCGAGAAGACAATGACCGGCAGCGACCGCCATTTCTCCGAAGCGCGCAGCGCGTTAAGGAAAGCGACGCCGTCCATTCCCGGCAACGACAGGTCGAGAATGACCCCGACGACGTTGCAACGCTCAAGCGTCGCAAGGCCGGATTCGGCGTCAGCGGCGCGCAGCGGCTGGAAACCGACATTGCGGGCGGCCCGCGAGAGCTGGTCGGCCGCGTCATCATTGTCTTCGACGATTAGAATTTCGCCGGACGCCAGCTTGGCGTAGGAGAGCAAGGCCCGCTCGAACTCGACCCGATTGATCGGCTTCGTAAAGAAGTCTTCGGCGCCGAGGCGATAACAATTGCGCGCGTCGTCATCGACGCTCACCACAATCGTCGGAATGGACTTCAGCTGCGGGTCTGACTGGAGCTGCTCAAGAACCGTCCAGCCGTCCATCACCGGCATATGAAGGTCGAGCAGGATGACGTCCGGACGGCTTCGTTTCGCAATCTCGATCGCCTGCGCGCCGTCGGAGGCGGCGATCGTTTCGTAGTTCATCCGGCGGGCGAGGCGGTCGAGAAGATCGCGCGCGTCGTTGTCATCATCGACGATGAGCGCCGTTTTTGCAGCGCCAGACTCCGGCGCGGCGCCGGCGGCCGACTTCTTGTCGAGCTCGGTGAGCGCGGCGTCGCCCAAGAAGCGGGGCACGGCGAAAGTGAATGTGCTGCCCGCGCCGGGCGCGCTGGTGACGCCGATCTTGCCGCCGAGAAGCGTGACGAGGCGTTGCGTGATCGCCAGCCCAAGACCGGTGCCGCCATACTTCCGGGTCGTCGAGGCGTCCGCTTGCACGAACGCCTTAAACAGTGAAGCCTGTTGCGCGGGCGACATGCCGATGCCGGTGTCGCCGATTGCGACTTCGATGACCTCAGCGCCGTCGATTATCTTGAGCGCGGCCGAGAGCGACACCTCGCCCTCTTTCGTGAACTTGCAGGCGTTGCTCAGGAGATTGAGGATGCACTGGCGGAACTTCACCGAATCGGTGTGCGCAGCCCTGACCGACGGATCGACTGTCACCGAGAGTTTGTTGCTGTTGCGCGCGGCGAGCGGTTTGACGGTGTCGACGGCCTCGCGAATGATGGCGGCGGCGTCGAAGGTATGCGCCTCGACCTCCATCCGTCCGGCTTCGATCTTTGAAAGGTCAAGAATGCCGTTGATGAGGCCCAGGAGGTGGAGCCCCGCCGTCTGGATTTTGCCGACGTCGCTGACGACGGTTTCTGTCTCGTTAGCCGAAAGATCTTCCTGGATGATCTCCGCGTAGTTGATGATGGCGTTCAGCGGCGTTCTGAGCTCGTGGCTCATATTCGCAAGGAACTGCGACTTCGCCGTGTTGGCCGATTGCGCGGAGTCGCGAGCTGAAATGAGATCGCCAACGAGAGATTCAAGGCGTTCGTCCCGGCTCTCGATCTCCTCGAGCATCGCGTTGAAATTGTCGATGAGCGTGCCGAAGTCCTTGTCGCGCGAGGATTGCACGCGCGAGGAATAATCCCTCGTCTCCCGGATCGCCTGGATGGTCTCGCGAAGCTGCAGCATCGGCGTCGCCATCGCCTGCGATTCCCAGCGCGCGAGGAAAATGGCGAACAGCGTCGAGCCGAGGAAGACGAGCGACGCGATCAGGCTGTAACGCCACAGCGTCGCTTCAAATTCCGACAGGTTAGTGAGGAGAAACAGCTCGCCGACAACCTCGTCGTCGATGCGGATGGCGCTCTGAAAGCGCGGGCCGTTGTGGCGCGTTATCAGCAATTCGGCGTCCGCCGCGCTGGCGTTGCGCGCGTAAGCGGCGAAGATTTCACCCGTCGGCAGCCGAACGAACGCGGCGTCGACCTGGGGCGTGCGATCGGTGGCGCTTAAGATGCTGCGCGCGGACGCGTCGTCGCCGAACAGAACCGCCGCAGTCACGTTCGCCGCGAGCACTTCAGAAAGCGTCTTCTGTTCGCGGTCGAAGCGAACGCGGTAAGTCAGCGTCTCATTAATCATGAAGGCGACGCAGGCGATCAGCGCGGTCGCAGCGCAGGCGGCGATGGTCGCCAGCCCCATCTTGCTGCGAAACGACAAGCGGCCGATGCGATCGGCCAATGCTGACGCGATACCCATTGCGCCTTTGAATCCCCTTCGGCCTCGACCCCTAGCAGCCCCCGATGGACGCGAGAGCGCTGCCGTTATTTATCAACGTTAATCGGCAAGACCTGATTTTCAGTTAAACGACGACGCCCGTTTCGGGCGTCGTCCCTGCGCCGCGCGGTCTTTCGGCGCGCGGCAGGCATCGAGCCGCGTTAACGCGGCGTTCGGATTTCTTTCGGCGGCGTGAACGTAAACCCTTATCCGGCCATGCGCGGGCGGTGGCTCGCGAGGAATTCGCGCGCGAGCCGTTGCGCTTCGGCGATGTCGTCCGGCGACATTTCGCGCGCCAGTTCGGCGCGATAGGCGCGCGCTTCGGCGTTGCCGAGCATCGCGGCGAGATTGAACCATTTATGTGCGGCGATGAGATCGAAGTCGCCGCCGTCGCTTTCAACCGACGCTTCAAGCCCGAGACGGTACATCTCCTCGCCGTTCAACATTCCCTGCTGCGCAGCCGCCGCGCCGATCGTCGCTGACATTTCAAATCCTCTTCGCCCTGATGGCAGGGCGCCCCCGCCCCACATGAACATGTTGAAATGAAAGAGGGCGAGGCTGAAAATTTGGTGAAGATATCCTTTATGAAAAGTTTACGTCAGAAGCGGCACAGCGCGGCGCCGATGGGGCTTTCCGGCGCGAGGGGGACAAGCAGCCACTGCGTCGTTCGCGCTTGGCGTTCGCCGCTCATCTTCCGCGCCCAGGGGCCGCCGGCTTGCACGATCTTCGATTGGTCCATCTGCGCGATGGCGGAACTGTCCGGCGACGTAAGGGCGGGCGACCAGATGAAATAGCAATCGCCAGGCCCCGACGGCGCCGGCGGCGCGTAGGACGGCAGATGCGCCGAGAGCACGCGGGCGCCGGGAAAGAGCCGTCGCAAATTGCCCGCCGTGTGATCGTCAAATCCGACCAGCGTCGCCTCCTCCGCGCCCAGCGCTGATAAGGGCTGCTGAAGATAGGTGTACGGAATGTACTGCCGGCAATTGTCGCAGAACGGATCGCCCGGGCGCACGGTCTCAACGGCGCGCGCGCCGGTGAAGGCGATGACGAGAGCAAAGCTTGCAACCGGAAACGCCCTGACGCCGCCCGCTGAAGCGATGGAGCGAAAGACGGTTGCGATCAGCCATAGAAACGCCGGATAGAGAAAGGGAATCGCATAACGTTCCTGGAAATTCGCCAGGCCGAACCCCGCGACAGCCGCGGCGAGGCCGCCGAGCGCGATCATCGCCGCATCGGAGAATAGGTCGCGGCCGGATGCGAAGAGAGTTCTGATGTCACGGCGCGCAGCCGCAACCGCGAGGATCGCCGCTGGCGCGAGAAACGATACGGCCGCCCAGAAAACGGCGCCCAGTCCCTCGATCGCGCGCGTCAGATGTCCGCCTTTGTCGGCGAGACGATCGTGAAGCATCTCCGCGGTCTGAAGATCCGCCGACGCCGCCCACAAAAGATGCGGCGCGGCGGCGGCGCCGGCCGCGAGCGCGGTCAACACGATCCTCGGCGACAACAGGGCCGCGCGCAGCGGCGCGTGCAGCATGGCGGCGAGGAGCGCTGCGGCGGCGGCGGCGAGGAACGAATATTTCGACAGGAAACCGGCGCCGATGGCGAGGCCCAGAAGCGCATAGTCGAAGGCGCGGCGGCGCCGTTCGAGGCGCAACAGCGCAAACCAGAAAAACGCCGTCGCCGCAAAGAGCGCCGTCGAATGCGTCAGCGTCTGATGAAAGTTCCAGCCGAATTGTGGAATGAGCGGCAAAGCGAGGGCCGCGGTCGCGGCGAGGCGTTTGTCGCCGCTCGCCTCTTTCGCGGCGAGATATGTGAACGCCGCCGTCGTGACGAGAAAGAGCGACTTGACCGTTACGAAACTTGCAAGCGTCGGCCCGAGAACGCGCTGCGCGACATAGAGCGTCCACTCAAACAGCGGCGGGTTGTCAGGCAGGTAGCCGCCCTCCAGCGACTGCGCCAGGACGTTGAGCTTCACGTCGTCGAGCGCGAGCGCCGGCCCGGCGGCGAGCGTCAGGCCGGCGTTCGCCGCGGCGTAAATCAGCGCCGCCGCCGCGACGCCCTGAAACGAGAAGAGCGCTTCAAGGCGCGCGGCCTGCGGCGTCATTGCATTTCGTCCGTCTACGAACTAATTCGCCGCCGGCGGCTTTTCGAGCCGCTCGAACGAGCCCATGCCGCACGAGCCCGTGAGGAAGCCGTTGGTGTTATCGACGATGCGCAAAATGTCGTTGCGGCAAAGTTGCGACTGGGACGTCGTGTATTCGATGCGATTGCCCCGGCCGACGACGCCGCGGCAGCGCGCGCCAAGGTCGCTCACATACCAGTTATTGGCGCCCGACCGGATGAGGAGCGTGCGCTCGTCCACCGCGGTGATCTCGTTAAGGAGCGTCAGGTTGAGGCAGGTCTGCTTGTCGCCCGTCCGCTGAAGGCTCGCAAGGCGCGCCGCCGCGCCCTCGTTGACCGGTTCGCCGGCCGTCGTCGCGCAGCCTGCGGCGGCGAGCGCGGCCAGGATCAGATATCGCATCGTCAATTCTCCATCGCTTCGCCCGCGCCCGCCGCCACCTTAGCGCAAAGTCCGCCCGATGGGCAGCGCACCGCGTCATAAGAAACGAGCGTGAACCGGTATTTTTCAGCGTCCTTCATGCGTTTTGCGACCGCGCCGTGAAGGTTTTCGTCCCAGACCGTCCAGCGGTCGATGAACGCGTCCGCCGCGGCCCTGTCGCCGTCGCGCTGCAACCGCAGCGTCTCGGCAAGGAGGCTCTCCGACGCGGCCGCATAATTGCGGTAATCGATCGTCAGCGCGCCGTCCTCAAACTTCAACAGGCCGCGATCGACAAACCAGTTCCACTGGATAAGCTGCATCACGCCATAGGGCTGGTCGCGGCGCGGTTTCGATTTCAACAGCACGCGCCGGACGCCGGCGGCCTCGATCGCACGCAGGTCGCGCGATGAAAATACGCCCGCCTGAGAGAGGCGGCGCGCGGCGAACAGCGACACGAGATCGGCTTTCATTTCTTCGAGCGCGTCGGCGTTGTCTTCGAGCGCGACGTCAAGATCGCGCCCGTCGGCCGCGCGCTCCACGCCGAGATAGTGGCCGATCTCATGCCAGAGCGTGCGATAGAGATTGCCGTCGACGCTGAGATCGTCGTGGCGGCGGCGATCGACGGCGGCCCTGAAGGCGCCTTGCGAAAACTCCGCATAGCTGTCCGGATGCCGGATGATGTTGCCGCGCATCAAGATGGTCCGGCCGTAGCGGCGCGACAGGTCAGCGTCATTCGGCAGGATGGTCGCCGTGTTCATGCCCCGCGCCTGTCCGAAATCGGCGATGACGTTATAAACGCCGACGGGAATATCGTCGCGCACGCGCTTTTTCGCGTCATAGGGCAGCGCGTCCTCGATCGACTGGAGCCCGGCGATGGCGCGCGACAGTTTCGCCGTCTCGCCCGCGTCGCGTTGAAGCAATGACAGCGAGAAGAACGTCTTCACGCCGAACAGCGCGTCGTCATAGGTCTCGTAACTGCCGATCTGCGCGTTGAGATTGCCGCTGAACCGCATGGTCACCCACGCCGCATCGCCCGCCTCATAGTCGTCGGCGAGGAGATCGCGCGCGCGCAGGCGAAGATAGCGCGCGAAGGCGGGATCGCCGGCCGCGACATGGGCCGCCGCGGCGTTAAGATGCGCGTAGACCGCCGCGATTTCGTCAGCATATGCGACCGAATAGGGGATCGCGAGATAGTCCGCCGCCGATTCCAGCCTTGCGCGCAGCCCCGGGTGGAGCGTGTCGATCGCCGGGTGACGATCAAGCGCGGCGAGCGCCCTTGCACGCTCGTCCGGGCTTGCCCGCCGCACCACCGCGCGCGGATCAAGAAGTTCCGCGCGCCGCGCCGGATGCGCGCTGAGATAGGCTTCGATCGCTTCCTTCGTCGCCCCTTGCGGCCAGACATTGCGCGCCGGCGTTTCGGGCGCGACCGGCAGGAAAGCCTCGCGCGCATTGTCCAGCGTCGTTGCGATCGGCCCGCTCGACAGCCGGTAAAGGTCGGCGAGATCACCGCGTCCCGACGCGGCGACGAGCGCGCGCGCCGCGACCGCTTGCGGGTGGCGCTGATCTTCGTAAAGGCGCTGCATGATGTCGCCGGCGGCGATCAGTTCCCTTGCCGCCGCTTGCTCCGCCGCTGTCAAGGCGGACGCATTGTCCGCAAGGCTGACGCGCATGGTGCGATCAAGGATCGGCGCTGACTGCGCCGGCGTCCATGCTGCGCCGTCAAGGGCGGGCGCGGGCGCGTTCGTGCAGCCGGCGGCCGCCAGCGCGGCGAGAAGCGCCAGACGCATCATTCAACCCCCAGTTTCTTTTTGAGGATGTCGTTGACCGCGGCGGGATTCGCCTTGCCGCCGGTCGCCTTCATCACCTGGCCGACGAACCAGCCGAAGGTTTTCGGCTTTTCCTTCACCGCCGCGACCTGATCCGGGTTCGCCGCGATGATGGCGTCGATCGCCTTCTCAATGGCGCCTGTGTCGGTCACCTGGCGGAGGCCGCGCTCCTCAACGATCGCCGCCGGATCGGCGCCGGATTCCAGCATGATCGCGAAGACGTCCTTGGCGATGCGCCCGGAAATCGTTCCATCGGAGATGAGATCGACGAGCTTGCCGAGCATCGGCGCTGCAATCGGAGACTGGCCGATTTCCTTGCCCGCCTTGTTGAGCGCGCCGAACAGCTCCGTCGTCACCCAGTTCGCCGCAAGCTTGCCGTCGCGCCCCTGCGCCACCGTTTCGAAATAGCCGGCTTTCTCGCGATCCTGGCTCAGCACCGCCGCATCATAGGGCGAAAGCCCGTAGTCCTTCATGAAGCGGTGCTTCTTGGCGTCGGGCAGTTCCGGCAGGCTCGCCCTTATGCGCTCGACGAAGGCGGCGTCGAGTTCGAGCGGCAGAAGATCGGGGTCCGGGAAATAGCGATAGTCATGCGCGTCTTCTTTCGAGCGCATGGTGCGCGTCTCGCCGGTCGCGACGTTGAAGAGGCGCGTTTCCTGGTCAATCGTCCCGCCGCGCTCCAGCACCTCGATCTGCCGGCGCGCTTCATAGTCGACGACCTGCTTCACATAGCGGATCGAGTTGACGTTCTTCGTCTCCGTGCGTGTGCCAAACTTCTCGCCCGGACGGCGCACCGAGACATTGACGTCGGCGCGCATCGATCCTTCGTCCATATTGCCGTCGCAGGTGCCGAGATAGCGCACGATCGTGCGCAGCTTCGAGTAATAGGCGGCCGCCTCCTCCGCCGAGCGCATGTCGGGTTTTGACACGATCTCCATCAGCGCGACGCCGGAGCGGTTGAGATCGACGTAAGATTCGCGCGGCGACAGATCGTGGATCGACTTCCCCGCGTCCTGCTCAAGATGGAGGCGCTCGACGCCGACGGTGATCGTCTCGCCGCCGTCAAGCTCGACCTCGACAGCGCCCTCGCCGACGATCGGCTCCTTGTACTGCGAGATCTGATAGCCCTGCGGCAGGTCGGGATAGAAGTAATTCTTGCGGTCAAAGCGCGACCGCAGATTGATCGTCGCGTTAAGGCCGAGCCCTGTCTTCACCGCCTGTTCGACGCAATAGCGGTTGATGACCGGCAGCATGCCCGGCATCGCCGCATCGACGAGGCTGACATTCTCGTTCGGTCCCGCGCCATATTGCGCCGAGGCGCCGGAAAAGAGTTTGGCGTTCGACGAAACCTGCGCATGGACCTCAAGGCCGATGACGACTTCCCAGTCGCCGGTTTCGCCTTTGAGGAGCTTGCGGGGGGCGGTCGCGTTATCGGCCATCGGTCAGGACTTTCTGCTTCAAAAGGCGAGATATAGCGGCGCGCCGGACGGGCGCAAGAACGCGGCCGCCGAAGGCTTTCAGCGCGCGCTTCATTCCTGATTCTCGCGCTCCGCCAGCAGGCGCTCGGCCGCGCGCGCATCCGTCGGCCGCTCCTCATGGAGGCGAAGGCGCCGCGCGAGCGCCAGCGTCTTTTGTCCCTTGCCGAGCTTTCCGTCCTTCAGGAGTTCAAAACTCGTCTGCAGGAGGTCGAGGAGTTGATCTTCATTCGCCTTCTCGTGGTCCTTTTGGTATTTCTCAAACAGCCAGGCGGAGAGCACGACGGCGCGCGGGCGCCCGTTCCTCATGATGGTGATCGGTCCTTCTTCGACAGCGTCGAGGACCGCGCCGAATCTCTTCGCGGCGTTGTTCGCGGTGATGGTCTTCATGAGCGTCCCATCTCCGGCGCGGCGATGGCGCAACCTGCGGTTAGGAGCATGCCGGCGAAAACGCGGAGAGCCCGGGACCGGCGGGAGTTTCGACGCGCGCGTCCTGTGTTTGAACGGCCCTTCATGCGGGTTGCAGCGTTTTTTCCCGTGGTTCCCGGGTTCGCCTTTTCGGCGAAAAGCCCGCGCATCCGCGCGCTGTCATGCGTGAACGTCAAATCCATCCGCTTCTCCTTCCAACTTTCTGCGGCGAGAGCATCATAAAGCCGCCGGAAGGGGGTGGGACGGATTTTTGTTTCGTATAAGGATCAACAGGATAGATGGTTAACGATAATTTTATCGTGGGACGGCGCGCGCCATCGCCTCTTTCACATAGGTTTTGACGAGCGCCGGCCTGATGTCCTTCGCCGACGTCATGCGCCACTGGCGCATCGCCTTGGTCTTTCCTTCCTGCGCATTGACGAGAACGCCGTCCTTGTCGCCGAGGCTCGCGCCGTCGAAGAACCAGAGGCCGAAATAGGATTTGAAAGCAGCGACCCCCACGACATTCTTACCGTGAGCCGTGTAGACGGGGCGGCCCCACTTCACCGTTTCTGCCGCGCCGCAGGCGAGAACAAGCGCGCGCACGCGCGCCGCTTCCTCGCGCCACTGGTCAAGCCCTTCGTAGAACTTGTCGGCGGTCGCCGCGCGCTTCATCGTCATGGGGCGACGAGGGCCGGCACGCCGCCCTTGTCCGTCGGCTGCTTTTCGTCCGCGATAAATTCAAACGCGAGCTTTTCAGGATCGGCGGGATCAAGGCGCACCTTGACGACGCCGCCCGTCTTGAGCGCACCGAACAAGATCTCATCGGCGATCGGCTTTTTCACATGCTCCTGGATGACGCGGGCGAGCGGCCTTGCGCCCATCTCCTCGTCGAAGCCGCGCTTGGCGAGCCAGCGCGTCGCGTCGACATCGACGTCGAAGGTGACGCCGCGGTCGGCCAGCTGCACTTCCAGTTGCAAGATGAATTTCTCAACGACGCGGTCGATGATTTCGGGCGTCAGGCCGCCAAACATCACCGTCGCGTCGAGGCGGTTCCTGAATTCCGGCGTGAACATGCGTTTGATCGCCTGATCGGTTTCGTCGGTTTTCTTGCCGCCGGCGAAGCCGATCGAGAACCGCGCCGCGTCCGCAGCGCCGGCGTTCGTCGTCATGATCATGATGACGTTGCGGAAATCGATCTTCTTGCCGTTGGTGTCGGTCAGCTGGCCGTTGTCCATCACCTGAAGAAGGATGTTGAAGATCTCCGGGTGCGCCTT
>FSSH01002109.1_pt1 | contig 12077 bp, 8 predicted proteins | sample 1166101 | NCBI WGS metagenome assembly FSSH01 (sample SAMEA32972668, study PRJEB13176) | freshwater metagenome | biome: Drinking water system; feature: Biomass in drinking water that filtered by 0.45 um membrane; material: drinking water | place: USA | collected 2012-12-20 | depth 0 m | reverse complement strand
CTCTACCAGACGCTAGGTCTGGTAAGCTTAAGCCGCTTGGGGCGTGACAATCCGTGTGCGAAAGCGTGACATCTTGTCCGAGAGCCGGATGCGGGAAATCTGCCAGTCCGGTTCGATGAGCGGGGTGTGGAAACGGGGTTAAGGCAAGGCTAATAGGACACCGTCAAACGAAAGGGACGGAAACAGCAAGCTAAACCTAATGCTACCGCGCCACATCTCGACTCTACCGTTATGCAAAGCTTTGCATAATTTCCATGATTTGAAAAAAGCTTTCAAACACACCAAAAGGGAACAGTATCAAGCGTTTATTCCAGTTGATGTCATCAGGCCTATCGAATTATTACTGTTTATCGACATGACGGATAAATTCCGCACGATTGTTTCACTGTTGGGCAATATTTTAAGCAAGAAAAGCCATCTGCTGTGCTGAGGATTGTTTTCTGAATTGAGCAGCAGAAAATCCGCCTCTGAACTTTGCAAAAATTATGATCAGCTTTTTATCTGGCTGTCTTGCTCAACCCGCTTGATTCCTGATGTCGACTAGTCGAAAACAAGACACTGTGCATAAAAGGAAACTTCACATAATGGCCGGCTCGAGCCGAAGACGTCTTAAGGTTGTTTGCCAAAAAGCTCCCATTCATTGAAGTTAGAAACGAAAAATTTCGTCGGCATCATCAACTTCCGCCTTTGGCCGGTTGTGTTGAAAAAGTCTGGTTATTGCTGGTCCAAGTAGGTTCTGAGACGTCAACTATTAAACTGAAAAAGAGCTTAAAAATTTGACACGAATAGATTTGGCAATTTATCAGCATTACTCACCAATAGTTGATATTCAGGTGGAAGTTGGCTGATGGGATCGATTGCTAAACGAAGATCTTGAATGACATAGCTAGCTAGGCATTGCCTTACACGTAGCCGTTTGGCTGTAGTCCCTGGAAAATACTCTGCCGCAATCATTTCCTGCTGTTCTACTGACAAATCAGGATGAGCTACGATTACGAGTTCTAATATTTGATTCCACTCTACATCATCAATTTTTGTATAGGGTGCAGGTGTATCAACTGGTTCAATTGACGTTATGCGCCCAAGAGTGAAATCGCGGAAGGATTTTCTCTCTTCGCACCACGCTCGCATGTGCCAGCGCCTTGGGGCACGGACGATACTATGGGGAAACACTATACTTTCTCGCCCGGATGGTGAGGTCATAGACCGATAAACAATTTTGATACCCCGGCCGGATTTTGCTGCCGAGAAAGACGCAGAAAAAATCGGTAAGTGAATCGGTGACAAATCCACACGGGCGTCTTCTATTTGCTCAATTAAAGCTTCGTCATCATGGTGGGAAATTACCCGCAAATATTCATCAGGGGAATATCTGTTGTTTGATCGTCCTATGAATTCCAGTGGAGCGTGGGCCGATGCTCTGCGGGCACGATCTCCCATTCTGGTTGTTAACTCTCCCATCAAGCGACTAGCCCATACTGTTTTAACATTCAACAGCTGGCGAATTCGCTCGTTATCAATCGATCCTTCCCAGGTGAGTATTGTTTCGAGATCAGTTAAGTGAGACACAGGCTAGGTTTCATAAAATAATTCAGGCTTAAAGTCTAACACCAATTTAGCTTTAAAGCTAAATTAGCTTGAAATATAAATTATCCTGTTGTATAAATTTAGCATGAACCTATTCGACCGACTGCCCTCATCATTGTTTAACCCTCTAACTGGGCAGAACAACCGGCGTGCTTGGGATTTACTTACTGAACTATCTGAACGATTTTTTGGTCCGGATTGTGTGCCGGATTATCCAGAGGGTTACCTCCATGAGCGAATAACCAAGGAAATTGAAAGATTTCTACTTGATCGTGGATGGGAGGTTGAAGGTGAAGAAGAATCCTCCACACCTGTCAATGTGCAAGCTAACCAGCTTTTATCTCGTTTTGTTGAGACCGGCTGGTTCATTGAAGATAGGGTGGGAGCGAGAGTTTTCGTAAGCATGCGACCTGTAGTGGCCCGCTTTTTTGAGCTGTTAGAGAGTTTCACTATGGAAGGCCCTCAATTGGTAGGGGGCAATATCCAATTGATCCACAATCAGTTGAAACACGTGGTTACTGATCCAAAAGGTCAGGCGGCCGGTTTTCAGAGTGCGGCTTTACTATGCTCCCGCTTGATCAATGCTTTGAATGCCACAACGCTACGAGTCCGTGATTTGATTCGTGATTTGACTCAGGAAGAAGCTACACCGATTTTCGTCAAACGTTTTTTTGCGGAGCATATCGAGGAAATTTATGTGCGTGATTTTCGCCAGATGCGTACAGAGAACCATCCTTTGATGTTACGGTTTGAAATCATAGAGTTGGTTGATCAAGCGGCGCAAAGTGAACCATCGCGCTCATTACTACTTGATGGCTATCGTGAACTACCAGGTGATCGACAAACAACCGCGGAGGATGCATTGGCTCGGGATATTGCTCGATTTCATCGCTTGCTGGATGTGGAAAAATTCCTTGAGCGTATGGATCGCGTGATCGATTCGGCAACTCAGCGGGCCTTAGCTTATCTGGGCTATCGACTCAAGGCATCGGAGCGAATGGAGTATGTCCTAAAAGATGCGGTTTCATCAGTTTGCCGTGCTGCGGAAGTCGGTATACCTATCGAATCCAGGCTACTGTCTCCATCCGCCGTGATTGCTGACTATCGACTACGTATGCCAAATCTTCCTCCTGCCAAACCAGTTCGTCGTTCCATGAAAAAGCGTGAAATGACGCCGCGAGAACGCGCCGAACTTATTCTCAGAAAAGCCATGATCAGGCATCGTGATACAACGCCAGCCGCTATACATCGTTACGTCGAGTCTCGTATCCCCGTTGGATCACAATTAGATGCGTCTAGCCTACCAATTGAAAGTGTTGAGGATGCGGTAGCTGTTCTGGTTCTAATGCGTATGGCTTCAATATTACGCGCAAATCCAAGAACCATTCGTGAAAATCCCCTTTTTCGCGGCCTGAAATTCGATGTTCAGATGAAAGAAGGCATACGAGCTGAAACACCCCTGTTTGAAATGGCTGATTTCATAGTTATTAGGAGAAGTTGACATGCCACGTGATTGGTCGGCGATTGCCGAAGCCTCCAATGGGTTATATGAAATTCAGGATTTTAAGCGAGCGTTATATCAATTGGTTGTCCAGCAGTGCCTATATCTCCGAAATCAGGGACAGGCGGTTGCCTATCGATTGGTATCCAGTTATAGGAGCGACTTCGCAGAAGCGTTGGATCTGATGGGGTTGCGTCTGGGATTTAACGATCGCTTTGAATATTGCTACGTTACTCAGGATGTCGGCACTTTAGCAGCGATGGATCTGCAAGAAACCTTGTTTCTGTTGACACTCCGCCATGTTTACCACCTGCGAGCCAGCGCTGGCGATTTGACTGCTGACGGCGAAGCAATGGTTAGTATTCCTGAATTTGAAGAGAGTTTTAAGTTACTTTGCCAGCGTAGCCTCGATACGAAGACAGAATCGTTAAAGTCGATGCTTAGAATGGCAAATCGCCATGGTTTAGCTAAGTCATTTCCTGCGCCCGAGGGTGATCCTCAGCCCTTTGTGATCTTAATTCTTCCGGGTGTGACTGATGTGCTGAGTGAACATGCCGTTAGCCGGTTTGGTGCCCATATCAGTGCAAATCTATTAGATGTCGAAGATGGTGTTAATCAACAGGAGGAAGTGGAGCCATGAAAACTCTGGTTAGCGCGCATATTGTGCAGTTTTCATTGTGGGACTATGAAACTTTCCAAATTTCAGCGGGTGGTACTGCGATTATCGGTCCAAACGGTGCGGGTAAAACGAGCTTAATCGATGCAGTACAGATTGCAATGGTGGGTGGTCATGGTCAGCACATGCACTTCAACGCACAGTCTGTACATAAGGATGCTCGAAGCATTCGATCCTACGCGCTAGGTACTATGCGTTCCGGCGATGGTGAAAATGGTGTGATTACTCGTAAGCGCGACGAGGCGTTATCTTATATCTCTCTTGTGTTTCAAGGGGAAGATGAACGGGATGTGTTAAGCGCAGGGATTTGTATTCATGCAACAGTGTCCGATAGCCGTACCCTAGGACTTTATGTGTTTCCGGGTGTTGCCCTGAAACTCGAGCACCACCTTGAAGATGTGGGTGACAACAGCAAGGCGCCCATCGACTGGGAGCTCTTTTGTCACCATGGTCGTAACCTTTCCCGCTCAGCAGGACGAGAGCCAACGATTACCAGTCAGCCCGAATCTTATGTTAGGGAGTTACTCCACAATATTCAGCAGAGTGTCGATGCACGCAGGTTTCTCCGTGCATTTGGCCATAGTATCAATCTTAAAGCGGTAAGCAGCGTTGGTGATTTCTTACGAGGATACCTTATTGAGGCAACTCCCATCGATAAACGTGGGACGCTTCAACACATCAAAACCCTGCGCACATTAAGTCAACAAATTGAGCAAATAAAAGAGCAGATTGTTCAACTAGAAGGCATTGAAAAAATCTATATTCACGTAGCGGATTTATGCCAGAAATCTGCAATAGCTGAAGCAGTGCGGCTGCAATTCACTAGTGAAAATATTGGTAGGGAAGTAACTCAATTAGAGATTAACGTTTCAAAGTATTGCCAATCTGTCGAGGATGCTAACCGCGATTTACCTAGTTTAGAAATACAGCGAAACAATTTGCAAACGACCTACGAGACATTGTTAAGGGAATTGAGCGCTGATCCCGATGCCCAAAAACCTGAGGAATTACGTAAATTACGTGCCGCGCGCTCTAAAAACGTTAAAGAAACGCGAAAAGTAGTTGATCGGTTTTCTCTTCAGATACGAACAACATTACAGGAGATAAGGGATTGCTGTGATGGTAAGACAGAAGACTGGATCAACGAGGTCGGGAAAAATTTAAAACGTTGGGATAGCTGGGCCAGCATCGGCTATGTTGCTACTTCATCTGAAATTGAACAGGCCCTTGAATCCTTAAAAGTGGTGGCGTCGTCATTTAACACACTTCTAGTAGGCGCACGTGAAGCCGCTAATGAAGCGAAGGATGCATTGCTTTCTAGTGACGGTAAATTGAAGGCGCTCAACAGGGGAAGTCGTATCACTAATGAGAACGTCGCTAAAGCTGTTGAGCTGTTAGATCGTGAGGGAATCAGCTGCGAAGCTATTGCTGGGCTTGTTAATGTTACAGATATTCAATGGCAGGGACCAATTGAAACTTTTCTGAGGCCTCATCGATTGGCGCTGCTTGTGCAGACAGGGTATGAAGATGCGGCGGTAGCACTAATTCGCCGTATGAAAATCAACGATGTCACCATTATCCAGCCTGAACACTTGAAAAATGAGTTGGACAAGAAAGCCGTACCCAATACCGTAGCCGCGCTGTTGCAGAGCTCAAATGCAGTGGCTTTGGCTTATTTGCGTCGCATTCTTGGCGGCATGAAATGCGTAGAAACCGAAGCTGAGTTACGTCGAGAAGCTCGGGCACTAACGGTGGACTATATGTTAAGCGCCAACGGAGGAACCTCGCGAATGCGCCCATTAGCTCAGGATCAATGGCTTCTGGGTATCAAACTAACCAATGAAGATTGTGCGGCTATTGTTGCCGAGAATCGCGATCTGCGCCAAAAGAAGCACGACGCTGAAAACCAGCTTAAAAAATTCGAGAGAGCATGGAGTAGTGTTCAAACGGCACGGCAACAAGTTAATAAAACAGAATATGAACTTGCCATCACTTCATTTAACGCAGCTTCAAACGAATGTGATGCGACTCCAGACCCAGATGCCATTCCTGTACCGGATCGGGTGGCTGTTTTGCAGAATAAAGTGAATCTAGCGAGAGGTGAAGCTGAGAAAGCCAATAGTGAATATGAGCAACGGAATGCTGCATTGATTGAGTCATCCACAAATTTAAAAAACTTACAGCCGCAGTTGGAGGCAAAGAGAATAGAACAAGAAAATATCCAGAAACAGTATGTCGTTGCTATGTCTGATGTTGATTGGGAGTATGACCGTGCGGTCGCTGAGTATGATCGTATATCGGCCATGGATACTAAAGATATTGTTGAAGAGCTTAATAGTCTTTACTCGAATCGACAAAAGTGGATTAAGCAGATTGAGACAAGAGGGTTAGAGGCCCGCGACGGTTTTATCAACTTTATCAATGAACATTCCATCGAATTGTTCGATGAGCGCAATGATTGGCGACTAGCTCACAAATGGGTAACGTTGCATATCGGAAAATTGAAAGACTCGACTCTTGCCAATTATGAGACAGAGGCTCAGGCCGCGAGACAGGCCGCCGAGGACTCTTTCAAGTCGGACGTTAAATTCAAAATGCGGGAGGCCATTCATCGCGTTCGCCAGGAGATACGAGATCTCAATAAAATTCTAGAAATCTGCCCAGCGTTTACAAATGGTGAGAAATATCAATTCGTGGCGAATATTTCTCCTGCACATAGACCCCTTCACGAACTGATAGTGAATAGCTCTGGTGACAGTGAAATAGACCTTTTCAGCCAACCAGAAACTCAGGTCAACATCATGGCTTTATTGGAGGCTAGCGAGAGCGGTCAAGATAAAGGCAACAATCCATTGGAGGACTATCGTCTGCTTTTCAATTTTGACCTGGAAATTCGGCAGGATGGAAAAGTGGTTGATCTCTTGAGTAAGCGGATGGGGGTTGCTTCAAATGGCGAGCATCGTGTGCCCTTCTATGTTATCGCTGGAGCAGCCTTAGCGACTGCTTACCGTATTCGCCCTGGTGTAGAGCGTTCAGGCGCTGGATTGATGATTTTAGATGAAGCCTTTTACGGAATGGATGCTCAGAACACTTTTGTGACAGCTGAATTCTTGAAAAACCTTGGCTTACAACTATTGATGGCTGTGCCTGACTCCGATGTGGGTAAACTCGCGCCCCTTTTGGACAATTATTATGATTTGGTTCGGTATGGTGCGGATGTCTTTGTGGAGCAAGTGCGAGTCAAAGAGCCTGCTCGCCGGCTATTGAGTAGCGATATTCCTTTGCTGCATCAAGAGTTGCTTGATGCCCAGGAAGCACAGCTAATTGCTGATGCACAGTAAACGGAGGTGATGGTGGGAGAGCCTGTTGTCCAATCAGGTGAAGAAGCTGCTAACTCTATTCTTGGAAAGCTGCTTAGGAGAGCCGAAAACGCTTTGGCTAAAGATGCCTCTCGTGCCATATCATTAAGATTATCAGATAAGTCAGTGCCGGAGTATTGGCGGTTGCAGCGACACAAGGATAAATTGGAGTGTAATGCCGTACTGAGAGCCGCTGAAAAGCAGGGAGGTATTAAAATTGAGTGGGACAAGCGAGCGGATGAGAACTCTCAAGTTGAACGGGTACTTTTGCTTGATGAAAACCTGCTGGCGAGTTACCTAGGGGTAGTGCCTCGTTGGGTATTGATTGAGCAAGCTTCTCGAGAGTTTTCCCGGAATCTTGATCGGTATCCATTATTGGAGCAAGTACTCGGGAGCTGGCAGCATGGTTCGCAAGTACGTAATTCCAAACCTGGAGATTTTGAAGTATGGATCAGCGCAATTCGGGTTATAGATTATTGTAGAAACAAAGTTGGTGATGATATTCCTATTCGTCGCTTAAGCGCCTCTATTTTTAGTAACAGTAAACGTTTAGAAACACTGGTTCCTTACATTGACTCGCTTATCCAAAATGACTTATCAGCCTCTATTCGAGAAGCTGAAGAGGTTTTTAGCGAACTCGGTTTAGTTAAGTTTCCACCGACTTTATTGCTGGCTGGAGATTTAGCGGTTCTATATGGCCAACAAGAAACCAAGGTATTAAGACCCTATATCGGTTTGGCACCGAAAGAAATAAAGGCTATCAAAGGGGAAGTAGCTTTTTCATATTTACTGACAGTTGAAAACCTAACAACATTTCACGAGTTGGTAGCCCAACGGCCTCAAGGAGCGATTGTTTTTTATACAGGCGGAATGCCCAGCCCATCTTGGAAAAGAGTGTATAAATTGCTGCTTCAAGAGCTACCGCGTTCTGCTCCTGTATATCACTGGGGAGATATAGATGGTGGCGGATTTATAATTGCTAATCATTTAGCAATGTGCTGTTCAGACGTGGGTTTCGATTTGAGACTCCATTGCATGACCGCATCTCAGCTGCCGGCTGATACAGCTATAGCACGTGATTTATTATTGACTGAGCGAACACAGATTCAAAATATCTGTGAACGATGGAGTTGGGGAAATGAGAAAGACGGATTAGGGACAGTGGCGATCGAACAAGAGGCATTGCCTATTGTATGGCCAGCGACGTAGTATTCAGCTCATTGGTAAGTTTTTCAGAGTTGAAAAATTTTTTCATTATTAGTGGCACAAAATCCGGAATTTTTCATTTTTTGTGTCAAAAGGGGTTATAGGGTATGACACAAAAAATGAAAAACCGCTTTAAATTCAATGAACCACTTTTCACTTAATTTGGCACTCGACAGCTACACGATTACGGTATTGTCCGTTTTGCCTTCAAGACGATGATTATTGGCGAGTTGGCTGGCAATTGAAACTATCGGTGGCTTGCGTTCGGCACCGGATTTGGTTGGAGGACTTGTGCCCGCATTGCCAAAAGCCTTACGGCTTCGTCGGTACGCGAAAAAATACGAGTAAGTGTCTACACCATCTTACTGGCGCTGAGTCCAAATCCGCGCCCGATTCGGTGATAGCTTTGCAACAATTTTTGGAGCATGGGATTAGGCCTAACGATTCCCCATTGCTCGACGCGACACAATGGTTATCTCTGCGTCGGCGCAGCGAATTGATTGGGTTTCTGATGAGTTGGCTGGCTGTTGCAGAGGATGCAGCCAAACCAGGTCGTCAGAATTTTCAGTACGTGGCAGACTTTAGAGCGCGTGCAGAACAGTGCGCGGATGCGTTGCTTTCCGATCAGGATGGATTTTGGCGTTACTTGCAAACTATTCATCTAGCTCGTGCCAGTTATATTGGCATCCAGCAAAAAAGGCTGGTGTATTTTTATCGCCAATTCTTCAATGACTTTCCCGAACCGACGTTTCAGCGGTTAAAGGAAATAGTCGAAGACTATGCAACGACGAACCTGATCCGCGATATAACGGAAAAACATACGTTGTTCAGTCCTAACGCCAAAAAAATTCAGCAGTGGTATTCGTTTAGTCGAGCCTGCAAGGCTTACGACATTGCCCCGTCGATGTTAAATCGGGCCATCATCGATAAACAAGTCAGTGCCTATCATGAACGCACGCGAAAGAAATACGCCAAGTGTGCGATTTACCGCCCCGACTTGGAGAAAATCCTGCCCCATCTCAAGGAATTGGTCACCGCACGGGATGCCATGGAAATTTTGGGGGTGACCAAAGCGCAATTTATGCAGCTGCAAAATAATGGCTGTTTCAAATTCGAAGTTTCCCCGCGTGAGGGCTACTGCTCGACATGGAAATATTCCAAGCTTGAGCTGGAGACCTTGATGGAAACTATTAACAGGAGTGCGGCGCCGCCCTCGGACGACTGCATACTGTTGGCCCCGACCATGCAAAATCGCATTCAGGGCACCGTTGAATTGCCGTTTCTACAAGTTTTCAAAGGCATTGTTTCTGGGCAGATTATCGTTAGAAAACCGGATGCTAAGCCTCGAAAGTTTCGCGAATTTTGGTTGGATAAAAGGGAGTTTTGCAAATGGTTGCGGCAGCTACAGCCAAAATCAGATGCTATGACAATCACTGAAGCTGCGGAGGTACTCGGTATCAACGACGAGTTTGCCTATCAGTTGGTCAATCGGGGCTACCTGCAGCACAAGCTCGATTCGCGTGACGCCAAGATGATATTTCCAGACCACATCCGGCGCTTCAGGCAGGAGTTCGTCATCTTGTCCAAGCTTTCAGAAAAATCGGATTACAGTTCGCGCTATATCATTAATCTACTCGACCACGCCGAAATTTATCCCGTTGACCACAATGATCCCGAGAAACTGCGGCAACGCTTGTATGCCCGTGCCGATGTTTTACTATCGAACGATTTATTTCGATATGTCGAACATGTACCGGAAGCTAATCTGTAGCGGGTCATTCAGATATGCCCATGATATTTAGTGCTAGTACTTGTGGGCTTAGTTGTATTAGGGTCAGGGGAATAGGTCGCGGGTCATCTTAGATTTGAAGGTCGCGGGCAAAGATTGGCAGCAAATATCCGCTATTTTTGGTACTGATGGCCGGATTTTTGGTCGTGTGCTGCCATTTTTTGTTGGTCTATCGCCTGTTTCACCTCAAAAAATTAACTAGGGGGAATAGCTCGCGGGTCGATGTAGGTTTTAAGTTGGGAGGCTAGTTTCTCGGCAACATTCCAGTCTTATTGATCGAAATCGCCGGCTATTAGCATCTTTTATAACCAAGTTCAGTGGTCCGTCGGCTGGTGGAGCACAAAAAACTGACTAGGGGGAATAGCTCGCGCTTCGATATATACAATCCGTTTTGAACTGATTGGGGTTTACAGATTTTCGCATCAGTTGAGTGCGATAGACTTATGCTTAATATTTTCAGCCCTGAGCAGGGCAACACCGGATCATGCAAACTAAACCGGCTGGGCTTCGGCAAGAATTTGATCGCGGCTCTTGGAGGGCAGATCGCCAGGCGTCAGGAGATCGACTCGCACCGCAAGCAACGCCTCCAATTCGACCTGCAAACCACCAAGATCAAATAATGTGGTTCCAGGCAATGTATCGATCAGTAAATCAAGGTCACTGCCGTCGCTGTCAGTCCCATGAAGCACCGATCCAAAAACGCGTGGATTGGCCTGTGCGAAACTGTTCAACCAATTGGCGTATTGCGATGCGATGGGTGTCCAGCGCTTCTGATGGTCTCATGACTGTGATTTTGACATAGAAAACAACGACTGTTATGCAAGGATGTAGTCGGCAAAATACTAACGCAAGGCCAGTATTCAATAAAGATTCTGTTCAGTCAGGAGTCCAATTTTGCCAGTGCCAGCTTTCCTAAGATCCAGAAACTTACTTTTCAGCGCCGAAAGCCTAAAATCTTCAGAAGCGCTGGATTAAATTTGGAGTGAGCATGAACTCGGTTAATGTCACCAAACTACGTCAGCACTTGTCGGATTATCTTAGACAAGTGCAACAAGGCGAAGAAATTACAATCACGCACCGTGGCAAAACCATTGCTCGAATTATTCCCGATCACCCAGCATGTAAACGTGATGCGGCATTGAAACGTTTAGAAGCACTGCGTGGTACGGTGATTGTTGGTGATATTCTGGGCCGGTTTGATGAGAAGTGGACGGGCGACGCAGACAATCTGTAATACCAATATTGCGATCAAGCTGACCGACGAGATGGCTTATCATGCGCGACCATCTTCCCGCACCAAACGAATCTCCTCATCAGTCAGAAACGGAGCCTGTTTACGCCGTTCCATTATTCTCAAGATAGCTTCATGACTGCGTTGCTTGCGTTCCGCGCGCTCGATGGCTTCGCGCATCAAGTCTGTAATTACGGCATTTTTGTTTTGTCCATGGTAGGCGATGTTAAACGCCTCTTTGACGTCATCGGGAACGCTGAAATTCATCGTAGCCATGATTCCCACCTATCTTGTTGAATATTTATGCAAATTGTTGGTCATTGCTTGGGAATCTGCAACCTTTAAAAACTAGGGAGCCAAAAGATATTCAACACGTAAACTCCATTAGCTCGCCAACTTCCGGTTAGATGGTTCTTTGCTCCGCCACATAGACTGATTCTTTCCGTTTGCGATTATTTATAAATCGGTAAGCCACACGTAGTCCTAGCAATAAACCCATACCGCATGCAGAAATTGGGTATCGATAAAACCAGTCGATAGCTATGGCTTTTTGCTGTTCATACTGATAAGGAAATGACCCCACGCTTTGAATCCAAAATTCGTGGTTCTGACGAAGGCCAGCAGTGTGCCGCAATCTGCCCTTTGTTTTGTATTTGTTTTTATCATGACGTGCCGATTATCGTCCCTTCATCGTGAATAGTCGGGAGCGGAAAATTTCAAGCTAGTTG